>Ga0187786_10000087_pt1 | contig 28777 bp, 29 predicted proteins | sample 0815_BV2_10_20_M_FD_132449 | JGI IMG/M metagenome (GOLD analysis project Ga0187786, IMG submission 132449) | Tropical peat soil microbial communities from peatlands in Department of Meta, Colombia - 0815_BV2_10_20_MG | ecosystem: Environmental > Terrestrial > Soil > Wetlands > Peat | place...
AGAAGCCGACAGCCAAGAACAAGAACTCTGAGTGCATGAAGTCCAACAGACGTGTTCACTTTGAGGTTGTTGTAAAATAAGTTGTAATATGATGATGTGGAAGGGGCGGGATTCCTCCCGCCCTTTATTTTTTCCCAAGGCAGGTTTATCTATGAAGACATCACTTCTCCGGATTATGTTTTTATCAGCTATCATTCCATTGATCTTCCTTTTCTCATGCGCTACTGAAAAGGAAACTGTATCCAATAAGCAACAGACAGTGAAGCCTGAAGTGAAGCAGCCTGAAATCGTTCGTCTTCCTGAGAAACCTGCACCACCCAAAGAAGAGGTCTGTACCGAATATACATCAAAGAGCATAAACCGTAGCGGCATAGAGACAATGCCGTTCATGCGTATCGGTTTTTATGATACACAAGCTGCTGGACTGCAGGACATGATAATAGGCAATAAGACTGGTTATGTCTACCTTTACCGGAATGCTGGCAACCCACTTGGCAACCCATGGCAGCAGGATATGCTTTATTTTAACGGTGTGAAAGCTGGTGCCTTTTCATCGCCTGCCTTGGGAGACTTGGACGGAGACGGTAAAGCGGAACTGATTATTGGTACCGGCGGATTTTCATCAGATTCCGGTAAGATTTTCTTTTTTGTAAATGGCGGTACTTCAACTGCGCCATCATGGAATAAGATGAGTGATCCAGTTTTATCAGTAGGCAATGACGCCGCCGTAACAATAGTCGACTATGATTTCGACGGCAAGCCTGATATTATCGCATGCAATTCAGAAGGGAAGATATTTTTTTTCAGAAATATATCGACGCGTGGCAATCTAAGGTTTGAAAAAAGTAATTTCCCTCCAATAAAGACCAATTTTGGAATGTATGCTGTTCCATCTGCAAAAAAGGTAGGCGACAAGGTATATCTTGTGATTGGCAACAGCATGGGCAAACTTTTCTTGTTTGAAATCAGCAAGAGCGGTTCAGGTCTTTCAGCCAGACAGTTGAAACTGGGCATAACTTCAAAGTCTTTTGTCTCACCTGCTTTTACAAATCTTCTGGATAGAGGAAGGACGGACCTTGTAATTGCCGATGGAGATGGAGTTATCTCTTATTATGAAAACTTGAGCGGTGATTTTAGCTCACTCAGAAAGAGAGAAGACCTTTTTGGTAATAGAATTCTCGCGGGGCCGGTCTGTTCCCCGACAATCACTTGCATCGGCAGCAAGACCTATATGGTTGTCGGCAATATGGATGGCACTCTGAGATTGTTTGAAAAAAGCCCGACCACGCATGGCATTCCATGGACGGAGAAACGCGGATATCTGAGCGGAGTTAAGGTGCAGGGGTTTTCGCGCGGCATCCTAACAGTTTGGGAAGGCAGGGAAATGCTGATCACAGGACAGGGTAATGGTAAGCTGCGTGCGTTTGTAAATACAGGAAAGGGCAGTTCAGCATGGAAGGAAAAGATCGGATTTTTCCAGGGCGTCAGAATCAAGGGGCACAGCTCCCCAGCCATATTCGATCTTGATGGGAGCGGAAAATGGCAGCTTATATCTGGAGATGCCGACGGCAGGCTGTTTGCGTTTTACAACAAAGGTATTAAGAAAGGCCTCCCTGTGTGGGAGCCGATTGAAGGTGCTTTCCGAGATGTGCGGGTCAGTGGCTTTTCAGTGCCGACAATTGTCAGGGATGATAATATTGTTTACTTATTTGTTGGCCAGCAGGACGGCCGAATCAGAACATTCAAAGCTAAAATAGCAGACAAACCTGCAAATTACAGGTCTCTTAAGTTTGAGGAAACAGGTCTGCTGGCAAATGTTAAGATGAATGAACATAGTTCTCCCTTTGTTCAGGTGGACCATGGTATGTTCGATATAATATCGGGTGACTATAACGGGAATCTGAGACACTTCCTTTGCAAGAAAAGTCTGATGTAATTGTTGATCTTTGTGCCGGATAATCAGATTAACATTTGCTGAGGCGATTAGGTATACTATACATTCATTGAAAATCATTGATTGCAAGGAGAGGTTTTATGAAGGTTATTCTCAAGTCGGACGTCAAAGACCTTGGCAACATGGGCGAGGTCGTTAATGTTAAGGATGGGTTTGCCCGCAATTTCCTTATGCCTCAAGGACTGGCAGCAGAAGCCAGCAGCAAAAACCTTAAGGCTTTTGAGCATGAGAAGAGGAAGATTCAGGAGATGGCGAAGAAAGTAAAAGCGGGTGCGGCAGATTTGGCGGAACGTATTGCCGCTGCTAAAGTGACTATTAATGCCAAGGCTGGTGAAGAGGACAAGCTTTTTGGATCTGTAACATCTATGGATATAGCGGACGCTCTTAAGACTGCAGGAATAGAAGTGGACAAGAAGAAAATTATACTTGATGAACCTATAAAGCGGCTTGGGGATTATGCGGTTACGATTAAACTCCACGCTGAAGTCTTAGCTAAGCTTAACGTGCAGGTTGTGCCTGAGTAGAGGCACTGCCGCATTTGCTTGACAGCAATTTCGGTGGCCTGATTTGAAGGAAGCAGATCTTACGATCACCAAGCTGCCCCCTCAGAACATAGAGGCAGAGCAAGCTGTCCTCGGAGCTATAATCCTGGACAATGAGGCTTTGCCCAAATCACTCGAGATACTCAGCCAGGACGATTTCTACCGTGAGTCCCACAGGCGCCTGTACCGTGCTATTCTGGATCTTTTCGAAAAAAATGATCCCATAGACATAGTCACAGTGTCTGATTTTCTGCGCAAAAGCGGTGATCTTGACATGGTAGGCGGTGTGGCGTATCTTTCTACGCTGGTTGACAGCGTTCCTACCTCGGCCAATATCAGGTATCATGCACGTATCGTACGCGAGAAGGCCCTTTTGCGGCACCTTATAAGAACGGCAACTAATATTACTACCAAGGTCTATGAAGACAGCTCTGACCCAGATGAACTTGTAGACAATGCCGAAAGGATGATCTTCGAGATAGCTGAACAGAGAACGAAAACATCGTTCGCCACAATGAAGGATGTCATCAAAGACACCTTCAAGATGATAGAGCATCTTTATGATAAGAAGGAGGCAATTACCGGGGTCGCATCCGGCTTCAAGGATCTCGACGAACTTACTTCAGGGTTTCAGGCCGGAGACCTCATAGTTATCGGAGGCAGGCCTGGTATGGGAAAGACGGCCTTTGCACTCAATATCGCACAGTATACGGCAATAAATATGAGAGAGCCTGTAGCTGTCTTTAGCCTTGAGATGTCAAAGGAACAGCTGGTTATGAGGATGCTCTGCTCTGAGAGCATGGTAGATTCTGCTCGCGTTAGAAAGGGTTTTATCGGTAAGGAGGACTGGCCCAGGTTGACTCACGCAGCCGGAAGGCTTGCCGAAGCCCCGATTTTTATAGATGACTCTTCAGCTATTACTGTTCTCGAAATCCGCGCAAAAGCTCGCAGGCTGAAAATGGAGCATGGTGGTCTAAGTCTAGTAGTAGTCGACTATCTGCAGTTAATGAGAAGCCGTGGGAACTTTGAAAGGCGAGAACAGGAGATCTCGGAGATATCCAGATCGCTGAAAGCTCTTGCAAAGGAGCTTAAGGTGCCGGTTGTTGCTTTGAGCCAGCTGAATCGAAGTGTAGAATCCAGACATGAAAAGATACCTACTCTTGCGGATCTGAGGGAATCAGGTGCTATTGAGCAGGATGCTGATGTCATTATATTTCTATACCGCGATGAAGTTTACAACAAGAGCAGCCCGAATAACCGCGGTACTGCAGATATTATTATTGCAAAGCAGAGAAGCGGGCCGACAGGCATTGTAAAGCTTTCATTCGAAGCATCGTGCACAAGGTTTCATGACTATTCAAATCTATCTTATGAGCAGGAAGCCGAGGTCTATTGATGAAACGCAAGCCGGCGGTTGCGGGACAGTTTTATAACGGTAATCCAGCTCGACTCGCAAGGCAGGTTGAGCAATATGTGACACGTAATGCGATCAGGGAACATGCTATTGCCATCGTTTCACCTCATGCCGGCCTCATGTATTCCGGTAGTGTAGCCGGCGCTGTTTACTCTGCCATTAAAGTTCCGAAGACTTATCTATTACTTGGTCCGAACCATTCAGGGTTAGGACCAAACATTTCCATGATGAGCAAGGGCGAATGGGAAATCCCTACCGCTAATTTCAGCTTGGATTCGGAGCTTGCCGAGAAGGTCAAAGCTAATGTGCCTGCTGTTATTGAAGATACACAGGCACATCTCTACGAACACTCGCTTGAAGTGCAGTTGCCTTTTATAGCTGGTTCTTCCGGGGACCCCCGCATACTACCGATCACATTCATGAGGGCTACTATAGACGATTGTGCTGCCGTCGGCATTGGCATTGCTGATGCCATTAAGTCTGCCGGCTATGAGGTAGTTATTGTGGCTAGTTCTGACATGAGCCACTACGAGCAGGATTCTGTAGCGCGAAAACTTGATAGCCTTGCTATCAGGGAAATCGTTGACCTAAACCCTGAAGGCCTATACTCGGTTGTAATGAGAGAAAGCATATCCATGTGCGGGATTATCCCGGCTACGGTTATGCTTTATGCGGCACTTGAGCTAGGTGCGACTGAGGCAAGGCTAGTGAAGTATGCAACGTCGGCAGAAGCCAGCGGCGATTTCGAACGCGTTGTAGGATATGCCGGTATCATAATAAAGTGATGTGTAATAAGGGAATCAACGAGCGGGATGATATTGCCGGAGTAGTGCTTGCCGGAGGCTGTAATACACGCTTTCCGATTCAGAAGGGCTTTATCAAGGTGGACGGAGCTTCGATCATAGATCGGGATATTGCCATTCTTAGATCAATTTTCCGTAAAGTTATGATAAGTACCAATATGCCGGAAGCTTTTTTTTGTCTTGGTATTCCGCTGATTGGGGACGTTCTTCCTTCAAGAGGTCCGATGTCCGGCATCTATACTGCCCTGATCAACTCAGGCGGATCCTCTGTCTTCGTCGCAGCCTGCGATATGCCTTTTATTAATTCCAGCATTATATCGCTTCTTTGCGACAAACATATAGGACATGACAAGGATTGCTACGAGGCAACAGTGCCGGTTTTCAACGGCAAGCCGCAGCCTCTGTTAGCTATCTATGACTATACTGTACTACCTGCATTAGAAAGAGAAATACTGACCGGCAGGACCGCATTAAGGCCATTCTTGAATGAAATAAGAACCTGTTATATTGACGACAATGACGTTCGCGCAGTGGATCCGGAGGGCCGGTCCTTTATTAATATAAACACAGTTGACGATTTTGAAACTGTACGGGACAGTCAGGGCAGTGCATTAGATTACGGCATGCAAAGCCGGCAATTCGACATACGGGAGGGAGCATGTTAAGTACTCAGGACATTCTGGTAGTAGCTGGAATAGTAGTGGTTCTTTTTGGAGCAAAGAAAATACCCGAATTGGCCAAGGGCGTTGGCGAAGGAATCAGGAATTTCAAGAAAGCAGTAAATGAGCCGGATGAAGTTGATGTAACACCAAAGAAACCGGTCGAATCTGATAAGCCGGAAGAAAAGAAATAGATTAGTCCCAATCATGCATAGAGGCATTCTTGCAGAGATAAATCTGGCTGCAGCAGCAGATAATTTACAAGCCGTTAAAAAGCTTTCCGGAAAGAGTTCGATAATTGCTGTCGTCAAGGCAGATGCATACGGTCATGGAGCGATCGAGCTGTCTAAAGTTCTGTCTGCCAAGGGTGCTAATTACCTTGCGGTGGCTTTTACGGACGAGGCTAAGATATTACGTGATGCTGACATATCGTCAAAAATAATGGTGCTTTTTGACTCTGATCCTGAAGATGTCATTAAGTACAATCTGATACCGGTCATAGCTGAAATACATAAAGCCGAGGCTCTGGCAGTTGAAGCTGAGAAGCACGGAGTGCAAATTCCGGTGCATATAAAGATTGATACTGGAATGGGCAGACTTGGGCTGACCGACAATGTAATACAGAAAATCCTTGCTATAGCGGACATGAGAGGTCTGTTTGTTGAGGGAATAATGAGTCATCTTTCGGTAGCCGACATGCCGGATTCCGCGTATACAAAGAAACAGCTCTCTGTATTTAATGCATTGAGAACGGAATTAACGCATAGCAGACTGCACATTAAAATGTTTCATATTGCAAACAGCGCTGCGATTATGGGCCTTCCAGAAGCCACATTGGATGCTGTTCGTCCAGGTCTTATGCTTTATGGGTATTCGTCAGCAGTAGGCTGTGAGTCTTGCACTGACCTTCAGCCGGTGATGACTGCTAAGACTCGGCTGCTTGCAGTCCGAAAGCTGAAGTCGGGCACTCCAGTTAGTTACGCTGGAACTTTTATTACCAAGAGGGAAAGTCTTATTGGAGTAATTGCTGCCGGCTACGCCGATGGTTTCTGTTCCAAGCTTTCGAATAATGCCGAAGTGCTGATTAGAGGAAGGCGCGTTCCTGTAGTTGGGCGGGTTTGTATGGATCTGACTATGATTGACGTTACCGGGATTGAAGATGTGAGTGAAAATGATGAGGTGGTAATAATCGGTCGACAGGGATCAGAATTTATCGGGGCTGATGAGATTGCCAAAAGAATAGAAACCATACCATATGAAGTTCTTACTTCTATAGGAAGCAGGGCAAGAAGAACCTATTCGCAGTAGTAAAGTTTTTGCTTGTTGAGATAATCTTATCTTGAGTTTATACTAGTTAATAGGAAAGACGGAAAGAAGGAAAATCGTGGGCAAGCTCGAAAACCATCTTCAGAAATTCCTGGTGAAAGATGAACGCTCGTGGCAACGATTCAAATGCGGCTATTATGCAGAGTGCTACGATTCCAGCGGAAATGTCTACTCCTGCAAAATTATCGACTTAAGCTATCGTGGACTGGGTATCATTTCGAGTGCACCGCTGCGAACTGGAGAAACCTACAGCATTTCGGACCCTAAGGTTAGAGCTGAGGTGGTCTGGACAGCTGAAGGCAGAGCAGGCCTTCGAATTCACAATTAATGATTATTTTTCAAAAGCCTCAGCCCAGTCTTGAAAAAGTCATTTTTATAAGGCACACAATACTGAACAGTCCCGCACATGGGTGGGATCTTCAGGTCTATTGTAGAACCGCGCACAAATCGGTATTTGGATACTATGCACATTCCCTCAATCGATATGTCACCTATCAGGCCGGTGTAGGACTTGGTGCCGACCGTAAATCTGATCTTCTTCCAAATTGCAGCTCGCTGACAGGATCTTTTTTCGGTCAACATGCAACTCCTGATATTTATGGTCAAGCAGTTTAATAAGCGATGCTGATATTCTACCAGCAAAAGACCTCAATCACCAATTATAATAGCAGGCAGCTGACGGAGCTTGATTTCACTCTTCCAATCCATATTTTTTTAGCTTACGCCAAAGAGAGACACGGTCGATTCCCAGCGTCTGAGCAGCTAATGTTTTGTTGCCGCCGACTTCCGTAAGCACCCATTTTATATAATCCCTTTCCTGGTCTTCCAAGGAAGGTATCTTGCCTTCTTTCTTCCTGAAGATTTTAATGTTAAGCTCCTTTAAGTCGTCCGGAAGATTGGCGATCTCTATCGTGCCGCCGTTGGTCAATGCGACCCCTCTTTCAATAATATTTTCGAGTTCTCTCACATTGCCCGGGAATTCGTAATTCATCAGCAATTCCATGACATCCCCGGATATCTCCGCAACGTTTTTCTTCATAATCGCAGCATATTTATTCAGAAAATAGTAGCTAAGCAGTGGTATATCATCTTTGCGTTCGGAAAGCGGCGAAATGTGGAGAGAAACTACATTTAATCTGAAATAGAGATCCTGTCTGAAATTACCGGATTTGATGGAATGCTGAATGTCGCGGTTTGTGGCTGCTATAAAGCGGACATTTACTTTTACTGCCTGTGTTCCTCCAACGCGCAATAATTCTTTCTCTTGTATAACGCGCAACAGTTTCACCTGCATGGAAGTGGACATCTCAGTGACTTCGTCGAGGAAAAGAGTGCCTTGAGAGGCTATCTCGATCAGACCGTTCTTCATGGTCAATGCCCCTGTGAATGCACCTTTTTCATGCCCGAAGAGCTCGTTGGCAAGCAGCTCCTCATTGAAGGCGCCGCAGTTGATTGCAAAAAATGGCCCCTCCGAGCGATTGCTGTGCAAGTGGATGAACCGTGCGAATAGTTCCTTGCCTGTGCCGCTTTCACCGCTCAGCAGCACATTACAATCCGTAGGTGCTATCTGTTTGGCTGTATCCAGAAGACGTGTCATCCCCGGATCCTGGGTGATTATCTTTATCTTGCCCTGATAGCCCTCTATCTGCTCCCGCAACTGCCTGTTCTCTCGCTTGAGCATAACTTTTTCGACTGCCTCTCGAACAACCTTGCGCGCTTCATCCAGTTTATATGGCTTCGCTATATAATAAAATGCTCCGCCTTTCATCGCCTCAACAGCCGATTCGAGTGTTGCATAGCCTGTGATCATGATAACTTCAGTCTCCGGATACAGGTCACGGCATTTCTTCAGAATCTGCATGCCGTCCACTTTTTCCATTCTTAGATCAGTAAGGACAACATCAAACTGGTGTTCGTCAAGAAGAGCGAGAGCATTAGAGCCGCTCTGAGTGCTTGTAACATCATAACCTTCTTTCTTCATGACATGATCCAGATTTCTCAATGCGACTCTTTCATCATCGACTATCAATAATTTCGCTGCGCCTTGCATTAGGCTTTTCCTCCATCCTGTGTGACCTTCTTCTTGGCTGTCCGGTCAAGCTCGCTTTGCTGGGGCACCGGCAGTCTGATTAGAAAAGTCGTGCCCTTGTTGACTTCGCTGTGAGCTCCAATGCACCCGCCATGCTCTTCAATGATCTCATATACTATTGACAGGCCCAGCCCCGAGCCTTTGCCGACGTCCTTAGTGGTAAAGAAAGGATCGAATATCTTTCCAAGAATATCGGCCGGAATTCCCTTGCCCGTGTCTGTTATTTTGATATAGACAGCATCCCCATTTTCTGAACGAGGCAGCATGCCAGCGCATTCTTCGGAAAGCGAAAAATTAAATTCTTCGGGTTTTTCACCCGATGTCCTTCTTGCAGTTATCTCGATTTTACCTTCATTTTCCAGGGCTTCGACGGCATTTTTAATGAGGTTGAGCAGCACCTGCTGCAAGCGCTGTTTATCTGCAAAGATTCTTATGCTTGAAGGAATATCTGTTCTGATCTCAACTAACGGCGGAACCTGGCCTTTAATAAAGCGTATAGTTTCAAGAACCAGATCGACAAGACTAAGGTCTTCGCGCTTGAAATCCTTTGCCCTTGAAAACTCAAGCAGAGACCTGACTATGTTCTTAGCCCTGTCTGACTGGTCCTCTATCTGGGATAGCAGTTCTCTTCTGTAATCAGGATCAAGCTCGTCCATTTCTTCAGATAATATCTGGCATGATGTGGAAATGTTCGACAAAGGATTATTCAGTTCATGCGCTACGCCTGAAAGCAGCGTGCCCAGAGATGCCAGTTTTTCAGACTGAAGAAGACTTTTCCGGCGTGTCTCAAGCTCCTTTAGCATTTTCCCGAAGGCATCTGCCAGCGACACAATCTCCTGATCGTTCGAATTTATAGATACAGTCTGGAATTTTCCATCAGCTATGGACTTCATAGCTTCCTCCAGCGATTTGAGTGGTTTTACGACGATCTTCGATAATATTTGTCCTATAGCTATACCAGCCAGAGATAGGAAGGCTATCACATAAATTAGATATCGGCCTGCCTCTCTGAGCAGACCCAGAAGCCGCTCGCGCTCGATCGCTGATATGTCCTCTGCAATTGTGATAATTTCCTTGCCTTTTTCCCTGATGGCGTTTTCGGAAGCCCTTTTTTCAGTCGCAGACTTCTTGTCCGGATCTGAGAAATGCTCCATTAAAAGCTTATAGGATTTTAGACTGTCCCTTAAAGCATAGAGCTGATTGTAGACAGTGAGGCTTTCATACTTTTCTATATTCGAATCCAGTATCTGCTGTGCTTTAATTACATAGCGGATGTTTTCATCATAGTCTTCAGGTTTTTCATAAAGGAAGAAGTTTTTTTCGAAGCGTCTTATCTCAAGCGTTGTGTCGAAAAGTTCGGTGATAACAGTACTGAAGAGAATCTTCTTTTCAAGAAACATAAGCGTAAAAAATGTGAAGACCGTTATGGCAATTATGACGGCTACCGCCGCATAATAACCGACTACTATTTTCTGTCTGATGCTCGTTCGGTATTTGAACATGCAATAATTCTATCAACTACTATTGCAAATAGCAACATGGCATTATATCGTGCAACACATTTTTCTTCCGGCAATATTATGTTGATTAGAGCCGATTTCTTGCAGCTGATGTTCAGCGGCGTTTCAATTTGAAGCAATCGATATTATAAGCAATCTGCGGAAAGACCGATTTACAACAAGTTATATAAGAAAAAAGCAGGCACGATAAATGCAATTCGATATGTAAAGCAGCTGATTATAACATGATTAGCAGCTGACGAAATATACAAGGAGGCAATACCATGAATATGTTTAGCAAGAAGATTGAGAATCTGTTTGTAGCTATTACATTTGCGCAGGCAGGTGAATTTGATACGGCGCGCGATTACCTTAGGGATGAAGAAAGACCGAGACAGTTTGATCGGGTTGTTCAAACGGTGCGGCCTAGAAAGGAACTGAAGGCGCCCGGAATGAAGAGAAAATAGCGGTAGGGATTGGCAAGGATAGTCATTTATGTAATAATGTAAGCAAATGGGGCTCTTTCGAAAAGGCGAGGATAATTCACAACTTGTAATTATAGACGAACTGAAGCAGAAGATCGCAGCATCAGAAATGCCTGCCGAGGTACTGGAGATTGCAGAGAATGAACTAACTGCAATCTCCAGGATCAGCCCTGCAATGGCAGAATATTCGATAGGGCTTACGTATATCGAATATCTTACCAGCCTGCCCTGGAAAAAGAAAACCGAAGACCATCTTGACCTCAATCGAGCTGAGAAGATTCTTAGCGAGAGACATTTCGGGCTTGGAAATGTTAAGGAGAGAATTCTTGAACATCTTGCAGTAAAGAAACTCCTGCTTTCTCAAAGCAAACAGCCCCACCTGCTCATTGTCGACGATGAGGAAGTTGCTGTCAAAAACCTTTCTCATATCCTGTCGAAAGAAGACTATAAGATCGAAACAGCGCTCAGCGGAGCTGAAGCGCTTAAGAAGATGGAAGTGTCGCCATTTGATGTTGTATTGACCGATCTGAGAATGCAGAAAATGGGCGGCATTGAGCTGCTAGAGAATATAAAGGTGTCATACCCTGAGACTAAAGTTATAGTAATAACGGCGTATGCATCTATCGAGTCGGCAACTGAAGCGATAAAGAAGGGTGCATTCAACTACATCACCAAGCCTTTCAAGCTTGATGAGGTCCGGTCTGCTGTGAAGATAGCAGTCGAGAGATCAGCAAGTTTGTCGATTAAAGGGTCTATCCTGTGCTTTGCCGGGCCTCCCGGAACCGGTAAAACATCTTTGGGCCAGGGAATAGCAGAAGCATTAGGTCGTAAATTCTCAAGGATATCCTTGGGAGGAGTTAGGGATGAGGCTGAGATAAGGGGCCATCGCAGAACCTATGCCGGCGCCATGCCCGGCAGGATTATAGAAGAAATAAGGCGAGCTCAGACGGCAAATCCCGTGTTAATGCTTGACGAGATAGATAAAATGCATAATGAATCGCGTGTCGATACCGCTTCAGCTTTGCTGGAGGTTTTGGACCCAGAACAGAACCAAGGTTTCATCGATCATTACGTAGATGCGCCTTTTGATCTTTCAAGTGTAATGTTCATTGTGACTGCTAATGTGGCTGATAATATCTATGAGCCGCTGCTTGACCGACTGGAAGTCATTGAGTTTTCCGGCTATACAGAAGAAGAAAAAGAGATGATCGCTGAAAGATATCTGATCCCGCGCCAAATTCGCCAGCAGGGTTTATCCCAATGTCCGCCGGAGTTTACTGTAGAGGCAGTCGCAAAAATAATACAGTCCTATACAAAGGAGGCTGGACTCAGAAACCTGGAGCGACAGATAGCCACAATCTGCCGGAAGATAGCCAAGGAGATTGTGCTGAATAACTGCCCCTCGAAGAGCAAGAAGGTCACTGCTGAGCTGATTGAGGATATGCTTGGCCCACGAAAATACTACTTTGACGCTGCAACGGCTAAAAACAGGGCTGGCATAACAACAGGTCTGGTATGGACGGAGACTGGCGGCGATATTATTTTTGTAGAGGCGGCTAAAATGTGGGGCAGCAAGGAGCTTATTCTGACTGGATCTCTCGGTGCGGTCATGCGAGAGTCTGCTCAAGCCGCTCTGAGTTATATAAGAAGCAATGCGGCAGCATTCAATCTTGCAGAGGATTTTTTTGAGAATCATGATATTCATGTCCATGTTCCTGCCGGCGGCATTCCAAAAGATGGTCCTTCTGCAGGTGCTACAATTGCCATGGCACTATTATCTTTGCTGCTGGCAAGGCCTGCGAGAAGAGATGTGGCAGTGTCCGGTGAACTCTCACTCGGAGGCAGGATTTTACCTGTTGGTGGGATTAGAGAGAAGATTCTTGCTGCAAGCAGGGCTGGAGTTGTTGAGGTAATCCTGCCGGTAAAAAATAAAGTGGATATTGACAATTTGCCGGAAAATATGAAAAAGAATCTTAAGTTCTCCTTTGCAGAAAGCGTAGAGGATATGGTTGACCATGTGCTGATTTAAGAGTTGCTGCCGCACTTTTCCTATCCCGATTTCTTTCCTGTCTTTCCTGAATTCATCGTGCCCCCGTTAAACGTTGCAAATTGAAATAGTCCCTGTGTAGACCGCAACACTTTCTGAATCCCTTTAATTACTTGCTATAAGCGTATCTCAAGCCATTTTGAGGTTGCATTATGCAACAAGCAGGGCAGCTGCGCGCTCATTCAGATATCTAATTAATTCCGATAATTCAATGCGATATGTGGCCATAATGCAATGGCACAATTGTTGACTTATTGTCTGCCAGGAGGACGCAGATGGAAAAAAAGAAAATTGATGTGCGTCAGATCATGAGGCAGCTGGAAAACACACTTTCCGCCTCTGCCTTTGCCGAAGCCGGAGAACATGACGCAGCACTTCAGTTGATGAGAGCTGACGAACGAGTGCTCCTGGTGTTAGTAGGCAATGAAAGCGATACCAAGTCCATTAAGTACGCAGAAAATTTTTGTGACCGTATGAAGGCAAAACTTGAAGTACTTTGCCCGTCAGGAATTAAAGACAAAGCTGAGCTCTCGTTAGCGAGCGTGCGCAGCAAAGGGATCAATTACTCGATTGAAGAAACTGATGGCTGCCTGAAACAGGCAGTTTTGGATATTACATCCGCAGCATCGGACATTCGCTACGTTGTTGTCGGTTCATATCACGATCTGGAGGCTGGTTGCAGTAATGAAGCGAACGTTCTGTTGGATGTCAGGGATATAGTCAGGTGCCCGCTCGTTGTAGTCGGAGCCTGACAATCGAAATCAAAAACAGGAAAAAGAGGAGGATATGAACAGTATGGAAATGAAGAACAAGAAAAAGAAGCCGATAGTCAAGGCGGTCTTATTCGGTGCGCTCTCGATTACGCTGTATTTGCTTTTGTTTGTTTATGAGGATGTTGTTAATCTTAATTTTTCAAAGGGCGGACTGTTTGCATTACTGCCGATTGCGGCAGCATTCCTTGTTTCGTTTGTTCATGGCTCCTTCACTGGCAGTTTCTGGAGCGTACTTGGAATTGAGGCATCAAAGAAAGGGGGGACACACTAATGCATGATATAGCTCAACATGCAGCTAATTTTATCACTCTTGATACATTGAACATTGTCTATCTTTTCCTGGTCGGATTTGTTGGCGGCCTTGTAAGCGGATTCATCGGATCTGGTGGAGCCTTTGTCTTAACCCCGGCGATGATGTCTCTCGGCGTTCCTGGATTGGTGGCAGTAGCAAGCAATATGTGTCATAAATTCCCCAAATCTCTTGTAGGTGCGCTGAAGCGTGCCAAATATGGCCAGGTTGATGTAAAACTTGGCGTAGTCCTCGGTATATCGGCTGAAGCCGGAGTGCTCTACGGTGCCGGCATACAGGAAAAGATCAAGGCTGCATTCGGCGACGCCGGTTCAAACCTTTATGTCAGCGCATGTTTCGTGCTTGTGTTGGCAGTTGTAGGAGGCTTTGTCCTTATCGATGCAATGAAGAGCCGTGGTTCTGGCATGCAGAATGCTGCCGAGAAAAAGACCAGACTGTCGCTGTGGATTCAGTCGATCAATATTCCAGGAACGATGGTATATTTCAAATCGCTGAATGCACGCATATCCGTTCTTTTTACAATACCGCTTGGATTTGCAACCGGCATACTTGCTTCTACAATAGCGGTAGGCGGCTTTATCGGAGTGCCTTCCATGATGTATGTCCTCGGTGCTCCCAGTCTGATGGCTTCTGCTACAGAACTAGTCATAGCCTTCGTAATGGGATTGGGTGGTTCATTCAAGTTTGCGCTTCATGGTCTGGTTGATATCCGCTTGGCTATGATAATACTTGCCGGCTCCCTATTCGGCATCCAGCTTGGAGCTATCGGCACTACATATGTTAAGCCTTTTATGATTAAGATTGTCATGGGCGTTATAATGGTAATAGTGCTTTTCAGCCGCGCGCTGATGGTGCCGGTATATATGTCTCAGCTTGGACTGATCGGTAAACTGAGTGAAAGTACTTCTAAGATATTAAGCAGCACAAGCTTTGCCATAATGATATTTGCGCTTGCAGTCGGTGCTTTTATTGTGCTTAGGTCAATGTGGATGGGTCATAGAGAAGAGCAGCAGCTCGCAGTTGAAACTGTAAAGTCGATAGCGTAGCGTGGCTAGATACCGCAAGATACTGGTAGCCATTGATGGCTCTGATGCAGGCTTCCATGCACTGGAAGAAGCTTTTAAGCTGGCGATTGACGAAAAGTGCTGGATAACTGTAACGTCAGTTGCACCGCCATACCAGGGAGATCTCTCCACAACTGCTGTCGGCAATATTCAAAAAGCCCTGAAGGAGCCCGCTGAGCGGGCTCTTGCCATGGCTGAGCAGATGGCTAAAAAGGAGCGCATGCTTATCAAGACCGTCTGTGAGGATGGCGAGCCATTTGAACGCATAATTGACCTGGCTGATGCTGAGAACTGCGACATTATCGTAATGGGCAGGACCGGAAAGAGCAACCTGGAAAGAGCTTTAGTTGGTAGCGTGACGGCAAGAGTTATCGGCTATACGTACAAAGACGTTTTAGTAGTGCCAAAGGGCACTTCTGCCGGCTGGAAATCAATAGTGGTCGCTTCAGATGGCTCGAAGTATAGCACGGCAGCAGGGGCGCGCGCCATAGATTTTGCATCATCATACAATGGTGAGCTCAACGTGATTTCTGTTGTCGATGTGCCGCCGGAATTTTATGGTGAATCACCCGAGACCGTAGATAGAATGATCGAGAAGGCCAGGGGATATGCAGAAGGCATAAAGGCTCAGGCTCTTGCCTCGGGCGTAAAAGCTGATGCGGTAGTCATGGAGGGTGATGCTGCTCTATCCCTCATAAAGCTGGCGGCAGATAGAAAGGCTGATGTGATATGCATGGGATCTCATGGCAGGACAGGGCTGCGTAGACTGTTAATGGGTAGCGTTGCGGCAAAAGTCATAGGCCTTGCCTCTTGCCCTGTTCTGATAGTCAAATCCTGAAGCTGCGTTCGAATCAGATCCTGCCGGCAACCGGCTTATATTTCTATTTATTCATTCTGCTTATCAGCAGTTTCCCGTTCGATGTAAAATCTTCTATAATCTAACAATGAATCTGATGAACGAAAAGAGTTCAGACAACGAAACGCAGGCTGGAGTTCGCAACCGTCGGGTACACATGGCAAACGAAAGGACATTCCTTGCATGGATAAGGACAAGTATCGGCATTATGGCCTTTGGTTTTGTGGTTGAGAAATTTGCACTTTTTGTCAGGCAGTTTTCACATTTCATAAACACAGCAGGCTTAAACAGCGGATATGGCGTAATGCCGGCTGATCACGTCTCGCAGCAACAGGGCATCTCATCTTTTCTTGGTGTGGCGCTGGTAGGGCTGGGTGCTGTTATGGGCCTGCTCGCTTTTGTGCGATTCAAGAAAGTTGAAAAACAGATTGAAGAGGGTGCTTATAGACCTTCAAAGATACTTGATGCATTGCTTACACTTTCGGTCCTCGCAATAGGACTATTCCTGGTTGTTTACTTATATCATAATATGTAATGAAATCTCCGCAATTCCACATCTTTGGCTTTTTCAAATAGACAAAACTGATAAATCTTAATAGATATATAAAAATTTCACATGAGACTTTTATTTCAGGGAAGTGCAAAATAATAACCTAAAGCCTCTGTAATGATCTATTTGCTCGACTATTCATTCAGTATGAAAGGCCTTTGGCCACGGATATAGCAAAGATAATAAAGGAGGGTTTATTCATGGAAGTCCAACCGGCGACCATAATGGTTATCCTGAGCGGCATTCTCACCGGCTTAGTCTTTGGCTTCGTCTTGCAACGCGGTAGGTATTGAATGAACTCAGCGTTCAGAGACGTGATCTTTGTAAACGATATTACATTATTAAGAGCGTGGCTATTAGCTCTTGCTGTGGCCATAATCGGCTCAAACGGCATAGAGGCTCTAGGGCTTCTTGGGGACGACGGGTTGACAAGGCAAACATTTGCTCCGATCGCAGCCGTCGTCGGAGGATATATTTTCGGCCTGGGCATAGTAATGGCAGGCGGATGCGGAAGCGGCGTACTGTACAAACAGGGCGAGGGGACATTTGCGGCATTTGTTGCGATGCTCGGCTTTGGGCTATCGCTTATAGCCAGTTATCATGGGCCGCTACAGCCTCTGATGCAGTTTCTTAAAAGCTATAGAGTCTCGATAGGTTCTGGAGATGATGCGATTATGAATCCGGCGCTGTGGGATATTTTTGGAGGTCCCCAGTATAAATGGATAATAATTGCTGTCGTAGTTGGTGCCCTCCTGCCTGTAATTATCAAAGGGAAGCCCTTTGGCCCCCAACCGAAGAAGGGATGGTCGTGGTCGCTTGGTGGGCTGCTTGTTGGCCTTTGCATAATCGGCGCGTGGTGGACTTCGTATCAGTGGGGCGGACGCGCACGAGGGCTGTCATTTTCTGGTCCACTGGCTGAGTCAATGTTCTTCTTTTTGACTGGAGACAGTGGCGCCAAGAACGATCAGCTGTTCAGCATATTAGGATACGGTTCCATCTCATGGAGTTCTCTCTACATTCTCGGTGTGCCGTTGGGTGCATTCATAAGTGCCAAGGGGCTCAGTGAGTTTAAATTGACAACTCCAAGAGAGGCTGCAGAGTTATTGCGGGTATTCTTCGGCGGTGTTATTATGGGAATAGGCGGAGCGCTCGCCGGCGGCTGAACGGTCGGTCATGCCCTGACAGGTGTGTCAGGACTGGCGCTTCAAAGCATAGTGGCAACCGTCTTTATCATTTTAGGCAACTGGACAATGGTGTACTTCATGTTCATCAAGCCGATGCAGGATTAGCAGGAGCTGGATGCAAAAAGGGTTTATGTGATAACATATACTTAGATGTGAATGCCCGATGCGGGCTTTATCTTCAAACCTAAAGGAGGAGTAGTTAATGAAGAGATATTTGGTATTGATAGTAGCCATTGTGTTCACCTTAACGGTTGCCGGACTGGGCTTTGCAGCAGACATCAAGGGCTCAGTCACTAAGATCGATGGCAACAAGATTACTGTAAAAGGCGCTGACGGCAAAGAAACTGTAGCTGAAGGCGACGGCAAGACTTGTAAGGTAGGCGATAAGGTAACCGTTAAAGATGGCAAAGTGATGAAGAAAAAGGCAGTCGAAGGCTGCTAATTGTACTAAAACCAGAAGGCGGGACAATTGTCCCGCCTTTTTTTTTCCGGCCATGCCGTATGGTTAATGAAGAACTGGAAAGATAACGTCACATTCATCCTTGTAGGTGCGCGCGAGAATGGAAATATCGGCGCATCGGCGCGTGCAATAAAAAATATGGGCTTCAGGCAGCTTGCCCTGGTAAGCCCTCCTCCCATTGTCGATGAAACAAAATGGTTTGCTCGCAACGCTCTCGACGTACTCGAATCTGCAAATATATATGAGAATCTTTCCGAGTCCTTGAACGGCAAGTCAATTGTTGCAGGTACAACACGGAGGAAGGGCAAGAAAAGGGGCATTATCTACAATGTGGATGAAGGGGCTCGAAGGTTATATGCGCTTGCGCAGGAGAATAAGGTAGCAATACTCTTTGGCAGAGAGGATAGAGGGCTCTTTAATGATGAGGTGGAGGAGTGCGGTTTCTTAATGTCGATACCTGTGAGCAGCGAACAGCCGTCACTCAATCTGGCGCAGGCAGTATTGATTGTGGCTTATGAACTTTCACGGGCCGAATTCAGGGAGTCAGACCCCGATGTGAAGCCTGTCCGGTTAGTCTCTCATGAGGAAATGGAATTGCTGTATCGAAAAATATCTGAAACTTTGAGGGCGCTGGATTATATCGCCAAGGGCGACCGTGACATTGAAAAGAAGATAATGCTGAACCTTAAACACTTTATAGGAAGAGCCGGGCTGACAGATTGGGAGCTTTCAATGTGCCACGGTATTGTGGCCCAGATTTGGAAGAAGTTAAAAGTTGACGACCAAGGCTTCAGCAGATGAATCCGTACCGTCAGCCAATAAGAATAAGGCCGCTCACTGTTCCAGTCGATGTCCGTTCGTGTGCGCCGCTCTTCTTGGCATCCTCGGCCCAGCCCGCTGTATTTATAAGCTCACCCACATTCACGCCAAAACCGGACATGGACGGACGTGCGAGATCGGGGTTGCGGCAATCTCCCCTCTCCGCCACTACACGGCAATCTGCATAAGCGGAACAAAATAATTGCTTGCAGGAGCCACCGGCAAACGCCTTCGAATTGGCATAGCCCAGTTGCTTTGCGGCAAGCTCTATAGATGCTACGATCTCATGTAGCAGTCTCATTATGTCTTCGCGCTCACTAAGCAGTATTTCCATCGGTACGTCTATTTTGACTACAATTGCTTGTTCGATAGTTTTAATCCACTCGCGGAAAATGGATGGTCCAGCGACATGCGGAGGACAGCTTTTCGAGCGGCCGTAGCCTTCACAAGCTGTTTGCTTGCAAATGTCCGGCAAACGGTCATCGATGACAATATCCTTGGTTAAGACCACCTTTGCATCGGTAGCCCCTAAAGAGGCTGCAAGCTCCAGCAGTGATTTTATCCTGGAATCACGAATTTCAGTATTCTCCAAACTCAAGTAAAATAGGGCACCATTCAGGATATGGCAAGAACAGCACCCTATCCGCGACAGGTTAACAAGTTCTTCCTAGAAATGGACACCCACTCCCAGAAGACTGCCGAAGAGATCAGTGTGACTTTTAGGTTCAATAGCGTAGGCTACGGGCTGTCCACCAGAGGTCAGAAGTATCTGCGGAGACTGTCCAATATTCCAGCGCTCGTAATAAGGGGTAACATATGCATACATTTTAAATCGCTTGATGGTATAAAAATCATAAGATAAGGGAAGTTGTGCCCTGAAGCCAATGCGGCTCTTCATGTGAAATGTCGCGTTGTCCAGCAGACCGGCTACATTGGTCTTCATCGTCGGGGAGATCGGGATAAGCAATGCGCCATCTAGCGCTGCAATAAACTTATCGGTTATTCTCCATGATACATTTGCACCGGCGGTGCCAAAAGCCCATCTGTACTTCTCCTTATAGTCCGGTAAAGCATCCTGCCCCCTATCCCACCAACGATAGCCAATACCCCCATAAAAGGACAGAGTACCATTTCTGTCGTTCCATACTTTCAGTCCCAAATCAAACTCAGTCTTGGATATTGCTTCCTTCGTGCTCATCGTAATGGGTGTTCCGTTCTGCAATGACCCTGAATACTTAGCACTGCCGGAACCTATAAAATCATAATAACCCCGCATGAAGAAGGGAATCCCGATTATAGAGCCATCATAGCGCGCCTCCGCATTTATACCATTCTGCCAACCAGTGTCCTTGTCCAGTACGCTGCTATTTATTGGATCAGTTTCTTTATAGCTGAGGCTGGCACCGTCATACCCAATCTGAACCGACATGCCGTTTTGCATAGCGCCCTGTCCTTCGGCAAGAGCATAGCTAGTGGCCGAGACCAAACATAAAAAACACAATCCTGTAAGTAGAATTTGTCCCATAAAAATTTCATCCTCCACCGAATCGTCGTTTGACAGGCTAATAACCTGATCGTCAATAAATACTACTATAACAAGTGTCTGATGTTATGCTCAATCATAAGAAATACCATGATGCCTCATGCATCTAAAACAAGTCGGGCCATCGGCTTTGATGATGAGGCGATGCATAATTGGCATAGACTCTTTGAGCACGAAAATCCAGAGGGAATCAGAGTTTTCTGGAATGGCTGGGACTGCCGGAGTAGGGGATACTCGAAATTCGGCATAAACACATCTTGTGCTGTAATTCAATTATGCGTTGATACGTGCGGAAATGATCGCTGAAAAATATGAATCCGACCCATCATTCTACCGGCTCTTATTTTGGTTATAAAGTTAGATGACTCGTTTGCCTTTACATCCTTGACGTCATATGATGAGAGTGTACGGAAGATGAATTCAACTGTGATATCAAATCACAATTCTTCGCAATTCCTTCACAGCCTGATCATAATCATTTGATATCCTGAAACCAGGAAGATAATAAAGGCATTGAGGAGGAAAGATATGAAAAAGGCGCTATTGATAATCGGAGCAGTTACGGTAATGCTGGCTGGTTTTGCAAGCCAGAGTTTTGCAGGCACACGCCTGGATATTGGATTCATCTCGCCTTTGCCTGGACTTCCAATCCCCGTGCCTGTACTTGTACATGAGCCGGCGCACGAAAGATTTCATAGAGATTTTGATGGGTGGGATCATAGACACTGGGGTCACGATGACTGGCGCAGAGACAGGGCTGAGAGGCATTGGGGAGACGCTCACTGGGACAGGGCCAGATATTAGTGCTAAGAATTAATTAACAATAATTGAGGGGGACGGTAGACGATTGCCGTCCCTTCAACACTAACCTTTCTATCTTGTACACCCTTGGTCGTGTCTAATTTGAGGTCCACCAGAAATGCATTCCCGGTCTCGCGTATCATCATGCACAGATGAAAGCAGGTATGTGAACATTTCTGTTCCTGCTCCACAACATAGCTGAAGCCGGAAAGTGCATTTAAGTCTGTTTCACATGATGAACGCTGGGATGCTTGTGATGCTCAGATTTGTAATAGTTCAGCAGGTTTTTGATCAGGGTGCGGGGATTAGCATCGTAAATTATCTTGGCGCCTGTCTTCTTCTTTATGATTTTAACAATGTTCTTGACTTCAGAGGTGATACCTCCGCTGCCCACGACAATTCCAATTAACTTGCCTTCATCATATGCTATAGAGAATTCTCCGAGTGTGCCTGAGCGGCCACCAATTATTACGACAATATCCGAGCTTCTGATATTAACGACCTCTCTTCCCATAAGTCCGCTGCCCGTAAATATAAGGACATCATGGGGCTCAATCGGCGAGTTGTATTTGTTTATATGCTCCCATTCGCTTAACGCCGGTGAAATGCCGATGACAATGCCGCCTGCATCGTGCGCTCCTTTGGCAGACTCAAGCGGCAGGCCGGGGCACGCTCCGGTTATAGTCACACAGCCGTTTTGCGCTATCTCCGCCCCAAGTGCATAGGCTATTTTTTTGTGATTGTCAGCTATCTTCCCTGTTGCCGATCCCATGACGCCAATCTTTAATTTCATAGTTCCCGCTCTGCCTTAATCCTTTTTTTATTGTCGTTATCAGTCACTGATATCGTCATTTAATCAGTTCACCTTCTTGAAGTCTATAAATCCCTTCTCAACGTCGGTATTTACCAACTGCACACGTATCCTGTGCCCGACGTCTGAGCCCTTGAACCCCTGTATCAGCCTGCCTTCAACAGGCATTGCTAAAAGTCTTGCCCAAGTTCCTTTCTCTGAGGCGCCTGTAATAATAGCGTCAAATTTCTCGCCTATCCTTGATTCAAGCAGCAGGGCTGCTGCTGATTTAGATACCTGCCTTTCAACCTTTTTCACGGCGTCTTCTTCTTCCGTGCAATGTTTGGCCAAGGTCTGAAGCTCGTCATTACTATAGGGCATCTTTTTATTCTCTAACGAGGCCTTCAGCAATCTCTGGGTAATCAGGTCGGGATATCTGCGGTTAGGAGCTGTAGAATGAGCATAATCATTGACTGCCAACGCGAAATGTCCAGGTACTGAATCCCCCGGCATATCGGCAACATATTCGCCGGCACCCATCAGTTTTATTATTACTAATGAGAGATCCGGGAACCTAAGAGGGTCGGACTCTTTTTGTGCTGTGAGGAATTTTTCGAGTGCCACGGCATCAGGAGTATCAGGCAACGTAAATCCATGATCAGCAGCAATCTCCGCTATGCGGTCCCATCTTTCGGGAATACGGACTATGCGTCTTATGGATGGTACATTTTTAGAAGACAGATACCGGGCGATAACGCCATTCGCAGCTATCATGAAATCTTCAATAAGGTCTCTTGCCCGATTCTTCCGTTCCGGCTGCATCTCTCTGATTTCATCGCCTTCAAAAATCATATTAGCCTTGATGGTTTCAAAGGTCAGTGCACCATGATCGCGCCTAACCTTCTTCATGCTTTGTGCAACACGGTCCTGTAACTTGAGATTTTCATCAAGGCCCTTTACAGAACTTATTTGAGCCGGGATCGGCACTTTTCCATCAAGCCAGTCAGAAACGCCATTATATGCAAGCTTCGCATAATTGTAGACAACGGCCTGGTATACGTCGGAAGTGGTTAACGAGCCATCAGGCGTTACAACATACTCTACAACAATAGCCGGACGATCCTCACCGTAATTTAATGATGTCAAATCGGTTGACAATCTCTCAGGCAGCATAGGGAAAATTTGAGCTGCGGTATATATCGAAGTCGTATTGTGGCGCGCGTGAGTATCAATTGCAGAATTGTTAAGCACAAGAGAGTCGACATCTGCAATGGCTACATATATTTTTACATTTCCATCCTGCATTGACTCGGCAACAGTCAGTTGGTCAAGGTCCCGTGAATCATCATTGTCTATGGATGCCCACAATAAATTCTTAAGATCACGAATGCCGTCATTTTCTATTATTGCCGGTGATTTCATAGCCGTCAATTCGGAAATGACGTCAGTCGAAAAATCGGGCAATAACCCGCGTTCCAGCATAGCCAGACGGGCTATCTGCTGAAGTATGTTGCGATGACTTTTGTCTTCCTGATTGATCATTTAGTTCACTCCTTTGAGATCATGCACTATTCTGTCGAATTTTGCCACCATTACAACATATTGGAAATCGGTATTAAAGTCAAGAAATGATAGGTTTAAAATAGTCGCAGCAATTCATGACGGTCTCAATGTATCATTTAGCGATATGCCATCATATGCGGCCACCATTTCCTGAAGTGTTGTGTAGAAGAAATCTTTCCCTATCAACTCCGTAAGTTCAAACCTGTCTAACTCTGTTTGGACAGTATCGATAACAACGTCAGCAAATACGAGCCTGATATCCTTCTTCGTTAATATGCCATGAATCGAACGAAGCACTTCAGCAGCCGTATAATCAACCCCTGCAATTGCAGATGCCTCTATGCAGAACCACCGTAAATGCGGATGTGCATTATTGACAAGGTCCATTACTTCCTGAAAAAGACGGTCAGTATTGGCGTAGTAAATGCTATGAGTAAAACGGTACACAAGAAGTCCCGGCCTCAGTTGCTTAGGCGTGCTTAACGGCAGTGAACGCCAGCCGCCCGTGCCGTTGGCAGCTACTATGACATTTGTCGGCCTATAACTTCGCCGCACATGATCTATAAGGGACAGCACCATCGACAGAATAATGCCCCACTCGACACCCGCAGTAATAACAGCTATGGCGGCAATAAATGCAACCCAGAATTCGGTAGGACTTTGTACACTGATCTTTCTCATCTCTTTAACGTTAATCAACTCAATTCCGATAATGAAGACTACAGCTGAAAGTGCAGGGTCAGGCAAATATGATAGAGGACCGGTAAGGAACAACAGAACCAAGAATACAACCAGTGCTGTTACAATCTGAGATAACTGACTTCTCCCGCCAAAGCTGTCAAGCATCTGGGTTTTTGTCGGGCTTCCGTTCACCACAAAAGTGCCTGACAGGCCAGCACCTATGTTGGCAAGGCTGAGAGCGAACAAGTCGACATTTTCATTGAAATGTTCATTATATCGGGCCGCATAAGCTCTAGATGTGGCAGCACTCTGCGTCAGGATCACGACCGACATTGCGAAGGCAGTGGGTAGCAGCTGCACAAGTAATGCTTTATCGATGCGCAGAGTGGGCAATCCGATACTCGGCAGGCCGGCAGGCATTCTGCCCGTGACGTTTACCCCGTGAGCTTGAAGATCAAACAATACGCTTGCCAGAATAGAGCAGATAACAGCTATTAACGCACCGGGAATTCTGGTCGACATCTTTTTTGAGGCGACCATTATCACAAGCACAATGACGGAAACAAATGCCGAATATGCATTTATCGGGAGCAAGTGATGCAGGCCGGCGACAAACTGCTGAATTGTGTTTTGTCCCTCCACTGGAATGCCAAGCATTTCTGGAATAGACCATATTGACACCTGAACTCCCACGCCCGCTAAGAATCCGGTAAGGACGGTACGAGACATAAAGTCAGCCAGAAAGCCAAGGCGAAGGATAAATGCCAGGATTAAGAACCCGGCTGACAAAAGAGCAAGTATGCTTGCCAGTTCGAGCCACTTGGCGGATCCCCATACAGCCGTCCCAAAGAGAGAGCCGGCAAGAATTGCAGCGGTTGCGGAATCAGCGCCAACTACAAGGTGCCTGGAAGAGCCAAAAATAGAGAAAAGTATTAGGGGAATGAGTATTGTATACAGGCCTGAAATCACAGGTGTACCGGCTATCTTTGTGTACCCCATTACCTCAGGTATGGCAAGGGCCGCCAATGTAATACCTGCAATGATGTCGGCCGACACCCTGGACATATCAATCGGCAGAATGCCTTGAAGAATTGGCAATCGCATATTATCCCTATATCTGTTTCCCATTTGGTTTTTGCCTGAAAAGTGTTAAAGACAAAAGTATATCATATCGAAACTGGGATTCTGACATATGAGTTTCGGATCAGGCTCAATGCAATGCTTAACTTTAGACTGACAGCAATAGATATAATTAGATTAAGGATTAAATCAACTATTAGTGCAAGCAGCATTAGTTGTGCCGGGCACCAAAGTATGTAATAATTTAATCAAGCAGTTCAAATACCGGTTGGAGCCGGATTTAAGACTGCGAATTATTGACCGTCTGTATACTGTGTGGGAGAAGCTACTGATGTTGCAATGAAATGCCGCAGGAGGTCGGGGAAGATCAAAGACCTGTCGATTTCCTTGCAAAGAATTGAAGTCAGAGGTGAAGATTGTTTTCTGTATCTGATGGTTAATGGGGTGCTTAAGGTGGAAAGCTTTAATGAAGAAACGATGGAACTTGTCCTTACCGTTGAGGAGGACCTTGACTGTTCCGGCTTGCCGGTTTTTGGTGAGACGGTTTGTAATTATGATGAAGGCTTCATATCGGGCATATTTGAACAATACGCAAATAAAGAATTCAAGGTTAGAGAAGTGGACTGCTGGACATCCGGTGAGAGAGTATGCAGGTTCAAGGCTGAACGGAAATGAGGCACTCGCTTGGACCCGGATGATAAAAAAGCACTCACAGCGCTTACTGAATCTTTAACGCTCTTACTTCAGGGGCGGTCACCAAATCGGATTTCCAGCCTGCATTATAATGGCAGCAATACTGAACTGGCTCAACTGAATGAAACAATTAATCTGCTTATTCAATCATTGGCGGACGGCAGCAATTTTATCTCTTCATTATCCCAAGGAAATCTGTCAGTAGAACCGCCGGGGAAATTATTTCTTGTCTCTCCGTTTAAGCAGCTGCATGCTAACCTGCGTCACCTTACGTGGCAGACTCAACAGATTGCCAAGGGCGATCTTAACCAGAAAGTTGATTTCTTGGGTGAGTTTTCAGCAGCCTTTAACTCGCTTATTGACAATCTTCGTCAAAAGAAAGCAATAGAAGACGCACTGGCGGCAAGTGAAGAACGGTTTGCATTAGCTATGCAGGGAGCCAACGAGGGCCTCTGGGATCATAATTTGCAGAATGAAAAAATATATTATTCGCCGCGCTGGAAATCAATGCTCGGATATGCTGAGGATGAACTGGAAAATAGTGTTGCAACTTGGAAGCGACTCATACATCCTGACGATCTTGAGTCCACTTTGTCTTTGATGAAACATTATTGCGACATGCGTGTGGACACCTATCAAACTGAATTCCGCATGCAACACAGGAATGGGCATTATCTAGATATTCTTTCCCGATCATTGGTGGTTAGAGATGATCGAGGTGAGATAATACGTATTATTGGCACGCATCAGGACATCACAGATCGTAAAAAGGCCGAATATGCATTGTCAAAAAGTGAAAAGCAGTTGAAAGACATAACGTCATCCCTGACTGAAGGCATTTATGTCTGGAGTGACGATGGCGATATTGTTTTTATGAATCCGGAAGCTGAACGTCTTTTGGGATGGACCAAGGCAGAGCTTCAAGGCAGAAACATTCACAATATAGTTCATAACAGAAGACCCGATGGTTCTTCGCTGCCTTTTGAAGCATGCGGCATGCATAATGTGTTCAAGACAGGTCAACCATTTATCTCAATGGACGAAGTATTCATGAGAAAAGACGGGTCTGTATTTCCGGTATCTGTTGTTGCCAGCCCCATCACAGAAAACGGCAGTGTTGTTGCAGGAGTTACCGCGTTCAGAGACATTACGGCGCTTAAAGATATTGAAGCCGAGAGGGACAAAGCGCAGGCAACCATACGCGCACATGCCAGATTCCTGCAAGGATTGATTGAGGCTATCCCCAATCCTGTTTTCTGCAAAAATGTGCAATTACGTTACGTGGCTTGTAATAAAGCCTTTGAAGCATTTATTGGGCGTGACAGGAAAGATATAATCGGGAAGTCCGTTTATGAGATGGCTCCTCCTGACTTGGCACGAATTTATAATCGAAAAGATGTGGAACTGTTGACAGATGTCAAGCAACGCACGCAGGTCTATGAATTCAGGGTCAATCATGCAGATGGCACCCAGCATGAAGTCATTTTCAGCAAGGCGGTATATTTTCAAAATGATGGTTCTGTTGGTGGTTTGATAGGAGTGATAAACGACATCACCGAACGCAAGCATTTGGAAAAAGAGAGAGAGCAATTGATTGTGAAACTGCAGGAAGCTCTATCTCAGGTTAAGCAACTTAGCGGATTGTTGCCTATTTGCTCCTCTTGCAAGAAGATCCGTGATGATAAGGGCTATTGGAATCAAATAGAAACTTATATCAGTGAGCATTCCGAGGCATTATTTTCACACGGCTTATGTCCTGACTGCGGCAAGAAATTGTATCCGCAATATTTCGATGAAATTTGGGGGAATGATAAGGACAAAACAGAGAAATAATAACAAATGCAAAGTTAACCCCTACTGCATAAAGTCTCGTCTGCCTGAGACAATCTCTACAAATACCTTTCACTTTTTAATTAAATGATTATACTTAAATAATCGAAAATAAGCTGTGCGCTAAGGGGGCATCTGGTGGAAGCAAGTGGTCATCTGACAAATGAACAGCTGATCGCTGATCTCATAGTTCTGCGGGAAAGAATTGCCGAGCTTGAGCGGTCTGAAGCGGATAAGACGAAGTATCTGGACGAACTGAACAGAACGAAGGGCATGTTTGAAGGCCTGTTCGAATTTGCTCCAGATGCCATCATGCTTGTCGGCTTGGCGGGTAATGTTTTGCGATCAAACAAACATGCGGAAAGATTGTTCGGATACACAAGGACTCAGTTGCTTGGAATGAATGTTGAGGTATTACTTCCGGAGCGTTTCAGGGCAAGGCATTTGGAGCACCGTAAGGCATACATGGAGTCACCAAGGCTTCGTCCGATGGGTTCAGAGCTTGAGCTTTATGCTCTGAAAGAGGACGGCACAGAATTCCCGGTAAACATAGCGCTTGGACCGTTTCAATTAGATAAGGATGCCGTGGTGATAGCTGTCATTCGAGATATTTCTTCTTATAAAGCGTCACAGGAGTTGATCAAGCGGCAGACGTCGGAATTAATAGAGGCAATGAAACAGCTTGAAGCCTTCAGTTATTCGGTATCTCATGATCTGCGGGCTCCCCTGCGTCACCTGTCGAGTTATGCTGATCAGTTGCGCAAGAGGCTAATTGATCAGCCGGATGAAAAAGTTCACCGTTATATGCTTGCAATAGCTAACGCTACCAAGAGGATGGAGCGGCTGATCGATGATCTGCTTGCCTTTTCGCGGCTTGGACTGTCAAAACCGGAAAAGAGAAAGGTCAATCTGAATATTCTGGTTACCGAAGTGCTTAAAGAAATGGCTGATGATATCAAAAC
>Ga0187786_10000088_pt1 | contig 28700 bp, 23 predicted proteins | sample 0815_BV2_10_20_M_FD_132449 | JGI IMG/M metagenome (GOLD analysis project Ga0187786, IMG submission 132449) | Tropical peat soil microbial communities from peatlands in Department of Meta, Colombia - 0815_BV2_10_20_MG | ecosystem: Environmental > Terrestrial > Soil > Wetlands > Peat | place...
ATCCCGGGCCCCCCGTGCCGTGCGTCCGCTTGTCCGGATTCTTCGAATTGGGGTCCCCGCCCTGGATCATGAAACCCGGAATGACGCGATGAAAGGTCGTTCCGTCGTAAAAGCCCTTTTTGGCCAGGTCAATGAAGTTCTTCACATGGCCCGGTGCCACATCAGGGAAGAATTTCAGCGTGATGGAGCCGAACTTCGTTTCGAGGACTGCAGTTGTTTCAGACATTTTTTTTATCTCCTGAGGGGTGAATTTTTTTGTCGACTGTTGGGCAACAGACACGAGTGCCGTGCATGTCCCTATGAGCACAATGCAAAAGATAAGAAGTATTTTTTTCATGAATCTGCGACCTCCTGAGGTGAAAAAAGCCAGTGTACCTGTTTTTTGGGAATAAGATATGTAGTTTTACCAGAAACCCGATGATATGTCAAACAAAACCAGAGGCTTGCGGCCTCGTACCTGCTGCCACCGGCCGAAACGGCGGCGTGCCGGGGAGGGCGAAATTGATTCTGCTATTGACCGGGAAGGAACCATGCTGATATACTTGCTGTAAGGCGTTTGTTCGGGGCGGTAACGTCATTGGAAAGGAGGCCGAGTATGTGCCCGCTTTCCCGGGAACAGCGGGAGTTTTCGAGGGTTCCCTTTGCAACGAACGTAGAGATCAGGGCAGGAGGCCGCGTCTACTCCTCCTCCCAGTCGATCAATATCAGCATGCGGGGCGTGTGCATCGCGGCCTCAGGCGATGTGCCGGAAGAGGGGAGCACCTGCTCGGTGACCATTCATCTGAATGCGGGCGAGGCGCAGGAGGTGATCGAAGTCCGCGCGTGGGTGGTGCGGTCCGAAGCGGGAAGCATTGCTGCCGAGTTCACGGAGATCGACCTCGAAAGCTATTATCGCCTGCAGCGGCTCATCGTGCAGAATGCCGATGACCCGGTGAAGGCGGAAAAGGAATTCTGCGCCCACTGGGGCATCCTGCGGCCGCGGAAGTAAGCTTCGCGGATGCCTCATTTCCCTGACGCCGGTCTTGTGATACGTTTCTCCCGGCTGATCCTGAAGTAATCAATTTAATACATATATTCTTCCATTCCGAAAAGGAGACAACCATGGTTCAGAAAGCGAGCAGCGCGTTGACGGATCTGTTGAATCAGGCTATTGCCCGGGAAATCCAGGTGAGCGTACAGTATATGTGGCAGCATGTAATGGCAAAAGGGCTCGAGTCGGCTGAAATCGCCGATGTATTCAAGGACGCCGCAGTTGAGGAAATGAAGCATGCGGAGAAGATCGCCGAGCGGTTGTTCTATTTCGACATTACGCCCACGACGAAGCCCACGCACATCGATGTCGGGGGCGATATGAAACACATGCTCGAAGCGGATGCGAAGGCTGAAGAAGAAGCAATCGACCTCTACAAGAAGATCATCAAACAGGCGGACACTGAAGGAGACAGCACAACAAGGCTGCTGTTTGAGGAGATCCTCTCCGACGAAGAAGAGCACCACGATACGTTCACGACCTTGCTCGGCAGATAATCGGTCCGAAAATTGAACCGGCAGGAGAGGCGCTGGATAGAGAGCACGGGACGGTCCGCGCGGCTTGATTCTCAAAGGCATTTTGACGCAGATATAATCCGATACAAGACGGATAAAGGCGGTTTTCGTATTGCATTTGACAGTCTGCTGTCAGAGCCTTGTCAGTCTTTTCAGTGTCAAAAACCTCTTTCTGTTTTGTCCCCGGTTTCGACCATGCAGATCATACGAACAGTTACAGAAATGCAGGCTCGTGCCCGGTCGCTCGTGCGCCGGGGGCGCAGCATAGGCCTTGTCCCCACCATGGGCTATCTCCACGAGGGCCATGTCTCGCTCATGCGGCGCGCGCGGCAGGAGTGCGATTCCGTTGTGGGGAGCATCTTCGTCAACCCCACCCAGTTCGGGCCGCATGAGGATTTTGCGCGCTATCCGCGGGACGAGGAGGGAGATGCGAAAAAGTGCGAATCCGCGGATGTCGACTTCCTGTTCATGCCTTCAGCCGGGGAGATGTACCCGGAAAAACCGGCGGTGTTCGTGGACGTCGAAGGCATCACAACCGTGCTGGAAGGCTCGATCAGACCGGGGCATTTCCGCGGTGTTGCAACGGTCGTCGCAAAGCTGTTCAACATTGTCAGGCCGACGAAGGCGTTTTTCGGGCAGAAGGATTTTCAGCAGTGCGCGGTGATCAAGCGGATGGCTGCGGGACTGAACATGGATGTGGTGATCGTGGTCCTGCCCACCGTGCGGGAGCAGGACGGCCTTGCCATGAGCTCACGCAACAGCTACCTGAACCCGGACGAGCGCCGCGCCGCGGCGGTCATATTCCGTGCGCTTACTGCAGCCGAACAGCTTGCCCGGGCGGGCGTGCGCGAGCCGGAAAAAGTGAAGAACAAGACGCTGGCGGTGCTGAAAGAGGTGGCGGGGTTGACGGTCGATTACGTGGAGGTTGCAGATCCTCAGACGCTTGCGCCGCTCGCCGAAATGAAAGGGGATGCCGTGATCCTGGTTGCGGTCCGTCTCGGACGGACGAGGCTGATCGACAACCTGCTGATCACCAGCGATCCCTCCCGATGAGTACAGTCGAACACGATCACCCGCCTGTCGTCACGACGCCCTGCTGCTATACCATCACGACCTCATACTGCTCCTGATGCAGGTTCGGATCGGCTTTGATCACGATTTTTTTCAAAAACTCCCGCTCCAGTTCCTCGACCCCCTGCCGCTCCTCATCGTACAGCATGTCCGCGACCATCGAGTTAACCGTGACGAGCGCCTTCTTTTCCTCCGCGCGCGTGAAGGCGCGGCGGAGTTCGCGCAGGACTTCATAGCAGACCGTGCGGCTTGACTTGATGTAGCCGCGGCCGTCGCAGTAGGGGCAGGGCTCGCACAGGGCGCGGCCAAGGCTTTCCCTCACCCGCTTGCGCGTCATTTCGATGAGGCCGATGGGCGAGATGTGCGAGATCGTTGTCTTGGCCTTGTCGTTCGCGAGCGCGTCCTGGAGCGCCGAGTATACCTTGCGCCGGTTGTCCTCGCGCTCCATGTCGATGAAGTCCAGGATGATGATTCCCCCGATGTTCCGGAGCCGGAGCTGATAGGCGATTTCGCGCACGGCCTCGAGATTCGTTTTGAGAATCGTGTCCTCGAGCGTCCGCTTGCCCACATAACGCCCGGTGTTTACATCGATCGCCGTGAGCGCCTCGGTCTGGTCCACGATGATGTACCCACCGGACTTGAGCCAGACCTTCCTGCCGAGTGCGCGCGAAATTTCTATCTCCACGCCATAGTGGTCGAAGATGGGATCATCGCCTTCAAAGGGTTTGACCCGGCGGTTGAGCTGGGGAATGTAGGAATCGATGAATTCCTTGACACGCTGGTACTCGTCCGCGGAATCGATGACCATGCGGTCCACGTCCCGGGTGAACACATCGCGGATGACGCGGAACACGAGGTCGAGTTCGTTGTGCATGAGCGCGGGCGCCGACGTGCGCTCCTTCTTCTTCTGGATATTGTCCCAGAGCCTGCCGAGAAATTCGATGTCTGCGGTGAAATCCTCTTCACTCCGCCCCTCGCTTGCGGTCCTGATGATGTAGCCGGTGTTCGGTCTGCGCAGCCTGCTGACGATCTCGCGGAGGCGTTTGCGTTCCTCCCCGTTCTCGATGCGTCGCGACACGCCGATGTGGTTCACCCCGGGCATCATGACGAGGTAGCGGCCGGGGATGCTGATATAGGTCGTGACCCGCGCGCCCTTCGTGCTGATAGGTTCCTTCGAGATCTGCACCAGGATTTCCTGCCCTTCCTGGAGCAGGTCCTCGATCTGGGTGGCATGGGAGCGTTTTCTCTTCGGCTCAATCTCGAGTTCCAGGCCCTCGTCGTCCATCATGGGGGTATATTCCGACGCGCTGTCGAACACGTCGCCCACATACAGAAACGCGGATTTATCGAGGCCAATGTCCACGAACGCGGCCTGCATGCCGGGAAGCACTTTCATGACCCGGCCCTTGTAGACGTTGCCTGCCACACCGCGGTCTTTTTTCCGGTCGATATATATCTCGGTGACGAGTCCGTTCTCGAGCAGCGCGACTCGGGTTTCCTCGCGGCCGGCATTGACGATGATTTCAGATGGCATGCGGTCTCCTCGAAACAGGGTGTTTCAGTGCGGTCTTTATTGTATCTGAAGTCGCATAAGTTCACAAGGGCAAAAGAAAAAAATCATTTGGCGTAGCGGTGGGGCCTCTGTTCGTTTGCGACGGGGATCATACAACGTTGGTTTTGGCATTAATATTGCTTATTAAAGTACCAGAAAGGATGGGGACAATGGGAAAATCGATAAAGCAGATGCTCACGAACGCAATATCCTCAGTTGAGATCGGTTATCGTGTCATGCGAGGCTTGGATTATCAGACCCTGAGCCAGTATATTCTTCGGATTAACACGCACAAAGACATTGATGCGATTCTTGCTGAAGTTTCGCGGTGTTTGCACGAAATTCTTGGGTACAAACTTTTTGGTTTCGGTTTAAAAACACCGGACTCATTGGATATTTGGGTCGACCCCAGCCTCTACGGAGAAGAGTTTTCCGACTACGTAAAGCAGGACTTTTTATGTCAAAATATTGACCATAAAATGCATTTTTTTACATCTAAAATCGAATACATTCGTCATAAATTCGACAGACCAGAAATACTAGGTTCGGAAATCTTTTCCTATAAAGTAATGGAAGGTACAGTAACTGCGAGGATGTATATTCAGCCGGAACGCACAATGCTGAATCACCATAACTCGATCATCAGCACGATCGTCCGCTCCTTGAGTATTGCGCTTGAAAAAAGCCTGAGCATAAGAACGCTTGAAAATGCCGTTGCCGTGGACCCCCTCACGAATTGTTACAACCGCAGGGCGCTGGACAACTTCATCGAGAACGACATCGCATATGCGCGCCGGCATAAAACGAATCTGGCCGTCATCCTGTTCGACCTCGATAATTTCAAGGATATCAATGATCGCTACGGTCACCACACCGGCGACCGCGTGCTCAAGGAAATCGCGGGGCTTATCACATCGCAGGTGCGTAAATCGGATTATTTGGTGCGGTACGGGGGTGAGGAGTTCGTTCTGGTGCTGCCGGACAGCACGCTGTATGATGCGGTGATTCTTGCGTACAAGCTCCGCAAAACAGTTGCAGGGCACCTGTTGGATCTGCCTGAAGGCCGGCTGCGCGTCACGGCAAGCTTCGGCGTGGCAAGCCTTGAAGACGCGCAGGACAGCGCAAGTCTGCTGCGCGAAGCCGACGAGCGCATGTACAAAGCGAAAACGAACGGAAAAAATACGGTCGTCCCGAGCCTGCTTCCCTGCTTTGCCGACAGCCGCTTCCACCCGTCGGAACAGACACAAAAATACTCCACCGCCAACTCGATCTGACGGGAAAAATGTTCCCCGAAGGCACAAATTTTCCGGCATCCACCGCCGCTACAGGTGCATCGGACTCTTCCATGCCCTGCCGTCCCAATATAACATCTCCCTGCGAACAATGCCGAATGCATGAAGCTCCTCGGGAGCAGCTGAAAACAGCCGAACCAGGATGTCCTGTATCCGCGGCTTCACCCCGTCCCGGTCCTTGAGTGTCAGCGTGATCGCTCGTCCAGGGCCTTCCGCATCAACGGTAGCCGATTCGATGCATGGCCGGAGGTCCTTCTGCTTCCCCTCCTTTTCAATCAATACGGCATCCTGCGAAAGGAACCGGCGGATCCGGTCAGGCAGTTCTGCAGCAAGGGCTTCGGGCACGGTGATCTCATAAACATACCTCGTGATGCTCCCTGAAAGCGACGGTGCATTCCCCGGAACGATGCGGGATGCAGATATGATGATACCGTCGGGCAGCGACGCATTCAGCGCCTGCTGTGCCTCCCCGGGGTCTACATATCGCGTCGTTTCCATGTCCAGGAATTCCGACGTGCTTTCCATGCCCACGGGCAGCGCGGGACCAAAGGAGATGCGCGGATGCGGGTTGAATCCCTGGGAGAAGGCGACGGGAAGGCCCGCACGAAATGCGGACCGCTGGATGATGGTCATTAGATCGAGGTGGGCGAGAAACCGCATGCGGCCACTTTTTTCGAACTGCATCCTGATGCGCGCCCCCGGCGATCGCTCCCGTCCGGTGGAGATCGTCCGTTTTCCCTGTGCGCGTGCGGACTTCGCAGCTGCGGTTTTTCCCAAGTTCGTCGAGCCGCCGTCAGGACAGCCGAGACCGCATGCTGCGCAGTGCTCACGGCAGTTGGGCGTGGCCTCCGCGGCAGATGCTCGCTCGAATTCGGCGCGGAGGAATTGCTTCGTGATGCCTGTGCGGATAAAGTCCCAGGGCAGCGGATCGTCGGGGCCGAAGCTTCTGCAGGCGTATGCAGCAAGGTCGATTCCGCAGGTACGGAACGCCTCCTCCCACTTCGCGTAGTCGAACTCTTCCGACCAGCCGTCAAAGCGGCATCCGAGCCGCAGTGCCGCTTCCAGCACTTGTCCCAGGGACGCGTCGCCGCGGGCGAACGCGCCTTCCAGCTGGCTTGTTTGCGGGTCGTGCGGCTTGACCGCAATGCCTTTTTTGTTCAACCGTGCGGCAAGGTAAGCCTGCTTCCTTTTTATTTCTTCCTGTGGTGCCTGCCCGAACCACTGAAAAGGCGTGTGCGGCTTCGGGACGAAGGTGGACACGGTGATATTGATCTGCACGTGCCGCTTTGCAACGCGTCTGCCGGCGGAAAAAAGCTCCTGCGCCAGCCTGATAATCCCTTCGAGATCCTCGTCCGTCTCCGTAGGAAGTCCGATCATGAAATAGAGCTTCAGCACGGACCATCCGCTTGCAAAGATCGTGCGGGCCGCCTCCATCAGATCTGCATCAGACACGGGCTTGTTGATCACGCGCCGGAGCCGCTCCGTGCCCGCTTCCGGTGCAAGCGTGAAACCCGTTTTGCGCACGCCTGCAACGGCGCGGATCATGTCCGGCGTCAGTGTGCCGATGCGCAGCGACGGCAGGGAGAGAGAGATGCGGGAGTCCCGGTACTGATCCGCGAGTTCCTGCATGAGTGGTTGAATCTCGGAATGGTCGCCGGAGCTCAGAGATGCAAGTGAGAGTTCATCATAGCCCGTGCAGCGGAGCGATTCCTCCAGGATATCCTTGATGCACGCCGCGCTCCGTTCGCGGTAGGGGCGATAAATAATCCCGGCTTGGCAGAACCGGCACCCGCGAATGCATCCCCGCGCAATTTCGACGGTCACACGGTCATGCACGGGCCTGAGGAGCGGGACGAGGGGTCTGTCGGGAAATGCAGCGTTTTCGATATCCGCGACAATGCGTCTGCGCACCGGGGTGTTTCCGAAAGCGGGGACGTACCATCCCGGAGAGCGGGAGAGCGCTTCGAGGAAGGCGCGCCGTTCCGCGTACTGCTGGTGCAGCACCGGAAGTTCATTGACCGCCTCTTCGGCTTCACCGATGAAAAAGGCGTCGATGAACGATGCAAGCGGGGCGGGGTTCGCTGCACAGGGTCCGCCGGCGATCACCACGGGGTCGTGCGCTTCCCGTTCGCGCGCGCGCAGCGGAATTCCCGCGAGTTCGATGCCGGACAGGACATTGGAATACGAGAGTTCGTACTGGAGCGTAATCCCGATGATATCGAACTCGCGCAGGGGGGTGTTTGTTTCGAGGCTCGTGAGCGGCCTGTTCGCGGCGCGCAGCCGCGCTTCGTAATCGGGCCAGGGGGAGAATACCCGCTCGCACACCGTATCGTTTCTCGCATTCAGGATATGGTAGAGGATGCGCAGACCCAGATGGGACATGCCGACTTCATAGGCGTCGGGAAAGAAAAGGCAAATGCGGGTCTTCACCTGTCCATGGTCCTTGTGCACAGCGTTGACTTCGTTATCGATGTATCTCGCTGGTTTGGTCACAAACGGCAAGAAGTCTTCGTACATGGAACTCCTTATATCGTAGCCAGGGGCCTGTAGCCGGGGTCCGGGTAAAGGCAGCTGCTTGAGACGGAGGCTTGCAGCCGAGTATCAGGAGGCAAGAAGATTATAAAACTTTCCTGGCTGCTGGCTACCGGACCCTGGCCCCTGTCTTTTCAGTAGAACAACATAAATCTGCGGGCCTGGATATTCAAGAGCAAACCGAGGGCAAGAAACGTGGTAATGGTGGATGTGCCGCCATAGCTGACGAGCGGGAGGGGAACGCCCACGACCGGTACGATGCCGAGCGCCATACCGATATTGATGAACACATAGAGAGAAATCATGGACACGATGCCGCCGGCCATGAGCGCACCCAGACGGTCCTTCGCATTTTTTGCCGTGTCGACGCCCATGAGCAGAAACAGAAGGTACAAGAAGATCAGAATGGTGGCGCCGACCAGTCCCGTCTCTTCGGCGATCACGGCGAAGATGAAGTCCGTGTGGCGTTCCGGAAGGAAGGCCATCTGGCTCTGCGTGCCCTTGCGGAATCCCTTGCCCGTGATCTGCCCGGACCCCACGGCAATTTTCGATTGATTCGCATGGTAGCCGCTGCCGAGGGGGTCAGAGCTCGGATCGATAAAGGACCTGATCCTGTTCTGCTGGTACGGCTTGAGCGATTTCCATATCTTATGCCGCACCGGTGACACAAGCAGGATGACGGATGCGACGAAGGCAATGGACAGCAGAACGGCCAGCACTGACTTCAACCGGATGCCTGCCAGGATCACGATAAGCGACGACGTCAGCACGAGCATGAGCGCCGTGCCGAGGTCGGGCTGCTTGAGGACCAGGACGGTCGGAACGATCACCATCAGGCCCGGGATTGCCAGGTCTTTCATTTCATAGTTCCCGCGCTTCGGGTCCTCGGCAAAATAACGCGCCAAGGCCAGCGTGAGCGACAGCTTGGCGAGCTCCGACGGCTGGAACGCCACGGGACCGATTGCCAGCCAGCGCTGGGCGCCCATGCCGGTCCTGCCCATAATCATGACCAGCACGAGCAGAATGAACGACAGAACGCCGAACACATAGGCATAGCGGCTGACGGAGTGGTAATCGGGGATGATCAGGAAAAACATGATGAGAAAACCGACGCAGGTCATCACGAGCTGCTTGTAAAAGAGAAACGACGGTCCGCGCGACGTATAGGTCGCGCTGTATACGGAGGCAAGACCGATGCATGCGATCGCGAAGATAAGGCCGATCATGCCCCAGGGCAGATTAGTGAACCGTTTGGAGTCCAGCATTCTTTAAGTACTCCTCGATGACCTTGCGGGCAATCGGCGCAGCCGCGGATCCCCCGTGTCCGCCGTGTTCCACAAGCACAGCGACGGCGAGCTTCGGATTTTCCACAGGCGCGTATGCGATGAACCATGCATGGTCCTGCGTATCCTCCGACAGCTTGCGGCCGGGATTCTTCTGCGCGATGACCTGGGCAGTCCCTGTTTTGCCGGCAACAGTCGTGAGCGGCGTCGCAGCGGCATGCCCCGTGCCCCCTGGTTCCGCCACAACGCCGGCAAGCGCCTGCTGAACCTCGGCGAGTGCCTTGGAATCCATTGCTACCTTCTGGGCATGATCATCGGAATAGGTTTTGATCTCGCCGGTTTCCCGGTTATACGTCTGCCTGAGCAGTGACGGCGGATACAAAAGGCCGCCCGTGGCGACGGCACTGATCATGCGCGCGGCCTGGAGGGGGCTCACGAGCACAAATCCCTGGCCGATGGAATTAATGTAGGTATCCCCGGCGTACCACGCTTCGCCAGTGCGCCTCTTTTTCCACTCCGTCGTCGGGATGTTCCCCGGTTTTTCGTCAGGAAGGGGGATGCCCGTAAGGCCGCCGTAGCCGAGTCTTCTGGCATACCGGGCGATGTTGTCCCAGCCGATCCGTTCCCCCATGGTGTAGAAATATACGTCGCATGATTCCACGAGGGCCTGGTGAAAGGAGATGGGGCCGTGGCCGTTGTGCTTCCAGCATCGAAAGGTTTGCCGGCCGCTTTTCAGAAAGCCATGGCAGTTGATTTTTTCGTCCGGATTGATCACGCCTGATTCGAGTCCTGCCAGTGCGACGATGATCTTGAACGTCGACCCGGGGGGGTAGACGCTCTGGATCGCACGGTTGTACAGGGGGTGCGTCGAATCGTTCGTGAGACGGACCCAATCCTTCGGAGATATCCCCCGCGGGAAAAGGTTCGGGTCATAGTTCGGATGACTGGCAAGGGCGATGATCTCACCCGTATTCGTCTCAATGGCAGCGACCGCACCTGCGCGTTCTCCCAGCCCCTCTTCTGCGGCTTTCTGCGCATCGAGATCGATGGTCAGGTAGAGGTCCGTGCCCGGCCGCGGCTCTTCAATGCCGAGGTCCTTGACTTTGCGGCCGGCGGCATTCACCTGGATCATGCGCCTGCCCGGCCTGCCGCGCAGGAGTTTGTCATAGATTTTTTCAAGCCCTCCCTGGCCGACGAGCACACCGATGTCCGCCTGTTCCTTTTTCCGCTGTGTCTGGGACACCTTGCCGATGTAGCCGAGTTGATGGGAGGCAAGGCCTCCGTAGGGGTAGTTCCTGCGGTGCTCCGGCTCGATAATGGTTCCCGGCAGGTCCTCCTGGTGCGCTTCCACCAGCGCCACCTCGTCCCACGGCGCTTCTTCACGGATCTTGACCGGTTCGTATTTGTTGCGCACCGGCTCCGCCTCTTCAAGCGCCGCACGAACAGCGGCCGGATCGAGCTTTGCGAGGGCGGATATTTTCGTTATGGCAGCCTCGACGTCGACAGCGTCCTCGGGCACGAGCGAAATATCGAAGGACAGCACATTTTCCACCAGGGGGCGGCCGTAGCGGTCATAAATAATACCGCGCGGCGGTCTGAGCTTGACCGGCCGGATCCTGTTGCTCTCCGCCTGTTCGTAGTAAAAGGAACCCTTGACCGCCTGCAGATACCAGAGGCGGACGAAGAGCGCCAGAGCGAAAACTGCGATGAATACGACAAGAAGGGGAAGCCTTTTTTGGATGTCCGTCGGCCCTTCCTGATACACTTAGAGCTCCTTCCCGATGACCGGCCGCTTGATCAGCCGCAGGAAATCGCTCCGGTCCGTAAACCGGAGAAGAACCAGACACAGCGCACAAGTGTAGAGAGTCCGAGGCAGGTATCGAGTGAACAGCAGCGTAAAGAAGGGGACGTCGCCGTAGGTTATCTGGAAAAAGAGGCTGATACATGCCCCTTCGATAATGCTGAACAGGGCGAGAAAAAGGATAATAAACGGGCTCGACCGGTCGAGCACATGTCTTCCGATGAGTCCTACGCCCAGGCCGACCACGCCCCGCGTCAGTCCGGTGAAGCCCAGAAAGCTTGCCGATCCGATGTCCTGGAGCAGGCCGATGCCGATGCCCGCCATGGTCGCTTCAGCCGGGCCGGTCAGCAGGCCGATGATAAAAAGCAGTGCCAGCCCGAGATCCGGCACGATGCCGCCGATGGACAAGAGTGCGAGCAACCCTGCCTGGAGAGGAAGAAGGAATACGAACATGGCGATATACACGAGGGGCTTCATTTCCTGAGCACCAGCGCCTCTTCAAGGCGCGAGAAACCGACCGCCGGCTCTGCGGTGATGGACTGAAAAGCGACGGCTTCTCGCTTCGAGACCGTCACCACGGTTCCGACTGCAAGACCGGACGGGTAGATGCCGTCGAGGCCGGACGTAACCAGCAGATCGCCCTTCTGGATGTCAGCATAGTAGGATACATATTTGAGCGCGCAATTCACGAGCTTGCCTTCGAGCAGCCCCTCCTCGCGATTGCGCTGGACCCGCACGGCGAGCGTATTGCCGGGATCGGTGAGGAGGATGACCTTGGCAGTTCCCCCGGTGACCGATTGCACTTTTCCGACAACGCCGGCAGCGGTAATCACCGCCATATCCTTCTGGATGCCCTGGTCTGATCCCTTGTTGATCGTGACCGTGCTCGATGCAGGCGACAGTTCCTTTCCGATGACCTTGACGGCGATTGCCTCGGGATAGCGGAGCGCCTTGAATTCCAGCATCTGGCGCAGCCGGTTGTTTTCCAGGAGAAGCTCGTTGGTTACGGCGTTGTCCATTTTCAGGCGGTCAATTTCCCCGTGCAGCCTTCGGTTCTCGCTTTCCGTGTAAACAAGAACTACGTAGCCGCGCAGCACCGCCGCAGTTGTGGAAAAGGGCCACATAACGATTCGTTCCACGAAGCCGGAAACGGCAAGCACGGGCTTTTCCAGGAAGGAGAAACGACCGTTTTTCACCTGTACAGTAAGGAGCCAGAACAGAACCGCAAAGAGGATGAGAATGGCGATAGCTTTTTTGTGTTTTATGATAAACCGGTTCATCCCGAGGCAATTCCCTCGATATGCCGTTCCCGGTTGCCCGGAGTGATGCGGCAGTGTTGTACGTCGGGGCGCTGATATGCGCGGTCCCGGCCCAGGACTACATGATGACCTTTTTCAGGATGGCCTCGTCGTCCAGAACCTTGCCGGCGCCGAGCGCGACGCAGGTGAGCGGGTCCTCGGCGATGATGATGGGCAGCGATGTCTCCTCGCGCAGGAAGATATCCATGCCCTTGAGCAGCGCACCGCCGCCGGCAAGCACGATCCCCTTGTCCACGATGTCCGCGGAAAGCTCCGGCGGCGTGTTCTCCAAAGCCAGCTTGATGCCGTTCAGGATCTGGCTCACCGGTTCGGACAGTGCTTCACGCACTTCGTCGTCATCCAGGATGAGCGTTTTGGGAATGCCCGACACCAGGTCGCGGCCCTTGATTTCCATGGTATGGCGGTCGCTGTCCGTTTTATAGGCGGACCCCAGCTCCATTTTGATCTGCTCGGCCATCATTTCGCCGATGAGGAGGTTATACTTGCGTTTGATGTAGTTGATAATCGCCTCATCCATCTTGTCCCCGCCCACGCGGATGGCCTTGCTGTACACGACTCCGTCCATCGAGATGACGGCGATGTCGGTCGTGCCGCCGCCGATGTCCACGATCATATTGCCGGAAGGCTCGGAAATGGGCAAGCCGGTGCCGATGGCAGCAGCAACGGGCTCCTCGATCAGGTAGACATCGCGGCCGCCCGAGGAAATCGCCGCATCCTTGACCGCACGCTGCTCCACCTGGGTGATGCCCGAGGGGACGCCGATGACGATGCGCGGCCTCATGAAGGACTTGCGGTTGTGAACGCGCTGAATGAAATATTTCAGCATCTCTCCGGTGTAATCGAAGTCGGAAATCACGCCGTCCTTGATCGGCCGGATCGTCTTGATGTCGCCGGGGGTCCGGCCGAGCATGCGCTTGGCTTCGGACCCGACGGCAAGGACCTTGCCCGTTTTGGACGATATAGCGACAACCGAAGGCTCGTTGCACACGATGCCCTTGCCCTTCACATAGACGAGCGTGTTCGCCGTGCCGAGGTCGATGGCCATGTCGTTCGAAAACCAGCCCATAACGGAATTGATCAGCATTGTCTGCAGGAGCTCCTTTCAAAAACTAAAGTATGTTCTCTTTGCCTCTGGTCAGGGAAGCCGCATATCCTGCTCTGCACCGGCGGCTTCCTTGTCCATGCTGCGCCCAACAGCCTCGTCCGGCAGGCTCTGGACGATCCGGGTCCGCGCCAGGAGATCGCCCACGCGCATGCCCTGCTCGTCACCGATCGCCGCAAGCCACTCGATCACGACAACGAGAGGACAAAGCACCCATCCGGCATAAGGAATCAGGAACAGGAGATAGGCAGCGGCAAGAGGTGCGTTTCTGATGATTGATTCTCGGTAGGTTGCAGGGAGCGCTGCGTCTTCAGCGACGGTCATGCGAAGATTTGTTAATTTTTTTCCTATGCTGCTGCGGTCGAACAATCCGTCGCGGAGGAGAATGTATCCCGCAGCGGCCAGCACTCCTATCACATCGGGCAGCCTGGCAAGGCCGAGAACCACCAAAAAATCCACAAAAGCCGCAACTGTCCTGGTTGTCAGGTCGGCACGTTGCACCGCAGCTCCTCCTCACTTCGCCTACAACCTTTTTATAGTAACAGAATAATACTGCGAATTCAAGCGCAAAAGGTCCTCCACGCCTCAGCCGGGGCATACAGGAGCAATCACTCCGACGTGTTGAAACACTACTGGACGAAGCGTCGGGGAGCGGGTATACTGGGTACGACGGTATTATAATCGATGACGAGAGAACTGCTATGAACTACGATGCTACATCCGACAACCCCACGCAGGTGCGGGATCGCCTGCTGAAAATATTTCCATTTCTCGGCTGGCACAATCTCCTGACGAAAAGGAATCTGCGGGCCGATTTTATCGCAGGTCTCACCGGCGCGGTCATTGTACTGCCCCAGGGCGTCGCCTTCGCGATCATCGCAGGCCTTCCGCCGGAATACGGCCTGTATGCCGCAATCGTTCCGACAATCATCGCCGCACTGTTTGGATCGTCGATGCACCTTATCTCGGGTCCCACGACCGCAATCTCCATCGTCGTTTTCACAACCGTCAGCCCCCTGGCCGAACCCGCAAGCGCTCAGTACATCGAGATGGTGCTGGCCATAACGTTCCTCGCCGGCCTGTTCCAGTTTGCGCTGGGGCTGGCCCGCATGGGCGCCCTCGTGAACTTCGTTTCGCATTCCGTCGTCATCGGGTTCACCGCGGGCGCCGCCGTCCTGATCGCGACGAGCCAGATCGCCAACCTGTTCGGCCTGCCAGGCTCGAAACGCCATGCATTCATCCACATCTGGATCGACTTCTTCCGCTCGCTTCCGGAGATGAATGTGTACGCGCTCATCATCGGCATATGCTCCCTTGCGGCGGCCGTACTGTTCAAAATCTATGCGCCGCGCAAGCCCGGCATGCTCTTCGCCATGATCGCGGCAAGCCTTCTGGCGTTGGCGCTGCACGGCAAGGAGCACGGCGTGCGGCTCATCGGCTCGCTGCCGTCGCGGCTGCCGCCCTTCTCCCTGCCTGATGTGAGCACGGCGTCGGTGCGCAGACTCGCCCCGGCTGCCCTGGCGATCTCCATGCTTGGACTTGCCGAGGCCGTTTCCATCGCGCGCTCCGTGGCGACCCGGTCCCATCAGCGCATTGACAGCAACCAGGAGTTTATCGGGCAGGGGCTGTCGAACCTGATCGGCAGTTTCTTCTCAAGCTATGCCGCGTCGGGCTCCTTCACCCGGAGCGGCGTCAACTATGAAGCCGGCGCGCAAACGCCGATGGCGGCTGTGTTCGCAGCACTGTTGCTGACGGCCATTCTGCTGCTCATCGCCCCGCTCACCGCCTACCTCCCCATTCCGGCGATGGCCGCGGTTCTGCTCGTTGTAGCATATGGCCTCGTGGACATGCGGAACATAACAACGATTGCAAAAACGAGCAAGCAGGAAGCGGTTGTCCTCCTCATCACGTTTCTGGCGACGCTTCTCGTGGAACTTGAGTTCGCGATCTATATCGGCGTCATGCTCTCGCTGCTTCTGTATCTCAACCGGACGTCGCATCCCAACTTCGTCACCCTGGTGCCCGACCCCGCGAGCGACCGCAGGAGTTTTGTTAATATCGAGAAGTTACCGTCCCCGGAATGTCCTCAAATGAAGATGGTACGCATCGACGGGTCACTTTTTTTCGGTGCGGTGGACCACTTTGCAGAATCGCTCCATGATATAACGAAGACGAACCCGGAGCAGGCCCACATCCTCGTAGTGGGCGGGGGCATCAACTTCATCGATGTGGCGGGGTGCGAAATGCTGGCTGATGAAGCGCGCAACCTCCACCTGTCGGGAAGGAAGCTGTATTTGTGCTCAATGAAGAGCGATGTCCTGGACATGCTCGGCAGAGGGGGTTATCTTGACCGCCTTGGCGAGGAAAACGTCTTCCTGTCGAAGCGCGATGCAGTAAAGAAAATGGTGCTCACCCGGCTCGATCCGGAACGGTGCAGGCCGTGCATGGCGCGGATTTTCAACGAGTGCAGGCTTATGCCGGCTGCGGAACCCAAACCCTCGATTTTTTTTCAAAATCCGCCTCTTCCCACCCTGCTGAAATGAGTAAGAGCTTTTCCCTTGAAAAAGGTGTATACTATCCGGTACTGTGCGATGGACCTGAGGGGGCATCGCGGATGGCAGGGAAAAAGGAGAAAGCGTATGATACAGAATTCAGAAGGCGCCGCTGTTACATCCTATTGCACCAAGTGCAAGGTCGGCAGCACTCATATTATCGTGGCAATGGACGGGGAATCAATTGCCAAAGTCAAATGCACGACCTGCGGCAGCGCCCATAAGTTCAGGGATCCCGATGCTCCGAAGAAGAGCAGGGTTGTCAAGAAGCAGGAGGACGCGCTCAAGGCGGCTGAGCAGCTCTGGGAGAGCAGCATCGCAGCGGCCAAAGGGAAGGAGCGCACGTACGACATGGGCAGCAAGTATCGCGTCGGCGAAGTGGTGCTGCACGATATATTCGGCAAAGGCATCGTGCGGAAGCTTTACTCGAACAAATGCGGAGTGTTGTTCAAGGATAAAGAACGCCTTATGGCGTCCGGCAACTGATCTTTCCATTGCGGCCGGCACGACAGCCGGCCGCGCAAGTGCTCCCCCTCACACGAAGTTTTCATGCACACATCCTCCATACTCATTACCTGCGCTAAAGGCATATCTCCCTTTCTGAAAAATGAACTCGTCGGCCGGGGATTCCCTATCCGTTCGGAAAAGACGGCGGGAGTGGAAACCTATGGGACCCTGGCGGACTGCATGCGTCTGAACCTGGCGCTTCGTACAGCCCATCGTGTATTGTTTCAACTGGATGCGTCTTTCGCGAAACAAGCGGAAGACTTGTACGAGCGGGTGGCTGCTGTAGCTTGGGAGGACTTTGTGCCCGAGGACGGCTATCTCTGCGTCACCGCCAGCGTCGAGCAGGAAGGGATTCGCGACGTGCGGTATGCAGCGCTCAAATGCAAGGACGCCATTGTAGACCGGTTGAGACAAAAGACCGGCCGCCGGCCGGATTCAGGGCCCGAACGGCGCGGGACGGTGGTGCACCTGTACTGGAAAGACGACCGCTGTGTTCTGTACCTTGACACCTCGGGAGAACCTCTTTCACGGCGCGGATATCGCAAGATCCCGCTTGAAGCGCCCATGCAGGAGACCCTCGCTGCGGCCGTCGTGTTCGCGACGTCATGGGACGGCAGCAGCGCGTTTATCAACCCCATGTGCGGCAGCGGCACGCTTGCAATCGAAGCCGCGCTCATGGGTCTGGGCAGGGAGCCCGGACTGCTCAGAAGCAACTTCGGTTTCATGCACCTCAAAGGCTTCGATGAAAAGGCGTGGAAGGATATGCGGGATCGGGCGCGAACGGAATCGAGAAAATCTTTATCAGGGAAGATCATCGCGACGGACATCAACCCCATTGCAGTCGATGCTGCGCGGAAAAACGCCGCTACTGCCGGTGTCGAACATGTGATTGAGTTCAGCGCCTGTTCCTTTGAAGATACGGCCGTGCCGGAAGGGGCCGGGGTCATTGTTCTGAACCCGGAATACGGAGAGCGCATGGGCGATCGGAGCGAGCTCGAAGGCGTTTATAAGAGGATCGGCGACTATTTCAAGAAAAAATGCACGGGATACACCGGATATGTCTTCACGGGAAGCCCGAAGCTGGCCAAGCGGGTGGGCCTCAAGCCGAAACAGCGCTGGGAGTTTTTTAACAGCAATATCCAGTGCAGACTGCTTGAGTATGATCTCTACTAAAAAAGCTGAACGAAAATCCTCCCGGTATTTATTCCCCTGGTTTATGTTTATCCACTACCTGCTCAATGCGGCGGTCCGGGATCAGCCAGATGGCAGCGACCAGGACGAAGAGCGCTTGCGATATCCACGAAGAGATGCATGCAGTTCCGATCGCGATTGCATAGATGACGGGCGAGATCTTGCCCTTGAAATCCCGCCCCACAGCAACGGCTAAAAGGGAATCTCGTCCATGCCTTGCGATGATGGTCCGCTGAAGGATGAAATACGCGATCGCCGCCATGAACAGCACGATGCCGTAAAGCATCGTTGGTTCCGGAGCAAAGCGGTTCTCTCCCATCCATCCGGTGACAAACGGAAAGAGCGACAGCCAGAAGAGCAGGTGCAGATTGGCCCACAGGATCGGGCCGCTGACGTGCTGCGTGACATGCAGCATATGGTGGTGATTGTTCCAGTAGATGCCGATATAGACAAAGCTCAGGACATAGCTGAAAAAAACGGGGAGCACGGGCTTGAGCGCGGAAAAGCCGGTGCCCTGGGGCACCTTCATTTCCAGGACCATGATCGTGATGATGATGGCCAGGACCCCATCGCTGAATGCTTCCATTCGGTTTTTTCCCATGTGAATTTCTTCCTGATACAAGACTAGCAAATCTACCAGGTATACACAAGAGATGGAATGACTACGGTTGCAGGTTACAACGAACGCAGAATCCCCAGGTGGAATTTGCACGGGAACGCCGTGGTGAGACCCGAGCAGCAGAGTGCGAGACTCGACTGACGGATTAGAGAAAATCGTTCATGTGATTGTAAGATACCCCGTTGCTTGCAACAGGAATACCGAATACCCCTCTCCCCCTTGAGTATCCGATGTTCTTACATCGTATCAGCCCTTTCGTCATGCTCTTTGACAGATATTATGGGCTTTGCTGATGCCAATGGCGGCTGGAAAAGATGCCCCGTTATCATCCCCCTGGTAGTTCCGAAGGCGGCTACCACCCATGCAGCGAGCAGTCCCGTATAATAAAGGATGCTGGCCCATTCGAACAGAGGAAGACCGGTATGACGCGCCAATTGAGCTGTACCAGTGACGCACGTACCAACGGGGAAAGTGAATGCCCAATAGGTCAGGGCAAATCTCATATGTCTTTGGCGGGCCCTGAGCGTTAAAAGAACTGCGAAACAGGTCCAGAGGATCACAAACCCGAAGATCGGAACGCCGTAGAGCACAGCGAACAATTCAAAGGCATGGGCAATTTCAGCCGGAACCGCGCCCTTTGCGACATTGCCGAGTAAACCGGCGGCGGTCATTGATTGTCCCAGGGGGCCCAGAACGATCCACAGGGTGGGAACGCGGGAGGTGCCGGAGGTTCCGTGATGCGCCAGACGGCTCCAGATCATTGAAATGATGATCAGCGCAGCCAGAAGACTCAGGCCGAACATGGAAAAACAGACGTAAAACATAGTCTGTCTCAGTACTCCCTCGGGGGTATAGGGAACTAGCATCGCGCCGATTGCTGCGGAGACCATAGGGGGGACAACCGGCATGAGCCACCCCCCGAAGGCGGAGTCAGGCCGTACGTTGAATATGGTAAACAGGCGGTAAGGAATGACGACCGCAGCACTAAGACCTGCAATCGTGCCCAGGAACCAGAGGGACCACGCAATTTCCATCGCAAGTTCACGGCCGATAAGAGTGTGGCCCAGCAGGAGGGTCCCCCCTGCAACGGTAAGCGCGGCCATGGGAGGCGCCCCATAGAATTGTGCCATCATGGGGTCCCGGAAATGTCTCTTCCATGCATTATGTCGCCGGAACAGAAAGGTGCTCGTAGCAAGAACAAGCCCGATCAGCATCAAGGAAGCAAGGCACCAGATAACGACTGCAAAACTGTGGAGTTTGCCGGAGAATCGGGGCAGCGAGGCGGCAGCGTTGGCGATAATTCCCGTGCCCATTACCGAGGCAAACCAGTTCGGGCCTAATTCATAATCATGGTCTGCTCCGGTAACGGTGTAAAAGAACCGTTTCCACCAAAAGCCTTCGGTGCTTATATTCTTGAGTTCGTCGTTCATAGCAGACCAGCCCTCCGTTCGTTCAACCTTCTCCACGAAATCGTCTCCAGGAAGGTTTCTACATTTCGGCTCGGATCAAGTTAAAACTGAGTTGCAAGATGGTATTTTCAGGGCATAGAAAAAAGCGATATTACTATTTTTCAGCATCAAAATCCAAGCTGTTTCTGGTGTTGGTGGTTTTCAAACGGAGTCGTACCGTCAATTTATGGACGGTCTCCGATAGTGCTTTTACTTTTAACATAAATAGGAAAGCAAGTCAAAATTGCGGTTCATGCGTTGCGGGCACTTATTTCACGGCAATCTCCGCCACGATGACGAAAATCACCAGGTCTGCAAACATATGCGCGATCCACGGCGCGAGCAGGCCCTGCGCACGGCGGCGGAGCCAGCCCAGCATGACGCCGTAGATGAAGGTCATGGCAACACCCCACCAGCCGTTCGGAAAGCCCTGGAAATAATGCATTGCGCCGAAGAGCCATGCTTGGACGAGGAGCGACAGAACACCGGCTCCGGCGGCGCTGTCGAGCGCATGCATGATCATGCCGCGATAGATGAACTCCTCCGTGGCGGCATTGGCCGAGGCAAATGCGAGGCCTGCAAGCGGCAAAAGCCAGAGGGGCATGTACGGCAGGTTGTTCAGGTGTACAGTAAGATCGGGTTTGAGCACGACAACCCAGAGGGCGAGCGCAGCTCCGGATATGACCGCAATGACGAATATACTGATGAGCATATCCCTGTCCAGCGTGCCGCGCCGCATCCATTGATACGACCTGCGCATGCGCGGCACGATTGTGCCGATGCCGGAGGAAGCGAGCAGCGGGATCAACAGCGTATACGGCCAGGGAGGAAGGGAGGGGAGCAGAGAACGAACGGCAGTGAGAGCTGCAGTGAACACGGCCAGATGCAGTGCGTGCTGATCCCGCGAGAACCATGAGCACAGGACCAGGATGATAGCTGCAGTGAAAACGGCAATGGGGATGGCTCTCAGGAATGATACGAACGAGAGCAAAAGAACAGAGAGCGAGATGATTGCGATGCCGGCGCTGCCGGCGCGCAGAGGGACGGGGATGAGCCGGGATGAGTGTTCCATTGCCTCAGGCTGGCATCACGAAGACGAGCGTTTTTGATCCTTCTCCTTGTACAGCTTGCGGAGCTCTTTTTTCATGATCTTGCCGGTGGCGGTCCGGGGCAGTTCTTCGTTGAAGATGAAACGGCGCGGGATTTTGTAATGCGCAATATGTTTGGTCAGAAACTCACGGAGTTCCTTTGCCGTCGCTTGTTTGCCCTCTTTCAGCACAACGTACATGATGGCCAGTTCCTTGCCCTCTTCCAGCTCGTGGGCCACGCCGATCATGGAGCAGTCCTTGACCGCTTCGTGGCGGTAGAGGACTTCCTCGACTTCGTAGGGATAGACGTTCAAGCCGTCCACGATGATCATGTCCTTCTTGCGATCGATAATTCGTATGTGGCCCGACTCGTCAAGGCTTGCCACATCCCCGGTATAGAGCCAGCCGTCCCGCAGCGTTTTTGCGTTGTCCTCGGGCTTGTTCAGGTACCCTTTCATCACATTCGGCCCCCGCACCAGGAGTTCACCCGCAATGCCCGGGGGACACTGTTCTCCGCTGTCGTCCACGATCTTGACATCCACACCGGGAAGCGGAAGCCCGACGGTCCCCGGTTTCCTTTTGTCCATCTCGAGCGGATTGATCGAGACAACGGGCGAAGCTTCCGTGAGGCCGTAGCCTTCCAAAAGAGGAACCTTGAAGGCTTTTTCGAATTCATGGATAACCTTGACAGGCAGCGGAGCGGCCCCGGAGATGCACAACCGCAGGTTCAGGAGCAATTTCACGAGGAAGGGCATATTCTTTTCCGCGAGGATCTTGTACACTGTCGGGATGGCTATGAATAGAGTTATCCGGTCGGTAATCAGACTCTTGACAACGCGGGAAAACGGACGAACCGACGCCAGCAGCGATATCATGGATCCGGTGACCATCGGCAGGATGACGCAGACCGTGTAGGTGAAAGAATGGAACAGCGGCAGAAACACGATAAACCGGTCCTTGTGCGTTACATGGATGACCTGCGTCGCGGAAATCGCATTCGAAAGAATGTTCCGGTGTGTCAGAAGCGCGCCTTTGGGACGGCCTGTCGTCCCGGAAGTGTAGAGAATGGTGGATATATCCTCGACCGAGTGCGGCGGGGACACGAATCCGTCGGTCTGCACGTCGCTATGGGCAAGTTCTGTCAGCATCAGGTACTTGCGCGCTTCCGTTTGCACGAGTTTTTTCGCCGTTCCGGCGCAATCCGCGTCATAGAGGCAGATCATGACGCCTGCGTCGTTCAGGATAAAGTCGATTTCCCCGGAGGTGAGCAGGTTGTTGAGCGGCAGTACAATGCCGCCCCCGCGGATAATGCCGAAATATGCGGCAATATAGTAGGGGCAGTTCTGGCACAGTATGGCGACCCGGTCGCCCGGCTTCATGCCGCGCCGGATGAGTTCCGCAGCAAACACCGTGGCCAGCCGGTCCATTTCCCGGTAGGAGAATTTTTTCCCGTCGAATTTAACGAACGTTGCGCGGGGAGAGAGTGCAGCTCGTTTTGAAAGGACCTGATCGAGAGGAATGAATTCTTTTATCATGCCCCGCAGTATACCATAGACGCTGGTGCGGAAAAAGAAAAAAAACGGGGGAAAAACGGGGGAAAAACAGGGGAAAAAGAAAGGCGGGCCGTCCCGTCAGGGAGGCCCGCCTTCTTCAAGTTAGTGCGCTTAGAGTTTTACAACGTTCGCAGCTTTGGGGCCCTTGGGGCTGTCAACAACGTCGAACGTCACATTCTGACCTTCGGCCAGGGTCTTGAAACCGCTGTCCTGAATGTCGGAAAAGTGGACAAAAACATCTCCGCCGTCTTCCTTGGTTATGAATCCAAATCCTTTGGAATCATTGAACCACTTAACGGTGCCTTTTGCCATTACGGGTTGAACCTCCTTCTGTGGATGTCGAAGCTAGCGGAAATGTCAAAAAAAAAGCCGCAAAGTCGAATCTTTGCGACCTCTTCCCAACAAAGACTTCCGAACTTCGGTGCCAATAATCCCATACCACGCTGTAAATGTCAAGTGTTATTTCGGCAGCAGGTTTTCGAGTCGCGAAAGGAGGGCCAGGGACGCCTTTTTTTGATTCTCCCTCGCTTTTTGAGTATACTTGGCAGAAGGGATGATTATCACCGGTCAGGGAAGGAGAAGGCATGAAGACACGTCGCGCCGTCCCGGCGATCAGGAGCAACAGAAAACTCGCGATCAAGCAGACCACGTGGAATCTCAAGCCGCTGTTCCGGGGCGACAGCGATCCGCGGATGGCCGCCCTGCGAAAGGGGATCGAGCGCACGAGCTACGCCTTCATCAACCGGTGGAAGGACCGGAGCGACTATCTCGAGGAACCCGCCGTGCTCCGCAGGGCGCTCAATGAGTATGAGTCGTGGAAGCGCACTACGGGCTCGGACGGCGCGGAGGGCTACTACTTCTGGCTCCGGACGCAGCAGGACCAGAACGACTCGAAACTCAAAGCGCGTTTCAACAAGATCGAAGACCTGAGCAAGAAGATCGAAAACGACATCCGCTTTTTCGAGCTTCGCATCGCCCGGATCAAGCCGGACGCACAGCAGCGGTTTCTCGACTTCGGCGGCCTGGCAACGTACCGGCACTTTCTCGAACGGATCTTTGCGGAATCCCGCTACCATTTGAGCGAGGCCGAAGAAAAGATCCTGAACCTCAAGAGCGCGACCTCGTACGCGAACTGGACAAAGATGACATCGGGCTTCCTGTCGCGCGAAGAGCGGTCCGTGATCACAGATACCGGCGCACGGAAAGTGAAGCCGTTCGCAGAACTCGTCGGCCTCATGAACAGCAAGGGCAAGCGGGTCCGCGATTCGGCTGCGCGGGCGTTCAACGATGTGCTCGAAAAAAACGCGGATGTTGCGGAAGCGGAACTCAACTCCGTGCTCGCGAACAAGAAGGTCGACGACGAACTGCGCGGAGCGCCGCGGCCGGACACGCTGCGGCACCTGGCCGATGATATCGACACGGGCGTTGTTGACACGCTCGTTGCCGCGGTGGCCGACCGCTTTGACATTTCCGCGCGCTTCTATACGCTCAAGGCGAAACTGCTCGGCGTGAAACGGCTCGCCTACCACGAGCGGAATGTGGAGTACGGCACCGTATCCCGGCGCTATTCCTATCCTGCGGCGCTCAAGCTGGTGCACCGGGTGATGAACGGCCTCGACGCGCAATTCGGCGACATCCTCGCGGGGTTCGCCGCGAACGGCCAGATCGACGCCTACCCGCGCAAGGGCAAGGATAGCGGAGCGTTCTGCATGCACCATCTCATAACGCAGCCGACCTATATCCTGCTGAACCACGGCGGCACGCTGCACGACGTTCTCACGATCGCCCATGAACTCGGCCACGGCATCAACAACGAGCTCATCCGCGCGAAGCAGCACGCCCTGGATTTCGGCACACCCACCTCCACGGCCGAAGTCGCCAGCACGTTCATGGAGGATTTCGTGCTCGAGGAAATTCTCCGCTCGGCTGACGATGAAATGCGGCTTGCGATCATGATGCAGAAGCTGAATGATGACATTTCCTCCATTTTCCGCCAGATCGCCTGCTACCGCTTCGAACAGGAGCTGCACGCCGCCTACCGCGCATCGGGATATCTATCGAGGGGGGACATCGGCGGGCTGTTCCGCACGCACATGGTTTCGTACATGGGGCCCGCTGTCGAGCAATCGGCCGGTTCGGAGAACTGGTGGGTATACTGGAATCATATCCGCTATTTTTTCTATGTCTATTCCTATGCCAGCGGCCTGCTCATCTCCAAGTCGCTCCAGAACTCAGTCAAGCGGGATCCCCGGTTCATCACGAACGTGAAGGAGTTTCTGTCCGCGGGTCTGTCCGATTCGCCGAAGAATATTTTCATGAATCTCGGCATCGACATTTCAGACAAAGGGTTCTGGAACAAGGGGGTCCTCGAGGTCGAGAATCTGCTGTCCAAGACCGAAGAGCTGGCCAGAAAACTGAAGAAGATAAAATAGCGGGCTGTATGAAGCCGCGCTAGAACTGGATGACAGTGAGCAAATTGTCGACAAGGGTAGAGAGGTGAGGGTGATGATTTAGAGAAGAATTCACGGACGAATTCTAGATGATGCATTGAATCTAAAGAGGGCTGGGAATAACGAGAATAGGAAAGTGAAGGTTATCGCCATATTAATTTCTACATTTTTGCAGTCTCCATGCTGAATACTGAGATTCCTCCAGCCTTAATCATATGGTCATTTTAATCTTTCCAATTCTGTTCTCGCAACTGCATATTCAAGATAGTTCTTCGGGCAGTTACTTACCACCTTAGAAAATAAGGGAAGCCCACGTTCTTTTTCGCCTTTGATAAGATGCCATTCAGCAATATAGAAGTTGGCTTCGCACATTTGTTTATTTTGTGCTTTCGAATCACTATTTGAGATGGCGGTCATGGCGGCATCTAAACTATCTTTATCCAGATAAAGCAATACAACAGGGGTAGGCCACTCGGCCTTCATATTTTTTATATTGGCTGCTAATTCTGATCTAGCATCTCTGGCGCCACCGTTGGCTTGGGCAAGATAAAGCCAGATGGCAGTGTAGGCATCTGAATTGAGTTGCAGAGCCTTCTTAAGATCAGAAGCGGCGAGTGAGAATTTTCTCATTTGAAAATACGCTATCCCACGGTTGAAAAAGGCCATCGAAAACAGTGGATTCAATTTGATTGCCTGATCAAAATCGGCTATGGCATTTACATGTCCCTGTTCACTCATCCATAATATACCTCTCGTGTTATACGCCACCGCTTCCTTTTCAGGAGTGAGCGAGCCAGAGGCGATTGTCTCTGAAATGAGTGGAATCGCTTTGTTATTATCGCGTCGGATTGCTTCTTCAAAACTCGCTTTTATATTGGTTATATCAGCGTTCGAAACAGCCGAAACCGACTCCTCACGAGCGCGTCTTACTCGCTCCTCAGTAAGCGGATGTGTTGAAATGTAGGCATACGCATGTTCGTCACCCTTATACTTTTCTGCCAATCTTTCCATCAAGGATGCAAAAGCAGCTGGAGAGTAATTTTTCTGCTTCAGAAGCTTAAATGCAAACTCGTCAGCAGAAGCCTCAAACTGACGGGAATATTTTGTCTGCGCTACCATGACAGGCAAACCCGCAACCGCGGTACTCAACGATGCAGCGTCGGAAGTGACCGTGGCTGCGGCAACGGCGACTACGGAGTTTTGTAGGATGCTTCTCACAGTGTGACGAAGTTCTACATGCCCGATTTCGTGGGCTAATACAGCGAGCACTTCTTCTTGTGAATTTGCAAATTCGACCAAATCGTCTGTAATAACAATCACACCACCAGGGAAAGCAAATGCATTCGCACCAAAGCTTTTAGAGGCGCGAAATTCCAGTTTGTAGTAATCATGAAAAGGAAGGTTGCTCCGAAGCATATCAAAACCCGCCCTGATACTGCTCTGCCGTTCGGTGGAAAGATTCGTGGGTTTGAGCCACTTGTATTCATCCAGCACCGTAAGAACTTGTTGGCCCAGCGCTTGCTCTGTCGTGATTGGAATTCGGATTGCAATACGCTCTGCTGCAGCGGGCAGCCCGAAAAAGTAGCCCACACATAAAAGGCATGCGATAATTAAGATTCCGAGCAGTGCAATCGCCCATCTGTCCTCTAGCCAAGCAACTGGTCCCTCTGAAGGACTTATCTGGGGTAGCGAATCCAGTAGTTCATGATCAGAGCATTGAAATTGACCTCCTGCTGGAAGTGCAATAAACCGGTCAGATTTGCCGATGCGTGGAGATACCTGCAGAGACATGACTGGACAACGGAAAGAAGCATCGGAAGTTGTAAATGCCGCTTCATATCCCGCAACTTCCATTGTCGCAGGTACTGCTATCGGCACGCGGCCGTCATAGTATGTGCCTGCTATTATCATAATGACAAGTCCATATCGAAAAAGTCCACAGTTTCCGCACCAGTTGCTTCTACTGCGGCCATATCGCTTCCCTGAAATTCAATAAGTTTTCCTTCCTGTAGGATCTTCATGTGATCTGCACGGTATTTGAGAGTCCGCATGACCGCCCATGGAGTTAAAAGCCCGAGCGTAGCAATGATGGCGAGAGCATTGGTTAGGTAAAGTTTTGTCATTCCCCAGCCAGACAGCGTAGATTCAAAGCTGAGAGGTCCAAGCCTAGTATGGTTCCAGACGAGGTTGCTGCTATGCGCTTGAACGTAGGCGTACCCAATTACGTATCCCGTATATAGTGGAAGCATCAAGAGCCAAGTGAATAATAATGACTTTTTCTCAAACAGGACGGTTGCGAAAGGAACCGCGATAAAACCGATGACGATTCCTATGCCCGCCATGATGAGGCTTGACTTAAAATAGATGGCGAAGAACTGTCCGCCCGTAGCGGCAAAAAAGCCTTTTTTATTGCCAAAGGAATTGTGGGTAATAAGAAAATTTCTGACCTGTCTTATCCACCAGGGAAATGAGATGCCGAAAATAAAAATAATAACGCCGGCAATGACAGCCTTACCCCACCAATGAAACATCATCCCGAGAACAAAAGCGGGAATAACACCCCATGCGTACAACGTTTTCAAAGCGTCTAAATAAGTCCCATTAAAATGAAATGTCATGTTGCGGAATGCCGAGTATCGTGCATTAAAAGAGGCAGAACGAATGAGAACCCAAGGGGCTGCTACTGCTCCTATTACAAAGATGTAAGGCAACAGAAAGGTAAAAAAATGAGTCGAAATATAATAGATGACGAAGGCTGAAGCCGCGATTACACGGCCTTTAAGGATTGGAATAGGCTGACCGAGATACTGGAACGGGGTCCCATCTACAGTAGTGTGTGAGTAGAAATAGCGCTTTTTGCGAACCTTTGCCCAGGCTGAATAAATCCCGAAAGTAAAGAGTGTGAGGCATAAGTTCACGATCCAGATGCGAAAATACTCATGTGATGAGCCGCTGAATTGAACTGTAAACACTCGCTTGTTTTTCTGTGCGTTGACATGATCATAACCGCATGAACAGCGCGTCAAGTCTTCATACTGGATTTGATTGCACTGTGGGCAGGTCCATGAAATAGCCTTCATGGCTTTCGGCATTTCAGAATTCACAGAACGATTAAAATCGTAGCCGCATGAGCAAAGCGATAAATCATTCCTGTTGACGTGACCGCATTGTGGACAGGTCCACCCTTCATCCTTCTCCAGCTCTTTACTTGTTTCAAATTGAGGTGCATGTTCAGTTAATAGCGTACCGCAGTCTGAACAGGTTGATACTCCCTTTGAAAATTCAGCTGGCTCTCCTAAGCGACGTTTATGATCACACTCTGGATTTGGACAGAAGGGCATATATGATTAATATATAGATACTGGCGATATTTAGAACAAATACCGATATTGATGAAAACCGGAAACCAGTCGTTAACACTAGAAGTAGTATAATGGAATTTAATTTGAAGGGAAAGATGAAAAGAGAGACTTTTTAGATGTGCAATGACAATGCGAAATGAAACTTTTTGTACGTCCTGAAATAGATTTACACGCAACTAGGTTATGAGCATATGCACCCCACCGGGTAAGAGTGCAGAAAACAGGTAGAAACTTCTGGTAATTGTGTTGTGAATATATCAATTGATATCGAAGAATAATCACTCAATTAAGAAGCATGCACTTCTTTGGTCAATTTTTTTATTCCTGCAAGACCCCTAGGCAGCCGAACCTTTTACCCTGCAGGCAATCTTGTCATTCTGCTTGTTGTTCTGCATTACGTACTTCGTGCCCCACTTGTGCATGGCATCCAGGA
>Ga0187786_10000090_pt1 | contig 28481 bp, 23 predicted proteins | sample 0815_BV2_10_20_M_FD_132449 | JGI IMG/M metagenome (GOLD analysis project Ga0187786, IMG submission 132449) | Tropical peat soil microbial communities from peatlands in Department of Meta, Colombia - 0815_BV2_10_20_MG | ecosystem: Environmental > Terrestrial > Soil > Wetlands > Peat | place...
CTCAGGTCCATGACCTCAATCGGGTGTCCCATCCCCTTAGGCGTAGCGAGGTTGACAAGCCTGCCCTCGGCAAGAAGGTGCACTGATTTCTTTTTCAGCATGAAGGTCTCAATACCCTCGCGTGTTATCACCCTGTCCGCGTTCTTATGGAGCCATTCCACATCGATCTCGACATTGAAATGGCCGGCGTTGGAAAGAATTGCCCCATTCTTCAGCAGCCCGAATTGCTTCCTTCCGATGACGGCCACGTTTCCCGTCGTTGTTATGAAGATATCTCCAAGAGGGGCGGCTTCGTCCATGGTCATGACCATAAAGCCATCCATATGGGCTTCCAGTGCACGACGTGGATCGATCTCGGTCACTATGACTTTGGCCCCAAGTCCGTGGGCTTTTTTCGCAAGACCGCGGCCACAATACCCGTAACCAGCTACGACAACATATTTTCCTGCAATCAGGGTATTCGTCGTGATCATGATTGAGGTAAGAGCGCTTTCCCCCGTTCCATGAACATTGTCGAAGAATCGTTTCATGGGTGTATCGTTCACCGCGATGACCGGGAATTCGAGCTTTCCCTCCGACGCCATGGAGCGCAGGCGATGAATTCCGGTGGTCGTCTCCTCACAGCCACCGATGACCTTCTTGATCAGGTCCCGGCGCTTCGTGTGGATATAGTGAATAAGATCCATTCCATCATCGATGGTAATAACAGGTTTTGCGTCAAGCACCTTGTCGATGGCTGCGTAGTATTCTTTCACCGTGCAGCCCCGCTTCGCGTAGCAATGGACATTCTTCACTTTGTTCAGGGCTTCAGAGACATCGTCCTGCGTGGAAAGCGGGTTGCAGCCAGTGATGTGCACAGTAGCCCCTCCCGCTGCAAGCGTGGTTACGAGATTGGCAGTTTTGGCTTCCACATGGAGAGCCATGCCGATCGTCATCCCCGCGAAGGGTTTCTCTTTCTCAAAACTTTTCCGTATGGCAGCAAGAACCGGCATATACTGCCTGGCCCAATCAATTTTCAGCGTTCCCGAGCTCATGAAAACCTCGTACCGGGAATTCTGGGGTCACTCCCGGAGAATAACTACCTCATAAATAGACACGGCAAGTTACATAAAAACTCCCCAGATTCCCCGCGTACGCACAGTCATGTCTGTACCGACGAAACCTAAATAGGGATAGCACCCCCTATGGTATCCAATGGTGCTCACGCGACGGATCATTCCCTGTCTTGACCTCAAAGACGGGCGGGTGGTGAAAGGAACCAATTTTCTCGGCCTCCGGGATGCAGGTGACCCGGTGGAGCTTGCCGGGCGGTACAATGAGCAGGGTGCCGACGAAGTTGTGTTCCTTGACATCACTGCTTCCAAAGAGAAACGCAATATCATCATCGAGCTCATCCGAAGGGCGGCTGATGAACTCTTCCTGCCCCTGACGGTTGGAGGAGGCCTCCGGTCTCTCGATGATATTCAGCAGATACTCCGGGCAGGGGCCGACAAGGTGAGCCTCAATACGAGTGCAGTCCACGATCCTACGTTGATCACCCGGGGGGCAGAAGCTTTCGGGACGCAGTGCATTGTTCTCGCGATGGATGTACGCCGGAATTTTTCTGAGAACAAAAGTGCGATACCGGTGACTCTCTGCGACGGCACACAATGCTGGTATGAAGTCGTTATCTACGGCGGAAGCAGACCAACGGGTATCGATGCGGTGGCCTGGGCCCGGGAGGCAGAACAACGGGGGGCTGGTGAGATCCTGCTGACGAGCATGGAGACTGACGGAACCAAAAATGGTTTCGACATTGCCATAACCTCGACAATTTCAGATGCAGCGGAAATCCCGGTGATAGCCAGCGGAGGGGTCGGAAACCTTGAACATTTTTACGAGGGTTTTACCGCTGGAAAAGCAGATGCATGCCTTGCAGCAAGCGTCTTTCATTATGGGGAATTCACGGTAAGAGAAGTAAAAGAGTACCTTAGAGGCCGGGGTATCCCGGTACGGCTCTGAGGTCTAACTCGAACGCAGCGACGGAGTGCTCAAGCTCGAAGGAGTTCAGCACAGACGGGTGGATCTCGCCAAAAACCCCGATCTTCTTCCCGTGGACGATAATATCACCACGCCGCCCGTTGATAAATGCCTGGTCAGCAGATTCCCTGGTAGTGTATTCAATTGACAGCTCATGGAGGACTGCGTCGGCGGTCGCATAAGCCTCCGAGAAATCCGCATCCGGGTGTATGCTCACTCCTGCGGCCTGCTGGTGCGTACGGCAGTCATGCACCACATCCCCAACCGTGAAGAGGCGCTGAGGGAGTTCCCGGTGCCGGTTGAGAGTAAGGAATTCAAGGAGCAGGGGCAGGAGCTCAGTCCGGACGATCGTGTTCTCGATACTGATCGGGTGCATGACATGAAGAACGCCGTTCGTCTCATCGCGCCCCGTCTTTTTATAGAGTACGTCCTCGTTCGTGAGCGTAAATGGCATAACTTCGAGATATCCGAGACCTGTGAGTGCTTCACGGGTCAGGGTTGCATACACCTGCACCGGATGGGGTTTTCCGACGGTGAAGGTCTTTGGCGGAACAGACTCGAGGTTATCATAACCGATTGCTATAGCCACATCCTCGAAGATATCCCAGTCGTGCATGATATCGGCCCGGTAGCAAGGGACCTGTACCTTTACCGTATCAGGGCCTGCAGGGTCCGCGCCGAACCTCATCCGACGGAGATGTGTTGCCAGAGTTTCAGGGGTCAGATTGATCCCGAGAAGACGGGAACACTCACCAACACTGATGATCCGTTCCTTCGGAGCAAGCGTTGGGCTCTGCAAACCCTCGATCTCGACGCTCTCGATCCTTGCCCCGGCTTCTGCCATCGCAGTACAGATGATATTAACCGCAACACCAACCGCCCGTTTGTCGGTGCCAGTCGTATCGAGAAGGATGTTCTTCGTGTCGATCGTCACCCGTGTCCGCTCGCCGTTGATGATCGGAGGGAAGGAGAGGACATGGTCGTCGTCGTCCACAATGAGCGGGAAGAGCGGGAAGTCCCTGACGATCTTCGCATAGTCCCGGCCTTTCGGGTGTTTCTCGAGGATCTCCTCCATTGTCATCTTCTCGGAAAAGTCCAGGGGAATGAATTCCCGGCTCCTGCGCGAGGCGATGTAATGGAACGGTGGCTTCACCGTGTCCATATCGTGAATGCCGATCGCCACTTTGCTTCTGCCCCTGCCCACCGCCCAGTGAAGCGATTCCTGCAGGGACATGATGCTCTGGATCGATTCGTCATCAAATGTTACCCCGCGGATGACAGCGGCCCCGAGCACGGGGCGGATTTCTGCCAGTCGCGGGTCGACAGTGAACGTAATACCCGAAGGTGTAACCGGGTAGGTCGGCAGGCCGGTCTCGATCCCGAGATAGCCCCGCATCGCCCGGGCAACACCCTCCGGACTGAAGAGATCGGGCCGGTCCGGGAAAAACTCCACGTCCGCGTGGTCCTCCTCGATCCGCTCCACATCCGATCCGATAAGAGGGACTTTCTCGAGGATCGTCTTCCGGTCCGCGCGGGTGAGCCGCTCGAGGTATTTGTAAGGAAGCGTAATGACTGCCAACTCATACCCCTCCCTTCATGTGCCGGTACGAAGGCATCATGCGCAGGAACGCGACATCGCTCTTGTGCAGGAGACGGAGATCCTTGAGGCCCAGCCTGAGCATCGCTATCCTGCTCACCCCGAGACCCCAGGCAAGAACGGGATGCCTGATGCCAATGGGCGCAGTGACCTCCTCGCGGAAGACACCGGCCCCCCCCATCTCGATCCAGCCGATCCCCTCGACGTACACCTCCGCATCGAGGCTCGGTTCTGTGTAGGGGTAGAACGAGGGCTTGAAACGGACGCTCTCGAAGCCCATCCGGTTGTAGAACTCGCGGAGGATCCCGAGGAGGTTCCCGAACGTCACGTTCTCGTCCATCACGATCCCCTCGAGCTGCTCGAACTCGGCGAGGTGCGTTGTGTCAATTGTCTCCCGCCGGTAGACCCGGCCGACAGCAAACGCCTTGACCGGCGGGTTTGGGTGCTGTGCGAGGTACTGAATGGAGAGACTCGTAGTATGGGTCCGGAGCACGCACTGCTCGGCCTTCTCCTCCTTCCAGGAGCCCCCCCAGCCGGTTGAGGAAGTATCGCCGCCGGATATATGCATGGCCTTCACCTTCTCGTATCCCGGGGGAAGGGGAATCGTCTCCCTGAGGTAAAAGGTGTCCTGCATTTCACGGGCGGGGTGGTCCTGTGGCTGGAAGAGCGCGTCGAAATTCCAGAAGGACTGCTGGACAATGTCACCATAGAGCTCAGTAAAACCCATTTCCAGGAGGATCTCCCTCATCTCACCAATGATCCTCTGGTAGGGGTGTATCTTGCCGGGGTACGCTTTTTTCGGGAGCTTTGATATGTCATACTTCCGCAGGTTTGCGGTCTTCCAGGCTCCGGAGAGGATCTGATCCCGGGTCAGGGTCCCGGTCTCCTCCCGCAGATCGAGACCTCTCTTCGCAATTGCGAGCCCGGCTGGTGTGGCAGAGATAACGTAATTCACTGACTCGGATTCCTGGAGAATCCCCCTTTTCAGCAGTTCTTTTGTTTTCGGATCCGCATCGGTCGGGTTTTTCAGCGCAGCTTCTTCCTCTTCGGTGGAGGCCCCTGGTATTTTTGAGACAGATGTCCCCTCGATCTTCACGAGCCCTTTCTTCCGGAGCTGGCCGAAACCGATCTTAAACGCCTCATGTTTCTGGAGATCGGTAAGGTGCGTGCCCGGGAGGATGAACCGGAGCAGCTGTGTTTCAGGAAGGCCGTTTATGAGATAGGTTTTGCCTTCCTCGGTATAAACGAAGGCTTTCGCGACACAGCGCTCGACCCTTGCAAGCCCTTTATCGCCGGCAAGATATGCCCATTGTACGACTGCTTCCGGTGTTGCATTCATGACAGATGCGAAGTGTTCCGCATCTGCCTTCTGCTCTTTCTCGAGCGCTGCAAGCAACCGTTTCTCGTTCTGTGTCAGTTCTGCCATGTTACACCTTGATCCTGTCTGCTGCCGCGTCCATCTTCTCCCGGAAATCTTTCAGGAATGCGACTACCCGTTCTGCAGTCTCCTTCTTGCACTGGCCGCAGGTCACCTCTCCCGCTGTGCATTTCCGCCGGATCTCCTCGAGTTCGGCATCGTCCATCACCATGTGGAACAAATTCAGGAGGAAGAGAGAGCACTTGTCGGGCTCTCCGCCGAGGCGCTTCTGTTCCTCGAGCGTCATCCGCCCACCGGTGATCCCGCTCATCACCTTTTTCCGAACCACCGCTTCCGGCTCGTAGAAGGAGATGATGCTCTCGGGCACGCTCGACGACATCTTACCGCCGGTCAGCCCGGGCATGAAGATGTGGTATGTCGACGACGGGGTGAAAAACGCGGACCCGCCGTGCGCCCGCTCGATCTCGCGGACCTTCGCCTTCACGTCAGTACACTGCGCCCCTTTGATATCCACGTGCCCTTCGTACTTCTTCGCGTGCGGGAACGCCTTCTTCACCGCCTCCAGTGCGCCTTCGGGAGCGTTCTTGGACCGGACGCTGATGTACCCGTCCCGCTCCTCCACCGTGAACATCCGCATCTTGTGGGCAATCCCCCGGGTGAGGCGGATGTGCGGGTCCTGGTCGACCCCGACCGGGACGAGGGTCGGGGCGGGTTCCCGGTCGATCTGTGGGAAGAGGATGTCGGCCACCTGCGTGATGACGCTGTCGGCGTGGGCGAGATCGGTTTCCGGCCCGAAACCATAAATTGCCGTAAGTTCCGAGAAGTTTACTTTTGTCGCTGCTTCGAAGGCAAGGTCCTTGAGCCGGTTATTCCTGCTCTGGAAGTAGGTCTCTCCGTTGAACCCGAGAGCATAGAGGCAGGCGAGGTACTCCTTCCCATATTCATCGCATTTCTCCCAGGAAAGCCCCCGGACCGCGTGGGCTTCCCGGTCAGCGATGGTGATATAGCCATTGCCTCCCTGCTGCGTATGCCAGACTACCTCCTTCATTACCATCAGGTGGCCGAGATGCGGGTGTCCGCTTGGCATAAAACCGGTCAGGATGTGAAAGGGAGTCCTGTTCCGGATCGCTTTGGCGATGGGTGCATAGTCACGGTGGCCGACAACGATGCCCCGTCGCATGAAATACGGAATTTCCGGAAGCTCGGTCAACACGGTCCGGATCGGGTCGATACCAAACTCGGCAAACGTTTTTCCGATATCAAGGGACGGGGTGCTTGACCAGGGGTTGATCTGAGGTTCCTGCATGATGTGCGCTCACAGTTTGATCCGTGCGAATTCGACGAATTGGATTCCGGAAGAATGTACAGCGCCAAAGAACATCTTCTTTTTGACACTATGTGCTAGACGCACCGATCGGGAGATAACACTCATGGGAAGCTCAGCATCCTTCTCAACGGCATGAACGAGCAGGTCGGAATGAACATTTTGCCCGCAATAGACCCTGAAATGGTGGCCGAATTTGTACCCTGTCCTCGGGATAAGGTTGTGTTCCCGAAGATCAGTATATACCCGTTCTTTCACGGGGAGTTCACGATCGGCTTCGCCTGCAAGAGCAGAATATGCCGTACGGCTGACGGTCTTTTTCTCCTTTTCCAGGCTCATATGGCTGGTCTCCATCAGGTACAGGAGCTCGACGGGGGAGAGCAGGAGCCTTTCATCATCCAGTCGCTTTCCGAATCCTGCACCCTCAAGATCCGATGACATAGGAACGATGACCATACCCGTCTTCCCGATCAGGATAGCCTTGTGAGCGGTGACAACTGACCGGGGGGTGCCCGGTTCAGGAAGCTTCTGGAGCTTGATCTCATAATAGGTAAGTTCATCTTCATCATCAACGACGGCGAGCACATACTGTTTTCGCATATTCCTGGACGCAATGACCTCTTTTATCAGATTTCCGAACAGGATCGGATCGCGTTCTGAAAGGACACGGACGAGGTACAACGACTCCCCTGTTCCGGGTTTCTCGCCGCGACGGAATACCCGGAAGTCATGCGGTCCTGCCTGAACAACGTAACCCCGCTCGCGCAGATCGCGGTAAACGAGGAAACTGCGAAGAAACCCTGTCTGATCAGCAAAAAATGAGAAAAGTGAATCAAAGGAGGAACCGATAATCTCAATTTTCTGGCGTTGAACAAGGTATAGGGCCTCCTGAGGAGTGAGCCTGAGGCCATCCTGTTCCTGCCGGCCATAGCCACTCTGATCATAGAGCACCCGGCCCTCTTTGCCGACGCGAACGCTTTTGTCGTCGATTGTTGCCTTCACTTGAGGATCTATTGGGCGTTCATGGATGATAAGCACACGGGAATACCGTGCCTCCAGTGCGCGGGACAGAAATCGCGATCGAAATCCTTAAGAATTACAAAAATGGGGAGCAATGCCTATAAAAAGGGAAAAAACAGATGTGTATAGTCAGATTGTATCTCATAAGTAATGCTTGATTGCACGTCCCCCGCGGATGAATCTCATTCCGGGAAACCCGGGTAATACTCTAAGATACATCGATCACCCACACCGGAAATATTTTTTAGCCAGACAAAAAAAGGCGGAAAAATGAAGGTGCAGCAATCCAACGACCCCGCATGCCGAACCAGGAACGAACTCAGCCTCGCGGGTTTTCTCGCACGGTCTACCGTGAATGGTCCTGGTATGCGGTCTGTCGTCTGGGTGCAGGGCTGTCCACTGCACTGTTGCGGATGTTTTAACAAGACCGCCTGGCGTTTTTCTCCTGCGTGGAAGATTCATCCCGTTGAGCTTGCAGATCACATTCTTGGTCTTGAAGGAGTCGAGGGGTTAACCATCTCGGGAGGCGAACCGTTCACCCAGGCGGGTCCCCTCGCGATTCTGGGAAGACACCTGAAAGATGCGGGGCTGACGATCATTACCTATTCAGGGTTCTCTGCATCCCGCCTCTTCCGCAAACAGCGACCCTCATGGAATAATCTTCTTGCTGTGACAGATCTCCTTATCGCCGGTCCTTTTATCCAGGGTATCCCGGCAGTTTCTACTCTCGCGGGCTCCGGGAATCAGGAAATCATCCAGCTCACAGAGGCAATTTCCCTGCAGGAGATGATGAATCCTTCTTCAGAGTTTGTGGAGTACACCATTTCTCCGGAAGGTGATCTTACGATCACCGGGTTTCCTTCCAGTCAGGATATGCAGATCCGCAGCATCCGATGCCGGGGGGGATAGAGCATATCGCATTTCAGCCGTATCCGGACTACGTTTCACCACCGCGGGGCACTGGTACAGTGCCTGCAGGAAATGGGGTATAAGGTCGAGGAGAACACGACAGTTCAGGGATCTCATGGATGTCATACGGTGGATATTGCGGCAACGACAAAACAAGGGTTCGGTATCGGCTTTGTCAGGAACCCTGACGGAGTGTACGATATGGTGGCCGACTGGTGGGGCGTAAAATCCCGTAACCAGGCAAAAATGGTCGAGACGCTCAGGATCCAGGCAGGATCCATTCAGAAAGAGTACGCAAAGAAAATGGTCCTGGAGCAGACGGCGAAGGATGGGTTTGAAGTGGTATCCCAGACAGAAGATACGAACGGAGCGGTCAGGATTGTTGTAAGGCGGTGGGTCTGAATGCAGCAGGAACCCGACTTCGCCAGACGCCTGAATATCTCCCTCCGGGCCAGGGTTACTCTTGTCGTCGTGATGACTCCTGAGGAGGAGCGGGTTATTGCGGCCATCCGCGAGGTCTGCGATTCGTGGGAGCCAAGCCGGCAGTGCATCGCATGGGATGTCGTGGACGGCTTTCTGGTCCTTTCGGGCAATAAAAATTTTCCCTCAACGTCGAAGGACCCTCTCGCTGCGCTCGACGACCTCGTCAAGACTGATGAGAATGCAGTGATTATCCTCAAGGACTTCCATGAGTTCTGGAATAACCCCCAGGTCAAGCGCAAGATCCGCAATTTCTCCCAGAAGTTCAGATACAGCCGCAGGACGATCGTAATTATAACACCTGCCCATACCGTCCCTGTCGAGATCCGGGATGACGCGGTCATCATCCCCTATCCACCGCCCGGGGCTGCGGAGCTCACCACCGAGCTGGAGCTTCTGCTCTCTTCGAGCGGGATTAACAGTTCGCTCTCGGGTCCGGGGCGGGAAAAACTGATCCAGGCTGCCCTTGGCATGACCCTGAACCAGGCCCGCCGCTCGTTTTCAAAAGCAATCGTGACGCACGGGACGATCGATGACCGGGATATTGACGCAATTATCGCCGATAAAAAAGATATTCTCGGCCAGACGGATGCCCTGGAGTTTTACAGTCTCACGGAAACACCGGAAAATGTTGGCGGCCTGGCCATCCTGAAAGACTGGCTTATGCTTCGGGAACGGGCATTCACGCAGGAAGCAAGGGATTACGGTCTGCCATCGCCGAAAGGTATTGCCCTGATCGGGATTCCGGGAACAGGAAAGAGCCTTACTGCGAAGATGATTGCTGATCTCTGGCACCTGCCGCTTCTCCGCCTCGATGTGGGTGCATTGTTTGGAAGCCTTGTCGGCGAATCCGAGGAGCGGACCCGCCGGGCGCTCTCCCTTGCAGAAACGATCGCTCCCTGTATTCTCTGGGTAGATGAGATAGAGAAGGCTTTTGCATTCGGAAGCGGGGATGCCGGCACCAGCCAGAGAGTGTTTGCCCACCTGCTCACCTGGATGCAGGATAAGACTGCACCCTGTTTTGTTGTTGCCACGGCGAACAATATTGCAGCCCTCCCTCCCGAACTGTTGCGAAAAGGGAGGTTCGATGAGATTTTCTTCCTCGACCTGCCCGGCATCGAAGAGAGACGGGAGATCTTCTCAGTTCACCTCAGGAAGAGAAAGTGTCTTCCCTGCGATTTTGACCTTGACCTCCTGGCGAGGGAGAGCGGGGGTTATGTGGGGGCGGAGATAGAGCAGACGGTGATCGATGCGATGTACCTTGCTTTTAACAACAACATGAGACGGGTTACTACCGGGGATATTCTCCATTGTATGAAGATTCAGGTACCCTTGTCTGTTTCCCAGAGGGAGACCGTTACCTCCCTCAGAAGGTGGCTTGCCGAAGGCCGGGCGATCTCAGCATCAAAAAAGATGCAGGAGCCGCCTGCGGACGCCCGGGGAATCGTGCTGGAAACTTTTGATCTGGTCGAGCCGTAAACCTATGACATCCGGTTTTCTCCCTCGGGTGACCGTTTTACTTCATGTATTCCTCACCCGGTGTCGCATCCGGAACCTGGCAGGGTCTGCCCGGAACGGAGATCCTTCTGCAATTCATCTCCTTGCAGACCTGTTTTGTTCTTCGGAAAATGACAGTGTTCAGGACAACGTGGCACAGGCCGTTTGTTCAATCCGAAGACCGGATGCGCTTGACTGTTTCTGTAACGAGATTGTGCTTCGGAACAACCCTGCCCTCACCAGCTTTGCTGTCGGGCTTGATTTGACCCCCTCTCATCCGTCATCTCAGGCCATTTTTTTCTTTGTTACCGGCAGGAAAGACCGTCTTTCCAGGCTGGACCCGGAGCACCACCACCCGCTCCTCGCTCAGGCGTACTTCTCTGCTCCTGCCGGAATCCGTGAAAGGATAAGAGCAGCGGCCCGGGATTCCGGCCAGAGCTCGCTGTTCGCCAGGATGATCAGGGGCTCACCGGATCTTCAGGAGCCTGCCGGATGGTCACCGGAAGAGTGGGATCTTATTTTCGATGGTTTGGCCCGGGAGGCCCTTCATGAAGAGATCTGGTCTTTGCTCTTCTCTGCACCTCCTCCGGTGGCTTGTAAAGCTCTGCGACTTCTTCAGACATCCGGCTGGAAACCTCCGGGAGACGACTGTATGGTTATGGAAGATCTCCTCACCGGCTTGCCGGGAAAATGGACGTTTCCGGTACCTGCAAATCCTGATCCGGTCTCTTTTGACACCGGCATTGAGCAGACAGTGAGGCTTGCTTTTTCCCCGGATGGTTCCCTGCTCGCATCTGGTGACTGCACGGGGACGGTATGTATCTGGCACACCGGGAGGGGTTCTCAGATAACCAGGCCGCTTAAAGGTCCAGGATCGGTTCGTCTTCTTGTCTTCACACCGGGTAATGATCGTCTCCTTATATACAGGGATGACGGATTCATTCGCTGTATTGCCATCGGTGACGCAACCGAACAATGGTGCAAATCTGCGGGTGCAGGTACGGGATTGTGTTGTGCGTCCGGTGAAGAGATCATTGTTACCGGGAACAGCCAGGGAGTCCTCACTATTACGGAGATCCGGACCGGTCTCCAGCATGTCATCGATGAAGGGAATGGAGTGCCCGTGACATCGCTTCTCGTTCTTTCTGCCGGGAACAGGAAGATCGCGGCAGGCTATGAAGATGGAACCATCTGCGTCAGAGATACATATGATTGCTTTGTTCTTCTGAAAGGGAACGGTTCTGGTGATGCGGTTCGGGAACTCAGAGAGATACAGGGATCCCTTGTTGTGATCCGCGAAACCCTGCCGCCAGTCTGGTATAACCTTCTTTCCGGTGCCAGCGGGTTGATTAACACTGCAGGGAACCATCCATCGGGTTGGTTTGCTTCCGCTGGCAGTTCCGGATGGTTCTCGCTTGCTGGTGCTAATCACACTCTCACGACATGGCGAAACCCGGCCCATGATCCCGTAGCAGTTATCCCCTTTTACCATCGGGGTATCACCTGCTCTGCTGCCGTCTTGTGCAGCTCCCGGCTTTTTTGCGGATGCAGTGAGGGAACCCTGCGTTCACTGGTGATGCCGGAGGGCTGCCTCCTCTGGGAAAAGAAAGTGCACAAAAGGGCAGTTGCAACTATTGCCGTTTCCCCGGATGGCCGCATGTTCGCGAGTGCAGGGTGGGATGGCACCGTCTGCCTTCTCGATCCTTCAACAGGAAGGACGAACAGGACCCTCCAGCGCACACCCGGTGCAATCGTTGGGGTGGCATTCTCCGCCTCCGGCCCGGGTATTGTCTGCGGTTACGAGCACGGGGTAGCTTCTGTATATACCCTGTATGACGGGACCCGGATCAGGTCATTTGATTTGTACACTCCTCAGGTAAAGGCAGTCAGCCTCTCACCTGACGGGCGGATCCTGGCGAGCGCAGGCGGCGATGGTGCCCTTCAGTTCTGGGACATAAACGATGGAAGTCTTATTGCCGGAGCAAACGGACTCTCGACATCCGTGAGGTGCATGGCATTTGCGCCGGATACCGGGTCGCTTGTCTCCGGGGGATGGGACGGAAAGCTCCGCCTCTGGAGTGTCCCCGAAGGAACGCTTCTTGCAACAGTGACCGGCCATTCCAGCACCGTATCCTGCTGTGCCATAACTCCTGACGGAAAATATCTCGTTACCGGGAGCAATGACACGACTGCCGCTGTCTGGTCAATGCCGGAATTCAGGCGACAGGTATCCATTTCCGGATCGCGGAGCGAGATCAGTGCCCTGGCGATCTCCCCTGACGGGGACCTGCTGGCAGCCGGTAGTGCTGATGCGGTTATCAGGGTATTCCACGTACCCTCAGGATGCAGTGCAGGGACCATTTCTGCTCTGCCAGGCAAGGTCACCTCAATGGTGTTCACCCATGCAGCTGCTGCTCTTGTTGTTGGATATGAAACAGGGACGATTGCAGTATTTACCTTCCCGGCAGGCCATCTGATTCATTCTACCGGAGCCCACGGATCACCAGTCCGTGGACTCGTCCTCAACCGCTCCGGTTCAGCGGTAATAAGCGCCGGTAGCGAGGGAGAGATCCGGTACCTCCCGCTTCCCTGGATCCGGCCGCTGTCTGCCGTCACGCCCGAAGAGGTTTCCTGGATCGCAGCAATGGCAGGGTCGGAGTCCCAGCCAACTGATACCCGCCAGCAATGGCATTTTCTTCACACCCTGCTTGCCGGCAGGTACAGGAACGAGATTGGACTGTGCTTTCCTGAAGAAGAAGGAGATCCTTTTGATATCCAGATCGTGGGGTAGCTGATGAATGAAATGACAACTGGTATTTCTGATACCCGGAAGATTGCTGTGGACTTCGGGACCGAACTGACGATCATTGCAGTGGACAAAGGATCTGCAGCCCATTACCCTGGTCTCACAGGTTTCGCCAGTCAGGTCTTTTCCCTCTACCCCTATGGGGCCGCTTTCATGATTCCAAGCCTGATATCCTATGGGGAGAATGGAACCCTGTTGATCGGTGAGGAGGTTGTCTCCAGCGGGAGGGTTCAGAGCCCTGATACCGTGAGACGTATGCTTCACTATATCGCGACCGGGAATCCCGCCTGCATTGGCGTGAGGGGGCAGGATTTTATCAGCTATCCAGAGGCCGGGGCTGCATTTCTCCATACGCTGCTGGCAGCATTTCCGCCGGAGTTTTCCGGACAGATGGCAGAAATGATCTTTGTTGTTCCTGTTGAAGCTGGAGAGCAGTACCTGGCGTGGATACGATCCATCGGTACGGCTGCGGGCGCTCATACCACCCGCACGGTGGACACAGTCACGGCAACGATTCTTGGATATGATCTCCCCATTCATCCCGATCGTGCGTACGTTCTTGTCGACATCCGGGAACATTCCAGTACTGCCACGGTAGCGGTCGCCGGATTCCGGGAACCGGTCAGTTATGGGGTATCTTCGCGCGTGTTGGGGAAGGATGAGGATGATACCGGCACCGCCCGTATCGATGCATGGATTGCTGGTGCCGTTATTCGTCGTCTCCGGCTGAAAGAGTCTGATCCGCGGATTCAGAACCTGTACGGAGAGCTGCTGCTGGAATGCGGACAGGCGCGTGAACGGCTCATCACCGTTACGGATACGGTGCTCCGGGTTCACGACCCTTCATCGGGTTTTACCATTAACCAGCCCTTCACACGCGAACATCTGGACCGGGTTCTTTCGGATCATCATTTCCTCCCGCTGCTGCACCGGACGATCGACCGGGCCATTGCGGCTGCTACCGGGCGTGGTCACCGAATCAGCGACAACACTGCTGTACTCCTGACCGGAAGCTTTGCAGGAATACCCGGCCTTCAGGAAGAAATCGCGCGCCGGTTCGGGAAGGAACAGGTATACGGAAGCCATGCAGCCGATGCCCGGTTGCGAGGGGCCCTTGCCGTGCCTTCAGCTCCTGAAACCATCACGAACGACTACGCAGTCCGCTACTGGGACTCCGGGGCGCGCGAACACCGGTACCGCTTACTCGTCCGGGCCGGGACCCGGTATCCAAGCGCGGGACAGGTCGGGCGGTTTCTGATAAGCGCGAGCTACGACGGACAAACTCACCTTGGGGTTCCCCTGTATTCCCTGGGAACTCTGGCTGGTGAGACAGGGTCGGCGATCGAACTGGTCGCTGATGAAACCGGAGGAGCGAGGATAGCGGGACAATCTGCGGCCCCCTTCCGGGAGGGAAAGCCTGTCTGGGTTAATGAGAAAACGCCAACGCTTCTGGTTGCATCGCCGCCTGCTGCGAGAGGGGAACCACGGTTCGAAGTTACGTTCACGATCGATCACAACCGGCGGCTCTGTCTCACAGCAAGGGATCTTATGACCGGAGCGACGGTGAGGAAGGATGACCCGGTATTCCAGTTGAACTAGGAGGAAGCATATGGAAATGCAGGAACTTGAAATTATTATCGACAAAGAAGGCATGATGCAGGTGAAGGTACGCGGGGCGCACGGAGATGAGTGCCTTGCGATGACAAGGGATCTTGAGGAGGCTGTCGGGACGGTTTCAGAGCGGACATTCGATGCCGGATTCTATGAACAGCCGGTGATGGCCAGGGAGCGCCAGAACATCAGCAGATGACATCGTCAACGTAGCAGGGTTATCCGAAAGAAGTAAAATTCCGACAAGCCGTGAACGTTACGCAGCGGATGCCGCCCGGTTCAATAAAAAATTCCTGCTGTCAGGCAGGAAAGGGATAACGTCCGGAAGGGAAGTTGCGGGAAGGAGGGAGGCCTATTCGGCTAATTCACGTACTTTTGCGATGTTCCCCCGATCATCACGCCGTTCATCGACCGGTGTTTCACAGATAAGAGGAGCCTGCCGGAAGACATTATGGTGGAGAAGCCGTCGGAATCCTTCCTCACCGATAAACCCCATGCCGATATGTTCGTGACGATCAAGACCACTGCCCCGGTCCCCCTTCGTATCATTCAGATGGACGACACGCAGGTGAGTAAGACCGATCTGGTCTTCGAATTGGGAGAGCGTCTCTTTAATCCCTTCATCAGTTCTCAGATCATATCCTGCAGCAAACGCGTGACAAGTATCGAAACAGACCCCTACCCGCCCGGGAAACGGGAGAGCATCCATGATCGCCCGGATATGTTCGAAACTGCTGCCAACACTGTTCTTCTCGCCGGCAGTATTTTCAAGAAGCAGCATCACCGGAGGGTTCGTAGCCCCAAGCGCTGTGCTTATGGCCCTGACAACCCTCTCTCTCCCGCCTGCGATCCCGTCTCCGAGATGATGGCCGAGATGCGTGACGAGGAACGGTATCCCGAGCCGGTTGCATCGGTCCAGTTCTGTGGTCAGGGAATCGACCGACTTCTCATAGATCTCCTTCTTGGGGGTCGCAAGGTTCGGAAGGTAAGGCATATGATCTACCGGAATAATCCCGGTTTCCCTGATCTTTGCCTGGAACGTATCTGCATCCTTCTCCGTAAGAGATTTTGACGCCCAGCCCCGGGGGTTGCGGGAGAACATCTGAAAAACATCGCACCCGGCATCCCGTGCCCGGTCTACTGACAGGTCAAGAGATCCGGCGATTGACACGTGCACCCCGACTTTCACCATAATCTGGTCTCACCCGGCATCAGAATCTTCCCATCATACTAAAAAGTGGGGGATATATTAGGAGGTTGTGATCCTGACAGGCGTTCATCGTGTCCGTCCTGAAGAGGATCGCAGACCTTTTTAGGATTCGGCAAAACGTGAATATCGTTCCTTCATTTCGTTACCGCAGGTTAAAAACCGGAAAATCAAAGAAACGATTTGACTGGGAAGGTTCCACGGGCCCGTAGTCCGGGACATATACGATCATAACCTGCAGCACCATCAAATCGGGACGCCTGGAATGTGTTTTCCAACACTTTCATCCCCCGCTCCCTGCCTTTTTATGATGTTCCCACGAACCAGTTTTTGTCTATCGGGACAATAATCGGAGGAGGAATGAGGGAAGCCGGAGAACTGTTGAAAAGATACTGGGGATACACTTCTTTCCGGCCCCTGCAGAAGGAGATTATACAATCCGTCCTTGAGGGAAATGACACCCTCGCCGTAATGGCAACCGGCGGGGGGAAATCGCTTTGCTACCAGCTGCCTGCACTTTGCCTCGGGGGGCTGACAATCGTGATCTCTCCGCTCATCGCATTGATGAAAAACCAGGTCGATGACCTGAACCATAGAGGTATTCCTGCAGCAGCATGGAACAGTTCCCTCGAATATTCTGAACGGAAGCGGATCGATGATTGTATAAAAGCGGGGAGCCTCAGGCTCCTGTTCATCTCCCCCGAACGATGTGCCCGGTCACAGTTTCCTGGATCGGTAATTTCCAGCAGGGTCCGGCTGATCGCTATCGATGAAGCGCACTGCATTTCAGCATGGGGACATGATTTCAGGCCGGAATACCGGCAGCTCCGGAACCTGAGGAAGACCTTCCCGGGAGTTCCTGTCATAGCACTGACTGCGACAGCAACACCGGAGGTCCGGCATGATATCATCCAGCAGCTTGGCCTTTCCCCTGCCAGGGAATTTGTCGGGGGTTTCAACCGTCCCAACCTCCATTACGAAGTAACAGCAAAGCAAGATCACCTCATTTTTCTCCAGAATTATCTGGGCCTTCACCGTAATGAGGCTGGGATCATATACTGCGCAAGCCGGAATGATTCCGAAGAGACTGCATCATGGCTCCGGAAACGGGGGTTTCTCACCGCTGCCTATCATGCGGGACTTCCGCCACAGATCAGGAAATCGACGCAGGACGCATTTCTTAGGAACGAAGTGCAAATTATCTGTGCAACGGTTGCATTCGGCATGGGGATCGATAAGCCGGATGTCCGGTTCGTTATTCACTCAACACTCCCCCGGTCTCTCGATGCTTACTATCAGGAGACCGGTCGTGCCGGGAGAGACAATAAACCCGGTGAGTGCATTCTGCTCTATAACAGGGGCGACCGCGCACGCCTCAGCAGGTTAATCGGGCTCAATACAATAAACGCAAGCCAGACTCGGATAGCACTTAAAAAACTGGAGGCAATGGCGGAATTTTGTGAGACCACGGCATGCCGGCGAAAGTTCCTGCTGGGATATTTCGGGGAAGCGTTACCTTCTGACAATTGTGCTTCGTGCGATATCTGCAAACATCCGCTGGACGAACAGGATCAGACTGCAACGGCTCAGCTGATCGCCAGCTGTATCCAGGCGCTGCCGGCACGATTTGGAATCGGGCTGATCTCGGATGTACTCCACGGTTCAGGAGGAGCAAAGATCAGGAAATACGATTTGGATAAGAGTCCGTCCTATGGAAAAGGGAAAAAAATATCCAGGGACCAGTACCGGTTATGGATTCGCGAACTGGTCAGGCAGGGATTCCTTTCCCAGACGGGGGGCAGGTATCCGGTTATCAGTATCACGGGAAAAGGAGATGATCTTCTTGCGGGGCGGGCACGTGTCACATTCTCCAATCCGGATTGGCAGACTACCGGAATGAATGAGACCAAGGGAACACAGACCATTGCCTGAGGCCTGGTACCTCTTTCAGGTAAAAGTTGGACAATATACTCGAAATACGCGGGCTCGCACGATCAGAATGAATGAATTCCCTGCAAATCTGCCGTAATTATCGATATGGAGAGGTTCTTTTACCAGCCGCCAGATTCATTCTTCGATCTTCTTCATCAGCCAGGCCATATTTGCCCCGAGAGTACGCATGGTCGAAAGACCTTCTTCGTCGTTGTTCACATCTCCCGGCGCAAGACCCGTACCGATATTCCAGTACGAGGATCCTGGAACGATCATCTGGCTGATAAAGAAGAAGTGGTTCATGGTGTCAAAAGCATGAATCGCCCCGGCCCTCCTGACAGCAACAACGGAAGTACCGACTTTGCGCCGGAACATATCCTGGTTTGCTTTCGCGACAAATCCCGAGCGGTCGATGAGGGCTTTCATCTCAGCAGAGACATCGGCAAAATAGGTTGGTGAGGCAAGAACAATCCCGTCTGCTTTGAGCATCTTCGCGATACAGTCGTTCAGGATATCCCCCGTAACGGCACAACGCCGGTCCTGCCGGGTAAAACATTTCCCACAGGCAGTACAGCCCCGGATCTTTTTACCGGCCAGCTGCACGAGCTCGGTCTTAATTCCCTCCTTGTTCAGCTCCTCAAAAAGCGTCTTTACGAGGACCGCGGTATTCCCGTTCCTGCGTGCACTTCCATTGAACGCAACTGCCTTCATGTTGTTCCATCTCCGACTGATACTATTCCTCTCTTTTTCACCTTAACAATATTACGACGACCCGGGAATCAGCCTGTCTCAGTGCACCATCTTAAGACACCCTGCGCCAAATGGTGTTGCAACATGACCTCTCGTATCCAGTTTTCCGATCTTCACCTCTCGCGTGAACTCGGGAAAGCAATTGAAGATATGGGTTTTGAAGAACCCTCTCCCATCCAGGCACTCGCTATTCCTCTTATCCAGGCCGGGCGTGATATCACCGCCCAGGCACAGACCGGCACGGGCAAGACAGCAGCATTCGGCATTCCGGTCATAGAAAAAGTTGACCCGCAGAAACGTGTCGTCCAGGCCATTGTTCTTTGTCCTACCCGTGAACTTGCCATCCAGATCGCGGAAGAGTTTTCCAGCCTTCTTGCCCATCTCCCCAGGATCGTTGTCCTGCCAGTATACGGAGGGCAGCCGATCGATCGGCAGTTGAGGGCACTCCACCAGGGGGTCCATATCGTAATCGGAACGCCCGGGCTCATCATGGACCATCTCCATCGCCGCACGCTCGCCCTCAACGATATCCGGACGGTCGTACTCGATGAAGCCGATCAGATGCTGGATATGGGATTCAGGGACGATATCGAACTGATTCTCAAAAAAGTCCCCCAGGACCGCCAGACACTGCTCTTCTCGGCTACCATGCCCCAGCCGATCCTCGACATATCCAAAAGGTTCATGAATAAACCAGAATTCGTCAGGGTCCAGTACGCAGAGCTGACAGTACCCCAGATCGAACAATCCTATATGGAAGTCAAGGACCGGGAGAAACTCGATGTGCTCTGCAGGCTGATCGACATTGCAGATCCCCAACTCGCAATCATCTTCTGCAATACCAAGCGCCGTGCCGAGGAACTTGCCGGAAAGGTAAAAGCCCGCGGATACCGGGCCGAAGAACTCCATGGGGATATGAAACAGTCTCAGCGTGACCGGGTAATGGGCAGTTTCCGCAAAGGGCAGATTGACATCCTGATTGCAACTGATGTCGCCGCAAGGGGGATCGATGTCGACGATGTTGATCTGGTTATCAATTTTGATGTGCCTCAGGATGTTGAGTATTATGTCCACCGCATCGGCAGAACCGGGCGTGCAGGGAAAAGCGGGCGGGCAATTACCTTCGTTGCTCCCCGCGACTTCACGAAACTCCGTGAGATTCAGCATTATGCGAAAGTCCAGATCCCAAAAATTCCCATCCCGTCTCAGAGCGATGTAGCAAAGACAAGGACGCGGACGGTGCTCGAGAAAGTCCATGAGACGATCCGTGAAGGCGGACTCGAGACGTACACCCGGATTATTGAAGAAGAGACCGAGGGGGATCTTACTTCCGTCGAGATCGCTGCCGCACTCCTGAAGATGCAGATGGAACAGGGAAGTTCCGAGGCCTCCGACACCAGCGGAGAGATCGATTTCGAAGACACAGGTGCCGAAGCGGGGATGGTCAGGTTCTTCCTGGCGGTCGGCAGGGAACACAAGGTCCAGCCAAAGGATATCGTCGGTGCCATTGCCGGCGAGACCGGTATTCCCGGCAAAGCTATCGGCATGATCCGGATTTTTGATTCCTATTCTTTTGTTGAGATACCCAGAGAGCATGCTTCTGATGTCTATTCGATCATGAAGGAGCGGACAATCCGCAACCAGCCAACAAAAATCGAACCTGCACAAGGCCGCCGAGCCTAGGCTGAAAGAGAGCGGGAGACGGGGGGCAAACCCCATAACCCTCAAATATTTTACGCGGTGAAGTGTTTGTATGAACACAAAATTCGGAGGGATATTTTTTTCCGTGCTCCTGTTGCTGCTCCTCACTGCAGGATGCACCCAGCCGACTTCACAGCCGGCTACACCAGCGCCTACCGCAACTGAAACCGCGGCACCTGCCACTCCTGCGGTGACCACTCCGGCGTCCTCGGATACTCCGGGGCCTACCCAGACGCTGCCGGAAATCTGGAATATCGATGTTCAGGTTACCGGTAACGGCGAGGCCATAGATCCCCAGATCATTACGACAATCCGGGGCGGAAAGGGATTGAATTTCATCCTTCAGGTCGATGTCCAGGTAACCCGTGCCGATGGTAAAGTTGAGACAGGAACGATCAAGCGACAGACCACGTACCGCGTCGGGGATTCGGTATCTTTGCCGGTTACATCCCAGATGGGCAACGTCAACCGGGTTGAGGTCTGGGCAACAACCCCCCAGGGAGACCGGGTCAAGATCTTCGATGATTACGTGCCGTTCCGTACGTATAATTAATTTTTTGGTTCTGTTGAAATCCTTTGATGTGATGATGGGGGGGCTGAATCCCCCCCATACCCCATTACGATGCCTGCCGCCCCTCCCGAAGGACGCCCCGCGGCGGTATCAATTTCTTTTTGAAAACAATTCCTTGTCGCGGAGTAACCCTTACCGGTGATACGGAGGTATCAAATGCGCCCCCGTCCCATTGGGGGCAGGGCCGGGCCTGCATTTTTCCCATCTCCATTCTCGAAAAGAACACAGAGACACTTCCCGGCAATGAATGTCGGTCAGCAGTGCGGAAATGAGAGTGAGGGGGAACAACGTTCGTTTTCCGGAATTTCCTCTGATGGATCCGAACCGGTACCCGGCATCATCCAAAAAAAACACATACCTGCAACCCCAAAACGTATCAAGGCATCAGAGACCGTGGTGAATTTTCATATCCCTGACCCCGATTCCCCTTCGCATCAGCGCACTGATCCAGGAGCGTAACAACCTGTTTGTGTACCCGGTTGACCGCCTCGCCGGAATTATCCGTGAAATCGCTTTTCGTTGCACTGCATGCGCAAAATGCTGCACACGCGAGTTTAACGGACATGTATTCCTTCTCGATAAGGATGTCCGGGCCGTCCTGGATGCGGATCCTGAAGCTCTTGAACCTGCACCCGATCCGGAATTCTGCGATCAGCACGGTACTTTTTACGTTTCCGGTTATGCTTTGCGAACAAAGACCGATGATCATGGCAGCTGCTGGTTCCTCGAGGACGGCAGATGCCGGATCTACGAAGCCCGTCCGGTAATATGCCGCATTTATCCTTCAATGCTTCACCGGGAGGCCGACGAACGTGGGAAGGTCGACTGGCGGCAGTTCTCCGGTCTTGGCAACCATGGAGAATACGGGACTCCGGTTTCAGAAGAAGAGAGTCTGAACCTCGCCCGTGAAACAATGCAGTATGAAAATGCCTTCCTTACGCAGGAAATCAGGTTTCTCGAATTCATGCAGGAGTATTTCCACCGGCATAATCTCCGACATGTCCAGAAAATTTACGATACGCGAATGAGGGGCTATCAAAAGGGAGAGACCATCCGGATCATGGTTTTTACCGGCGATCATCTCGAGGAGCACATGAGCAGGATTCCCCAAACCAGCTAGTGTCGGGGTTATGCTTTTCTCAGGGTAAACCGGATTACCGCTCCTTTGGCAGGATAACCCGGCACCCTGTCGTCCACCGAGATCTTGCCTCCGTAAGCCTCGATCAGGATCTTAACGATATGCAATCCCGGGCCGTAGCTGCTTTTTTTGGCGGCGGGGGTAAGGAACCTGTCGAAAATTCTTGGTTTCACATCGTCAGGGATTCCTTCGCCATTGTCGATCACCGAGACTTCAACAGTCCCGTCAAGATTATCGCGGGCGCTTACCAGAATATCGACATCAGGGCCCCCGTACCGGATACTGTTGGCAATGATGTTATGGAAGACCATCGCGAGCATTTCATCCGCAAGAACGGTCACCGAACATCCCTCGTGGCGTATTTTCTGGTCTGGATGGTCATCGATCTCTTTTTTCAGGATATCTTCGATCACCATCTCCCTGTTCTGCGGGGGGGAGTTGTAGAGTTTCAGGATTGCCTCGATATTCCTGATGACCGAGAGGTTATGGGTGAGCGATTCCGTTATTCGAAGTGCATGATCAGCGGTCTCAGCGCTATCCTTCTTTCGTATAAGGTCGGTAAATTGTTTCAGTGAGATCGTTACATTGATGATCTCATTGGTGAGGACATCCAGATAGATATCGAGATACAGGTTTGCCTTGCGGTTTACCTCCTTAAGTTCCCCGTCCTTTTCGCGAAGTTCCTCCAGAAGTGCGTTATATGACCGGGTCAGGGAAGCGATCTCGTCATCTCCCTGCGCTGTCAGCAGTCCTGTTGGTCCCTGCTTACGGTTGATCGTTTTCAGGTTCCTGTCAAGTTCGGTTACCGGCTTCAGGATATACCTTCGTAACAGCAGCCCGGCAAGAATAACAAAGACGATTGCAAGTGCCAGGAATGATTCAACCAGCGAAAGGAGCGTGGATCTCATTTCCTGGGCGATTGTCCTCGGCGTGTCTACCTCCAGGAGCATGACGGGTTTATTGAAGATATCATTTACGATTGCAAAGCCAGAGAACGTCTGGTCATTCTGTTCCCTGCTGATGGTTAAGGGAGCATTCACGGCAGTCAGCTGCGAGAGGACGGGATCTGTCTGAACCAGGTTATTATTGAGATCGAACAGAAGGGCTGTCAGGTGAAGTCTGTTCTGAATCGAAGCGATCTTCGTTTCGTCGAGCGACTGAAGCATGACCAGTGTTCCATGGCCGGGTCCCGTCCCGCTGGTCGGAAGGATCGTATGCATACCCACAAGGAAGGCACCGTCGGGAAGAAGAACCACACCCTGTTTCTTTTTCCCCCCTCGGGAGTTGGAGAGGACGCCTAGATTCTCAGAAAAATATCCGATGGTGCTCCTGGAAATATTGGTCCGGGTCTTGTTCTGGAGATCATACCCTTGCGAAGCGATCAGATTCCCGTCGATATCATAATACAGAAGGCCATTGATCTGGAGACTCTCGTACGTCGTAACCGGATTGATAACAGCGTTGCGATAATCACCATTCTGGTTCACCATGAAACGATACGTATCGTCCCAGACCGCCCAGTCGCGGGCTTTGGTACCGAGTTGATCGGATTCATAACCGATCTGGTCCAGAACGAGCAGGGTGTTGGAATCCGACTCGCGCTGTTCTATCTGAGCGTACGAAGAGAGCATGAGAAGCTGGGCGATGAAACTCAGGGCAACGATGAGAAAGAGTGCTGTTGCACAGAGAATGATCAGGGTCCTTGACTGAATCTTCACATTTGTTCAATCGATCTTGGCCTACCATGCATATTAAATTCCCCTGTTGTGAAATCGCATCCTTAAAAGACCGGAACAAGGTGTCGGGGTATAACAAACCAGGATCGGCTGACGATACATGTGTTCGATTTGTGCACACCTGAAGCCGGACCCAGGGCACCGCAGGGAGAAACAATTACGGAGTAAAAAACTTCTTTTTAGGGGAACGGGATGAACGGCAATACCGGAACCCTCCTTTCGGTACGAAGAGCTCGAACCGGGCCCCCTGCTGATACATCCCTGTCTCCCTGATCGTAATATGGGTTATGGAGAGGATCTCCCGCGCGAGGAAGAGGCCGAGCCCGGTATTTTTTCCGTATCCACGCCGGAAGATCTTTTCTTTATCCTGATCCGGTATGCCAACTCCATTGTCTTCGATATGGATGATAAGACCGTCAGGAGTCTCGCGGGCATCAAGGCTCATCATGGATACAGCGGAACCGCCGTATCTGAGGGTGTTGTCGATCTGGTTGTAAAAAACCCGTTCCAGGAGAGGATCCGCAAAGATCTCCAGATCATCCAGGTCGGACCGGATGTGCACCTGCTGCAATTCGACATGGGTACATGCCCGGAAAAATGTTGCCTGGACATTCTGCCAGGAAGGCGCAATGACCCCGAGATTCTGGTACAACCTCGTAAATTCGATATGCTCGGCAATGGTCACCGTTGTTGCGAGGAGCTTGTCGATATACATCATCGCCTGGGGTTTTGGCGGGTATTCCTTCAGGAGCGAAAGGTATCCCCCCAGCACGGTGAGTTTGTTCCTGATATCGTGCCGGGTAATTTCTGCCATCAGGTTGAGTTTCTTGTTCGCGAGCTGGAGCGCCTCTTCCACCTGTTTGCGTTCTGTGATATCGCGGGCAGCAGCATAAATGAGTTTCTGGCCATAGGGAAACGATCGCCATTCAATCCAGCGGTATGAACCATCGCTGCAACGGAAGCGGTTGACAAAATTGATGACTTCTTTGCCGGCACTCATGTGCCTGACTGCCTGAGTGGTCGCTTCGAGGTCATCCGGATGGATGAGGTCAAGAAACTTTTTCCCGACCAGGAGATCAGTCTGGTAACCCAGCGTTGATTCCCATGCGGAATTCAGCCTCCGGAAGGTGCCTTCGGAATCAACTATGCACAGGAGATCAAGAGCAAGGGTGAAGAACTGGTCGAGTTCTTCCGACTTTTCCTGAAGATCCCTGTCAGTCTGGTTTCTCGTTACCGCTTCATGGATCTTGTGAATGAGTTCGACGAACTGGGACTGGGGATCGCTTCCCTTCTGGATATAAAAATCCACTCCCTGGTTGATCGCTTCAATGACAATTTCTTCACGGCCTTTTCCCGTAAAAAGGATGAAGGGGATATGGCCGAACTCAGATCGCACTTCGCGAAGGAATTCAATCCCATCTGTGTCTGGCATCAGGTAATCAGAAATAATAGCTTGGAACTGTCCCGCACGTAATTTTTTCAGTCCTTCCTGAGCGGATTCAGCTGTTTCAACAGTGAATTCACCATCTTTTTCAAGGATCAGTCTGCCGAGAGTCAGGAGATCCGGCTCATCATCGACAAACAGGACATTTGGCATTCTATTAAATATCATTCATCCAATGAAAAAGGTTTTTCATGGCGGTATCGTCAAATTTTTTTAAAAAATTCCACTCCATGAAATCGTTTCAGGATTTTCTGCTGATAGTACGGTTGTCTGGTACCATCGCCATGGCAACGAAAATCTTTTGAGCTTCCTGCACCGGAAAGATGTTTTACCCGCAGGGAAAAATAGAACCTTCAGATAGTTCGCGAATGAGAAGAGATTACAGAAGAACTGATCAGCCCAGATGGAAGGATGCATCATCCCGTGGATACGAAGGTGAACCTGATGGTATTCAGATCCTGTCACCGCGTGGCATGTGGGGTTAATGCAGGAAGTTCGTCACATTGGAAAAACAGGGAGGAATGAATATTCCGAAAACAGATGATGCTGCAAAACCGGGACGAAGGGGCTCAGAAACCACTGATGCCCTGAAACGCCAGCAGATGGCTTTCGACCTGGAAAAACAGCGACTGGAACTGGAGAAGGAACGATCCGTCCTGAAAGCTGACCTCGAAAGGCAGCGTGCGGAAACGGAGCGCGATCTGATGAAGGAGCAGGTAAAACAGATCCGTGATGAAGCCCTGCAACATCGGCATGACAGAGACAGGCACCAGGATCTTCTCGCGAAAATTGTCTCTTTCCTTCGAATGAAAAAAGATACGGAGGGGCGTCACAGGAATTCCGGCTATGTGGCCGAGCTCATTGGATATCAGGCTGTTAAACGCATTTCATCTGAAATCATCCGCAACCTGAACGGGGCGGTCGGGCTCGGAAATGAAGTACGGATCCTGATCACTGACCAGCTCGATTATGCACGGGGGGACCTCCCCCTGATCGAAGTTACATCCCAGTTTTCGGTCTTCGAAGTCCGATGCAGGAAGCAGGTTGCTGCAAATAAGGAGTTGTCAGATGAAAAGCTGATCCTGGAGGAGAAGGAAGAAGAAAAAACCGGCGGGGCAAAAGCAGGTACCACGAGACTTGGGTTCCTCAGGTCGCCGGGTTCTTCGTTTTTCCCGGATACAACAGGAATATCTCCCTCTGTTCGCCACGGATTTCCCGAAACAGCAGCCCCCCCAAAAGCAGAAGTCATGCATGATTCTGCGGGAGATGACAATTGCGGCGTGATAACCGAAAGCCTGATCGCTTCCATCGGGGGTTTGCTGCGATCTGACAAGAGAAAGGTATACGTCTACAATTTTTATTCCATGGACACCACGGGACCCCAGTCGAAACTCATGAATATGTATGCTGCCCTCGCAGATTGTTCAGGTCGCCTCTGCCAGTCAAGAAACAGGCTCTCGTACTTCATCAGCAGGGGTACTGCAAGGATTGCAGACCTCCAGGACCAGGTTACCAAGACCGGGTTGAAGGTACCAGAATCCCCGGACGCAACCGGAGAGAAGGGGCGCCTCATTGGGGAGATCGACCTGGAATCTCAATGGCTCGACCGGGCTGTTCCCGCAGTCCTTGCTTCCGATGCCATCCACGAGGAAATGGGGTATTTTGTCAAGGCTGTCACCGGTGACCAGGCTCGCACGGGTTCGAGACTGGCAAAAGCAGTATTCCGGGAAAAGGTGCGGGAACTGGGAATCACCCATCTGTTATACCTGAAAGTGATATCAAATGGAGGGGAAACCCGTACGAGGCACTGGTTCTGGGGATCGGGCAACAGCACGCATTTCGGCGGAGCAGTTGTCAGTTACATCCTTTCACGGGTCGAAGGCGACATCCTGGTATCCGACACCCTGCCCCTCCTTTACTCCGTGGAATTTGATGCTTCAGGCCAGAGGAATTCCGCCCTGCGACAGATCAGGCTCGACAGGACGGAGAAAAAATAACCGTTTTTTCCCGACTTCCCATGGCTTTATTCCAGGGTTCTCCTGAAGGGAGAGATCCCCAGCATGATAGCAACAGCCGGAAAGATGAGCAGCGCACCCGGATCGGGGCCGGGTACGTTCTCCCAAAAGCTCCTCCTCTCTCAGGCAATTCCGCTACGACGGTTGAAAATAGTGACATACCATGCTTCCAGAAAAAATTCGCCGGAGTATTCCTTGAGCGCCTTCATGCCCTGACGTCGGGGAAAAACCCTTGTCCAGTGATCCGGAAAAACTATGCCATGAACATTTCCGAGCCCGAAACGTGCACAACAGGGAGATCGGACGATCCACGCTTCACGATGCCGCGACTCTGCGTAAAAAGGATGACCTGCCCGGATTTGACCGGTCATCCGTTCGGGATGAAAATATAAAAATCAAAGGTACCGGTTTTTCCGCAACCAGTCTGCCTGGGGAGGGAGGTAACGATAGACAATATCGCATTTGTCATCCTGGAAACTCCATGGGGTGACGATCAGGATATCCCCCTCGCGGATCCAGACCCGTTTTTTGATCTTTCCTTTGATCCTTCCCATCCGGGTAACGCCGTCGTAGCACCTCACCCGGATATGGTTTGCGCCCATCATAAGATCTGCAAAAGCAAACTGTTCATTGGCCCATTTCTTGGGGAGCCGGACCCTCACAACGGGAGATCCATTTTCGTCAACTGCGTTTGGATCGAAATCATCATTGTTACTGTTACTGTTATTCCTAATACCTGCAACTCCGTTGATGTATATGAATGGCGTGTGATACAATGAAGGTATGTATTCCTGTAGGGGCCGATAAAAAAAGCGGAGATCCGGGGGAGCACACGGTCCCGCAGACAGCCCGATTGCGTTCCCTCCTGCACGATTTCATTTTCCCCCTGCACCCTTATTGCATTTATATATCCTGCATACACTATTTCCTGAAATGATCAGTAAGGGATCCTATCTCAAACAACTGACTGCTTCGACCGTGCCGATGAGATCTGCGGCAGTTGGAAAAGAGATTGACGGGAGCTCCCCCCCTTCGGTATTCATCGGGAGCTGGAACTACCCTGACGTATATGCCGGCCCGATGGTTACTCCCGCCCATGGCAATACCTCAGTCATGGATACTCCTGAGTCATGGATCCCCGGAAACAAATCCCAGAGCGAGATTATCGGGTACCGCCTTAACCTTGTGCGGGGAAAACATCGGGTACATGCAAATGAACTCGGATCCCGGTTTGTTGAAAAGCTCCAGGAGATTACCCTCTCTGAAACATCCATCGAAAGTGATGTTTCTTTTACGACCACCCCTTCAGGCACCTCGTTTTCCGAAGAGCATACGCCCTTTGGCCC
>Ga0187786_10000091_pt1 | contig 28408 bp, 25 predicted proteins | sample 0815_BV2_10_20_M_FD_132449 | JGI IMG/M metagenome (GOLD analysis project Ga0187786, IMG submission 132449) | Tropical peat soil microbial communities from peatlands in Department of Meta, Colombia - 0815_BV2_10_20_MG | ecosystem: Environmental > Terrestrial > Soil > Wetlands > Peat | place...
CCAGACCGGCAGGCTGGTGACGAACGTCAAGCCGGGTGACCGCGTCTTTGTCACCCATCACGTCCCCTGCAATGCATGCTATCATTGTCTGAACGGACACGAGACCGCCTGCAGCACATTCCAGAGCAAGAACAATTTCGACCCGGGCGGTTTCTCGGAACTCCTGCTCATCAAGGGAAGAAGCGCAAAAACGGGGACCTTTCTCCTGCCTGACGCCATGAGCTTCGAGCAGGCAACGTTCATCGAACCCCTCGGCACCGCGGTGCGGGCCATGCGCACCGCCGGTCTCAGCCCCGCGCAGAGCGTTCTTGTGCTCGGCAGCGGCGTGGCCGGTCTGCTCATCATCAAGCTCGCGCGCGCTCTCGGCGCGGGCAGGATCTTCGCGACCGACGTCAGCCGCTACCGGCTCGAAAAAGCGCGGCTCTTCGGGGCTGACCATGTCGTACCCGCGGACGCCGACGTTCCGGCTGCCATCAGAAGCGTGAACAGCGGCCGGCTCGCCGACATCGTCGTCGTTGCAGCGGGCTCCCTGCCCGCGGCCCGGACAGCGCTCCGCTGCGCCGAACGCGGCGGAACGATCCTGTTCTTCGCCGTGCCCAGGCCGGAGGAGACCGTGGAGGTCGATTTCAATCCCTTCTGGCGCGACGATATTACGATCACGACGTGCTACGGCGCAGCGCCCCTCGACAACCTGCAGGCCCTGGAGCTCATCGCGACCGGCAGGGTCGTCGTGAGCGACATGATCACGCACCGCTTCAAGCTCGCCGATATCGGCAAGGCGTTCATAACCGGCACCCGTCCCGAGGACTGCATGAAGATCATCATCGAGCCGAATGGCGCGGGAAAGGCATAATGCATCGAAATGGATTCACTGTATCTCAAAGCGGCAACGCTCCGGCCGGATGTCTACCCCTGCCGGGACCGGCATCCCTTCAATCTTCCCATCTTCGGGACTGCACAGACAATCGCATTTACCGCCCCGGTCACTTTTTTTGCCGGTGAAAACGGCACGGGCAAGTCAACGCTGCTGGAAGCGCTTGCTCACGCGTGCAGCATCTATATCTGGCGCGATACGGACAGAACGCGCTTTCATTACAATCCGTACGAGAAGCTGTTTCACCACTGCATGACACTTGACTGCGCACCGGACGTTGTCGGCGCATTCTTCTGCTCCGACAGTTTCCGCCACTTTGCCCAGCTCCTCGACGAGTGGGCGACAAACGATCCGGCCCAATTGGAGTACTTCGGCGGACGCTCGCTCATGGAGCAGTCGCATGGCCAGTCCATCATGTCCTTTTTCAAAAGCCGGTGCCGGCGCGCGGGACTGTACCTGCTCGACGAACCGGAAACGGCGCTCTCTCCGCGAACCCAGCTGGATATGCTCCGCGTGCTCGACGAGGCTGGCCGGTCAGGTCACGCCCAGTTCATCATTGCAACGCATTCGCCCCTCCTCCTGGCATGCCCGGGAGCCGTTATCTACAGCTTCGACGGCAGCCGAATCCGCGAAACGACCTATGAAGAAACGAGCCATTATAAAGTGTACCGGGATTTTCTGAACAACAGGAATGGCTATCTCCGGCGCAAATAAGGGGCGCCCGGCATGATCAAAAAACTGGATCACATCAACATCGTTGTAAGCGATCTTCAGAAAGCTGCTGATTTCTTCAGGCAGCTCGGCTTCACGGAGGAGATCCGCTCGCGCATATCAGGCGAACGGTTCAGCGCGGTGACGGGACTGCCTGATTTCGATGCCGAATTCATCGGCCTGTCCCTGCCCGGGTCCGCAACGAACGTGGAAATCATCCAGTATTACTCGCCCGAGGGCGGAAAAGACGAGTTGACGAACCACGCAAACAGGATCGGCTTCCGTCATATGGCATTCGCTGTTGATGACATAGCGTCAGAGGTCGAGCGGCTGAAGGCTGCGGGAGTCAGATTCCAGAGCGATATTCAGGTATGGGAAAAGACGGGGAAAAAGCTCGTGTACTTTTACGGGCCGGACGGGATCATTCTGGAATTTGCGGAATATCCCAAGCACTGAAGCCGTTCTCAGAGGTTGTATGCGCCTCGCCCCTGCGGCAGTTATCGCGGCGCCGCCGTTTCACGATGAGAGCTTCCCCCGTACAGGTTCACAACACCGGGGAGACCGTTTCAACGGCATTTTCCCGATCATAGCTGCACGATCAGGTCGATTCCGCTTTGCACCGGGCTGGAAAGCCGCCCGTTGACCTTCCGTTCATCGATTATCTCAATCCGTAATTACCTTTGAGAAACTGCCACTCATACCGGTCCACGTCGCGGTCGTCGTGCAGCACGGCGTCGAGCTGGCGTGCATAGGCAATAAGGGTGCCTGTTTTTTCGAGCAGTTCCTCCATCTGCGCATGCGGAAGCCCGGATATGCGCCCGATCAGGAGATCGCCTTTCATTTTGACGGACATGCCAAGGGACCCGAGAATGCGGCTGATGAGCTCCAGCCTGCGCGACCGTTTCACGAGGTCCGTCGCTCCCCCTGCGAAGCGGAAATAGAGGTGGTTATTTTTCGCGTTGCCGCTGCAGAACGCGTCGAGCATGTTGAAATGGTAGCCGAAGCGGATGCTCATGTTCACGTAGTTCGCGGAGATGACGGCGACATTATAGCCGGCGGTGCTGTCATGGGCGGTTGCGAGATCCGGCATGCGGATCATGCTCGACAGGAAATCGCGGGCCTTGAGCCGCACGGGATCAGCGTGCCAGGCGCCCGGCCGGAGCATGCCCCGCAGAATCGCTCGAAAAGGAACGGACGCGACCGTGTCCTGCCCCACGGTCTTCACCGGGCCGGCATCAACGAGCCCTCCGCCCAGGTCCATCACCATGATCCCGGCGGGTACGGGCAGATCAAGCGGCACGACGCCGTTCCGCTTTTTGAAGGACCTGCCTGCCTCCCGCGCCGTATCAACCAGCTCCGCGACCGCCTTCTCATGCATGAAACGCAGGATATCGTGCAGGGTCCTGCACCGCTCCGGCATGAAATCGTTCATGAGCGGATCGATGAGATGAAGCGTCGAGATATACCGAAGGATATACCGTTTTCGGCGGTACTCGTACACGGCCTCCATCCGGCTGAAGTCGCGCCCCGTCGAGCCGAGCGCTTCCGGGATGATTCCGTCATAGACAGCGAGGCGGTCGGCGTCCGCGATCACGGTCACCTCCTGTCCGTGCTTCAGGATATGCGTCGCACGCGGTACATTCACAATCGTCGGCACCTGGAGCTCGCGGCTGAGCGCAGCCATGTGGCTCACGGCGGATCCCTGCTCCGTTATGATGGCAGCGAGGGAGGGCATGCTCTGAACAAACAGGGACGAGTCGTGGGAGGCCACCAGCACGGCCCCTTTCGGCATGTCAAAGATGTCGGATGGCTTTTTGGGAATGAACACCGTGCCTGCTCCGACTCCATGCTGCACAATCACGCCGAGACCGTCGATGATTGCCGCTTGTCCGCTCGCAACAACCTGGGGAGGGTGCGTTTCCGGGAACGATATGTTTAAACGGCGGGCCTGCAGGAACCAGATAACGCCATTCCGGTCGACGGCCCACTCGATATCGCGGGGATTGCCGAAATGGCGCTCGATGTCCATGACCTTCTTGCCAAGTGCGCCAAGCTGCCCGGCGTCCAGGCTCGGCATGTTCCTCCTCTCATCAGCCACGTCGATTTCCACCGGCTCGCAGCGCTCCCGGGCGGCCAGCATCGTTTTTTTCTCGCGGACGGTTGCTTGCACGAGTTCCGGCTGTTCTGCCTTTCTGAGCACGAACTCGTCCGTGCCGGTCCTGGCTTCGACCACGGATTCCCCGAGCCCCCAGGCCGAACTGATCATCATGCGCCCCCGATCATGTTCGCCGGGGATTGTCGAATATGCCACACCGCTGGCAACCGCGTCCACCATAACCATGCAGCCCACGGCCATTTTCAGCTTCGCCAAAGGGATTTCCTTCTGCGCGGCATAGGCGGCCGCCTTGTCGGAAAAAAGGCTCGCGAGCACCTGCCGGTATGCAAGTTCCACTGCGAGCGGCTCCGGTGAAACGCCGAGCAGCGATGCGAACTGCCCGGCGAATGAACAGTTTCCGTCCTCTTCATCCGCGCTGCTCCTGAGCGCAAGCGAGGCTGAGGGATGCTTCTCCAGAAGCTTAAGAAGCGCCCGCGCGATATTGTTGCTCACGGCAGGCGGCATGGCGCCGTGCAGAATCGCCCCGCGCAGATAGACGCGCGCCTGCTCTCTCGACGGGGCATTCGCCAGCCTGCGGATATCGTCTCCAAGCCCGTTGAACTTCATGTACTCGTCATATGCCGCGGTCGTGACCACGAAACCGTCCGGGACCTCCATGCGGAGGCGGTTCCTCACTTCCGCAATCGGCCCCATCTTGCCCCCTGCGCCTTGTCCGCTGCCCCAGCTGATACTGTCGAGCGGGATGACGCATTCGTCCGACAGGCTGGGCTTGTCGTCGAGCACCCGGGCAATGAGACCGTCGATGCGTTCATAGGAATCGTCGAGCTGGGGATACCGGTTGTGCGTCAAATCCCGAAAGATCGCCATCGAATGCCGTACGTCCTCCCTGAGTCTCCCATAGGCATCGCGCAGGTATATCGCATCGAAGAGGTAGCCGCCTCCCAGTTTGTCTCCCATGTCCGCGATCGTTTCGAGCGCCTTGTTGTTGCTTTCCAGCACCTTGCCGAACAGATCAAAGGCGGACCGGACCGGCGCAGTATCACGTGGCTTAGTACGGAAAGCCCTGGCAAATGCATTGAGAAAAGGCATTATGGATGAGGTCACGTTCATAGCTCCAGAGGCGGTCAGCGTCCGCCACGACACCGCGCTGCTATTTCGCAGCCAGCTCCTTTTCGAGCGCCCGTTTGATGGAAGCTTTCAGCTCTTTGATCTTGACCGGCTTGGGAAAGAAGTCGTGCACGTCGCCCCGCAGCGCCTCGATGGCTGCATCGAGGTTCGCGAATGCCGTAATCATAATAACCGCAGTGCCGGGATAGTCTCGTTTGACCGTCCTCAGCACCTCCATGCCGTCGATACCCTTCATTTTATAATCCGTCACCACAACATCGAACCGCTTCTCCTTCAGGCGTTCGAGGGCGGGCTCTGCGTTCAGGAAGGTCTCGACTTCGTAGCCCTCCTGCTCAAGCGACATCTTCGCCATATCGCCCACGATCTTCTCGTCATCGATCACCATGATTCTGCTTTTTTCCATGTCATGCTCCTTGCACTGTTATTTTTTCCGGCCGCCCCGGCGGAACGAGTTCTTCAGCGCCTCTGCTCCTCCGCGGCCGTCCGCTCTGCCGTTTTCCTACGCCTTTCCTACCGTTTCGCTCTCCTCCGGCGCAATCACTTCGTCAGTTCTCAAACCCCTCACCTGTACCGGCAATTCGACGGTGAAGGTTGTTCCGACACCGACCTTGCTTTCCACCCTGATCTCCCCCTTGTGGTTCCTGATGATGCCGTAGCTCACCGAAAGACCGAGCCCGGTGCCGCCCTCGCCCTTGGTGCTGAAAAAGGGGTCAAAGATGTGCGGCAGATACTCGGGGGGTATCCCCTTCCCGGTGTCCATGACCGTCACCTCCACGGATTCGCGTCCTTTGCCGTGCCGCGAGGCGATATACAGCCTGCCGCCGGGCTGCATGGCCTGGACCGCGTTCGTCACGAGATTGACGAAAACCTGCTGAATCTGATGACCGTCGATGAACAGGCGCGGAAGGTCCTTTTCGAGATTTATGACGGTCTCGATGTTCTGGATGTCGATCATGTTCTGAACAAGGGTCAGCGTTTTGCGGATCACGTCATTGATGTTCGATTCCTTCGGATGTGCTTCCTTGGGCTTGGAGAAATCCAGCAGGTTCTTCACGATCTTCCGGATGCGTTCGGTCTCGGCGTCGATCTTCCGCATCAGGTCGAGATGGTCCGATTCGCTCAGGCTCGCGGATATTTCCTGGGATGTCTGGGCGATCATCGAGATGTTGTTCAGGGGATTTGTTATTTCATGGGCCACGCCGGCAGTCAGAATGCCGAGCGATGCCAGCTTTTTTGATTGAAGGATCTGTTCCTCGCGGTGCGCAAGCTCTTCGGACATGGAATTGATCGCCGTTATGACCGATCCGAGCTCGTCCTTCGTCTTGAATCCTTCGATCCTGTTGAAATTCCCTTCAGAGATCGAGTGGGCCAGTTTTTCGATCTCCCTGAGCGAACGCAGGATTTTCTGCGATATGAAGTGGCCGAGCAGCAGGGCAACGAAAAGAATTGCCGAGAACGATATGACCAGGATGCGCTTGGAGCCCAGGATAATGTCATTCATCCTCCCGCGCTCCATTTGGGTGATTGATTTTGAAAATTCCTTCAGCCGTTTTCCCTCGATCCTGATCAGGGCTTCTTCGTCGGGACCGCCGTCGCCGTGCGAAGCGGCGCGTTCAATCGCCGCTCCATATGCGGTCAAATATGCTTCCAGCCGCGCCAGTTCGTCGCTGCCGATAGCCTTTACGATGTCTTCACGTACGTCCTGAATGGATTGTTTCGTCTGCTCGATTTTTTGGAGGATATCGTTCAACTCCGCCCGGTCATGGTGGAGAAAGTAGTTTTTTTCCGACAGCCGCATTACGAGAAACGAGGCGTTCAGATCGTCCGCGATCTCAACGAACCGCAGTTTGGTCATTACGAGATTCATGTTGTCGAACGCAAACAGCCCGATGAGGACGATAACCACGCCATACATCACGTTCGAGAGGATGAGCTTTTGTTCAATTTTCATATCCGATTCACACCTTCCCTGCCGCCTTCTGGTACTCAAGGTTCCCGCACCGGGGCGCCATCATCTGTTCCTTCCTCACCGGCAGATACCACAGCATGCCGTCAACAGCCATGGCAGTTCCTGATACGATCAATATCACATCGAGTGCCGTGAGAACGCTCAGCCCGAAGTAGTGCAGCAGCCCGAACCCCAGGCTCATGAAAGCAACGCCTGTTCTTATGAATGCAAGACCCGTGCGTGCACGGGCGTATATGGTCCGATACGTCGCCGCGATCGTCCGCTGCGCGGCAAGTACGTTCCGTTCACGCGCAAGATGCGTCCGTTCCCTGCTTGCCGGCGAAGGGAACAGGATCGTGCTGTAGCCGCCGATACAATCGCCGAGCCTCGCGAGCATCGTACTTTTTGTTCCGGGCCGGTACGTGCACGCATCGAGGTCATGGTACTTCTCCAGAAACTGCGTTGTCGCTGCCGTGACTTCGACAAGCGTCTGGTGGCCGGGCCTGCGCATCCTCGTCCCGCGGACCGTGAGGTATCCGCGCAGTCCGAACAGCGCAAGCGCCAACCCCGAGCCAAGCAGGAGCCACGATACGGCTGCGATGCCGGTTCCCGTCCGCAGCCTGAGCACGACATCGGACAATGCCGTAAGCCCGAGGCCAGAACGAAGCAGGCCCAGGTCGGTCCTCCCCTGGGCAAGGTCATTGCGATAGCAGGCAAGCCGTGTTCTCCAGTGGGCCATCGTATTGCGCCAATAGGCGAGGCCGGTGCGTTCCGTCCCGATAAGAAGTCCCGGTTGTGCGTGCAGATAGTCCAGGATGAACCACTGGATGTCTTCCGCCAGAGCAACGCGAAATTCATACCGTTGCGCAGCGATGGCCGTTTTCACTTCGCTCAACATCCGTTCGTCGCGCGGATCGCTGGCTGCTATCACAACGGTCTCGCCTTCGCGCGCGACCGGGAACCACTGAGAAAACGTCAGGCGTTCGCCATCGAGACCTGCCAACAGCCCGGGGTCAATGGGCATGCGTTCATCATATTCAATTGCCGCACAGTGATAATATTCAGAGAGTGCCTTTACCAGAACACGCTTCGGTACGCCTTCATCGTCCTGCAACACACGCTCCAGATCCATACCGCGCGCGAGCGCGGATGCGACAGCCAAGGCCATCTGTCCTTCATCCAGAACGCCCCACTCCACAAGGATATGAAAGGTGCCGGCCTGGTCGAGAATCCCGGCTGGTGCACCTGTTTCAGATATCATCATGGCTGAACTCCACCTTGCTCCATGTCCGTGCCGTTCTTCCGTAATCAGCATCGGCGATCTCCATCCCGCCGAAACAGTACGGGAACTTCGCACGTTCCCGCTCGGCGGGGATATGCCACACAAAGCCGTCGGTAATGAACAATGCCCCGACTGCTATCATGAAGCATTCAGCGGCAGTCCAGACAAAACTCGCTGCCCCGAAGTAAACAAGCAAACCAAGCCCGACGCCGGCCATGCTCAGGCCGGTTCTGATGAACGCGAGCCCCGTACGCGAACGCGCCATGACGGTTCTGAGCCTCGCCATCAAATTGCGCCGCTCCGCCAGAAGCGTTCGCTCGAGGGCCAGTCCCGTCGTAGCCCAGACACCGGGGGTCTGAATCCCCTTGACGGGCGGCAGCATGGCCCTGAGGACCGAGAATGCAGGACTGGATTTCAAAAAAGTAAATGCCTCATTCCAGATCGTACTTCTGTTTTCCGCGGCGCGGATCGCCCTGTCGCCTTTGACTCCCCCTTGCCTGCCCGCAGCGTACCAAAACAGGCCCTCTCCGAGCATTACCGTGCCGAGGAGGATAATCGCCGCATCTGCGATGGTCCACGGACTTGCCGGAAACTGCCTCAGAAGCGCGATCCCGAGCCCGATAAAGGCCACCCCCGTGCGCATGAAGGAGAGGCCCGTTCTCGCCTTTGCCATCGACGTTCGAAAGCATGCAAGGGCATTTCGTTCTTCTGCAAGATCCGTCCTGTCGCTTGCAAGAAACCGTCGTCGCATGACCGGTGAAAGCGTCTGCCAGCGGCGCCGCATATCAGCAGCTCCGGGGACCTCGGGGGTTCGTAGGAACAGCGTTCCCGTTTCCCGAATCCTGGCATCCAGCACGGTTGTTCCCCCTGTCGGCATCGGCTCGTCGCACAGAAACGTTCTTTGAGCTGCCCGTCGCGCCGGCAGATACCAGACAAGGCCGTCCGCCACGCCGGCGATGCCTGCGACAAGCAGAACTGCTTCGATGATCGAGAGATACCCGGCTCCGAAAATACGCGCGAGCACCATCGTAATCGTAATAAAGGACAATCCCGTGCGTAAAAATGCAAGCCCGGTCCTTCCCCGGGCAAGCGCGGTACGAAGGCATGCAAACTGGGACCGCTGTCCGGCCAGAAGCGTGCGCACTTTCGCGAGCTGCGTCCTGGCCGCCACGGGAGGGAAATGCGGGTTCAAATCCTGATTGTGCTCAATAATTCTGACAATATCCGAGGGGAGGCCTATGCGGAAATCAACGGTGCTCACCTGCAGGGTAGATTTGACGTCATCCAGAAGCAACGGGTCATCGGGATACGAAGCCACAACCTCCGCCCTGCCGTGTCCCGCCGACAGCGGCAGCCAGAGCGCCCGCTTCAACCGCTCCCCGTCCATACTCCGCATAATCTGGAGCGAAACCACGAGTGATTCGTCGAACTCTACAAATGGAAGCCTGTAATGCTCGGCCAGACAGAGAAGCAGTTCATACTTCGGAATCCCCTGGGAGAGCAGGAAGTCTTCCACCCGCACGCCTGACCCGAGCGCTTCGTCGATGAAGCGCTCAAGCGTGTCGCGCGCCACGATGCCTCGGTTCACGAGACGGACGTATTTGTTACACATATTGGTTGAGTTTGATGCTGTCATGACACCCAATAAAAAAGGAGAAAGCGGCAGCATATGCTTTCTCCTCGATATAAAAAACGGGGAAATGATTGTTGTCGTTCACACCGCCATTTCGCAGCGTAGACATCCATCGCAGCAGGTATATTCGTACCTGCCCGCGTACCGGAAAAACCGCCCTTCCCTAAACCGCGACGACATAGACCGGGCATGGTGCGCGGTCGATTACTTTTTCCACGATATGGTCGCCGAAGAGCCGGCTGAAAATGCCTTTCTTCTTTTTCGACCCCATGATGATGAGATCACATCGCTCTTCTTCGGCAACCTCGACAATGCGCTGCGGCACATCGCCCTGTTCAAGGCGCGTCTTGATAAGTGCACCTTCCCGCGAGGCTACCCGGTTGATCTCATTCACCGCCTGACGGCTTCCATCGTCAAGCACGTCTTCGAGGTTCTTGATTCCCGTCAGATTCAGGTCGCCGTCAAAAGGCTGCACGACCTTCACGACCGTGATCCATGTCTTCTCATCATGGGCGAGCTTCACCCCCTGTTCGAGAACCTCTTTTTTACCGTTCAATGCGATAAGGACTTTTCTGTAGCCTTTCATTTTTGCCTTCCTCTTTTCACATTCCAACCCGTTCTGCGCTCAGGGCGCCCAAGCGCAGGAGCTGGCCAGGTTGAATACCTTTCTCATTCTCACTTCACAACCAGCACCGGGCATTCGGCATAGGCGATGATCCGTTCCGCCGTGCTTCCCATAATCGCCTTGTTAACGCCGCTCCACCCGTGCGTCCCCATCACGATGCAGTCATTCCGCATCGCTTTTGCAATTTCCAGGATTTTGTCGCTGGCATGCCCTTCCTGGACCACGGCTTTAATCTGGACATTCGCCCCGGCCGCCAGCCGCTTGGCCGCATCGGTGATTTTTTCCGCTTCATGATAGAGGCTTTTGCTGATGGTCTCGGTTTTCAAGAAATCAACCATCTCCTCATAGCGCGGAATAACGTACAGCACAGAAACCTCAGCCCCGTCCAATTTGGACAGGTTGCAGGCGCGCTTGAGCGCCTGTTTGCTCGACTCGGACCCGTCGAACGGCACCAGCAGCGAGCTGTACCGGCCGGTGCATTTCGCACACTGTTTCTTTATCACCAGTACATCGCAGGAGGCGTTCAGGATGACCTGGGAAGTGACGCTTCCCATGAGCAAGCGCTTGAATCCCTTCCTGCCGTACGTGCCGAGCGTGATCAAATCCGCATTCTTTGCCGCGGCAGTTTCCAGAATCACTTCCGGCGGTTCCCCCTGGCAAATGAAGGATTCCACACTGCCGTTCAGGCCGAACTCCGCTTTCAGCTCCTGTTTCGCGTTCTTGCAGAAGGCGGTGCCGCTTTCAAAACGCCTTTCCATCTGCGACGGCAGGATGGCGAACTCCTCCTGGTCGAAGAACACGGCATGCACCATCGCGAGTTTCCCGCCATGTTCCTTGATCCGGAGCGACGCCTCTCTCAGGGCCGCTTTGCTTGATACTGAATCATCGTAACCGACAACAATGGAATTGTACATGTTAATGCGAGCCTCCGCCCTTTCTGAACACCATACCTACTCCGAATCCGGTCCCCAACGCGATACCCACGGAAAGGAACCCGTAAAACGCTGCGTTCTTGCCCGCCATGTTGGCCAGCATCTTGACGCTGCCCACCTGTTCGACCTTGACCTTTGATTCAGCCTGCTCCACAACCTTGTTGTTCTTGACAGCATACACCGTCACGACATAATCTCCCGGGCCCGCCTGGTGCGGCCATTGGGTAAGGATGTAGTAAGCCTGCCTTCCCTTTTCATTCGTTTTCAGTTCTATTCCGCCTGCAGATTCCGTATACACGTTGGAGTCTTCCTGGTACTTCACGAACTCGTCGAACCATTTCGCCTTATCCTCCGGATTCGACAGAGGCGAGATATCGACATGATTTTCAAGAGCCTGGTATCCGATGATATATTTGTTCAGTTCATCTTTGCCCAGGATGTCGCCCAGCTTCTTTGTGCTGTAAATTCCGTAAAATGTCGGCGTATGTTCGAATGTAAGCTGCCCCACGTTCATCCAGAGCAGCCCTGCAACCTTCCCTTTCTGCTTGAATGCCTCGTGCCCGTCGGGTGACGCAATCTTGATCACCAGATCGACGCCCGGATCCGATTCCCCCCGCACGCTCACCGTGCTGCCGTGGTAGAAGAAGTCGATGGTGATATGGTCGTGATTCGCTTTGGCGGTGAGCATTGCCGACGCCTCACCGGCAAGCAGCACCCCGGCAATCGCAAGCACCGCCGCAAAAAACATCACGCTCCTGAATTTTGATGTTTGAACTCTGCCTTTCGCCATGATCAATGCCCCCCTGCCTGTGATATAAGTAGCGACGGCGTAAGCGTGAGTTCGAAGATGATCTTAACGGTCACCGCCAGCACGATCGTCGCAAGAAGTATCTTGAGCTGTTCCCCTTTGAGCTTCCTGCCGAAGACTGCCCCGACCTGGGCACCCACCGTCGATCCCAGGAGCAGCAGCACGGCGAGGATAAAATCAACGCTGTGGTTCGTGTAGGCCTGCAGGAATGTCACTTCGATGCACGTGAACAGGATCTGGAACAGACTCGTGCCGACAACGACATGCATGGGCATGCGCAGGAGATACACCATGATCGGCACCATCAGGAATCCGCCGCCCACGCCCATGATCGCGGCCAGCACGCCCACGAACATGCCGAGCACGATCGGTACGAGCACGGAGTGCCTGATCCCGGATTTTTCGAAATGCGTCTGCATCGGCAGCGACTTGAGAAAGCGGCCTATTGCAGACTCCTTCTCTTCCTCCGTCTCCTCGGCGGCAGCCTGGGTCTTCTTCTTTTTCATGCTCTGCAGGCTTTCAATGAACATATATGCACCTACAATGCCCAGCATGAGCACATACGTCATCTTGATGACAAAGTCGGCGTTTCCCATGGCGTGCAGCAGTTTAATCGCCTGCACGCCGATCAGACCGCCTGCGAAGCCACCCGCAAGCAGATAGAGTCCCATCTTGAAATCCACGTTGCCTACCTTCCAGTGGGCATACGTGCCCGACGTGGAAGCTGCCACGATCTGGTTCGAATCCGTGGCAGCCGCAACAGTCGAGGGAATGCCGAACATGATAAGAAGCGGCGTCATCAGGAATCCGCCGCCCACGCCGAAGAGGCCCGACAACAGCCCCACGGCAAGCCCGAGCCCTATGGGAATCAGAATGTTGATGCTGGTGAGTGCAACCGGCAGGTATAAATACATCGTTTTTGCTCCTTTACCTTCTTTTTTTTAAGCCTTCAGAGCCAACTGCCGCACACCGGATCACGCCTGAGCAAACGGCTCTGTGTTTTTTCTTGATTGCTTGTGCTGAGATAAACTATGCTGTCCCCACGGCCTGACGGGTCATGGTAACAATCGGCCGCGCTGCGGTTCTCACCAGTCTGTTCAGGTCCCTGGACGTTACATCCCCCGCCTCCGTGACAACCGGACTCAGCACCACTTTATCGATGCCCGTATGAGATTTCAGATACGATCTGATGGCCGGAACCGCGTTCTCCGGAGATTCTTGGACCTTGAGCGTGATGCCTTCCTTCGAGCATTTCTCCACCAGTCGGGATATTTTCCTCTCCTGCTGAATCGGAGAGTGCGGCTCACCAGCCATGATTTCACGCGCCGCCTTGTGCTCGCCGACACTGGCAAAGGTGACTGCTGTCATGAGCGTTTCGAACTTGTCTATGAAATTATGCTCCTTGTGCACAAGCAGCAGGGTTATGTCTTCGTACATCGCCTTTGCCAGCTCAATGGCATAAGACACACCCTCTTCAAGATTCTCATCGCGATAGGTCACAAACAGCAACTGCCTTTTACTCATGTTTATTACCTCCTTATACCGTACTGCAATATATGGTTGGGTAATAGCAACGGTGATGCCAATATATATCTATTTGTTTTTTAAATAAAATATTGAAACTTGATCAGGAGCAGCGTTTCATATTTGAACAGCCATTAAACACTAATAAAAAACTGGGAACAGCAATGATCCATAATTTTAGTGAAATGGTTGTTTTCGCAGCCGGAATAACGATCTAAAATTACTGATGTAATTCTCTTTCAGGCACAGAAAATAAGTGCATGTTTAAATATGGAACAAGTTAAAAAATCGTTCTATAATCATCAATGCCAACATGTTGTTCACTCCGGAGCGAAGGGTTGGAAGAGCACCTTACGGGCAGAAGGAGCCTGAAGCGGCGCACATGGCACCATGGGGTGCCTGTCTCCTTTCGCTGAAGCTGGACATGCAATATTCATTGGCATCGCCGTAAGAAAATTCAAACCACAATTCTTTTGACTCTTTTCACTCTTCCCTTTATAATCCCCGATTATGATGGGAAAAATCGGAGTTATCGGAGCGGGAGCTTGGGGAACTGCCCTGGCGATGCTTCTGGCTGACAAGGGGTATGATCCGACACTCTGGATGTATGAGAAGGATCTTGCCGGCGAAACCCAGCGGACCCGTGAAAACAGGGTATACCTTCCCGGCTTCACCCTCCCCCCCTCAATCACCGTTACTTCCTCTCTCCAGCACGCAGTCATGGGAAAATCGTTTCTTCTGTCCGTTGCTCCTTCGCACACCGTACGGGCCGTCACGAGTCAGTACGTGCCGTACCTTGAGAACAACGCTCTTATCATCAGTGCATCCAAAGGCATCGAACTCGATACCCTCATGCCGCTCTCGGACGTTTTCAGGGACGTCCTTCCCGGTGCATTCCATGACCGCCTTTGCTTCCTCTCCGGACCGAGCTTTGCCAAGGAAGTCGCCCGGAAGATGCCCACGGCGATCGCCCTCGCTGCATACGATCCTGAGCTCGCCAGAATGGCGCAGAAAGTCCTGAGCAACGGCTATTTCCGCGTCTACACCAATGACGACGTCATCGGCGTTGAGCTTGCCGGTGCGCTTAAAAACGTCGTCGCGATCGCTGCAGGCGTGCTCGAAGGCATGGGGTTCGGATACAACACTATGGCCGCCCTCCTGACGCGGGGGCTGGCGGAGATAGCGCGGCTCGGTGTTGCCCTGGGAGGAAAACCCGCCACCTTCTCCGGACTGGCGGGCATGGGGGACCTCGTGCTGACATGCACCGGCGGCCTGTCGCGAAATCGAACGCTCGGAGTGCGCCTCGGCAAGGGAGAGAAGCTCGATGCTATCATGCAAAGCGCCAAGACCGTTGCCGAGGGGGTGAAAACCGCCAAGGCCGCACGCGCACTTGCGCAGAACAACGGGATCGTCATGCCGATCGTGGAAGAGGTCTATCAGCTGCTGTACGAAGGCAAAGCCCCGGCGCTTGCCTTGAAGGACCTCATGACGAGGGAACTGAAGCCGGAATGATGCTTCACGCGTTTCACCGGAAGGAGGGGGCTGTGTTGAGAAAATTCATCCCGGTGCCGTTGGCGGTCATCATGCTGATATTCCCGTACGGCACGGGCCGCGCCGAAGTAAAGATCGTCGAAGCAGACGGCACCTACAGCATGGGCGACAACGACAGCAAAATCGACGCCCGCCGCATCGCAACACAGGAAGCGAAGCGCAAAGCCCTCGAACTGGCCGGATCCTATGTCGAGAGCATGACGCAGGTCCAGAACTATCAGCTCACGAACGACGAGATCAAGTCCTACACCGCCGGAATACTCGAAACCGAGATCGTGTCCGAGCAGATGGGCGGCACGACGGACCATCCGCAGATATCCATCAAGGCGCGGTGCAAGATCGATACGGACACGGTCGCCGCACAGATCAAACGGTACCGGGAAAGCGAAGAGCTCAAAGAGCAGTTGCATTCCGCGATGCAGGACAAGGAAGCGCTCCAGAGGGAGCGCGATCAGCTCGTCAAACAGCTTGCAGCCCAGACGAACAAGTCACAGGCGGCGGCAACACAGAAGAAACTCGACACCGTGCTTGCGAAAGAGGAAGCAAACGACGAAACCGACAAGGTCTGGAAGAACATCGGCCTGCAACTATTCGAAGCCGAAAGGAACGGCCAGGCCATCAACAGTGAGGATCTCGACAAGGCATCACAGGTCCTGAAAAAAACCGTAGCAGCGAACCCGCAGAACCTGCGAGCCCGGACCCTGCTGGCGGCGGTATATCAGCACGAGCGGAATTTTTCCGCTGCTGAGCAGGAATTGCGTGCCGCGATACAAACAAACCCTTCAAACGCCTCCCTGCACAGGAGATTGGGAGACCTTTTTACTGCACAGGGGCGCTATCGCGACGCACTCCGCGAATACCACTTCGTGGAGCGCATGAAACCCCATAATGCGCTCATCTACTATTCCATCGGCATGACGTACAAGGCCATGATGAAATGCGGCCTCGCAGTCCAGAACTTGAACCGTTTTGTAAAAAATCCGCAGTCCGGCAAATTCCCGCATAAAAAGGATGAAGCGATCCAGACGATCGAGGAATGCGGGGGGAGCCGGCCAGGCCGCCGGGTGCGGCATCAGGCGAAATGATGATGCAGGGATCTTGCTTGTACGAGCATGAACGTACAAGCTGCAGCCTGAATTTTCCGACCTTACGACAACAACCGATTCTGTTCGTGCAACGAGGCGACCGGGAGGCGGAATCGCATGAACAAGACATTACGCTCTGAAGCTTCGTGTCGTCATGAGAGACAGGTTCAGCGTCTTTAAGGATAAACAGAGGCAACAGCCATGGACAAGTCCGGCCTGACAACGCTTCTCCAGCAAGTCCGTTCGGGGAAAATCGATGTGGAAACGGCCCTCAACCGGCTCAGGCATTTCCCCTTCGAGGATGTGGAATACGCCCATATCGATCACCACCGCCATCTGCGCCATGGCATGCCCGAGGTTATCTATTGCGAAGGCAAAACGACCGAGCAGGTCGCGGGCATCGCAAAGCGCATGCTCAAGGCAGGCAGCGATATCCTCGCCACAAGGGCCACGGAGGAAAAGTTCAAGGCGGTGAAAAAAATCGACCGGCGCGCCGTGTACCACAAAGCCTCACGCGCCATCGTCATACAACACACGCGCAGGAAGTCCACCACGGGAACGGTACTCGTGCTCACGGCCGGCACGTCGGATATTCCCATCGCCGAGGAAGCCGCTGTCACGGCGTCGGCCCTCGGCAGCACGGTGCAGACCGTCTACGATGTGGGTGTGGCCGGCATCCACCGGGTCCTGAGTAAACGGGACATGCTCGACGCAGCGCGGGTGATCATCGTTGTCGCCGGTATGGATGGAGCCCTTCCCTCGGTCGTGGGCGGTCTCGTGGACAAACCCGTTATCGCGGTCCCGACGAGCGTGGGCTACGGCGCGGGGTTCCATGGCCTCGCCCCGCTGCTTACGATGCTGAATTCCTGCGCTTCTGGCATCGCGGTCATGAACATCGACAACGGTTTCGGTGCAGGGGTTCTGGCGCATCGTATAAATCTGCTGGGGGAATAAGTGCAGAGAGGAACCACGGATGAACACGGATCGGCACCGGGGAAGAAGCACCTGCAAGCTTGAACGAGGTACCGGTGTTTTTCAGCGTTCATCAGCGGTTGAAAAAAATCTATGACCTTCGCCTACTTCGACTGTTTTTCCGGCATATCAGGCGACATGATCCTGGGCGCGCTCGTGGACGCGGGAGTGTCCGTTGACGCACTGCTCACGGAGCTCGCGAAACTGAACCTGCGCGGATACGACATCTCGTCCGAACGCGTCCTCCGCGCCGGTATTGCAGCGACAAAAGTACATGTCCGCCTCGATCATGATCAGCATGAAGCCCGCCACCTATCGGATATCACGACGATCATAAACACCTCGCCGCTTTCGGCGCGTGTGCGCGAAAAAAGCATCGCTGTCTTCAACCGCCTTGCCGAAGCCGAAGCGAACGTGCACGGCACGACCCCGGAGAAGATCCACTTCCATGAAGTCGGCGCCGTCGACGCCATCGTCGACATTGTCGGCTCCGTGATCGGACTCGAGCTCCTGGGGATCACGCACCTGATGACCTCGGCGATCAACACGGGCAGCGGCTTCGTGAAAACGGAGCATGGGCTTCTTCCCGTTCCTGCACCGGCCACCGTCGAACTCCTGAAGGGTATTCCCCTGTACCAGTCTTCTGTGGAATTCGAACTCGCCACACCGACGGGCGCTGCGCTGGCAAGCACGCTCGCATCATCGTCCGGCCCCCTGCCTCACCTGAAGATCCATGCCGTAGCCTACGGTGCCGGAGGCAGGGAAATTCCCGGCAGGCCGAATGTCCTCCGCCTCATGATCGGCGAACCGATTCCTTCTTTTGATGAAGACGCATCGGTAGTAATAGAAACAAACATCGATGACATGAACCCGCAGGTCTACGGCCATCTCATGGAAAAGCTCATGGCCCGTGGAGCTCAGGATGTCTACCTCACGCCGATCATCATGAAAAAAGGCCGTCCTGCCGTCCTGCTGTCGGTGCTTGCGGAACATGCGACGGTTGACGCGCTTCTTGCGGTCCTTTTCCGGGAAACCACGAGCATCGGCGTCCGCCTGCGCGAGACGGGGAGAAAGAAACTTCCCCGCGAGATCGTGCCGGTCGAAACAGCCTACGGCTCCGCGCGCGTCAAAGTGAGCAGGCAGGGAGAGGAGATCCTGACGATCACGCCGGAATATGAAGACTGCAGAAGGCTTGCGGAAGAACGCTCCGTTCCGCTCAAAACCGTGATGGAGGAGGTCAAACAGGCATTCCTGCGGGGAAACGCAGCAAAATCCTGAATCCGGCTTTCAGAAAACCTATGAGAACACTCCGCATTTCCATGGCCCAGATCAACCCCACGGTCGGCGACCTCAAGGGCAATAGGGACAAGATCATCGAAAACATCGGCCGCGCGAAAAAGGCCGGAGCGGACATCGTCGTGTTCACGGAGCTTGCGCTTACGGGGTATCCGCCTGAAGACCTGGTGCTGAAGCCGCAGTTCGTGAAAGACAACCTGCGGACGCTGAAGGATGTCGTAAAGGCATCAACAGGCATCACGGCGCTCGTGGGATGCATCGATGTCAACGAACACATTTATGATGCCGCCGCCGTGATCAGCGACAACAGGCTCGCATACGTCTATCACAAGATCCTGCTCCCCAATTACGGGGTCTTCGACGAATACCGCTACTTCAAGCCAGGCACGCGGATTCCCGTCATTACCATCAAAGGCGTCAATATCGGCGTCAACGTGTGCGAAGACATCTGGTTTGCCGACGGCCCTGCGCGCACGCAGGCCCTGGCAGGCGCCGAGGTCATCGTGACCATCAATGCCTCGCCCTATCACAAGGGAAAGGGCAGAGAGCGGCAGCAGATGCTCGCGGAGCGCGCGCGTGAAAACAATGTCTTCATCGTGTACGCCAACACCGTGGGCGGCCAGGATGAACTCGTTTTCGACGGCCAGAGCATGATCCTGGACCCGAAAGGCCGTCTGCTCGTATCGGGCAAACAGTTCGAAGAGGAACTGATCACGCATGACATAAGGATTCCCGGCAGCTATCGGCGGATCGATCTGAATTCCGAACGGCTGCTCGACGAGCACCGGGACATTATCGACACAATCGTCCTGCAGGACAAACAGGGCGGGAAACGGAGTCCCCTGACGCCGGCGCGCAGGCTAAAGCCCTACCCGCTCTGCGAGGAAGTTTACCGCGCCCTCGTGCTCGGCACGCGGGATTATGTGAGGAAAACAGGTTTCAAGTCAGTTGTCATCGGTCTGTCGGGCGGGATCGATTCATCCCTCGTTGCCGCCGTGGCCGTCGAGGCGATCGGCAAAGAAAATGTCCACGGCGTGTTCATGCCGTCGCAATACAGCTCCGATGAGAGCTGCAGGGACGCGACGGAACTGGCGCGGAACCTCGGCGTCACCATGCTCACGGTCGCCATTCATCAGCCCTTCAATGCCTATCTCAACATCCTGCGCAGCGCCTTTTCGCAGACAAAGCAGGACGTGACCGAAGAAAATCTCCAGGCGAGGATCAGGGGCAACATCCTCATGGCCCTGTCGAACAAGTTCGGCTGGCTCGTGCTGACGACGGGAAACAAGAGCGAGATGTCCACGGGCTATGCCACGCTCTACGGCGACATGGCCGGCGGATTTGCCGTGATCAAGGACGTGCCGAAGACCCTCGTATACGATGTGTGCAAATGCGTAAACAGACTTGCCCGCAGGACCATCATTCCGAAGAATGTGCTGACCAAAGCCCCGACAGCCGAGCTTCGGCCGAACCAGAAGGACAGCGATTCCCTTCCCGTGTACGAAGTGCTTGATCCTATTCTAAAGGCCTATGTTGAGGACGACAAGGAATTCGGCGAGATGCTCAGCATGGGCTTTGACCGGAAGACCGTCGAGCGCGTTATCCGGCTTGTCGATTCAAGCGAATACAAACGACGCCAGGCCCCTCCCGGCGTCAAGATCACGCCGCGCGGCCTCGGCAAGGACAGACGGTTCCCGATTACGAACCGGTATAAAAGCTACTAAAAAGCAGGAGCCAGGTTCCAGGAGCCAGGGACCAGCATAAAGCCAGACTTTTTTCCCGGACCCTGTACCCCGGACCCAGTTATGACATCCGGCATTCTTTTCATCGTCGCCACTCCCATCGGCAACCTGGAGGATATCACGCTCCGGGCGATCCGCGTTCTGAAAGAAGCGGATCTGATCGCTGCTGAGGACACTCGCCATACGAGGCACCTGCTGGACCGGTACGGGATTGAAAAACCGCTCACGAGCTACCACGATCACAACAAGGAGGAAAAAGCGCCCGTGCTCGTTGCGCGCATGCTGGAGGGGAGCACCATTGCCCTTGTTTCCGATGCAGGCACCCCCGGGATTTCCGACCCCGGCTATTTTCTGATCAACCTCGCGATCGACAGCGGCATCGCCGTTGTGCCGATCCCCGGCGCCACGGCAGCCATTGCAGCGCTGTCCGTGTCCGGCATGCCCACGGACCGCTTCGTGTTCGAAGGCTTCCTGCCGGCCAGACCCGGTGCCAGGCAGAAGCGTCTACAGGACCTCCTGCAGGAGGAGCGAACAATCATCTTCTATGAGGCGCCTCACAAGATCGTAAGGACCATAGAGGATATGCGCGCCGTGTTTGGCGACCGTACTGCCGTGGTCACGCGCGAACTCACCAAGATCCACGAAGAAACGATCCGTGGTGCGCTGTCCTCAATTCTCGCACGGCTCGAAAAGGGAACGCTCAAGGGTGAATTCACCATCATAGTGCACGGGGCATCAAAAGAACCTCGCGCGAACGACGTGAACACGGCAGAGTACCTCAGAAACCTCATCCTGCACCGCGGCATGACGAAGAAAGAAGCGGTCGCAACGGCTGCAGAAGAACTCGGCCTGCCGAAAAAAGATGTTTACCGGGAAAGTCTGAAACTATGACTGGCAAAAACAGCACACCGCAACCGCAGGACAAATTCGCGAGGTTCCGGCAGTCCTTTGTCCGGAAAGTCAGGGACCGCTTTTTCCTGCGCTTCCATATGATGCTCATCCTCGGCGCGACGATCCTCTGCGGCGTTTTGTTCTCGAAGCTCCTGCTGCTCGCGCATGTCCACAATATGGTCATTCGCTATCCCCTGGCTGTTCTGCTGTCCTATGCAGCCTTCTTCATTTTTGTCAAACTCTGGCTCTACTATATTTCATCATCCGCAGCTGGCAAACAGGATACAGCGGGCAACATAGTGTCCGATCTCCCCGACCTTTCGAACCTTTCGGCATCCACATCAGAGCCGCCCGTCTTCTCCGGAGGCGGAGGGACATCCGGCGGGGGCGGGATCTCAGCAGCGTTCAACGGACCGGCAGACGCAGGCCATCAGGTGCTGAGCACGGCCACCGTCTCATCGGAATCCTCTTCCGGTGCTGCGGATGCTGCAGGCAGCGCACTATCCGGTATCTTCGACGGCGACGACGGCGTGGTGCTTGTGGCCATTATTGTCCTTCTTGCAGCGGTCGTCGGCTCCTCCCTTTACCTTGTTTACGACGCCCCGCATATTCTTGCTGATGCGGCATTCAATTTTCTGCTTGCATCCGGCCTGATTAAACGCTATAAGACTATGACGCAACCAGAATGGGTGGGCAGTGTATTCAAGGCGACCTGGCTTCCCTTTTTCGCCGTCATGGCAATAGCAACCGGCGTCGCCTGGTTCCTCCATTCGCGGTATCCTCAGGTAACGAAGCTTTCCGATTTTTTCGCGCCCCTGGTACAGAGAATGCTTTAAGCAACCGTACTGCAGGACCGGATCTCAGAACACGTGAGGGATGAATGATTCGACTTTCTATTCTGTTGTTGAGCGCATTGGTACTTGTGTCACCCGGTTACGCTTCGCCTCTGGACCGGCACGTCATTCCGGCAAAGGCCGCCGTTATCATGGATGCTTCGGGCGCAATACTCTACTCAAAATATCCCGACGCGAAGCTTGCCCCCGCGAGCACGGTCAAACTCGTCACCGCCATGGTGGTCCTCGACAAACTGCCTCTCGATGTCAAGGTCAGAATCAGCAAAAACGCAGTCAAAACCCGCTCCATCCGGCCGCGCATCCACCGGGATGAGGAACTGACGGTATCGGACCTCCTGCATCTCGCCCTGATGAAATCCATCAATTCTTCGGCCGTCGCCCTTGCCGAGGCGGCTGCGGGCACGGAACGCGACTTCGTCGAGCTCATGAACAGGAAAGCAGAGGAGATCGGCGCGCACAACACGCTTTTTGCGAACGCCTCCGGCCTTCCCAAGGGCATACAGTACACCACGGCAGAGGACCTTGCCCTCATCATGAAAGCCGCACTCTCCTACCCCATGATCCGCGAGATCCTGGGCAAGCGCATGTACGTGGTCAGAACCTCCGAAGGCAGGGACATCGTGATCGACAATTCGAACAACCTGCTCTGGCACTCGGACAGCATGATCGGCGGCAAAACCGGGTACACCGGCAATGCGCGGCACTGCTTTGTCTATGCCGTCAGCACCGACAAGGGTCCTTTGATCGCCGCCGTTCTCGGCGCCCGTTCACGCAGCAGCCTGTGGAGAACGGCCCAGCGCCTGACGGAGATCGGCATGGAAAAGGAGGGTGCTTCAGCAATCAATCCATTCAATCACCCGCCTGTACCGATTGATACGGAAAAATCCGAAGACTGACACAGGAATGTACCCATGCCCCTCTGGAAAATCAAACCAACGCTGGACCAGCTGAATGCGCAGTCAAAAAATACCCTGGCGGAACATCTCGGCATTGAATTTACCGAGATCGGCGACGATTATCTGAAGGCGAAAATGCCTGTTGACACCCGGACCAAGCAGCCGGCGGGGTTGCTGCACGGCGGTGCGTCGGTCGCCCTGGCGGAGACGCTGGGAAGCGTTGCGGCGTATCTCTGCATTGATATGGCGCAGAAATCAATAGTCGGAATCGAAATAAACGCGAACCATATTCGCCCTGCCACGCACGGCTGGGTTATCGGCATGGCGAAGCCGATTCATGTCGGCAGCACCACGCAATTATGGGACATCAGGATTTACAATGAGAAGAACCATCTTGTCTGCATTTCACGTCTCACCGTCGCGAACCTGCCGAAACCGCACAAGCTGCATCCGGAAGGATAACCCGGTCTCGTCCCCCGCTGGGTCGCAGCGGAAATCCCGGACTTCGATCATGGCATCCTGTTAAAAATTGATTTCCTGCGCAGCGCCAGTCAACAAACTTCCCCTTGACCGCATAATCCCTTTCTGAGATACTCGTAACGTTATAGATGAGCAGGCTGTTGTATTTCAGCTGTCATCCTTGGCAGCGCAAAAGATCTGGCGTATCAGGAAAACCTGCACGCTACCTGAAGTAAATTGCGTGGTTGCCGTAATGTGCCGGATCCTTCAGTTGCGCAAGCTCCTTGCGAATGACGGCAGAGAGGCAGAGAGCGCATACCATGATCGACCTCTTACGCACCCGCAGAACCATCCGCAAATACACACAAAAACCGCTCGACGCCCGAACAGTTGATACCCTCATCGAAGCACTTCTGCGTTCCCCATCCTCCAGAAGCATCAAACCCTGGGAATTCATTCTTGTTGATGACCGGGAGCTTTTATCCAAGCTCTCGAAAGCGAGGGAGCACGGTTCACTTCACCTGCGGGATGCGGCATTGGGCGTTGTCATTTGCGCGGACAGTACGAAGTCGGATGTCTGGATTGAGGACTGTTCCATTGCCGCAATACTTCTCCAGATGACCGCTCACGCTCTGGGTCTCGGCACCTGCTGGATACAAATCAGGAACCGTGAACACAGCAAACCAATCACAGCAGAGCAGTATATTCAGGACCTTCTGGGGTTACCGCAACACATCAAGGTTGAATGCATGGTCAGCATCGGATATCCGGATGAAACAAAGAAACCTGCTGCAATCAGCAAACAGGACCATGATAAGATCAGACACAACCATCACGAGAGGTCCTCTACGGCAAAGAGATGAGCATGCGAGTCTAGACCCTGGCTGAGCATCCAATGCTATCAGAAGGACCTCGGTAGCACCTTGCCAGGACTGAATTGATTTAGCGCAGTTGGGACGCTTAACGAGAAATTGTCCTGTTCTCAGTGATATTTGCAGTCAAGATAAAGGCGTGATCTAGACAATCAATATTGTAGTTGCTGCAAATAAATGGTACTATTTTTTTAGGGGGAGCATCGATACAATGATGGGCTTCTTAGCAACTATTGGAGTATGATGAGGGGACGGCTTGTCTGTGTCAGTATCTATCAACAGATTATCAGTGTCACAGCAAATATATTATCAGCTTTTTCAATTGCTGCTGATAAAGAACGATGCTCCCCGGCTCATCGAGGCCTCACCCCCGCAACCGGAAGAAAAGCAACTCACTCTTTCCCCGGAGAGCAGGCATGCAGAACTGATGCATTCTCCGCATCAAGAGGCGGACAACACTAATATATCGCTCCGACAATCCGATCACACCACGCTTGATAATTCTGCTGAATCTCCACTCTTTGCTTTCACCTGCCTGCCATGGACTGACCGGGCATTGCTGGCGTACGCACAAGCCGCCTCGTTGGATAAAGAAACAATTAACATCATCAACACGTTTGTTTAGCCGGTTATTTCTCATCCTCTTCCCCTGTAAATCTGCGCTTTTATGTTATAATCAACACATATTTCAAACGACATTCATCCGGAGGTTCCATGACGAAGCGCACCAAGATCATCGCCACCATCGGTCCGGCATCGAGCTCCCCGAAGATCATCAGCAACCTGATCAGAGCAGGCATGGATGCTGCCCGTCTCAATTTTTCGCACGGAGACCGGAACGATCATATCCTCCGCCTGAAGCTGATCCGGCAGGAATCCACGCGTGCAGGACGTCATATCGCGATCATTCAGGACCTCCAGGGGCCGAAGCTGCGTGTGGGCGCGGTCAAGGACGATGCGGTACAGATAAAGCACGGAGATCCCCTTGTGCTGACGACAAAAAAGGTCCTGGGCACGAGCGAAATGGTATCCGTGACCTATCCGCGTCTCACGCGGGACCTGAAGATCGGCGATACGGTGCTGCTTGATGACGGACGCCTCGAACTTCACGTTGCGCGGAAGAACACACACAGCCTCACGTGCAAAGTGATCCGCGGGGGGATGCTCAAAAGCCACAAGGGCGTCAATCTTCCCGGCGCCTACCTCTCCCTTCCGTCATTGTCGAAAAAAGACAAGGAAGATTTGACCTTCGGCGTTCAACAAGGCGTGGATTACATCGCCCTGTCCTTTGTACGGACCGACAGGGACATCCATCAGACGCGCGCCTTTATCCACTCGCTGGGCGTCAGCATCCCCATCATCGCCAAAATAGAAAAACCCGAAGCCATTGAAAACCTCGATGCGATCATTCATGCTGCGGACGGGGTTATGGTGGCGCGCGGAGACCTTGGCGTCGAAATGTCTCCGGAAAAGGTCCCCGTTCTCCAGAAAAAAATCATCAGCGCGTGCAACGAAATAGAAAAGCCCGTCATCACTGCAACCCAGATGCTCGAAAGCATGATCGAAAACCCCCAGCCCACACGGGCGGAGGCCTCGGACGTGGCGAACGCGATTCTGGATGGAACGGACTGCGTCATGCTGTCGGGCGAAACAGCGGTCGGGAAGTACCCGGTACATGCTGTTGAATTCATGTCCAAGATCGCTTTGCAGGCGGAACAGTCCGTCGTGCGGCGCCGCCCCAACACGAATCTCTCCGGAGTGGACGAGAGCGTGGCGCACGCAGCATGCCGGGCAGCAGAAGAGCAGTGCGCGCAGGCTATCGTGACGTTCACACAGACCGGCTCCACAGCGCTGCTCGTCTCAAAGCACCGGCCGGGCACGAGTATCATCGCACCCACGCCGTTCGAACAGGTTGCACGGAAGATGTCCCTCTACTGGGGTGTCACTCCCGTTATCCTCAAAACGAAGCAGACCACCGACGACATGATCTCGAGCGTGGAACGCATCATGGTAAAGAAAAAACTCGGTAAACGGCACAACCTCATCGTAATCACGGCAGGAGTGCCCATCGGTGAGGCAGGCAGTACCAATATGATGAAGCTTCACCGCGTGGGGGAAAACGAGGGCCTGGAATCATAATTTAGTTGTATGGTTTTTCACTCTCCCCCAAATTACCCATCAAAAAACAGAGTAGCCACGAGTTGAAACATATGGTATAATGATCCGACTTTTAGCAGGGCAAGCAACGGACAATGCTGATAGCGCAGGTAAAACCTACCGCTCAGAGCACGCCTAGGAGGCAGACCATGAAAGTAAGCACACTTCTTGATTCGAAGGGCAAGGATGTTTTCTCGGTTGACTGCAGCAAGACCATTGAAGACGCCATCAGCATCATGGGCGAGCGAAAGATCAGCGCGATTATTGTCACCGAGAACGGTAAACCGGCCGGCATCTTCACGGAGCGCGACGTAGTGCGTTCTTACCTGGCTACCAAGGGCAGGTCTTTCAAGGAAATAAAAGTCTGCGACCACATGATCACGAATCTGATTACCGCTTCACCGGATGAGGATGTGAACAATATCGCCGCTACCATGGTCGAGAAGAACATCCGTCACCTGCCCGTGAAGCACGACGACCGTATCGTCGGTATGCTTTCGGCGCGCGACATCATCCAAGCTACAGTGAAGAAACTGAAATCAGATAACAAGTATTTAAAGGGCTATATTACCGGCACCATATCTCCCTTGGGGCATGATGAAGACTGATCCGGCAAGGATCGGACATTTGTTCAGGTATCGTAGGTGTTATTTTGCATTTGCTCTGAGAGAATAATGAGCCGGCTTTTTCTTCCGGAGCTCTATTTTTTTATTGCAAAAAAATAGACGCATGCTATTATGTAACAATTGGTAACATTTAAATAGTTTCTTCTATGCTTAATATCCTCGATAAAATAGTACGCTCCTACCAGCAGGACGGTGGGAATGTCATCTCGCTGCTGCAGGAAACGCAAGATGCATTAGGATATATCCCCCGTGAAGCAGTTGATTATTTTTCAGAACATCTGGGCATCGCACCAAGCCGATTTTACGGTGTGGCCACTTTTTACGCTCAGTTCCGCCTGTCCCCCCTCGGGAAAAACAAAGTCACTGCCTGCTGTGGAACAGCCTGCCATGTACGCGGCTCCGAACGAATCCTGAACGGTCTCAAGCGGGAATTAAAGCTTGCCGATGATCAGGACACCACTGCCGACCGCTTGATTACGCTGGAACAGGTCAACTGCGTCGGTGCCTGCAGCCTTGCGCCCGTCGTAATCATCAACAAAAAGGTCTATGGTAAATCGACAACCGATAAAATACTGAAGGAGATCCGCCTCCTGAAAGGAAAACCCGATGCCGCAGAATGACGTAATCGTGCGTGTCTGCATGGGTACGGGCGGCATGGCCTCGGGAGGCGCTGAGGTTCTTGCAGCCTTCAAGAAAGAACTGCAGGAGGCCGGCATCTCGGCTCAAATCGGTAAACGATGCTCTTCCCAGCAAGTCGGCTGCAGGGGACTCTGCGCAAAAGACGTGCTTGTCGATATCGTCGTCGGCGACAAGAAAACAACCTACCAATACATCAAGCCTGATATGGTTCCCCGCATCATTCAGGAACACATCCTCGAAAACAAACCTGTTGCTGAATGGCAGGTTGGCGAGGATTACAGCAAATTCCATCAAAAGCAGATCAAAGTTGTTTTGGCGGACTGTGGCCAGATCGATCCCGAAGACATAGACGCTTACGTGGCAGTAAGCGGATATGAAGCGGCAAAGGAAGTGCTGACCGAATGGACACCGAAAGATGTCATCGATGAAATCAAGTCCTCGGGGCTTCGCGGCAGAGGCGGTGCAGGGTTCTCTACCGGCCTGAAATGGGAACTGGGCAGGCATTCCCAGGGCACCGAGAAATATATCATCTGCAATGCCGACGAAGGCGATCCCGGCGCATTCATGGACCGTGCCGTGATCGAAGGGAACCCGCACTCCGTTGTTGAAGGAATGATCATCGGGGCATATGCGATTGATGCACACCAGGGATATGTCTATATCCGTGCCGAGTATCCCCTGGCCGTCGAGCGCCTAAAAATCGCCCTTGACAATGCCCGTCGTCGCGGATTCCTGGGTAAGAAGATATTCGGCACCTCATTCGATTTCGATATCAAGGTCAAGCTGG
>Ga0187786_10000092_pt1 | contig 28355 bp, 40 predicted proteins | sample 0815_BV2_10_20_M_FD_132449 | JGI IMG/M metagenome (GOLD analysis project Ga0187786, IMG submission 132449) | Tropical peat soil microbial communities from peatlands in Department of Meta, Colombia - 0815_BV2_10_20_MG | ecosystem: Environmental > Terrestrial > Soil > Wetlands > Peat | place...
AATCGGTTCCGGTTGAAGAGAACCCTCCACAAGCGGCGTTCTTGCGGTAACTTTTTCCTCTGCGGAAAGACCCTGCTGATCATTCAGCTGAGGATTCATTCTGCTCTGGGAGAGAGGACTTCCCGAATGTGAATGTCCGTTTTCAGGAACCTGTGTTTTTCGCGCTGGCAGTACGATCATCTCATCCCTGGGGGTTGCCAGACGATGAGAGGGTTCGCCCTCTTGATCAGCATCGGTTGCTGCTGACGGAAGAAATTCAGAAAATTCCATCTCCCGCGGGGTGGACTGGGATCGTATTTCTTTAAGTTCAGTAATTCTGGGAATATTTTCCAGACCGGAGAGCATAATGATAATGGCCACATTTTTTGTATTCATGACCGGGTAATCTCCGGATCGCGTTTCAAGCCCCGCTATGCTGCGATCAATCCATTTGCGCACCGTCATAAACCCCTTCATTGAAAGTTCATGAGAAGGGCCCGCCACCAGAACCAGCGCTTTGTGGGCACTCGTCATGTCGCAGGGGGTTGAAATTTCGTGATAAATAGCCTGTTTTGCAAGCTCCACAATCCGTGAAGCTTTTTTCTTCTGGTCATCATCAAAGAGACCGACAGGTTTCCATCGTGAGAGGAACCCAAGGGGGTCGTGAGGAAGTCGTTCAACTGCATATCCGATCGTGATGAATCCCATGCCTTTCATGGTATTCAGAACTTCGCCGGAATCCAGCACAACTTCGGCAAGATCAATACCTCCGTCTGCTTTAAATTCGCCCGCTCTGAGAATAAGGCTGATCCTCCGGACGATCGCTTCGTTCAACCGGGTGTAGATTTCCTGGGATGGAGAACGAATTTTTTCTTTTTTCCTTATGCCAATCTTTTCAGCGAGCCCTTTCTCTCTGGTCTGGAGTCGGGCTTTTTCGGATCTGATTTTTTTATGCCAGGTTTCATTGTCAAAAAGAATAATACCGTCGAGAAGCGGTGAAAGTGTTTCAATGTCATCGGCCGCCTTTCCGCTTATCCGTTCTCCTTCGGCAAGGCAGGGCAGAGTAACAAGGCCGAATATCGGCTCCACGACGGTTGAGCGGAGCCCGGATATGATATAGGGGGCAACATCCACGAGGCTTCCCCCCAGCCCGCAACAGAGGACGATCGCATCCGTTTCTCCGTATTCAAAATTCTGTACTCTCGAAACAATTTCACCGATGTCAATGGTCGCTGTTGGCGAAAGCTGACCTGAAGGTTCGGGAATCCCAGGATCCAGAGCAGAATAGCACAACCTGGCATTATCGGGCAGAGCCACAAGCTGGTTCATCGTTTCCTCGTCGACATCGATTGCAAGTGCCTGGACGCATGCGACTTTACTACTCCGTCGATCTGTAGCATAAAGGCTGTCAGCAATTCTGCAGCCCGCCCCGCCTAACCCAATTGCAATTATCCGCATATGGTAAACCTGAAAGCCTGCCAGACGTCCGGCCAGAGTACTCTTTCTTCTATATTATTCATCGATCTTCAATATCTTATAGGATAATTGTCTCCGAATGAAAAAAAATGATGCTTCTGGACACGCATGCCTTTTCAGAGTGGATGAATGGAAGCCAAATGGAACCATGAATCCGTAGATTCACCTGCGTTAACCCCCGCTTCCTGTCCTGAAAGTCTGATTTCTTGCATGAATTCGCCTCAGATTTTCGTTTTAAAAAGATTCCCCTCAATTGCATCAACGTAAAATGATAATTTATTTAAATGCGTGTACGGTAATACTCAATGAGGTGAACAAGCCTTGACATATGGAATTGAATTCGTACCAGGAAATGTCAATGTGAAGCAAGTTGTCAACTTCTGTAAACTTGCAGAATCCAAAGACATAGATTTCGCATGGATCACAAACCACTACAACAACCGCCACTGCTACCCCACCCTTGCCGCCATTGCGCAGGCGACCACAACCCTCAAGATGGGTCCGGGTATCATGAATGCATTCACCGACACCCCGGCAGCTATGGCCTCATTTGCATGCACGCTTAACGAAATTTCCGATGGTCGTGCAGTACTGGGAATCGGTCCCGGCGACCTCTCGACCCTCCCCAAGCTTGCAATTACCCCCGACAAGCCCGTTGGGCGTCTCGAGGAAGCCATTGTCCAGATCAGGAAGCTCTGCGCCGGAGAAGAAGTCAAAAAGGCAGGGATGAAATTCTTCGATTATGACGGTGCTAAGCTCACTGGTGTAACCCTTCCCGGAAAAAAGGGAATTCCGGTCTATGTAGGCGCCCAGGGCCCCAAGGTTCTTGAGCTCGCCGGAAAGATCGGTGATGGTGCCCTGATCAATGCATCCAACCCCAAGGACTTCCAGATCGCTATTCCGATCATCAAGAAGGCTTCCGATGCAGCAGGCAAGAAAGGTTTCGACGTAGGTGCATACACTGCAATGTCGATTGACAGGGATCAGAAAAAGGCACGCAATGCAGCCAAGATCGTGGCAGCATTCATTGCGGCCGGCTCCCCGCCGGACCTCCTGACCCGTCACGGACTTGACCTCAACAACGTTGCCAAGATCAAGGCAGCACTCGGTAAGTTCGACTTCAAGACAGTTGGAGAGCTTGTCGGGGATAAGGAGATTGATGCATTCACCATTGCCGGCACTCCTGAAATGGTCAAGCAGAAATGTGAAGACCTCACCAAGGCCGGCGTCACCCAGATCATCTTCGGGTCTCCGCTGGGCCCCGATATGACGACATCCATCCGGCTCCTCGGCAAGTACGTCGTATAGAGGCGGAACCGATACCTGCCGGACCTGCCAAAAGGCAGCATGCCCGGCAGATCTTTTCTTTTTTTTCCCGTGGTTTAAATCAAATATTCCAAAACGACTATCTAATCCCGACTGAAATACTACCATGACTGTGATGTTCTCTGTCAGAGAAGTATCCACAATAACTGGTGTTCTGCAATATCGCGAAGAATATTATACAGGCCTGCGGTGCAGGATAAGTACGGATCGCCTGAAAAGACAGATTGATCAATCCGTCTATACCCCCCCGGATCCGACTGGTTGTCCTTTCTGTCCCGAATCTGTTTTTTCAGTCACTCCGGTATTTCCTGACGGGAACCGAATCATCAGGGGGGAAAGCGTGACGTTTCCGAACCTCTATCCCTTTGGCGAAGGTCATATCGTAACCGTTCTTACCCGGGCACATTTTGCTGAAAGGTTCACCAGGCAGCAGGTCCTCAACGGCTTCCTGAGTCAGATCGATGCACTTAGTCGTTTTAAGGGATATCCCAGTATCAATTGGAATTTTCTGCCTTCTTCCGGCGCAAGTCTTGTCCATCCCCATATGCAGGGCCTGTCGGACACTCACCCTTCAAGGATTGTTGGACAGTATCTTTTTGCAGGCCGGGAACATATGAGGCGGAAAAAGCGGAATTACTGGGCAGCGTTGAAAGAAAAGGAACAGGCTTCTGATCGTTACTTATTTGGGGATGAAATTGTATGGTTTGCCCATGCTGTTCCGGTAGGTGAACGCGAAATCCGCGGTGTTCTTCCGGTATCCAGCCTTGATGAAATGGAGAGTTACGCCGATCAACTGGCCAGGGATGTCCTTGAGATTCTTGAGTTGTACCGGAAATTCGGTACCTCTGCCTTCAATCTCTCAATATTTTTTGACAAAGCCGGAAGCAATGCCGGGTTTTCTGCATTTTGTTCAATCATCTCAAGAATAAATCCCAACCCCTCATCAACGAGTGATTCGGCTTTCATGGAACGACTGCATCTTGAACCGGTAATAATGACGCTCCCGGAAGATCTGGGAAAATTCTACAAAAAAGAGAAAAAATAATTTTTTCACTCAAACTTTGCAACAAGCTTGTTCTTGGCGACAAGCATACCGTCTTTCTTGTGGGGCTTGCGCAGAATGCTGTCGCCAGCCTTCTCGATCTCACGGGCCTCGTCGCAGAGCATTGCTGCGGTTCTCATCATTTCGTGAGCACTTGCAACGATCGGGATGTATTTCTCCCACTCCTTGGTCATGAAGCAGCCCTTGACGTTCTGTCCTGCAACTGCCATGGCGATCTCGTGGGCAGCGCGTGCCTTTGCAAGCGCGTAGTTGTTGGTGAATTCCCCATCGACGGCCTTGTCGGTGGTCATGATGATCTTGGGGAGTTCGATGTCTGCACCCTTCTTCCCTGCCTTCACCTGGTCGATTACTTTGTCAACTGCAAGTTGCAGCTTGCGGAATGCACCAGTGACTGCGAGGACTTTGACGAGGTTTCCGTTGAAGTCAGCCATCTCAATGGGATCAAGGAATTCGCGCCGGGCGCCGATCATTGAGTCGGCCTTCATGATGATGTAACCGAACTTGCTCGCCTTGACCTCTTCCCATTCCTTCTTGGTGGTCACGTCATCGGTGATAATGATTACCGGGATGCCGGCTTTTGCGAGTTCTTCGCGGGCTCCGGTCGGTCCGGGGAGTACACCGTTGGGGGAAACGACAATACAGAAGTCAGGTTTCCAGGCCTTCATGTTGGAAACGACACGTTCGATGTCTTCCGGCTGGAGTTTGGTACCGCTCGTTGCCATGAAAGTCTGCATGTCCTCACGGTCCGCTCTCTCATCGAGAAGCAGTTCGGCCATAACACCGCTAGCAATGTTGCCGAGCTTGGCAACTCCTACTTTAACAACCATCTGATATCACCTAAATTTTTTTTATAGCACGTTATTATGACCCGGAGTTCATATAAACATTTTGAAATGTCTTCACCGCCGGTAAATGAAGAAAATACCTCTTCTGAATCGCGAATCCCGGCCCGCTCTGCATGATCAGAGTTAACGAAAAGTGTTTAAGTTCTTATTGAAGATTTGATAGTATGAAGGATGGGTTGCTGACTGACCGTCAGATGGAGGTTCTCAGGTATCGCAAGCAGGGCCTGACACAACAGCAGATCGCTGATATCATTTCCACATCGAAGGCCAATGTGTGCACCATCGAAAAGAGTGCCATGGAGAATATCCGGCGGGCAAAAGAAACCCTTGAATTTCTCTATACCCTTGATGCAACGCACCTCTGCACAATCCCTTCAGGGACTGATCTTTTTGAAGTGCCAGCCATTATTTTCAGCGAAGCAGAAAAGATTAATATCAAGGTCAAATATGACACGATCTCTCTCATCAACAGGCTGCGGGAATCCCGGCCTCAGTGCTGCAAAGCACGATGCATGTGCGAGGACGTCCTCGTTTATATCACTGATGTCGGGGAACTCTATTTCGGCTGACTTCCACCTGTCATATTCCTGAACGGGTACGTTATGGGAAAACCGGGCAGGATACGTTTATATTCTTTTTCATTCAATTATACAGGAAGCCGATATGAGGTTATCCTTTGCAGGTGGCATTAGTTCTGCTTTTCTAAAAGCAGGATTTACCACACGCATACGGCGGAACCAGGCCTCCGGACACAGGGATGGTGGTTCTGCCGTGGGTGTTCCTCGATTGGTGAACTCCCTTAGGGGAGGATACCGAGAAGGAGTTGTGATTCGTCACAACAGGCTGACAGAGTGGGTCTGATCTGGCCGCATGGGTCGACGTTCGTGCAACGAGCCCGTTCCGTAAGTCACTCAGGGGTGATAAACGGATGCGCCTTTCGTCAGGATCTTCTTTCGCGAGACAGGAATACCGGTGCACACCGGTACAACGATGCAGTTTTCCTGCATCGCCTATCACGGGCAGACATATCAGGATCGTTATCTGATCCGCGACCGGTTTCACCAGGCGCGGACCGAGGTGATGGATTGATATTTTGTCCGTGTCGCGTGTTGGTTTCTGGAGCAACCAGTTGTTCCAAAAGTCTCGGATTAATCGCAGATACGTGTCGCAATCAGAATAATCTACACGCAAAAGAGGATTGATTTACACATGCCAAAAATTAACAGACCACGCCGTGGCTCTCTTGCATTCAGCCCGAGAAAGCGTGCAAAGAGCCCGATCCCGAAATATCAGTCGTGGCCCCTCTCTGAGGGAGCACCGGTCCTCCAGGGATTTGCCGGATACAAAGTGGGCATGACGCATGTTATCATGGTTGATGATCATAAGAACAGCCCGACCGAAGGGAAAGAGATCATGGTGCCCGTCACGGTTATTGAAGTTCCCTCGATGAAGGTTGCTGCTGTCCGCGCGTACTCCAAAGATACGTACGGAAAACACGCCCTGACTGAGATCTGGGCAGACCAGCTCGACAGCATTCTTGGACGTCGTATAACCATGCCCAAAGACTACAACAAGGACGCCGCCCTGAAAAAATTTTCAGATGCGATGGCAGCCGGCCTTGTTACGGAAATCTATGCAGTAACCTACACGCAGCCTGCAACCCTTTCCGGCGTTCCGAAAAAAGTTCCCGATCTCATGGAGATCAAGGTGGGTGGTTCGGACCTCAAGAAACAGTTCGAGTTTGCATCCGCTCTTTTAGGAAAAGAAGTCTCCCTGAATAATGTAATTCAGACCGGTGCTTATGCGGACATCACTGCAATAACGACCGGAAAAGGCACCAATGGGGCTGTAAAACGCTGGGGCATTGCCTTACGCAAGCGCAAGCATTCAGTCGGAGGAAAAGAGCGCCATCTCGGCACTCTCGGGCCGTGGAACCCACACCACATCCGCTGGCAGGTCCCCCAGATCGGACAGCTGGGATTCCAGCAGCGTACCGAGTTCAACAAGCGGATCCTGAAATTCAGCGACAAGGCGAGTGAGATCACTCCCGCCGGCGGGTTCATGCATTACGGTGTCCTCAAGAACCCGTACGTACTGATCAAGGGCTCGATACCCGGTCCCGTCAAGCGGTTGATCCGCATTCGTCCGGCCATTCGTCAGGGTGAACATGTTGTCAGGATGCCGACTATTCAGTTCGTGAGCGTCCAGAGCAAGCAGGGATGATCAGAGATGAAAACACAGGTTAAAACACTGGAAGGCGGAATTACCCGAGACATCGATTTACCGGCAATATTTACCGAAGAGTACCGCCCTGATCTGATCAAGAAGGCTGTTATGGCACTCCAGAGCACAAGGCGGCAGCCCCACGGAACAGACCCGTTTGCCGGTATTCGTTCATCTGCCGTTGGATGGGGAAGTGGCCGCGGATCGTCCCACGTACCCCGTATCAAGAACGGTTCACGCGCAGCAAAGGTCCCTCAGGCCAAGGGAGGGCGCGAAGCCCACCCACCGAAAGTCGCCAAGGTACTGATAAAGGAAATCAACCAGAAAGAGAAGCAGAAGGCATTCAGATCGGCTGTCGCAGCAAGTATCTCTCCTGATCTAATCCGCGGAAGGGGCCACACATTCGATGGAGAAGTCCCGGTCATTCTTGAGGATAAGTTCGAGACCCTCGGCCGTACGCAGGACGTTATTTCCGCACTCACAAAAGTGGGAGTCTATTCCGATATTGAACGGGCGAAAGACAGCCGGAAAGTCCGTGCGGGAAGGGGAAAGATGCGTGGCCGCAGGTTCAAGCAGAGAAAGAGCCTCCTTATCGTCACTGCAGACAGGCCGCTCGTTGCAGCCCGCAACCTTTCCGGTGTCGATGCAGTAACTGTCGATCAGTTAAATGTCGAACACCTTGCCCCGGGAATGCTGGCCGGACGCCTGACCGTCTGGACAGAAAGTGCACTGACGCGCCTGGAGGGAAGATAAATGGCACTTAAATATCCGTTTGTCACGGAAAAGGCGATGATGCTCCTTGAAAACCAGAGCAAACTCCAGTTCCTTGTCAGCCGTGAATCTTCAAAAGATGAAATCAAGCGAGACATCGAGAAGATGTTCGGCCAGAACGTGAAACATGTTCGGACCCTCATGAACATGCACGGTGAGAAAAAAGCCATCGTAAGCTTCGAAAACGAAAAAGCAGCCGAGGAGATCCTCAGTCGGCTGGGTATAATGTAGGTGGGGAAGATGGGACATCGAATCACTACTCAGAGCCGGGGGAAGGGAGGGCCGACATACCGTGCACCATCCCACCGGTACAAAGCAGAACTGAAACACATCGGTGACGATACGCAGAAGATATCCGGGAGTGTCATTGATATCGAGCACGACCCGGCACGCAACTCACCTATCGCTCTCGTAAAACTCGATGACGGAACCAAAGTCTACATGCTGGTAACAGAAGGTCTTGGTATCGGCGAAAACGTTACCTGGGGATCGAATGTTGAAGTGAAGAACGGTAACACGGGGACGCTCAAGAATATCCCCACGGGTACTTACATCTGCAACATCGAAGCCCGCCCGAATGACGGAGGCAAATTTGTCCGCTCTTCCGGAGTGCAGGCAGTAGTTGTCGATAAAATTGAGGATCGTGTCGGCGTCCGGATGCCCAGTGGCAAGACCAAGTGGTTCAATGCCCGGTGCCGGGCAACCATTGGCATTGTTGCCGGTGGCGGCCGTGTCGAGAAACCGTTTGTGAAAGCAGGGAACAAGTACCACAAGATGCAGAACACCGCATCCAACTGGCCACGCGTGCGTGGCGTTGCGATGAACGTGATCGATCACCCCTTCGGTGGCGGTGGTCACCAGCACCCCGGGCGTCCGAAGACGATTGCACGGGGTACATCGCCGGGAAGGACAGTCGGGCACGTGGCAGCACGCAGGACAGGGAAGAGCAGGAAGTGATGGGTTATGGCAGCACCTAAAAAGACTCAGAAGAGAATGCCAAGAAGGCGTGAGGAGTTCACCTATCGCGGCTACAAGATCGACGAGCTGAAAGCGATGGGGATGAGTGAACTCCTTCCCCTTATGCCGGCCCGTCCCCGCCGCAAGATTGTACGCGGTTTCTCCCGTGGAGAAGAGACATTACTCGCAAGGGTTCGCGAAGGAGACGAGAAGATCCGGACTCACCTGCGCGAGATGGTTGTTATGCCCGAGATGATCGGCAAGACCATCGAGATTTACAACGGCAAGGAGTTCGTCAAAGTCGAATTCCAGCCGGAGTCCGTTTTCCACTATCTCGGCGAATTCGCACTGACTCGAAAGAGGGTTTCTCATGGCAGTGCCGGTATCGGTGCGACCAGAGGCAGCAAGTACGTTCCGCTGAAGTGATGACCATGGCAAGAACAGCATACTCCCAAAATATCAAAGGCGACACTATCGCGAAAGCAAAAGCCAACGAGCTGAACATGTCGCCCAAACATTCAATCGAAATTGCCGGGTTCATCCGGAACAAACGTGTGAACGACGCGATTGCCTACCTGAATGAGGTAGTTAAGCTCAGGAAAGCGATCCCGTTCCGGCGCTTCAACAGGAATGTGGCACACAAACGCGGCCTTCCCGATAACTGGGATGCCGGCAGGTATCCAATCAAGGCTTCCAGAGAATATATCCGGATCCTTGAATCCGTGAAGAAAAATGCCGAATACCTTGGTCTCGATGCAGAGAACCTTGAGATCATCCATGCATCGGCAAACCGTGGCCGGGCCCAGAAAGCATTCTTCCCCCGTGCCATGGGACGTGCAACACCAAAGGTCCGGGAATCCGTCAATATCGAAGTCGTTGTCCGCGAGGTGGCCTGAAATGGCAGTCGAGCGAAAATTCATTGCTGAGGGCGTCAGGAAAGCCCGGGTTGAAAAATACCTTTCAAAAGAACTGAAGCGTGCCGGCTATGGCGGAATGGATATTGCCCGGACTCCGCTGGGAACCCAGGTTACCATATTCGCTGAAAAACCCGGAATTGTCATCGGGAAGGGCGGTAAGCTGGTACACCAGCTGACCCAGGACCTTGCCCAGAACTACGGTGTGGAATCGCCGCAGATAGAAGTCCAGCAGGTAACAAACCCGAGTTTCAATGCGCAGATCATGGCAGAACGGCTTGCCAACGCGCTTGAGCGCGGCTGGTACTTCCGCAAGGCAGGTACCAGTATCCTGCGGAGGGTCATGGATTCGGGTGCTCTCGGCTGTGAAGTTGTCATTGCAGGAAAGCTGACCGGAGCCCGTGCACGAACCCAGAAGTTCACCGACGGGTACATCAAACACTGCGGAGAACCGAGCAATACGATCGTTGAGAAAGGTTACGCTGTCGCGATCAAAAAGCTCGGCGTTATCGGTGTCCAGGTAAAACTGGTTCCTGCAGGAGCGAAACTGCCGGACCATTTCACCGTCGTCGAACAGGAGAAAAAGCGCCCCACAACGGTTTCCAGTGTCACCACTATCGGCGATCTGGAAACCGAAGAGCCGGCCCTTCCTGATGAGAAACTGGGGGAGGACCAGTAATGGCAATATTCAGGGCCAAGGATGTCCGGCAGCTCTCCGATGTGGAACTGCAGGAACAGATGGGGAAACTCCGGATGGAGCTTGTCCAGCACAACGGGAAAGTAAGTGCTGGCGGAGCCACCGAGAACCCAGGCCACATCGGTGAACTGCGGCGAACGATTGCCCGTATGATGACCGAGCAGAACCGCAGGAGAACTGTATGATCACTCCCCAGAACGTCCTCCGTCACGAATTGATCGGCCTGGACGTTCTGGTATCTGGAGCCACAAACCCTTCGCACAGAAAAGTTTCCGGACGCATCATCGATGAAACAAGGAATCTCCTGGTTATAGAAACCGCCTGTGGTGTAAAACGCATCCCTAAGATGCGATCCACCTTCCAGGTAATTCTTCCCGGTGGGGTTCGTGTGGAGATAGATGGATCCGTGATGGTTCTGGCTCCTGAAAGAAGGATCAACCTGCACGATAAAAAGAGGATAACATAATGGCACAAAACATTGGATTGAACGTCCAGGCACCCAAGGTGGAATGCAAGGACGTTAATTGTCCGTTTCACGGCACTTTACCGGTGCGCGGCCAGGTGATCACCGGCAAAGTCGTGAGCGATCGTATGATGGGAACGGTCGTAGTTGCTCGGAATTACCTGCACTACATCCGGAAATACAAACGGTATGAAAAACGAAGCTCGAAACTCCATGCTCACAGCACCCCCTGCATTCAGGCAAAAGTCGGCGACATGGTAAAGATCGCTGAGTGCAGACCGCTGTCGAAAAGCACGACCTTTGTCGTCGTCGAGGTGCTTCAGCCATGAAGGCGAAGCAGTCCAAGACCCCGCGGGCGCTCGCAACGGGAACACGGCTTGCGTGTGCCGATAACACCGGTGCAAGGACCGTGCAGATTATTTCAGTCTTCGGTTACCACGGTGTCAGGCGCCGTCAGCCGAAACTCGGCCTTGGAGATCTCTGCACAGCCAGTGTCCAGAAAGGAACGCCGGATATGCGCCGCAAACTGGTACGTGCAGTCGTGATACGCGCAAAGAAGGAGATGCGCAGACCAAACGGCCTGCGGGTATCCTTCGATGACAATGCGGTCGTCGTTGTCGATGAGAAAAATGAACCGAAAGGAACCGAGATCAAAGGACCTGTTGCCCGTGAGGTTGCAGAACGGTTCCCCAAACTCGGCTCGATGGCAACGATCATTGTGTGAGGTGCTGTAGCATGGTACGAATTCAAAGCTCACAACCGAGAAAACAGAGAAAGGCACGCTACACCGCCCCTTCACACGTGAACACGAAATACCTCAATGCACCCCTCTCCGATGTCCTGAAGGAGCAGTACAAGAAGAAGACCCTCCGTGTCATCAAGGGTGACACAGTCAAGGTAACCCGCGGAGATTTCGCTGGTGACGAGGGCATCGTAGATGCGGTGGATACCGGAAAATCGAAGATTATCGTCCACGGGGTCTCGAACACCAAGGCCGATGGAACGGAGGTTCCCCGGGCGATCGACGCATCAAATGTGCAGATCACGAAACTGAACCTCGCCGACAAGCGGCGCGAGGCGAAACTAGCGGAGGCTGAATAATGGGAGACCATCTGAAACGGTTAAACGCGCCGGACTCCTGGCACATTGCCAAGAAGACCACGAAGTTCATCACGAAGACAGCGCCCGGCCCGCACAATGCGAATGCTATGCCGATCGTTGTCTGGCTCCGTGACCATATGGGCCTTGCCCGGAACCTGAAAGAAGTCAAACAGATCCTCCATCAGAATGATGTGATCATCAACGGGAAACCCTGCCGGGACCCGAAGATGGGTATCGGAATCTTCGATATCATTGCCCTCCCCAAGATCAACAAGTATTACCGCATTCTCCGGGACAAGAATGGCCGGCACATCTCAATTGCCATCGATGCAGAGGCAGCCAAGACCCGGCTGTGCAAAGTGAAGAACAAGACAACTGTCGCAGGGGGGAAAGTCCAGCTCAACATGCGTGACGGCTCCAACCTTCTTGCCGACAATACCTACAAGTCCGGAGATTCTCTGGTTCTTTCGCTCGAACCTGAGACCAGGTTCAAGATCATCGACCATTTCCCGTTCGCAGCGGGTAATATGGCCATGATCATCGGTGGGAAGCATTCCGGTAAGGTTGCCAGGATCATGGAGATCGTCAAGATGCCCGGCAGCGTTCCGAACAAGATCATCCTGCAGGATGAATCAACCGGCACCAGGTTTGACACGATCTCGCCCTACATCTATATGGTTGGCACAAAAACACCAGCGATTGCAAAATGGGGGATTGAAGAGTGACATCGATGCGCGATATTTATATCGATAAAGTGGTCGTTCACATGGGTGTTGGTGAGAGCGGTGAGAAGCTTGTGAAAGCTGAAAACATCATGAAGACCATCACCAAACAGACGCCTATCAGGAGTATTGCGAAGAAGACGCAGCCGGCGTTTTCCATCCGCAAGGGGGCACCGATCGGCTGCAAAGTAACCCTTCGGGGCAAACCTGCCAGGGATTTCTTTGCAACTTCGCTCGGGATTGTCAATAAGACCCTTTTCGAGAGTCAGCTCGATAAGAGTGGCAATTTCTCATTCGGCATCGAGGAGCACACGGATTTTCCCGGCATGTCGTACGATCCGCAGATCGGTATCTTCGGTATGGATGTGAATGTTGTCCTCGAACGCAGAGGGATCCGGATCACCCGGCGGCGCATGGAGCAGAAAAAGCTCCCGGCAAAACAGCGGGTGAGCAAGGGAGATGCGATCGCATTCCTTAAGGAACAGTACCAGGTCGAGGTGCGCTAATGGCTGGAGAAAGGAAGAAGATCTACGGTCGCGGTGCGAACGAATGCAAGATGTGCGGTCGTAAGCAGGGACTCGTACGCAGATATCATATCATGTTCTGCAGGCAGTGTTTCCGCGAATGGGCCCAGAAAATGGGTTTCAAGAAGATGAGCTGAGGGGAAGAGCACAATGACACGACTTAATACAATCGCAGACGGAATGTGCGCCCTGAAAAATGCAGGTGACACCGGAAAGTCCGTGTGCATCATCGAACCCGCGAGCAAGCTCCTCGGTGCAATGCTCCGCATCATGCAGGACGCCGGTTATATCGGTAGTTTCGAGTTCGTCGACGACGGGAGGGGCGGCCAGCTCAAGGTCAACCTCACCGGAAAGATCAACCGTTGTGGTGCTATCACCCCCCGGTTTTCAGTACAGCTTGATGAAATGGAATACTGGGAGAAGCAGTATCTGCCCGGCAAGAACTTCGGGCTCCTGATGCTCTCTACCTCGCATGGTGTTATATCACACGAACAGGCGAGAAAAGAGGGTATCGGAGGGGAACTCCTCGGGTACGTGTACTAAACAAGGTGCAACAATGTCAGCGATAAGAAAAGTCAAGATTCCGGCAGGAGTAAAAGCCCAGCTGGATGGCATGCACCTTCGTGTAACCGGTCCCAAAGGACAGCTTTCGCGCAATGTGCGATTCCCTCAGGTGACGGTTACCTGCGAGGGGAACGAAGTCACTATCTCAACAGAGTCCCGGCGCAAGGAGATCACGGCAATGGTCGGCACCCTTGAAGCGCATACCAAAAATATGTGCAAGGGCGTCACTGAAGGATATGAGTACCACATGAAAGTGGTATACAGCCACTTCCCTATCCAGCTGAAACTCCAGGGAGACCGGCTTGAAATTGCCAATTTCCTCGGGGAGAAAAAAGCGCGTCATGCAAGAATCGAAAAAGGTGTTGCCGCAAAGGTCGGCAATGATGAGGTCATCCTCACCGGCATTGACCGCGAACTCGTCGGTACATCTGCAGCGAATATTGAACATGCCACTCACATACGTGACCGCGATCCGCGGGTGTTCCAGGACGGCATTTATATCGTTCAGAGGGGCTGAAGACCGATGACAACCGAAATAAAACGATTGATCCAGGTTCGCGTTGATAAGGGTGCAACCTTCAAGCGCGATGGGTTCGGCAAGAAACGCCAGCTCTCTGATTCATGGAGAAAACCCCGCGGGCAGCACAACAAGCAGCGGGAGCAGAAGAAGGCAAAAGGCGCTCTGCCGAAACCCGGCTTCGGAAGTCCGGTCGCCGTGCGGAGTATGCATCCCAGTGGTTTCTTCGAAGTGCTGGTAACATCACTGAAAGAACTCGAAGGACTCGACCCCAAGACCCAGGCAGTCAGGCTTGGAGCAACCGTAGGTTCACGCAAGCGCATCATCATCCAGGAACAGGCTGTAGCGCGCGGCCTTAAGGTTCTTAATGCCCGTGTCGTAAAGGAAGTGGCAAAGAAGACCCCGACAAAGAAAGAAGTAACTACTCCTGAAATCAGGGAGAAGAAAGAATCAAAGAAGCCGTCCGCACCCAGGAAGTCCGCCGAAAAGAAGGCGGATGCTGCGAAGACAAAGGAAAAGCCAGCCGGGAAGGCCGAAGAGAAGAAGGCTCCTGCAAAGAAAACCGCAGCCAAACCCAGGACGGAAAAGGCAGAAAATGCCACTGATGGCGCCACGAAAAAGGCCCCGGTGAAGAAAGCGGCAACAAAGGCCAAAACCGAAAAGGCTGCCGAGCCCGTGGCAAAACCCAAAACGGCATCCAAATCGAAGGCAAAAACCGCCAAATCAGGAGTGAAGAAGAATGAGTGATGTCGCCAGTCAGAAACGAATTGTAGCGTCAATCCTGAAATGTGGCGTTAACCGCGTCTGGCTTGACCCTGCCAGGCTCTCGGATATTGAAAACGCGATTTCGCGAGAGGATCTCCGGGGACTCATCACTGATGGTGCTATCAAGGCACGACAGAAAAAGGGTGTCAGCCGTGGGCGGGCGCGGGCCCGGATCGCACAACGATCCTATGGCCACCGCAAAGGAGCCGGGAAGAGGAAGGGTGCAGCAGGTGCCCGTAACCCAAGCAAAACTGCCTGGGTCCAGAAAATACGGGCAATACGAAAAGTCCTCGTTGAACTCCGCGATGCCGGGACAATCGACCGGCGCCTGTACCGCATCCTTTACCGGAAAGCGGCAGGGGGCCAGTTCAGGAGTGTTGCGCACATGAAGGCGCAAATGGAGATCCTCTCTGGGAGGATGAAGTAATCATGGCAACAGGATCACGGTATTTTGTCCCCTTCCGAAGGCGAAGGGAAGGCAAAACCGATTACTACCAGCGGACCAGACTTGTCGTTTCTGACATACCACGGATGGTTGTCCGAAAGACAAACAGGCACATCATTGTCCAGCTCGTCACCGCTGAGATGGACGGCGACCGTACCCTCGTGGCAGCAAATTCTGCAGAGCTTGAAAAATACGGATACAAGGGATCGACTTCCAGCACACCAGCTGCATACCTTACCGGCATGCTCTTTGCGGCGAAAGCAAAGAAAGCACTGCAGGAACACGCAATACTGGACATTGGTCTGAACCGTGCCACACCCGGTGCCCGGGTTTTCGCGGCGCTTAAAGGTGCGGTTGATGCAGGACTTGATGTACCGCATGGCGAGACGATTCTCCCCACCGAGGAACGAATCAAGGGAGCGCATATCGCCGCATACAATAAGAATGCAGGGGATATCGTAAAAAATGTCGAACAGGTGGCAGACGCCATAAGAAAGGAGCTGGCGTAAATGGCTTATGAACGAGAAGAGTGGCACCCGGTCACCGGTCTTGGCAAACTTGTAGCCTCAGGAGAGATCAAGAGTATCGACCAGGTGCTTGAGAGCGGAAGGCCCATCAAGGAGCCGCAGATCGTCGATACCTTCCTTCCCGATCTGGAAGATGAAGTTCTTGACATCGCTATGATGCAGCGAATGACCGACTCAGGCCGGCGTGTGCAGTTTCGGGCAGTTGTCATTGTCGGCAACCGGAACGGTTACATCGGATTTGGCCAGGGTAAGGATGTGCAGGTCGGCGATGCGATCAAGAAGGCAATCGTAAAGGCAAAGATGAACATCATCAAAGTCCGGCGTGGGTGTGGCAGCTGGGAATGCGGGTGCAATCTGAATCACTCAATTCCGATGCAGGTCCAGGGAACCGCGGGTAGCGTCAAGGTTACGCTCAAGCCCGCACCGCAGGGGATCGGACTGGTCACCGGTGACATCAGCAAAAAAGTGCTGGAACTCGCTGGTATCAGGGATGTTTGGACATTTGCCCGGGGACAAACCCGGACCACGATAAACTTCGCGAAGGCGACGTTCAATGCACTCGATGCAACGAACATGATCCGAACCGGGAGGTCCCCGTAAATGTATGCGGTAGTTCAGGTCCGTGGCGTTGTAAAAACACGCAAGGACATCAAGGATACGCTCAAGATGCTGCGTCTTCACCATATCAACCACTGCGTACTTGTTCCGGACTCCCCCGAGAACCTTGGGATGATCCGGAAGGTCAAGGACTATGTAGCCTATGGTGAAGTTGACGCACCTACCATTGAAACCCTCCTGCTTGCCCGCGGAAGGGTGATTGGCGATGCACCGCTCACCGATGAGTATATCAAATCCAACTCATCTTTCGGAACGATCGCCGAGTTCGCAAAAGCACTTGCCACCGGAGAGACGAAGTTACGTGAAATTCCCGGGCTTAAGCCCGTATTACGCCTTCACCCCCCACGCAAGGGCTATAAGACCACCAAGCGCACGTTTCCTCAGGGGGGAGCGCTTGGCTATTATGGTCAGGAGATCAATACTCTCCTCTATAAGATGAGGTGAAGCAGGATGCCAACAAACAAACGTTCAAAATTCCGCGGGTCACGGACATGTGGCGGCGGAACCCATAAGAACCGGCGTGGCGCCGGGAACCGTGGCGGAAGAGGTCGTGCCGGCATCAACGCCCACCATTTTGTTAAGTGGTACAAGGAGATGGGAGGGCCGGTATTCGGCAAGGATGGGTTCTCCCATAATCCCCAGACTACGGTGACAGCAATGGATGTCGGAAGTATCGACCAGATTGTGCCTTCGCTCCTGGCCCAGGGAATCGCTAAGCGGGATGGAGATGCGATCGTGATTAACACCGCAGACATGGGGATTGAGAAAGTGCTCGGTAGCGGAAAGGTCACACAAAAGATCAATCTCTCTGCACCAGCGTTCTCTGAAACGGCGAAGGCAAAGATCGAGAAGATGAGTGGAAAGGCGCTTGTCGTCTGACTGCTCAGGTAATTTTTGGTGAAACAATGGGAGACCTGCTGGATCGAATGGAACCCCTGCTGGCAGCTATGCCGGCAGTCAAGAGCCCTGAAGGCCATGTCCACTTCAAGAACAAACTGCTCTGGACCCTGGCAATCCTGATTCTGTATTTTGCCCTGACGAATATCCCGGTTTTCGGCCTGAGCACGGCCAACCAGGACCTCTTTGCCGCATGGCGGGCGCTTCTTGCAGGCGCGAGCGGGTCGATCGTTCACCTTGGTATCGGGCCCATTGTTACAGCATCCATTGTGCTTCAGCTCCTCAAGGGTGCAGATATTCTCCATATTGATACGACCGAAACGCGCGGGCAGGTCATGTACATGGGTCTGCAGAAGATCCTTATCCTGATCATGATCATTGTCGAAGCTGCACCGAATCTTGTTGGCGGTTTCATGGTCCCGGACCCGGTGATAGCCAACCAGTTTTTTGGTGGCAATTTGTTCGCGGTCTCGTTCCTCATCTTCCTCCAGATTTGTATCGGTGGCATTCTTGTCTTCTTCATGGATGAAGTGGTAACAAAATGGGGAATTGGCTCCGGTGTGGGTCTTTTCATTATAGCCGGCATATCCCAGGCACTGGTGAGTGGTTTTATCAACTGGGCCAAAGTCACCGACCAGTATCCGACAGGATTCTTCCCTCGTTTCATCGCAATCGGTCTTGACGGTGGGAATTACCTGACATACTTTGGTAAGGATATCCTCGCCTTTGTCACGACTATCGCAATTTTCCTGATCATCGTCTATGTCGAATCGACGAGGATTGAAATTCCACTCGCGCATGCGCAGGTGCGCGGGGCGCGGGCACGCTTCCCGGTGAAACTTATTTATGCAAGTGTTCTGCCGATGATCCTTGTACGGGTGCTTCAGGCGAATATCCAGATGCTGGGGATGTTCCTCTCTAACGTCAATATCACCGTGCTGGGAAAATTCAGCGGATCGACTCCTGTTGACGGAATTATGTACTACCTTGCACCCATCAACGGCCCGACCCAGTGGATGTGGTGGGTTAATGATCTCGGGCATGCGCCATGGCAGGTTCTATTACGTCTGGGAGTAGATGTTACATTTGTGGTGGTTGGTGGTGCGATCTTCGCACTGTTCTGGATCAAGACCGCTGGTCTTGACTCGAAAGATGTGGCCCGTCAGATTCAGTTGTCAGGCATGTCCATTCCCGGCTACCGCAGGAATCCGCAGGTTCTGGAGAAGTACCTTGACCGGTATATTCCCCGGGTTACTGTGATCGGCGGTGTCTTTATCGGAGTGCTCAGTGTGATTGCAAACCTTTTCGGTGTCATTGGATCGGTGAGCGGGACCGGGCTTCTCCTGACGGTCAGTATTACGTACCGTCTCTACGAAGAAATTGCAAGCCAGCAGATCATGGAAATGTACCCATTCATGCGGACCTTCTTTGGCAAAGAATAAATCAGGAAAGGGACGTGGATGATAGACAGAAAGGTCATCATAACCGGTGTACCGGGTGTCGGCAAAACGACAGTGGTCAACGGGGCATTAAAGAAACTGAAGGAGGAGGGTATCGAGTACCAGTCCATCAACTTCGGTACCTTCATGTTCGAAGTAGCCAAAAACGATAATATCGTCAAGGACCGGGATGAGATGCGGACGCTGGATCGAGCGGTCCAGAAACGCCTGCAGCAAAGAGCTGGCCAGGCTATTGCGCAGGTATCAGGCAAAGTCCTGATCGACACCCATGCGTCAGTCAAGACCCCCAAGGGGTACCTCGCCGGCTTACCGGAATGGGTTCTGCGCGAGATCATGCCCGATACCATCGTTCTCGTCGAGACCGATGATGACCAGATCCTCATGCGGCGCATGACTGATGAGACGAGGACGCGGGACAAAGAAGGATCGCGTTCGATCGCGGAGCATCAGCAGTTTAACCGGTCCATCGCAGCGGCATACGCTATGATGACCGGTTGTACGATTAAGATCATTACCAATGCAGATTTTCTGCTTGACAGGGCCTCGGCTGAACTCGCAGATGTCCTCAGGTGAACGGATGGATTTTGGCAAGGTCTGGGATAAATACGGCATGTGGATAGCCATGGGCTTTATGCTGCTCATGATGTTCTCCTACAGTATCACCTGGTTAAGGGTCGGCGTTGGGCAGGCAATCGACAGTGTATTTGCACCGTTTGTTACCGAATTCAACATCCCATTCTATATCCTGATTGTGATACTCTCCGCAATTACCGGGTTGTATTCGTCGATCATCCAGAAATATACCATTGATTACGAAAAGATGACCGAGTCGCAGGAGCGGATGAAGGAATTCCAGACGGAATACCGCGAAGCCCAGTTATCCCAGGATGAAAAGAAGATCAAGAAACTTGAAGCCAAGAAAGACCGGGTGATGAAGGACCAGCTTGAAATGTCCCAGCAGCAGTTCAAGCCCATGGCTTATATCCTGGTTCTGACAGTGCCAATCTTCTTCTGGCTTCTGTACCGCCTCAGCCAGATCCAGAGTACCATTACCCTGCCATTTTACGGTACGCATAATCTGCATGATGCCGTCATCTGGGTTATCCCGGCCTGGATACTCTGGTATATGATCTGTTCAATTACCCTCAGCCAGGTCATAAGGAAATCCCTGAACATCGGGGGACTCTGATGCGGATCACCGTGAGCGGGTTGCCCGGCAGCGGGACAACCTCACTCTCACGGTATCTTGAAAAACAGACCGGCTTTTCCATGATCTCCGCCGGTGAGGTTTTCCGGCAGCTTGCGAAGGAGCACGGCATGGATCTGGCCACGTTCGGACACCTCGCAAAGGAGGATCCTGCTTACGATCGGATGATCGATGCCCGCCAGAAAAAGATTGCGGAAGAGCGCGATAACATTATTATCGAGGGCAGGCTTTCCGGATGGATGGTAGAGAACGCAGACCTGAAGATCTGGCTTTATGCACCCATTGGTTGCAGGATCAAACGAATAGCGTTTCGTGACCAGGTGTCTGATGAGGAGACCGCAAAAGCTCTGACTCTTGAGCGTGAGTTGTGTGAAGCCGGCAGGTACCAGTCATACTATTCTATCGACATCAGTGACCTGTCGATATACCACCTCATCATTAATTCGGAACACTGGGATGTTGAAGGACTTGGCTCGATTGTCGACACGGCTCTTACCCATCTCAAGCCCTCAGCAGGTTGTTAATCTCCTTCCTGGCATGAGTACGGGTAGGACGGATCCCGGGCTTGGCATCAGGAAATTGTTTAAACCCTTGAGCAGGGTATGATTGCTGTGGAAGATGATACAGAAGTTCGGTTGATCCGTGCCTGGGACAACGACGAGATCGTCGATCTCTATCGTGCCGGCGGGTGGTGGAAGGAGGAATACAACCCGGCAGACATCCTCCCGCTGATCCGGGGAAGTTTTGCCTTCGCCATCGCCAGCGAACGAAGAACCGGACGGGCAATTGGTATGGGACGGGTCATTTCAGACGGGATTTCGGACGGATACATCCAGGATCTCGTCGTTCTCCCCCAGTACCGGAACAGCGGGATTGGCACCAGGATCGTTGCCGCTCTCATGGACAGGTGCCGCCAGGCAGGCGTTTCCTGGATCGCGCTGATTGCAGAACCGGAGACCGAACATTTCTACCTGTCAAAGGGATTTCAGGTGATGGAAGGTCACATCCCCCTTATCTACCGGGGGTCACCATGATGCTTTCACAGGACGACTTCAGACCCGTTACGCTAGCTGATCGCGAGTTCTTTACCAGTCATTACGAGCATTATCCCCAGACCCACAGCGATAATACGTTTACGAATATGGTCTGCTGGAACCATTATGCCCATTATACGTATGCCTTTATCGAGAAAAATATCATTATTGCCAGCACAATCGGCACCGTAACCCGGTTCCGCCCACCTATCGGACCCCGTAACCCGGCACTCCTTCGCTCACTCATCCGGCTGGGATCGGATGTCAGTGACAGGGAGCCGATCGTTTTAATCGATCCCGAGACAGCACGGTGGATGCGGGACGTCTCTCCCGGTATAAATCTCGTCCCCGACAGGAATCATTTCGAGTACGTGTACCGCGCCGCTGATCTTGCAGAGCTTCCAGGGAAAAACTATCTCACGATCCGCCGCCAGATCAGCAAATTCCGGAGAAACTGCACCAACATTGTTGAACCGATATCCCGCGATAACTGGGAGGAGGTCAAACGATTCCTCATCGAATGGTGCGAATGGAAGGGCTGTGAAAGCGACCAGGTTCTCGCTCATGAGAAGGAGGCAGTTTTTTTCGCGATCGATCATTTCGACGAGCTCCCTCTCAGTGGGCTTGCCATCAGGGTGTTTTCAAAGATCGGAGCAATTTCGCTTTTTGAAAGACTGAATGCAGACACGGCTCTGGTTCATTTCGAAAAGGGCTTGCCGGACTGCGAAGGAATCTATAAGGCCATTAACAACGAGACCGCAATTCGTCTTGCAAAAAAATTCACGTATATCAACCGGGAGAGCGATCTCGGGGTCGCCGGACTTCGGGAAGCAAAGATGCGGTACCACCCGGATCACCTTGTCGAAGTTTTCTCAATGAAACTGGACTCCTGAAAAGAACGCGGCTGCTGACAACCTGAAAAGTATGGGAAGAGCCCGGACTCACGGATTTCTTGCGGGATGAAAAAAGCCTGCAAAAAATCCCGCGTTATGGACCTGAACACATCAGATCAGGGCAATATACGCAAGAATGCCGGAAGCGATAATCTTTACCGCAATAGCGGCAACAAGCATCCCGAGCACTTTTCCCATGATATCCGTCACCACATCGCCGAGAACCCTCTGGATCACTTCTGCGTAGTAGAGGATCAGCCAGGTGGCGATCAATGAAAGCGTGATTGCAATAAACGGGATGAGAAGCCCGTAATCCTTTGAGAGGAGCATGACCGTGGTGATTGTTCCCGGCCCGCAGAGAAGCGGTGTCCCGATAACGACACCGGCCGCTGTCTTGGTATGCTCCTTGCAGTGCCCGATCTCAATACCAAGTGCCTCCTGGAGGCCCAGGAGAAAGAGGATCATTCCACCAGCTATCTGGAACGCTGGAAAGTTAAGGCCGAGAATACTGAAAATCGTGGTATTGAAGACGAGAAACAGGTACATCAGCCCTCCCGCAACAGCGACAGCGATGAAGGCCTGCTTGTGAATTTCGGCGGCAGTCTGGCCTTTGGTCATGGCTGCAAATATGGGCACCGACAGGAGCGGGTCGAGGATAATGAACAGAGCAGCAAAGGAATAGAGAATTCCGGGAATAAGGTCCTGCATGGTCTGGTTCAGATTATTTGCTCTGATTGCGGATAAAATTGCAGGATCTTTCCTTCTCCCCTCGCAAGGACCCGGGAATGCTAGACAAGGAAATACACTACAAGGATACCGGCCGTTGAAAGAATTCCTGCGGCAGCCACGATGCGGGTTATTCTTTCCGGTACCAGGATCCACGCCGTGATACAGAAAAAGATGTACGGAATAAGTGTTGTGATCACGGATATCGTCGCGAGTGCGGCAAATTGATTGGAGAGGAGGAGAAGAAGCCCGCTTGCCATACAGCCGAGCATCAGGGCGGATGCCGGAGTTCCCTGCCTGCTCAGGTCTTTGACCAGTGGGATTTCCAGCCTGGCCGAAAGGGCGTGAAGGACCCGGGATGTACCCACAACATAGGCGTTAAGGGCTGAGAGCATTGCAACAATGCCGATCATGGCAACCAGGGGACCCGACTGGTCAAAAATAATGCCTGCAGCTGTAGCCAGGGGGGCAGGCGAGGCGGCAAGTGCATCGGCGCCGATACTTCCAATCAGTGAAATGTTGAGAACCAGATAGAGGGAAACAACGACCAGCATGACGTAGAGGAGTGCACGCCGGATCAATGCTGGATCGCGCGTCTCTTCTACCGGAATCGCGCTGATCTCGAAGCCGGTAAATGGCCAGTAGACAATAATGACCGTTGCGAGCAGACCGGATAGCGTCAGGGGTGAGGACAGGATAAAGTGCTCCGGTCGGACATAGGGCAGTAAAAGAAGTGAAATAATGGCGAGGGGAATAATTTTGAGGGCCGTCAGGACATTTTCCGTCATTCCTGAGAAGGCGATCCCGGCAATGTTGAGGATACAGAAAACTGCAAGGATTGCAATCTCGATCCCGAGAGCATGGGGAAGGTCAAAATACCCGGTATACTGCCCTATGCCGGCGGCAATGGTGGCGACTCCGAAAACCGACGATATGGTATAGAGAGCTATCAGCGGAATAGCGATCCTGCTGCCGAACACGGATTCGAAAAGAGAATAAAACCCGCTCGCCGGTGTAAAACGGTAGGACACGGCCGCAAGTGAAAAGAGCACGCAGGAAGCCGATACGGCAACGATCAGCCATGCCAGCAATGAGAAGGGCCCGGTCAGCCCTGCAGCGATGCCGGGTACGACAAAAATACCTGAACCAACCGTCCCGCCCACGCCGAGGCTGACCAGCTCGATCAGTCCCAGTGAACGATTGTACGAATTTTTGCCGGCCATTGGTTTTCCTTCCGTCCCCGTCAAGTATTTTTCATCCGATCGGATGATCGTTTGTTGTAGTGCGGGCATGACCGGGTGCGAATGCACTATGCACGTGTTCTTCATCCGGGATGCGTCGTGTATACAACCCCCTCACTCCCGGTTCTTCATTTCTTTGTCTCTTCTCGCGGTCAGATATCACTTCCTGTGGTTGCTGGTGCTTTTTTGTGCAACGCTTTTACCACAGCGATTGTATGACAGGTTGCAGTCGACGGGTTGCATCTTCCATAATGTATAATAGCCGGCACCCGCTATGTTCCAGTGATGCGGAATCCTTTCTCATGAGAGCTGGGGAAGGCCGTAAAGGTGGAGATCCATGGCAAAAGCAGTTCCAGTCCCAAAAAAAAGCGGGGTAAAGACGTCCTCGAAATCCGCACCGGCAAAAAAATCTGCGATACCGGTAAAGAAAAATACGCCCGCTTCGAAGATTCCGGCAAAAAAGGGCGTTGCGACAACAAAGAAAGTCAGCCCGGCAAAGACGGTGAAAACAGCAGCCCGGAAAGCGGCGGTAAAAACCCCCCCGAAGGATATGACACGCTACCGTTGTAAGGTGTGTGGATACATCTACTCTCCTTTGCGGGGCGAACCCCACAATGGCATCCCCGCAGGAACACCATTCGAGGATCTGCCGGAAGATTATATCTGCCCGATCTGTGGGCAGGAGGGAAAGGGGAGGATTGGCAAGTGGGGATTCGAAGAATGGAGGCCCACACGGTATATCTGTTCAATATGTGACTATGTGTACGATGAAAAACGGGGAGAGCCTCACCGTGGAATCAAACCCGGCACAAAATTTGAGGATCTGCCGGATGATTATGTCTGCCCGGTCTGCGCCCAGGACCCGAAGATTCTCGTGCAGTTTGGCAAGGTCTTCAAACAGGGCTTCCAGCCCCTCTATGTTTGATCCATAACCATTCCCATTTTTTCATCCTGCAGGCAAATCCTTAAAAAACGCACGATCTTATCATCTTAAACATCCATCCTAGAATGTAAAGCACAGACGCAGTCGTCGCTGATGCTCTGCCCGGGGGACATCTGATTGCAGAAGCTTCATGATCCGCTCATGGAACAGAAGCGGGAGATACTTGCCCGCTTTCTTGGTGTCAACCTGTCAGATCTCACGGTATCAAGCGGTTCCCTGTATACGTTCAAAGCCTTTTTTCACGGAGCGAATGAAGCATATCTCGTACTTACCGATGCGGAAGCGACGCTGGCGGCTGAGCATGCCGTATCTGAAAAGCTCTGGCTAATCAGTCTTGAAACGCTCTTTGCCTATTTCAATATCCATGCCCATCCCTCGGAGGTTCTGGGCAAGATAAAGATCCACGAGATCCGTCACGTCAACAAGGAGATCAGGACCCTGATCCAAAATACGTGCGGTCTTGATGTCCTGAAAAACACGATGCTGGCCTGCGGGAACAGGAAAAACCTCCTTGCGGATTTTGACCAGGCTGAACATTTCTTTGAAGGATTCTTCATTTACCGATTATACTGATCTGTTCTCTTTTACCCGGAGCAATATCATTCACTTATGCGGTAGAAATCCCGCGGGACGGTGATCTCAAACCGTGCCCCTCTGCCGGCTTCACCACATTCACGGATCGAAAGGCCGGTTATACCCAGGATTTCCCGGGAAAGGAAGAGGCCAAAACCGGTGTTTGTGAAGTACTCCCGCCGGAAGATTGCCTCTTTGTATTCCGGAGCCACACCACAGCCATCGTCCTCGCAGACAATGATAACCGAATCCCCGAAAGGAACTGTTGAAAACCGGATCCTGGTCATCCCTGCCGCATGCCGTAGCGAGTTGGTGACGAGATTGAAAAACACTTTCTCGAGCAGGGGATCGGCATAGATCATGATGCCCCGGGTATCGATCTCAAGCATGACGTTCTCAAGGGGAATGGATGCCGTTGCGTTGCGGAGGGTCTGTTCCAGGTTGAACCACTGAGGGGACTCAACGCCGATATCCTGGTAATCTTTTGTAAACCGGATCTGGGTACTGATGGTCTGTGTCACTCTCTCCCCGGTCGTGATATAGTTCAGTAATGAGGGGTCGTGGATTGATTCCCTCATCAGTTCGAGATATCCCCCGAGGGCTGTGAGCTGATTCAGGATGTCATGTCGGGTGATGCTCTGGAGCAGGTTCAGTTTTTTGTTTGCCTGCGAAAGGGCAAGAGCATACCGGTTGAGTTCAGCGTCATGGTATTGCATCTCCATTTCAAGGACACGGCGTTCGGTAACGTCCTCGACGAAACCATCGATATGGCTAAGGGACTTGTCAGCCGCGTATTGCAGTTTCGCAGTGATCATGACCGGGACCGCGGAACCATCCTTTCGGATGAGGGGTACTTCCACGTTCATCACCGAATTTTCAGAAAAAAGCTGCTTTTTGAGAGGGGTGATATCCGCAGAGGGAAGAATGAATGTCCGGGCGCTGGCACCGATCATTTCCGATGCTGATTCGAAACCGAGCATAAGGGCAAGGTTGCGGTTTGCGAAGGTGATTGGATAACCCGGTGATGGATCGAGGCGAAATACTCCAAGCGGAATATGTTCGATGATTGTTGAAAACCCGTGCATCGTCGTTTCTGCAGGGAATTGTAGCCCCGTTCCCGGTATCTTTTCGGGTTCCATCCTTGATGAATAATGGCTTCCCATGGGTGATTAAACTATCTTAATATAAATATAAAATAAACTGGCGCATTATGGAAGGAATTATTCAAAAAAGAGTCTGGTTTCGTCTGTTCTTCAGGCATCGCGATTCATCGGTGTCGAGGCGGTCAGGGGACGTCCAAATCTATAAACCCGCTGGGAGTTTATTCACTATCCGGTGAGATGTATGGGGGATTTATTCATGCCTTTACGCAGATTTTTCCTGGCCCTGATCTTTCTTATCTGTTTCTGCGGATTTGTTGCAACTGCTTCCGGAGCGGATGCCAGCATCGAAGGATATCTGGGCGATACCATCACGCTGCATGGTGTGTCGTATGTGGGTGACACGGTCTATCTGTTCCTTACCGGGCCGAATCTCCCGGCCGATGGGGTCACACTGACCGATATCAGCCAGCGGGCCGATCAGGGCCACTTCACCATCGTTCCCGTTGACGATAACCAGGAATGGACCTATAGCTGGCAGACCTCACGGATCGAGCCCACCATCGATCCCGGTACCTACACGGTCTATGTGACAAACGAACCGGTTGACTTCTCAAACCTCGGAAGCACCAGCAGCTACAAAACCCTCTCGGTTTATCTCCGGGATTCCGGTGTCTCAAAGGTGTCAATAAATGCCGGTCATTCCTATACCCTCCGGCCTGAGAGCCACAGTTCTCCGGTTCCGGAAACAACTTCTCCTCCTGCAACGACAATCCCTGAGCAATCACCTTCGGTAGTTATCACGGTAACCATGCTTCAGGAAACCCCTGCTATTCCTGCAGCTTCACCCACAAAAGCAGGGCTTTCTTCCTGTGCCAGCCTTGTGGCAGTGGCTTTGGGCTGTCTTGTTGTCTTCCATCGTCATTGACTTCCAATTCGGCATCTTTTTTGGAAAGGTATTATCATTGCCGTATGTCTATGGTAATATGAGCCATATGGAGATTCGCGTTTTACTGGAAAAAGCGCATGAACTGAAAACGAAGGGCCGGTACGATGAAGCGATTGCTCTCTATGATCAGATCCTCGGGACGGATCCGAGGAACATATCGGCCCTGGAGAACAAGGGTGAAGTTTTTTATTACCTGGGAAGGCACGAGGACGCTCTTGCCTGTTATGATCAGGCAATCGCCATCAACCCGAACGTTCCGACGGTCTGGTATGAAAAGGGCTATACCCTGCGGAAAATCCGCCGTTATGAGGAGTCTCTTGTCTGCTTCGATCGTGCGCTGAAGATCGATCCCGAATATACGTTTGCCCTTGCCAACAAGGGATATTCACTGAACGAACTTGGAAAGTACGAGGAGGCAATTGGCTGTTTTGACCGGATCCTCGAATCCAGCCCGAATAACCTGAGAGCAATGACGGCAAAGGGGATTGCCCTTCGCGAACTGGGGAAGAACGAGGATGCGATGAAATATTTCGACCGTGCCCTTGGTTTCAACCCTATCAACTCCTTCGTGTGGTATAACAAGGCGATCGCCCTGCGCAACCTTGGCAGGATCAAGGAAGCAGACGAAGCTGTAAAAATTGTGAATTTCCCTCAGCGGCCGGGGGTTTCAGGGAAAGACGCCTGCGAAGTCAGGAAGTAAAAGGGAATAAACTCCTTCCTGCCGCTTTTTGAAATTTTTTAAGTTGAAATCCTGGAACGGATCGAAACCCGTTTCCCGATCAGGTACCGGGCCTGAAAAATGGCTAACGACCTCTTTTTCCCGGCTATGGCGAGA
>Ga0187786_10000093_pt1 | contig 28151 bp, 22 predicted proteins | sample 0815_BV2_10_20_M_FD_132449 | JGI IMG/M metagenome (GOLD analysis project Ga0187786, IMG submission 132449) | Tropical peat soil microbial communities from peatlands in Department of Meta, Colombia - 0815_BV2_10_20_MG | ecosystem: Environmental > Terrestrial > Soil > Wetlands > Peat | place...
ATCTCAGGAGAACGCCTGCAGGACATCATGATGTCCGGTATCTGGCAGGACTATTTTGTTTTCCTATCCGAAAGTCTCGGTTTCTCCCTGAGCATGTATTCGCAAGACGGGGCTGAGATTCTTGCTGCGCCCGCATCGGCCTCACTCTGCGGTTCGATCAAAGCCTCTTCTCCGGATGCAGCGTCACAGTGCGAAACTCAGTGTCGGACTTTTGTGAAGGAAGCACTCACCTCGGGCAAGCCGGCAGTCTTTAAATGTTTTTCTCGGATAACCTGTTTTTCACTTCCAATATTTTCACAAGACTGGAAAGCAGTCATACTCGGCAGGGGTGCGTTCAGCTCCTATGATGATTTCCGCGCGCACATGGAACTGATGAGTTCACACGGCTCTGATTTCACCGTGAAAAGCCCGCTTGTATTTACGAGCGATGATCAGGCATGGAAAGCCTGCCGTCTTGTGGCTGATATAGTCAATAAGCTCCTGAATAATGTGCAGGAGACCGAGATACTTCGCAGAAAAGTAGAAAGCTACAAGAATGTTTTCTCGCTCTGGAGCACCTCCGTCCAGGAGTCGCCGGAAACTCGGTACCAGGACATGCTTTATAATCTATCCACCCTGCTGGGGATCGAGCGCATTTCTGTTCTCGCGGGAAACAAGGATCAGCACGATTATGCCAGTCTTTACGGTCTGTCCCGGAACGGTGCACAGATGCAGCCGTTTACACTCCCGGGGGACGGCGTGGTTATTAAGGAACTCCGCAGCGGAAAGCCTTTTGTGCATGAACGGGGTCCTGCGGGTGAAAAGTTGTTTTACTATTTCCCCATCCTGATCAACGGGGTACTGGACGGCGTTCTGGGCATTAACGACCGGGTGCTTACGGAAAGCGATATTCAGATCATTTCTGGATTCTGCAAGCAAACCGCGTTGTTCATCGAAAATTACCGTCTGCATCAGGATCTGATGAGTAAATTCAACCGGGTCGTGACGATTTCTGAGTTAACCAAGGTTCTTGCACCTATCCAGAATTCCGAAAAGCTTCTCCAGACCATACTTGAACAGTCCGCATCCCTGCTCGCGGCCGAGCAGGGCTCTTTAATGTTGCTGGACCAAGAAACGGATGCGCTTTTGCTGGAAGCGAAAAAAGGTGTCATCAACGGGCTGGATCAGAAAATACGTATTAACCGCGGGGAGGGGATTGCCGGCAAAGTGGCCGAACTGGGCGAGCCGATTCTCGTTGAAAATGTGGAAAATGACCCACGGACCATGCAGAAAAACAGGGGGCACTACAAAACAAGGTCCTTTGTCAGCGTACCGCTTAAAATCGACGACCGAATTATCGGTGTTCTGAACCTGGCGGATAAGACGACGGGTGAAGTTTTCAATGAAGACGACTTGAAGCTGATCCAGTCTTTCGCCACTCATGCTGCCATTGTCGTTGAGCGTAACATGTTCTTCAATAAAACGGAAGAACTGAAGAAACTCACGATCACCGACTCGCTGACCGGCCTTTTAAACCGGCGCTATCTTTACGAACGCCTGAAAGATGAACTCGGGCGGGCACAGCGACATGGCCATCACTTCAGTCTGCTCATGCTGGATCTGGACGGGTTCAAGTACTGCAACGACACCCTTGGACATCTGTTCGGAGACAAGATACTGAAAAACATTGCCGATACACTGATCAACACCGTGCGCTCCATGGACGTTGTCGCCCGCTTCGGAGGCGACGAGTTCATGGTGATCCTGCCGGAAACTGATGAGCCGCTCGCGATCGATATTGCCGAACGCGTGCGTACCTCCCTGGCTGTACATGTGGCACGCGCCCGGAGCGACGAAGGACCGGGTCCGCACATCCTGACGACAAGCATCGGGATTGTCTGCTATCCCCGCCACGGGGAATCACTGGAAGCGCTGCTTGAGAACGTGGATAAGGCACTCTACCGCGCGAAAAACAAGGGTAAAAACCGGACCGAGGTATATTCCTGATATGTCGTTCAGTTCTCTCAGGGAAAAAGATTTTCTCGACCGCCAGGCTGAATTAAACGGACTGTTCAAGCGCGTACTTCAGGCTGATGCCGGTGCCGCGCAGAGCATTGTATTGTCCGGACCGCGGGGCGTGGGAAAAACGGAGCTGCTGAAACAGCTTTTCGGCCTCCTCTATTGGACACAGGAGCGTGTCGCCCCCTTTTTTTATACCGTCAATCCTGCGCTCATATCAGCTGCAGCCTTCTCCAGGGATTATCTTATCGCATTTCTCTGTCAACGGCTCGCTTTCCAGAAAAAAGAGCAGGCGCTGCTTGATCACAGCGGCATGACGCTCGAGGGTCTTCGCTTGGTGGCCGAAGACCACGATGCTGCTTGGGTCAAGGAGCTCATTGATCGTTATATTCAAAGTTCGGCAACGCCCGTGGACGCGCTCCGCGTCGCTCTTGCCGCTCCCCGGCGGTCTGCTCTCGCAACGGGCATGGCAGTAGCTGTCCTCGTCGATAATTTCCATTGGCTGAATGCACTTCGTCTTGAGGGCGTTCCTGACCATAATGCGGTATCTTTTTTTTCCGAACCGCTGACCTTCGGGAAAACGCCCTATGTGATCGCGGGGAACACGACGGAACTTCTGGAAATGCCCGCCACCAGCGGTCTCGAGCGGATGCAAGTACGGCCCCTGGGGCCAGCGGGCACGCAATCACGTGTTCAGACCCTCCTTTCATCGATGGATGCCGGTGGGAGCGTACCCCATCTTCTCCTGCGCCGGCTTGGCGGTAATCCGCTGTATCTGGGGCGTGTGATCGCGCGCTCTTGCGGTCTTGCGAACCCCGATGAGAAGGATTTCTGGAATGCGTATATCCAGGAAGTTATGGATGGCGGGTTGTTTCTTTTCTGGTCCGCTGCACTGAAATCGGCGTTTCCCGACCTCCGGCTCCGGAGAACAGCGCTGGCGATACTGTACAAAATTTATCATGCTGCCGAACCGCTCAGCTCCGCACAAATTGCCTCGTCGTTTTCTCTGGCCGAGGTACTTGCAGACGACATTGCACATACGCTCTATCTTGCGGAATTCATCCGGGGCGAATTCGGCGTCTTCAGGGCAACTGATGATCTCGTTTTGCGCGATATCGTCGATTGTCTGTATCTGAAGGAGATTCTCGCCAAGTCCCCGCGCGATCTGGAGCAAGAATTGCGCGCGACACTGCTTCCCCAGAAGGAGCAGTCAGTGCGTTTCGATTTGACGCTGCCGATGACGCGTGAAGCCGAACTGGTCGCCGCACAGTGTCTTGAGCAGATTGGGAAGAATCTGCATCTCAATCCGGATGCTGTCGGACAGATGCAGATCGCAATGATAGAAGCATGTATCAATGCCATGGAACACAGCCGCGGCGCCGAGCGTAAAGTATATGTCTGCATCGTCGCCGACAAGTCTCAAGTGGAAGTGTCAGTCGAAAGCACGGGACGCGAGTTTATTCTCCAGGAGACTGGCGAGCCGTACGGTGAGCGGGACAGCAGCCATCCCGCAAACCGGGGATGGGGTTTGAAGCTCATAAAACGTTTTGCCGATCAAGTCAAATTCGAGAAAACAGCTGCCGGCACGAAAATCGTTCTGCTCAAGTTGATCGGATCGCCGGCGGATCTCCAAAGGGAGGACGCGCCGAACCGTGACTAATTTTTCTTTGTCGTCGAAAGCATCGGAAGATGTCACCGTGATGCTGCCGAAAGGCTACATAAATGATATTGGCGCTGAATGCATCGAGCACACCAGCGAAGAGCTGCTCGGGAACGGCCGGAAGAAGATTATTGTGAATTTTTCGGACGTGCAGTATATTAACACCATCGGCATTTCGATTTTTACCGGTATGGTGCAGAAAACGCTGGAACATCAAAGTATGCTCTGCTTTACCAATATGAAAAAAGTACATCGGGACATGTTCGAACTCGTGGGGCTGATAAAGCACGTACGGGTTTTCAAGGACGAAAAGGATGCGTTGCGCTTTTTAAACGGAAGAATATGATAGGATCGCACGAAGAGGTGAAATGCCGAAAAAAACACTCCCCATGAAACGGATGATGTTTAGCATCGCCTCGCTTGTGGATCTCGGCCAGGAGGCGACGTCGACAAAGGAACTGGCCGAGAAAATGAAGGCGGCCCTGTATGTAATTGCCGGGACTTTTTCCGTGACAACCGCCGCACTGTTTGCCTTCAACCGGCAGCGCAAAAACCTCTTCCTGCTTGCGTCCAAAGGGCGCCGCGATGGTTCCTTGCAGGCAGTGTCGCGGCTCGATGCGTTGTCTACTCATCTGAAATCCTTCAAGATAAACGAACCGCATTCATATCGGGACCTGCAGCAAAACGCATTTTTTAAGGCAAACCGCACAACGCTTATGAATCTTCAGATGAGAATATTTCTTCCTCTTTTTGCAAAGGGAGATTTTGTCGGCGCGCTGATCCTCGGCAGCAAGCTGGGCAACACGAAATTCCGTCAGGCGGACAAAGCACTGCTCCGGGTCATAGCCCACCAAATGGCGATAACACTCCACAACAATCAGCTGTTCCTAGATCTGTCCAAGAAGGCAGAGGAGAACAAGCGGCTCTATCATAATATGCAGCACATTTATCAGGATACAATCCAGGCGTTTGCTGCCGCTATCGATGCCAAGGATGGATATACCAAGGACCATTCCTACCGCGTTGCCAGTTATGCCGTTGCGATTGCCAAGGAGCTTGGATGGAGCAAGCGGGATCAAGAGGGCATCTATGTTGCCGGACTGCTGCATGATATCGGAAAGATCATCATTGACACGCGTGTCATACAAAAAGGTGAAAAGCTGACCCTGGGTGAAATCGATCAAATTCGCAAGCACCCTGAAATATCGTACGATATTCTTTCGAAGATCAAATTTCCCTGGAAAAATATCGATTTCTTCGTCCGCCATCACCATGAACGTGTCGACGGCAGGGGGTATCCCGACGCCCTGTCTGAGGAGGAACTGAGCGAAGGCGTCAAGATCCTCGCCCTGGCCGACGCCTTCGATGCAATGACCACCGACCGGCCCTATCGCGACAAGCTGGGGCTGAGTGAAACATTTCAGGAAGTGATGAACGGATGTGGCACGCAATTTGACGAAAAGATTACAAAGATTTTTTTTAATATGCTTCTCCGGGAACTGAGCGGGGAGGTGAAGGAACCCCAGATTCTGCCCCTCCTGCATCGTCAGGAAGCCGTACTCTCCGAAGTTCCAAGCTTGGGAGCGACAGCCTGACGGCTAGCTGTGATGCGTAAGAGGGATGACATACTTGCCGATGCAGCATCTCCCGAAAACCGGAATCTCCTTCGCCTTGTGCTTCTTTACGCCGTTACCCTCGGCATTTGGCTCATCCTGGTCATGGTGTATTCTGAACATTATTTTCCTCCCCTTCAAAAGATTGAACAGCTCCTCATGCCATGGAGGACTCCCCTTCCCCTTGAGGGCGGTCTCGACCAACGTCTCTCCTTCATGCAGCGGCAACTCGATGCAGCAGCGTATGTTTCAACTTATGCTTTGGTTGCCATGGTTGTTTTTTTTGCTGCGCTCAGCATCTACCTTTCCATCGTCTATCAGCAGAAACAACGCCGGGCTCGCGAAAATCTCTTCCTGACGCTTAAGAATCAGGAAATTGCTCGGCGCAACGAATTCATCCGGTATATTTCAGCCACGATCGGTCATGAGTTCAAGAACAACCTTGGCAGGATTAAGCGCAGAATTGATTTGCTGCCTGGCCTCGACACGGAAGCGCGGATGCGCATTGGCAGCAACCTTGAAAAGCTCTTTGCAGATATCGACATATTTAAAAAGATATCGGATGAACGCGAAGCCGGTCTCGTTGAATTCAAAAAAATCAATCTTCGGGCCGTTCTGGAAGACCTTGTCTCTCAGTATGCAGATCTCGCAGAGATGAGCATCGAGGAGAGCGTGGCTGCACCCTATATCTATGCCGCGCCACCTCTTCTGAAGACGGTTTTTGAAAACGTGATTGATAATGCGATAAAATACCGGAAGCCTGAACAAATCCGCGCCCGTGTGCGGGTTTCCTGCGCCATGGACAGCGACGGGTCGCGCCGGTATGTTACTCTGTCGATACGCGACGAAGGACGCGGGATGAATGAAGAACAGGCGGATGCATGCTTTTACAAGGGGAAAGGATCCGGCGAAAGCTGGGGTCAGGGCCTGTATTTTGCGAAATATGTGATCGGCCTGCATGCAGGACGCATCAGGATCGGCAAGGAATACACCGCTGCGGGCAGGGGTGCAGAGATCATCATCAATCTTCCTTTTGTCGAGGAGGCCCTTGGTGTTTAAGGTGCTCATTGCCGATGATGATTTTGAAGACCGCGAGCTCTTGAAGCTGGAAATCACACAGGCGCTGAAAGGCGCAGAGGCGGATCTGCGGTTTCACGAGGCGGGAAGCGTCCGTGAAGCTTTAAACGTGCTGATGACCCAGGTGTTTGATCTCATGACACTTGATGTCGAGTTTGATCGCATGAATGAGGGGATTGATGCGTTGCCGGAGCTGTTCGAAACGCATCCGACGCTTAATATTATTGTCGTGAGTGGCAAACTGGACAAACGAGAAGTCTCGGAACGACTGTTCCGCTTCACCAAGGACAACGTACTCAAAGGCAAGCGCTGGGCCCGGCACTTTGATGTGCTGGATAAGAAGGATGACAAAAGTGATGCGATCCGGAGGGCATATGAATTCGCCATACAGCAGCAGAACGTATCAGGGGGCATCCGGGAGCTCTTTCTCCTGGCTGAATCCTATCTCGAGAAGAACATGCTCGACAAGTGCCTGGCGGTCTATCATAAGATTCAGCAACTTGTCCCGGGGGAATCAGAGTCGCGCGAAAACATTCGCATTGTAGGAGGCGAATTGTCCGCGGACCAAGCACTGGAGTACTTCCGTTCCGGAGAAAAGGTCGTCGCCTCCTTAATTCTTGGATATTATCTTGAGAAGCAGCTGAAGGCTGTTACGAAGGCAAGAATCGGTCATACACAACCGGTCTTATCCGACTGTTTGAAGGAAATGGAGCAGGCGGGACGCATCAACGATGCTGATGTCCGCCTGTTCCATGATCTGATGTTCTTGCGCAACAAAGCCATTCATCAGCCTGCGCACATTACCGAAGCTGATTTCAAAATGGCCGTTAAGAAGCTCGATCAGCTGGAGGACGCCGTCGCGTGAACCCTAAGGGTATGTTTAAATATCTGCCCCCCGCAGGACCAGTCCTGAGTTTTCTTTTAATAGGTTGCGTTCTTCTGAGCGCGCTTCTGTATTATCGCGCGGTTAAGATTCAACGCTTCCTTGAACCAGCGCTTGCGTTGTCTCAGCCGAGGAATGAATTTGCGAAAAATATCAATCAGCTGTTTTCAAACCAATTCGGCAGCAAGCCACTGCCGGGCGTAAAAATCAGATCAAGTGCCTTTCTTGTGGATAAAGCGCGCCTTTTTAATCCTGCCGGCACGCTTAGACAGGCGGCAGGGGAAGATCTGGATAAACTTGCAGCTGTTTTTCTCTCCTTGATGAAGGATGGTGAGAGGCGGGCAGACATCAGCCTCGTTCTGATCATGATTCGCTTCCCCGCGTATGGACCTCGGAGCCTGGTTATGATGGAGCGGATGCACGCCCAGCAGATGCTGGGTCTGCTGCAGGATGGCCTCTTTCAGGCCGAACCTGAACTCGCTGTCCGTTATTCGCCTTATTTTGTTTGTGCAGCCCAGCCAACAACACCCCATGAAACCAACAGCGAGATCATTGAATTTCGTATTGTCCCGTCGGAGTATCTCCATATCAAGGTGCTTGAAAAGTTAGAAAAATACTCAATGTAAGCGGGTTCTTCAATGATATGATTTCTGCATTTTGATTATGGTGAGAGTTTAAGAACGATAGGCTGACAGATAGTTGCTTTGATGGGATATGTAGAATTTAGGCTATGGATTTAACATCATAAAGACGTTTAATTGCCTCTTCCTTCATGCCAAGCCCCATAAGTGTAAACCACGATGCCTGTTCAATAAGTTCATCCTTGGATACTTGATAATCGATCGCCGGAACGCTCGGCAATCTCAGGTGCAGCATTAAGCTGAATGCAATATGATGAGCGAACCAGAGTCGCAGATTGCTGCGCACGGGGGTTTCACGCAGGTCACCTGCATCTGCAGCGGCTGTAAGACAGTCCTCGAACTTTCGCACCCATGTATCCGCCACGTTGCTTATGCTCATACGAAGAAACTCACCATCGGACAGGAGACTCTGCACTGCCAGACGTTCCATACCACTCTTATTTGCGTCTGGTCCTTTGATGAAATGGGTCATCATGAAATGAATCATGAGTACAAGTGTAGAACTTGACGGTCCGCGCGAGAGGATGCGGTTCGATACGAGCTCCGCATAACCGGGTTCCAACGCGCATGCCTCAAGAACAGCTACATATAAGGAATGCTTGCTCGGGAAGTGTTTGAATAGCAAGGCTTCTGATATGCCGGCAGCCTGAGCTAATTCCCTCGTTGTTGTACCGTCAAACCCCTTTTCTGCGAAGAGGCCGATCACAGCGTTAATGATAGATTGGCGTCTCTCATCTGCGGTGAGTCTTGATGTGAGGCGAACAGCATTCATGAGATTAAGTTGGCACATACTCACCAGTTTGTCAAGAAGAAAGTTCTGTTCTCAATCATTGTGCGCCGCAACAATTGCATTGAAAAGTCAGTCGGATGAGACAAATTTGTTCATAGAATTAACACAGATTGTCATCTTGACATTTCGCTTCGGGGTCATTAAAATCCACCCCATTCTATCCATGTGAACTTTCATGAAGAGGTGAAAAGTGCTAACAGTAAAAGGCTTGATTGTTGAGATGGACGGCGATGAGATGACGAGAATCATTTGGAAAATGATCAAGGAGAAGCTGCTTTTTCCGCATCTTTCCTTGAATCTACATTATTTTGATCTCGGCATTCAAAACCGTGACGCCACGGATGACCGAGTAACAATCGAGGCGGCTAATGCTGTCAAGGAATGCGGCGTTGGCGTCAAATGCGCAACAATCACGCCGAATGCATCCCGCGTCAAGGAGTACAGACTCAAACAGGCATGGAAAAGTCCGAACGCCACAATCCGCTCGATACTCGACGGTACGGTGTTCCGTAAGCCGATAATCGTCAAGACTATTCCGCCCGCGGTCCGCAGCTGGAAAAAGCCGATCAGCATCGGCAGGCATGCGTACGGAGATATTTATAAATCAACAGAGTTTAGAGTTGCCGGTCCGGGAACGGCCGAACTTCTTTTTACCGCTCAGTCTGGTGAGCGCTCGTCGCTGTTGATTCATGAGTTCAAGGGCCCCGGGGTCGTCATGGGTATGCACAATACCGAGGCGTCGATCAGAAGCTTCGCGCAAGCATGTATTAACTATGCGATCGGTGAAAAGTGCGATCTCTGGTTCGGTGCAAAAGATACGATTTCCAAGACCTATCATGGTTGCTTTAAGGAATTATTTGACGCAGAAGCTCAGAAGCGGAAACAGGATTTTGACAACCTTGGCATACGGTACCGTTACATGCTCATCGACGACGCCGTGGCGCAGATAATGAAGGCGGAAGGAGGCCTGCTCTGGGCATGCATGAACTACGACGGAGATGTCATGAGCGATATGGTCGCCTCCGGGTTTGGGAGCTTGGGCTTAATGACTTCCGTGCTCGTTTCCCCGGAAGGAAAATTTGTCTATGAAGCAGCTCATGGTACGGTCATGCGGCATTATTATGAGCACTTGAAAGGAAACCCTACCTCCACAAATGCCGTGGCCTCCATATTTGCCTGGACAGGCGCTCTTGCGCGGCGCGGTGTGCTTGACAAAACACCCGAGATTGTCACTTTTGCAAGAAAGCTCGAAGAGCGAGTTCTCGCGGTCATTGAACAGGGCTGCATGACAAAGGATCTTGCCGCGATTGCCGAGCCAAAGCCTTCCCGTTATGCATTAACCGAAGAGTTCATCGATGCCATTGCTGCCGGATGGTAAAAAAGTGGCATTCATAACGGACGTTTCAGCTCTAAGAAAACCGCCTTCGCCTTTTTTCGACGTTATGATGTTGACAACGGCTCCTCCCCCTGATACTATTAACTGTTGAAATTACGGGGGTATTGATGGCTGGAGAAAAAATCCTCGACATTGATGACAGTCCGACCGTTCAGCGTCTCATTGACATGATCCTGTCTTCTCAGGGTTATCAGGTCGTTCTTGCTTCCGATGGCGAGGAAGGCATTGACAAAGCGCGATCCGAACGGCCTGCCGTCATTCTCGTGGATTTTGTTATGCCGAAAATGAACGGTTTCCAAGTCTGCAAGACCCTGAAGGAAGACCCGGAGTTCAAAGACACACCCATCATCCTCGTTACCTCCAAAGGCGATAAGGTCGGCAGTAAATTCGTTGATGTTCTCGGCATAACCGAATACTTTACCAAGCCATTTCAACCTGAAGAACTTCTTGCAAAAATCCGCGAAGTCATTGACCGGCAAAAAACGCCCTCCGCACTGCCACCACATGTTGCTCCTCTTGATGCTTCACCTGAATTGACTTCACAGCGTCCTTCCGCAGAAATCCCCTCTGCGGGAAGCCTTGAATCCATGGTGCGGGCGATTGTGGAGCAGATGCTTGGCGATTTCGCCAAAACAACCCTGCCGGAGCTGATACGAAAAGAATTGTACCGACCGCAACATGGCGAACATACGGGCATGCAAGGAAATCTGGCCAGCGTGCGAATCGTGGAAGTGCTGCAAATGCTTGGTCTTCAGCGCCAGACAGGGAAATTATCCATACGTCGCGGAAGCGAAAACATTGATGTGTATTTTAAAGAAGGGCTCATTGTATTCGCTGCTGCGAATTGTAAGAATACGACCGGTGCTATCGAGGTATTGCTGCGGCGATTCTGTGGCATCGAAGATCAGGGGATTGAGCATGTAATGAATATTGTAAAGATGACGGCACAGCCCGTTGACCGTATCCTTGTTCGAGAAAAAATGCTTGACGTCAAATCGTTCGCAGACTGCCTGCGCCGTCACACCGAGACCGCGGTGTTTAAAGTCATGCTGTGGGAAGAAGGAGAATTTGCGTTTGAAAAGGCCGATCCACCGATTTTCAGCAATGGTGTACAATTGAAAGTGGACGATCTGCTCCTCGAGGGTGCGCGGCGGGCCGACGAGTGGAGCCTCATCCGCCAGAAGATCACGAATTTTGACATTGTATTTGAACCAATGATCGCCAATGCCGATGAGTTATCAACGCGCGGCATGAGCGAAACCGATCTCAAGGTTTTTTCCTGTGTTGACGGACGTCGCACGATTCAACAAATTATCGATATGCTTTATATTGGCGAGTTTGACGTTGTAAAGAGCATGTTCATACTGTTGTCCGTCAATTTGATCCGCAGACGAAAATAGATGATACTGCAGAATAGGTTCAAAAGCAGAAAGAGAAAACTAAAACTTGACAGAACCAAGGAAATATGTTAATTTTTATCAACATGTTCACGTCAAAAGGAGACCAGCATGGCCAAAATATTAATAGCTGACGATAGCTTAGCGGAGCTCCAGATTTTTCAGCAAGCTCTCCAGTCAACAGGTCACAGTATCACGACCGTTATGGACGGTGAGGCTGCGGAAGAGAAGTTAAAAACCGAGAAAGTCGATCTCATCATCCTCGACGTGATCATGCCCAAGAAAAACGGGTTTCAGGTTTGCAGGGACATCAAGACTAATGATAAGCTGAAAAATATACCTGTCATCATGGTGACATCCAAAGACCAGGAAAGCGATAAATTCTGGGGCATGAAGCAAGGAGCGGATGAGTACCTGACAAAGCCGTTCAAACCCGAGGATTTATTACGAGCAGTTAAGAAGTACATCTGATCACGAGGGGGCCCGCTTGGCCGCACTAGACAACGACGTCGCTGCGGAGGTGTCGCCTGTCCAGCCGAAGGAGGATGTTCGTATCTGTCTCTTCACCATCGGGACGGATACTTATGCCATCCCCGTTGACCTCTTGATTGAGATCATCATTCCCCAGAAGATTTTTCCCGTTCCCACCACTCCCTCCCATGTGCTCGGTGTCATCAATCTGAGGGGCACGATCGTTCCGATTGTGGACATCCGTCCAATTTTGTCGTTACCGCATGAGACTGCGCCGGGCCAGATTGCGATACTAAAATCCGGGACTATGATGCTCGGCATCGTCGTGGACAACGTGACTGCAGTGCAGGGCCTTCCTGAAACCAGCATACAATCGCTTCCTGCGGAATCTGCATCGCGGCATGGCGGAAACCGCTCCGGGTTTGTACAGGGCATCATCCAGCAGGAACACGGCGTGGTGGCGCTTTTAAATATCGAGCGTATTATCGAGGAAATAAAACTGACGTAACCCGCGGGGCGTCAGGAGGCGAGGATTTTTGGCCGCGCCTGCTGCGTTGTGAATGGAGAAATTCTTTTATAAAGGAGTAAAGAAATGAAATCACTAAATCCTTTGTCTCGGATAAGCATCAGAACGAAGACGGTGCTCCCAATCATTCTGATATCTGCGCTGTTTGGTCTGGCCGTTCTTGCCGTAATCGGCTGGCAGATTGAAAACAGACTAACCGAAGAGGCGCTGACGAAGACCCGCGTCGTTGCCGAGGGCTTGAGCGTCAAGGCGGTTGAACCGGTTCAGGTTGAAGATTTAAATACACTTCAATTCATTCAGGGTGAAGCAATCAGCCAACCGGAATTTGCCTACTGCTTCATCCGCGACGGGAGGGGAAAGGTACTTGTTTCCTCCTTTGGTCGGAATACCGTTCCACCTGCGCTGCAGGCCATCAACGTACTGAAACCCGGCCAGCCGTTCGGACAGGTCGCTACCACGATTACGGTGAAAGATGAGAATATTAATGTTTTCGATATAGCAACGCCGATTGCGGGTGGCACGCTCGGCACAGTGCACCTTGGACTCAACGCGTCTCAAATCAGAGCAAGCAGCATAAACATCCTCGTGTATATTGTCGGCATCGGCGTCGTCGCGCTTATTTTCCTGTCTATACTGACAGTCGTCGTTACTTCAGCAGCAATCGCGCCGGTGAAGGACCTCATGAAGGTCGCCGAGGCACTCGGCCGCGGCGATCTCTCGGTCAGGGCGAAAGTGAAAACCACCGACGAACTTGGTCAGCTCGGCGAAACGATGAATACCACTATTGACCGCCTTCAGGGCCTCATTCAGAGCGAGACGGACCGAGACAAAATGCAACATCAGGTCATGGATCTGCTTTCAGTCGTGAGTACGGCCGCAGAAGGAGACCTGACCGTCAAGGCTGAAGTCACTGCTGACGCATTGGGCTCGGTGTCGGACGCCTTCAATCTCATGATCACAGGTCTTACCACGCTTGTGACACACGCAAACGATGTGGCCACGGAAATTCAGCGTTCGACAGGAGACATTCTTCAGTCCGCTGAACGCATGAGGTTGGGCGCGGAACAGCAGGCGGCACAGATTAAAAGTGCATCGGATGCCGTGAACGCCATGTCGCTCATGACGCAGCGCATGTCGGAGAACGCGACAGCTGCTACGGAGACTTCAGTCAAGGCCACCCAGGCAGCCGTCAAGGGCGGCACAGCCGTGTCCGAAACGATCAAAGGCATGCAGCGTATCCGCGCGACCGTGCAGTCCACTGGAAAAAAGATCAAGGGCCTCGGTGAACGGTCTCTGGAAATCGGCGCCATCATTGAAGTGATCAATGAAATCGCGACACAGACAAACTTGCTGGCCCTGAATGCCGCGATCGAAGCCGCCCGGGCCGGCGAACAGGGAAAGGGTTTTGCCGTCGTTGCTGACGAAGTCCGGAAACTGGCCGAGCGCGCGGCTCGCGCAACCAAGGATATTACGGGCCTCATCAAAGGTATCCAGGTTGAAACGAGCGAAGCCGTGACGGTTATGGAAGAAGGCACGCGAGAGGTGGAGGAAGGTACCAAGCTTGCGGACCAGGCAGGTTCAGCACTGCGCGAGATTGAACAGATCGTGAAGCAAACCTCCACACTCATGAATGATATTACACGTGCCGCCGCTGACCAGGTGGAGTCCACCGAGAGCGTCGTGCACACCATGGACAGCATCTCGCAGCTTACCCAGGAAACAACGCACGGCGTGCACAATACCGTGCAGACGATTAACAACCTTGCGAACCTGACAAAACGGCTGAACGACGCTATCGGCCGGTTTAAGATTGGACAAGAACGTGGTGCTGCTGCAGCTGTTGGGGCAGCAGAGGAACTCCCGACGGAAACGACACTTCCGGTGCTTGAAGGATATCAGCCGGTTACGGAAAATGTCACGACCAGTGACGAGGAAATCAAGCTCGGGTTCAAAGAATAAAACCCTATGACCGCTCCTTTGGATAAATCTGGCATTATCGAATTCTTTCTTATTGAGGCAGGCGAGCATCTTCAAAACCTGAACCGGGGGCTCCTTGCACTTGAAAAAGATCCGTCCGATGCTGCCATGATCGATGAGCTCTTTCGCGCAGCACACACGTTAAAGGGCTCCGCTGCAATGATGGGGTTCCAGGGAATCAGTGATGTTTCTCACCGGGCAGAGGACATGCTCAGCATGTATCGTGCCGGCAACATCACGATTACGAAAGCGACCCTGAACTTCCTGTTTGACAGTGTCGATGCGATCAAACTCCTTGTTGATGGAGTCGCGGCAAAACAGCCGGAAGACCCCCTCATGGTGGAGTCCATAAGCCGTGCCTTCAAGGAGATCGTTGCGGGCGCCCAAAAAACACCCGCGGTAGAAAAATCGCTCGATGAACAGGTTCGGGAGCAATCTCAAGCGCAGTTACAGCAAAAAACAGCGGCGGACGCGGGAACGGGCCAGAGCGATGACACCGACATAGACTGGGAAAAGGCGTTCGATATCGGATTGAATGCTGCGCTGGATGCAAAAATAACGACGCAAGAAACTCAAAAAACAACACAACCCGAAAAAACAGCATCTGCAGCGGCACCCGCACTTCAGGCAAAGCAGGCGCCTCCAGCAGCAAAAAAAGAACCTGAGCAGGATAAACTGAAACATTCCGCTCCAGCAGCATCCACACAGACGCTGCAACAGGGCACACAGCCCCCTGTACAGTCGCCGAAGCAGGAGGCTGAAGGTGTACGGCAGGGGGGCATCGTTGAAAAAAGAAGCCTCGCCGGTCGCCGCGCAACCGACGCGGCAGAGCTGGAAAAACAGTTTATCCGCGTAAATATCGAGCGTCTCGACAACCTGATGAACCTTGTTGGCGAGATGGTTGTAAACCGCAACCGCCTGGCTCGCCAGGTTGATCTGATCAAAAATCTTCGTGAAGAACTGGATTTCAGCCAGCAGCGGCTGCTTCACGAGATCAAGAAATTCGAAGAGAAATATGAATATACGCTCGCCATCGAATCTGCGCCCCGGGCAGGAGATATCGAAAAAGCATCTAACGACTTTCAGGAACTAGAATTCGATCGGTATGACGACTTCAATTTGTTGTCACGTAAACTGACCGAGATCTCAAATGACACGAACGAAGTCATGAACGAGCTTGCCGGTTTCTTCGATTCCTTTGAATACGATACTGCCCGCATTTCGACGATCACGACGAATCTTCAGGACGAGATCACAATGGCTCGGATGGTCGAAATGGATAAGCTCTATCAGATGTTCCAGCGGCCAATCCGTGATATCGCTGCCGACGAGGAAAAGGAAGTCAATGTTATTGTGTCAGGCGGAGAAACGAAGATCGACAAAACCATCTTCGAGATTATCAGCGACCCGCTTCTGCACATGGTCAGAAATGCCGTATCCCATGGCCTCGAACCGGTAGCAGAACGAAAGGCACTCGGCAAGGAACCTGCAGGAACGATCGTCCTGAATGCCCGCCACGAAGGGAACAGCATCATCATCCAGATTGAGGACGACGGTCGCGGCATGGATCCTGCGGTCCTCAGAAAGGCCGCGGTTGCGAAGGGGTTCATAACCCAGGCGGAAGCACAGTCACTTACGGATCTGGAGGCCATCAATCTGATTTTCCGTCCGGGTTTTTCAACAGCATCAACAATCACGAAGATATCAGGACGCGGTGTGGGCATGGATGTCGTTGCAAATCACCTCGCGAGGATTAACGGCCGTATAGAGATTAAAACAGCAGCAGGCACGGGAACGAAATTCATCATTCGCCTCCCGCTGACGCTAGCCATAGCTCAATCGCTCATCGTAAAACTGGGCGAACAGGAATTGGCTGTGCCTATGAATTTGGTGGAGGAGACGACGCGTTTTGCATTCAAGGACATTCAGCGGGCAGCGGGCGACGAAATGGTCAATCTCCGAGGCACGTTGCTCAGATTATTCAAGTTGAATGAGCTTCTCGGCGCCGGGAAATTCCCGAAAAAGGATGAGACGCTTCGCCATCCTACACTGATTCTCGGCATGGCCGAGAAGCGTATTGCTCTCATGGTGGAGGAAATCATCGGTCGAGAAGAGATCGTCGTGAAATCGCTCGGGGAATTCCTGAAAGGCGTGAAAATGTTCTCCGGCGCAACTATTTCCGGCGAAGGAAATGTCCGATTGATTATCAATATTGCGGCATTGTTCGGCGAGGAAGGCCTTGTTGCGTCGAATGCCATGATCGGCGCGGCCGCCGGCGAAGCCGTTCATGCCGACGCGGTAATAAACAAACCGCGCATCCTTGTCGTCGACGATTCAATCAGTATCAGAAAATATCTTCAGCGGTTCCTTGATCGGATGGGTTATGAGGTTGAGGTTGCACCTGACGGGCTTGAAGCCCTCAATATCCTAGCTAAAAACAAATTTGATGCAGTCATCACCGATCTTGAGATGCCGGTCATGCACGGGTATGATCTTATGGCCGAAATGCGCAAGAGCAGCGATTTCATGCATATTCCTGTCATTGTACTGACTTCACGCGCTGGCGAGAAGCACCGTCAAAAAGCGCTGGAGATGGGTGCTCAGGATTACCTAGTCAAACCCTTTGAAGAGCAGGAAATGCTGAGCGCCATTAAAAAGCTGTTGAGTACGGTCCATCTTGCCGGCAGGATGTAACCCCTAAACATATATGGACGTCGGGAATAGATTTCTGATACTATCACTAAACGGCGAACAGTATGCCATTCCTATTGGACGGCTTCTCGAGATTACGATGCCCCGCAATATCCAGAAAGATGCCAAACTGGCAGAAGAGTTTGAGGGCAAATATCAATTTCGCGGGGCTTGGATTCCGGTAGTGAATGTAAAAAAAATATTGAAAACTGGCAGCGGCCCGGCAGAGAATTTGCTTGTTGTTAACAGCAATAAAGGCATGCTTGGTCTGCTCGTCGACTCGGTCGTCGAAATATGGAGTACAGAACAGAAACCGACGCCTTTACCGCGGGGAGTCGTAACTCCTGGGCTTCCGTATTATCGGGGCGTGCTGCGCCACAAAGATACCATTGTGCCCCTGCTGGATGAAGACGGACTGCTGCCATGAAAAGTAATTATCTGCTGTTCCTTGCAGCAGGGAAACTGTTTGGTGCGAGGCTTGTGGGCGCTATTGAAATCCTGCCCTGGCGCAAGCCGCGACAAATACCCCTGTCGTATTCCTACGTTGACGGCTTAATCGAATACCGGGGACTGATCTACCCGGTCTTTAATCTGATGCAACGCCTCGGACTTACACAACCCGGCCCGATCGGATTTGCGGCGCAGACACAGGAAAAGGATGAATCAGGCAGAAGCATCATTCTTCTGGAAGAAAATAAATCGGCTTTTGGGATTGTCGTTGACGCGGTCGTGAAAATGGCTTCAATGGAGGACCCTTCCGGGGCACTTGTTACTGCGGCACCTATTGATCCTCAGTTCGTGAAGGCCATCATACGCGACGATAACCAAGACGTGATGATCCTCGATTTTGAGAGGTTATTCTATGCCCGTTAAAATTTTACTTGCCGATAAAAGCATCACCATTCAGAAAGTTGTAGAGATGCTTTTTTCCGGGCGCGAGTACGAAGTCCATTGTGTGAGCGACGGTGAAGCAGCCATAAACGATGCGATCCGTTTGCAGCCGGATATCGTTCTGGCTGATGTTGATCTGCCTCGGATTGACGGATACACGCTGTCGACGAGCATGAAACAGACGCCAGAAGTGGCGGAGATTCCGGTTATTCTCATGATGAGCCGGGATGATGTATATGATTCCGCCAAAGGAAAGCTGGCAGGCATTGTCGACAACATAGCGAAACCGTTTGAATCGCAGGAATTGATCAGCAAAGTAAAAAAGGCGATCGCCGCTGCGCCGCCGCGCCTTGCCGCACCTGCGCAGCCTATACCGATACCGGCTCCACGCGCTGCAGAATCGGCTGCGAGTTCAAAACAGGCTCCACCGGCAAATATTTTTGATATCATCCAGGAAGCACCGACTGAGCAGGAAGTGCGCCGGGTTGCACCCCCTGCAACACCTGATGCAGCTGAATATATTGTTGAAGCAGAAGTTGAAGAGGTGGACGAACCTCTTGTACAGGAGGTTGAGAAAGCACTTCCTGTCGGTCAAAAGGCGGTCGACGAAATGCGTGCCGGGCTGGGCCTGACGGAAGAGATCGAGCAGAAGGCGGATATCATTTCCCTCGAAGCTTTCGAAGAGGCATTGCAGCCTGCACCGACACCGCCTGTAGAGGCACCTTCAACCCGAGAAGCAAAGCCTGCAGACGAGCCCGAGCTTTTTCAGCCGAAACCCGCGCAGACACCGATCACAGCGGGCAAAGAAGATGCGGTTGCGGCACAAACGACACCCAAACACGAACGTGCAGTCCCCGCCATGCCGCTTAGCGAAAGTGATCTTTGGGGCATTGCAGAAGACACCATCGCCAAAATGGCAAAAGACATGTTCGCAAAAATGCCGACGGTTCAACCTCCGCACATTCCGGAGGAAAAAGTACTGAGCATGGTAGAAAAGAAAGTGGCTCAGCTCGTGGAGGAGGCATTCGCGAAACTGCCGCCCATCACTCCTCCGAAGATTTCTGAGGATGCAGTCCGCAAAATTGCTGAAGATCACATCGCAAAGCTTTCTGCGAGCGCGATGCAAAACATCAAACTGCCGGAGCCGCCGAAACTGTCGGAAAAAGAACTCCGTGGCATGGCGGAGACGACCCTGTCGGTTATGGCTGCGGACATTTTCAAAAGCATGCCGCCTCCACCCATGCCAAAGGTAACAGATGAAACAGTGCGGCGGGGACTTGAGGCCGTGTTGTCTAAGATTGCCCGAGAAATGGCAAAAGAGGTCATTGAACAGGTCGCATGGGAGGTCATCCCGCCGCTTGCCGAACAGTACGTCAAGGCTGAGATCGAGCGGTTGAGGAGCGGGACATAACCAGCCCCCGGCTTGACGCCCGATTTCGATGTGTCCAGTTACGAGGGGACTTGATCCCCTCTTTTTATTCCTGGTTTACATCTGCAAGGAGAAGCATTTCATGCACCGAGAACTGCCTAAAGCCTACGACCCTGCATCGGTCGAACAGAAGTGGTATGACTTCTGGACGAAAAAACACTATTTTCATGCCGACGTTTCTTCTGGAGCCAAGCCCTATTCCATCGTTATCCCGCCACCGAATGTGACCGGTTCGCTGCATATCGGGCATGCGCTGAACTCGACGCTTCAGGATATCCTAGTGCGATGGATGCGCATGACGGGAAGAAACACCCTGTGGGTACCTGGTACGGATCATGCCGGCATTGCCACACAGAATGTGGTGGAACGCCAGCTCGCAAAAGAGCATGTCGACCGGCACGCCCTCGGACGTGAAGCATTCGTAAAAAAGGTCTGGGAGTGGAAAAAAGAGTACGGCAGCAGGATTATCACACAGCTCAAACGCATGGGAGCGTCATGCGATTGGGAGCGTGAACGGTTTACTATGGACGAGGGCCTGTCGCGCGCCGTACGGGAGGTCTTTGTCACCCTGTATGAAGAGGGGCTGATCTATCGAGGTGAACGGCTCATTAACTGGTGTCCCCGCTGCCATACTGCGCTGTCCGATATCGAAGTCGAGCACGAAGATGAAAAGGGCAAGCTGTATCACGTCGCCTACCCGCTCAGCAGCGATCACAATATCCGTTTAACCGTTGCGACGACGCGGCCCGAAACAATGCTCGGCGATACTGCCGTTGCCGTGCATCCGCTCGATCCGCGCTACAAAGAACTCATTGGAGCGACCATCGATCTGCCGCTCACATCACGGCGCATCCCCATCATCGGCGATTCAATCCTTGTGGATCTGGAATTCGGGACCGGCGCGGTCAAGGTTACGCCTGCGCATGACTTCAACGACTACGATGCAGGCCTCCGACAGCTCCCCAATCTTCCCCGCATAAAGATGCTGGACGATAGAGCCGCTATCCTTGCGGATATTCCCGATGTGCTGCCGGATGTCCAAAAGCTCATTGCGGGCAAACAGGCAAAAAAGGCGCGCGGTATAGTCGTGGAGTTACTTCAGGAGCGCGGCTTTCTGGTCAAAACCGAGGAGCACAGCCACTCAATCGGTAAATGCTACCGCTGCCGCTCCGTCGTGGAGCCGTATCTTTCTCCGCAGTGGTTCGTCAAAACAGGTCCGCTTGCTGCTCCGGCAATCGCAGCGGTGGAGGACGGCAGGGTCAAGATTATTCCCAAGGGATGGGAAAATACGTATTTCGAATGGATGCGCAACATCAAGGACTGGTGCATTTCACGCCAGATCTGGTGGGGCCACCGAATTCCCGCCTGGTATTGCGATGAGTGCGGAACGATTACGGTGAGCCGTACGGACGCAGATGCCTGCAGAAAATGCGGAGGGAAAAACATCAGGCAGGAAACGGATGTGCTCGACACCTGGTTCTCCTCTGCCCTGTGGCCGTTTTCAACGCTCGGCTGGCCCGACGAAACGCGTGAACTGGCCCTCTATTACCCCACGTCTGTCCTGATCACGAGCTTCGACATTATATTCTTCTGGGTTGCGCGTATGATCATGATGGGGCTCCATTTTCGGAAGGACGTTCCCTTCAGGGATGTCTACATCCACGCGCTCGTCCGCGACGCCGAGGGGCAGAAAATGAGCAAATCCAAGGGAAACGTCATCGATCCGCTTGTCATGGTCGACCAGTATGGAACGGACGCGTTCCGGTTCACGCTCGCGGCGTTTGCCGCCCAGGGACGCGACATCAAAATGTCCACCGAACGGATCGAAGGCTACCGGAACTTTGCAAACAAAATATGGAATGCAAGCAGATTTGTATTCATGAACCTTGACGAAACATTCGCTCCGAACGCAGAACTCATTATCCCGAGTACCACGCTTGCGGACCGATGGATTCTCTCGCGGATGAACGCTGTGTGCAAAGAAGTAAACGCGGCGCTCGCGGAATACCGCTTTAATGATGCAGCCTCGGCGCTGTACCAGTTCATCTGGCATGAGTATTGTGACTGGTATCTTGAACTTTCGAAATCTGCGCTTGCTCCGGACGCCGGCGCAGACGAGCGACGCGCAACGCAGACCGTCCTTGTTCATGTTCTCGAGAAGACGCTGCGTCTTCTGCACCCCTTCATGCCGTTCCTGACCGAGGAGATCTGGCAGGCGCTGCCCGAGGAAGCAAGAAGCCCGGAATCCGCTGCCAGGAAGGAATCTATCATGGTTTCAGCGTATCCCATGGCAGATGAAGCGCTCATCGACGACGAGGTCCACCGGGACATGCAGATGGTGATGGATTTGATCCTTGCACTTCGTAATATCCGCGGCGAGATGAATATCGCGCCCTCCGTACAGATCGAAGCGCGTGTGCGCACGGAGACGGAAGAGCTGGGACGGCATCTCGAGCGCAGCGCAGCCTATGTCATTGCGCTCGCACGCTTAAGCCACCTTCAGTTCAGCACAAACGAGCAAAAACCGAAGGCCGCCGCAACAGGCGTAGTCAGAGGTGCTGAAATATATGTTCCGCTGGAGGGGGTCATTGACCTGAATCAGGAGCGCGACCGGCTGCAGAAAGAGATAGCGAAGATATCTAAAGATATCGAACTGTTTTCCCGGAAGCTGTCGAATCGTAATTTTGTGGAAAAGGCTCCCAAAGAAGTCGTGGAAAAAGATACCGCCAAGCTGGCAGAGTTTAGGGAGAAACGCGCCAAGCTTGAGCATAGCCTGAAGATGCTCGCATAATCATCGATATGGAACCATCTATGCAAAAATTGATAGAGCGCGCGTTGGCTGAAGACATCGGCCCGGGCGATGTTACTTCGAACGCAGTGGTACCGGCAGATGCCGAAGCGGATGCCGCCATGCTCGCGAAACAGGATCTGGTTGTTGCGGGTCTCGAAACGGCCTTTGCCGTGTTCAGGCATATTGACCCCTCCGTGCGCTGTATGTCTCTCTCAAAAGACGGCGACCGCCTGACCGCCGGGACCGTGCTCGCGCGAATTACGGGTAAAACGAGGACGCTGCTCGCGGGTGAACGCGTTGCCTTGAACCTGCTTCAGCACCTGTCCGGCATCGCAACCCTGACTGCCCGCTATATCGACAAAGTTACGGGTCTGAAGACGGCGATTCTTGACACAAGAAAAACGATTCCCGGTCTTCGCGGCCTCGAAAAGTATGCTGTACGGGTGGGCGGCGGCAGGAACCACCGCTTCGGTCTGTACGATGGCGTGCTGATCAAGGACAACCATATTAAAGCCGGCGGCGGTATTTTGCGAACCGTCGAGAACGCACGAAAAGGCGCCCATCACCTGCTGAACGTTGAAGTTGAAACGAAAACGCTCGACGAGGTCCGCGAAGCGCTTGCTGCGGGCGCTGATGTGATCATGCTGGACAATATGACCGTGGATATGATGCGCGATGCAGTGAAGCTCATTGCCGGACGCGCACTGACTGAAGCCTCGGGCAATGTGACCCTGGACACGGTGCGCTTGATTGCCGAAACAGGCGTGGATTTCATCTCCGCGGGCAGTTTAACACACTCGGCACCCGCAGCGGATATCAGCATGAAAATAAAATAAAAGAGTCAAGGAGCAAGAAGATGTGAAGCGGTAAGGGCGTTTTATCTTTTCTCGATCCCTAACCCTTGCTATCTGCCACTGTTTTTTCGCATGTACAAAGACAAAATCCTGAACCTTCTTCGTTCTTCTCATTCCACGTTTCTATCAGGTGAGGAGCTTGCACGCAAGACCGGCATCTCCCGGACGATGGTATGGAAATACATCAAATCGCTCGAACAGGAGGGCTTCGAAATCGAGGCTGTTCCCTCGCAGGGGTACCGCATTGTAGTCTCGCCCGATCGCCTGAGACAGCCTGATATTAAAAAAGGGCTGAAGACGAAACGCATCGGCAGAGAAATCATACTTCTTCCCGAGATTCATTCAACAAACGCGTTCGCCATGGAACGCGCAAACGAAGGCGCATATGAGGGCATCGTTGTCATTGCCGAACTACAAACAAAAGGACGGGGACGGCTTGGACGCACATGGATATCACCCCCAGGAAATATCTACTGCAGTATCGTCGTGCGACCGCAGATTCCGCTGCATAAAGCGCCGCTGGTAACGCTCATGGGGGCTGTTGCCGTTGCCGCAACAGTGAAACAGGCATGCGGGTTGAACGCCGGAATCAAGTGGCCGAATGATATCCTTCTGTCCGGAAAGAAGGTGTGCGGCCTGCTCACAGAAATGAGCGCGGAACAGGACCGGATCCGGCATATTGTGCTTGGGATCGGCATTAATGTAAATATGCATCTGGATGCCCTGCCCGCGGAAGTCCGGATGCAAACGACAACGCTTGCGGCGGAAACCGGATGTAGTATTGACAGAACGATGCTGGTCCGGGAATTGCTGCGAAGTATGGATGCCCGGTATCTCGATTTTCTTCATGATCCCGCGAGCATGCTCGATGAATGGAGAAAACTGAACGTCACGACAGGCAGGCGCGTTGTCGTGAGCGGCGCCGGAGAAACGCTGTCCGGGACAGCCCGCGACATTGACAACGAAGGACGGCTCGTTCTCATGCTCGACGACGGTGCACGCCGAACCGTAGCAGCCGGAGACGTGACGATAATGAAAGAATGAAAAAAAGGGGGTACGGGGTAAAGTAACAAGCAGCGAGGAAATGAACATATGACGATGCATTTTCTTTTCCTGGCGGCTTGACCCTTGCCACTGGATTTGTCTTTTGGGAGGTGCCATGCTTCTCGCTATCGATATCGGCAATACGAATGTCGTCCTGGGTGTTTTTCATGAAAAAAAAATGGTAGAACACTGGCGCGTCGGAACGAACGCCCAGATTACGCCGGATGAGTATGCGATGATCTTCAAGGATCTCTTCGGATTCGCCCGTCTTGGTTTCGAACAGGTAACCGGCGTTATCATCTCAACCGTTGTACCGCCCCTCCTGCCGGTCATGATCGAGATGGCGCAGAAGTACTTCAAGCTCAAACCGCTTATTGTTACCCATGAACTGAAAACCGGTCTGACCATACGCTATGACAACCCGAAGGAAGTCGGCGCCGACCGCATCGTTAATGCCGTGGCCGGCTATATGCTCTTCGGCGGCCCGCTCATTATTGTGGACTTCGGCACTGCCACGACCTTTTGTGCGGTGACCAGCCAGGGGGAATATCTCGGAGGAGCAATCTGCCCGGGGATCAAGATTTCCGCAGAGGCGCTGTTCCAGCGGGCCTCGAAACTGCCGCGTGTCGAACTTGCCAAACCGCAAAAAGTCATCGGTTCGGATACGGTCAGCGCCATGCAGGCAGGAATAATTTACGGGTATGCCGGCCTGGTCGACGGCATCGTGGACCGGATGAAAAAGGAGTTATCTCCTGTCGCGAAGGTCATTGCCACCGGCGGGCTTGCCGAGCTTGTCGCACCGGAGACAAAGAGCATCGAGGAAATTAAGCCCCAGTTGACTCTGGAAGGCTTACTTCTTCTCTATGAAATAAATCACTGATATTTCAATAAATCCGATCATGCTGTGCGGACAGACCTCCGGAGATTGGCCTTTATATAATGCCCCGTTACCTTGACGATTGCAGGGTTTTATGTTATTTTTGACATACTGGGTTGTTCGGAGCACATGCGGGGACTGTGTGAATGAAGATTCTTGTTGTTGATGATGAAGAGGGTGCGCGCGAGTTGTTTAATGCGATACTGTCCGATGAAGGGTACGAGGTTCAGCTTGCCGACAGCGGCGCGACAGCGCTTTCCCTGTTTCGGAACAACCCTTTTAATCTGGTGATAACTGATATCAAGATGCCGGTGATGGACGGTCTGCAGCTGCTCCAGGAAATCAGAAAGATCGGCTCCAAGACCGACGTGATCATGGTAACGGCGTACGGCGAAGTAGAGAGCTATCTTAAGGCCATGAGCCTTGGCGCGGCCGAATACATCAACAAGCCTATCCGAATCAAGGAACTGAAAAGAATCGTGCATAAGGTCCTGACCGAGCAGCAGGCGCGGTCGGGAAACTGAGATGTCTCGCCTTCGCAAGGACCCCATCGTCGGCCGGTGGATTATCGTCGCCACCGAGCGTGCGAGAAAACCAGCCGATTATTCATTCGAAGAACCCCACAACGACATGAGCCCCGCAGAGTGCCCCCTGTGCGGAGGCAATGAGAAGAAAACTCCTCCTGAAATCGCATCATTTAGACCGGAAAAGACGCCCCCCAACAGCGAGGGCTGGTGGGTTCGCGTGATTCCGAGCAAATTTCCCGTACTGCAAATCGAGGGAACTCTCGAGCGGGAAGGCAACGGCATCTATGACTGGATGAACGGCATCGGCGCTCACGAAATGATCATTGAAACGCCCGAGCATGCGATTCGGCTTGAGAACCTGCCGGAAAATCAGGTCGAAAAAGTGCTCTGGGCCTACCGGGATCGCATCCTCGATCTCGAACGCGATTCGCGGCTTCGTTACGTTCTCATTTTTAAGAATCAGGGGTGGTCCGCAGGGTCGTCACTCAATCATTCGCACTCCCAGATCATCGCCACACCGATCATTCCGAAGCTGGTAAAGGAAAAACTGGACGGTGCAAAATCCTACTTCGATTATAAAGAACGCTGCATTTTCTGCGATCTTATCAGGCAGGAGCTTTCCGCTCCGGAGCGGGTAATCGAGGAAACACGCCACTTCCTTGTCATGGCTCCTTTTGCGCCGCGCTATCCTTTCGAGACATGGATCTATCCCAAAAAGCACCTCTGCTCCTATGTGGATGTCACGAAGGAAGAGATCATGGATTTCGCCCGGACACTGCGCCACACGCTGCAGCGTATCGGAAAGGTGCTGAACAATCCCCCGTACAACTTCACCATGTATACTGCACCCAACCGCGTGCCGCGGCGCGGTCATTGGCATACGCTGAATGACGACTTTCACTGGCATCTCGAAATCATGCCGCGGCTCACGCGCGTCGAGGGTTTCGAGCGCGGATCGGGTTTCTATATCAACCCGACGCCGCCCGAGGACGCAGCGAAGTACCTGCGGGATGTAAAGTTGTAAAAAAAGCCGCATTCAATCGAACGCGGCTTTTTTTTGCGGAACACCATCTCAGCGCTCTACGTGCCTTGCGCTCTTGTATAGTTCAACATCCCGCCAGCAAGAAGAATGTCCCGCTGACGCGCGCTGAGGGAATATCTCAGTGAAACGGTTTTTCCTTCCGATGCTTTGAGCTCCAGGTTCTCTCCCTTCACAAGTGCTGCTTTTATGCCGCTGATCTCGACATGTTCATTCGCTTGAACGGCATCATAATCAGCTTCGCGTGCAAACGTGAGCGGCAGGATGCCGAAGTTGATGAGGTTTGCAGCGTGAATGCGCTCGAAGGACTTGGCAATCACCGCCTTGACGCCCAGATACATGGGGCAGATGGCTGCGTGTTCCCGGCTCGAGCCCTGTCCGTAGCTGGCACCAGCTATGACGATATTATGAATGCCTGCCTTCTTGTTTTCAAGCGCCTTCTTCGAGAACTGTGAGTCAACTCCCTCAAATACGAACTCGGCGTATTTCGGGATGTTGGAGCGGTACTTGAGCCGTGAACCCGCGGGCATGATGTGGTCCGTCGTGATTTTATCGCCTACCTTGACGGCAACGATGCCCTTGATCGTGTCCGGGAGCGGCTCCGCAGCAGGCGGGGCACCGATGTTCGGACCGCGGTAGACAGCAACGGAGAGCGGGTCCTTCGCCGGCGACAGAATCATCGAGTCATCAATCCAGAACTGTTCGGGCATGTCGATCTCGGGATAGGGAATGCCGAGATCGCGGGGATCCATGATGCCGCCGGTGAGCGCCGCCGCCACTGCAGTTTCCGGGCTTGCAAGATAGACTTTGGCACTCTTGGTCCCTGAGCGGCCTTCGAAATTGCGGTTGTTCGTGCGGATGGATACTGCCTCGCTCTTCGGCGCCTGGCCGGCACCGATGCAGAAACCGCAGGTCGATTCAAGTACACGCGCGCCTGCTGCGATAATGTCCGCCAGAGCGCCGTTTTTTGCGATCATTTCGAGCACCTGGCGCGACCCCGGCGCGATCCCGAAGCTCACATCCGGGAACACGCGGCGACCCTTGAGCAGGGTCGCGACGATCATCAGATCGCGGTAGGATGAATTCGTGCACGAGCCGACCATAACCTGGTCTACCTTTGTGCCTGCGAGTTCCCTGACCAGCGCGATATTGTCCGGCGAATGCGGTTTAGCCATAAGCGGCTCGAGAGCACCAAGATCCAGGTCAATCACGCGGTCATAGTGCGCGTCCGGATCAGCGGCCAAACTCATCCAGTCCGTCTCCCTGCGTTGTGCTCTCAGAAACATCTTGGCGACCTCGTCGCTGGGAAACACCGATGTGGTTATCCCGAGCTCGGCACCCATGTTCGTGATGGTCGCGCGCTCCGGCACGGACAGGGTCGTGACCCCGTCACCGCCGTACTCGATAACGGTTCCAACGTTACCCTTGGTCGTGAGCATCCTGAGCAGCGACAGGATAACGTCCTTGGTTGAGACCCAGGGTCGGAGTCTGTCGATGAGGTTTACCTTGACCACTTTGGGACAGGTAAGGTAGAAGGGGTCTCCGTCCATGGCGACAACAATGTCGAACCCACCCGCAC
>Ga0187786_10000094_pt1 | contig 28123 bp, 28 predicted proteins | sample 0815_BV2_10_20_M_FD_132449 | JGI IMG/M metagenome (GOLD analysis project Ga0187786, IMG submission 132449) | Tropical peat soil microbial communities from peatlands in Department of Meta, Colombia - 0815_BV2_10_20_MG | ecosystem: Environmental > Terrestrial > Soil > Wetlands > Peat | place...
CCCTGATCGACGCACCATTCGAAAATGGCGCGCACGAAATAGGGCTTGGTGGAAACCATAATGCTTCAGGTGTTGCGGCAGTAGCCAGCGACGCTGGTTAGCGACGCATCACCTTTTCGGACGGCGTCAAAGCGTCGATGAAACCCTGGCGGGAGAAGATCCGCTCGGCATATTTCATCAGCGGTGCCGCTGTTTTTGGCAGTTCGATGCCATAGTGGTCGAGTCGCCAGAGCAACGGCGCCAGCGCGACGTCGAGCATGGAAAAATCATCGCCCAGCATGTGCTTCTGCTTGGCGAACATGGGCGCCAGTTCGGTCAGGCGATCGCGCACGTGCGCCCGCGACTTGTCGGCCGACTTGGCGTTCTTTTCCAGCGCGTCGATATGGCCGAACAACTCATGCTCCATCGTAAACAACAGCTGGCGGGCACGGGCACGCGTCTGCGGGTCCGGCGGCATCAACTGCGGATGCGGGAAACGCTCGTCGATGTACTCGTTGATGATGTTCGCTTCGTAGAGCACCAGATCACGATCAACCAGCACTGGCACGCGGTTGTACGGGTTGATGACAGCGATGTCTTCCGGCTTGTTGAAGAGATCGACATCAATCACCTGGAAGTCCATCTGCTTTTCGTACAAGACGATCCGACAGCGATGGCTGAACGGGCAGGTGGTACCCGAGTACAAATTCATCATGGCACTCGTACCCCACGAATAGTCGGCGTCACGCACCACCTTGCGAACAAGTGGTGCGCTCATTTCACGATGCCCCATATGCAGCATTTTCGGTATCGACAAGTTAATGAATGTCTTTCCAGTATTCGCGTTTCAGCGCATACGAAAGGACGAAGAGTAGGGCCAAGGCGATCAGCACGGCAACGCCCAGATTCTTGCGGAACTCGCCGACCGGCTCACCCATGTACTTGAGGTAGCCGACCAGGTCCGCGACCATGGCGTCGTATTCCTCAGGCTTCAGCTTACCCGGCTTCGCCAGTTTCAGGGTGTGATCATCGCCCATCACCTGCTCGCCCTGAAGTTCCCAGAGCGCGTGCGGCATACCGACGTTGGCGAAGACGACGTTGTTCCAGCCGGTCGGCCGCGAATCATCGCGGTAGAAGGTGCGCAGATAAGTATAGAGCCAGTCGGCGCCGGAACCGAACTCGGAAGCGCGAGCGCGCGCGATCACGCTCAGGTCGGGAGGCGCCGCGCCGAACCACTGCTTCGCCTCGGCGCGCTGCATCGCGATGCGCATCGGTTCGCCCACCTTGTCGGCTGTGAACAGCAGGTTTTCCCGCACCTGGTCATCGGAAAGGCCGATGTCGCGCAACCGGTTGTAGCGCATGGAGGAAGCCGAATGGCAATTCAGGCAATAATTGACGAACACCTTGGCGCCATTCTGAAGTGCCGCCATGTCGCGCGCACGATCCGGCGCCTTGTCCAAGTGCAGCTCGGCGCCGGAGGCGAAGGCCAATACCGGAACCAGCAGCAAAGAGAGGAGCAGCTTATTCATTTGAAGGTCACCCTATCCGGTTCGGGCTGGCACTTGTCCAGCTTGCTGTAGATCGGCATGGCCAGGAAGAAGGCAAAGTAGATCACCGAGCAGATCTGCGCCACAAGGGTGCGTCCCGGCGTCGGTGCCAGCACGCCCAGGTAACCAAGAATGAAGAAACAGACCACCCAGATCGTCAGGAAGCCCTTGAAGATCGGCCCGCGGTAGCGGATCGACTTCGACGGGCTGCGATCCAGCCAGGGCAGGAAGGCGAAGATGAGCACGCCGGCACCCATGGCGATGACACCCCAGAACTTGGCATCGACGCCAAACAGCGGATAAGTCACCGCGCGCAGCAGCGAGTAATACGGCGTGAAGTACCAGACCGGAGCGATGTGCTGCGGCGTCACCATCGGATCGGCAGGAATGAAGTTGTTGTACTCGAGGAAGTAGCCGCCTCCCTCGGGCATGAAGAACAGAATGACCGAGAACACCATCAGGAAGACGACAATGCCGACGATGTCCTTCACCGTGTAGTAGGGATGAAAGGGAATGCCGTCGAGCGGAATGCCGCGTTCGTCCTTCTTCTTCTTGATTTCGACGCCGTCCGGGTTGTTGGAGCCGACCTCGTGCAGTGCCAGGATGTGGGCGACTACGAGACCGATCAGCACCAGCGGAATGGCAATCACGTGGAAGGAGAACATGCGGTTCAGGGTGGAATCACCGATGACGAAATCGCCACGAATCCAGGTGGCCAGATCGTTACCGACCAGGGGGATGGCGGAGAACAGGTTCAGGATCACCTGGGCGCCCCAGTAGGACATCTGGCCCCACGGCAGCAGGTAGCCGGCAAAAGCCTCGGCCATCAGCGCCAGAAAGATCATGACGCCGAAAATCCAGATCAGTTCACGCGGCTTGCGGTAAGAACCGTAGATCATGCCGCGGAACATGTGCAGATAGACGACGATGAAGAATGCCGAGGCGCCGGTCGAGTGCATGTAGCGGATCAGCCAGCCCCAGGGCACGTCGCGCATGATGTACTCGACGCTGGCAAAGGCGATCGGCACGCCGGAAGCATTGAGCGAGGCGTCCGGCTTGTAATGCATGACCAGGAAGATGCCTGTAACGATCTGCAGCACCAGCACCAGCAGGGCCAGGGAGCCGAAGAAGTACCAGAAGTTGAAGTTCTTCGGCGCGTAGTATTCCGACAGATGCGCCTTCCACATGGAGGTCATCGGGAAGCGGGCATCGACCCACTCTGTCACATTGCCCAGCAGCGTGCCGTCGGACTTGAACTTTTCGAAGTTGCTGGCGGCCATGCCTTACGCTCCCTTGGTGTCGACGCCAATGACGATCTTGGCGCCGCTGAGGTACATGTGCGGCGGAACTTCGAGGTTGTCCGGCGCCGGCTTGCTCTTGTAGACGCGACCGGCCAGGTCGAAGGTGGAGCCATGGCAGGGACAAAGGAAACCGCCAGCCCAGTCGGCATCGATGCCGGACTCGGCACCGGTCTTGAATTTTTCGCTCGGCGAGCAACCCAGGTGGGTGCAGATACCCACCGCCACCATGTACTCGGGCTTGATGGAACGATATTCATTCTTGCAGTATTCGGGCTGCTGCGGCTTCTCGGACTTCGGGTCGACCAGCTTGTCGTCGAGTTTTGGGAGCTGATCGAGCATTTCCTTGGTGCGGCGGATGATCCACACGGGCTTGCCGCGCCATTCCACGGTCATCATCTCACCGGGAGCCAGCTTGCTGATGTCGGCCTCAACGGGAGCACCGGCGGACTTGGCCCGCTCGGAAGGAAGCATGCTGGCGACAAATGGCACGACGGCGGCAATCCCTGCCACGCCACCGGCGGTCGCAGTGGCGACCAGCAGGCGACGACGTCCGCAATCCACTTTTCCGTCACAACTCATGGTCTTATCCCTGAATATGGAGAAGGCAATCCCGTAGAGCCGCAGAATTATACAGAAGTTGGTGGGCCGATTAAAGCCCGGATTAGCGCAAACTTATGGAGTCGCATGCACCACAATAGTGCGCACGGACGCTAAACGGCTACTGCACTATCGCAAGTCAATAATCCCGGCGCTCGATCAGCGCCTGGGCCACGGTGGCGGCATCCGAGTATTCGAGTTCGCCACCGACCGGCAGGCCGCGGGCAATGCGGCTAACCTTGAGGCCGCGGGCATGAAGCATTTCGGAAATATAATGCGCCGTTGCCTCGCCCTCGTTGGTGAAGTTGGTCGCCAGGACGACTTCCCGCACGACACCGTCAGTGGCCCGCGCCAGCAGCCGCTCGAAGGCCAGTTCTTTCGGCCCGATGCCGTCCAGCGGACTCAAATGCCCCATCAGCACGTAATAAAGGCCGTTGAAAGCGTGCGTCTGCTCCATGGTGTTGAGATCCACCGGCATTTCGACAATGCAAAGCAGGGACGGATCGCGCTTGGACGAGCGACAGCGATCGCAGACTTCATCTTCGGTGAAGGTGTTGCAGCGGGCACAGCGACGCAGGGTCTGCAGCGCCCGGTCCAATGCCTGGGAGAGGCGCCCGGCGCCGCGGGGGTCGCGTTGCAGCAAGTGATAGGCCATGCGCTGGGCCGACTTGGGACCGACGCCTGGCAGGCAGCGCAGCGCCTCGATCAGCTCATCGAGGCTCGAAGGTCCAACCATCAGAACGGCAGCTTCATTCCGGGCGGCAGATTGAGCCCGTTGGTAAAGCCGCCCATTTTCTCCTGCGTGGTCTGTTCCGCGCGCCGGTTGGCGTCGTTCAGCGCCGCGGCGATCAGGTCTTCCAGCATTTCCTTGTCGTCCATCACCGACGGATCGATGGCGACGCGCTTGACGTCGTGCTTGCAGGTCATTACCACCTTGACCATGCCGGCGCCGGACTGGCCCTCGACCTCCAGGTTGCCCAGTTCCTCCTGCGCCTTGAGCATGTTTTGCTGCATCTGCTGGGCCTGCTTCATCAGGTTGGCCATGCCGCCCTTGTTGAACATTTCGTTAACTCCTCATACAGGTTTGATCGTCGATTCGTCGATGCTGGCGTCGAAAATATCCATCACGTCGCGCACGAAGGGATCGCCCTCGATGGCGGCAACAGCCTTTTCCTGACGCTCGCGCTTTTCGTTGCGGTTGCGCTCGGCCGGGGTTTCGCTCTCGGCCTCGGCCAGTGCGATGACCAGCTTCACCGGCCGGCCCAAATGCGCTTGCAGTTCGGCCTGGAGCTTCTCCTGTGGCGCCTTCGTGTTCAGGAGCGACTTGTGCGCTGGCGGCAGGCGTAGGCTCACTTGGACTTCGCTCATCGCCGCCAATTCGCAATGCTGTGCGAGTTGCCGTGGCAGGCCGGACAGCGGCAGTCGCGCCACCAACGCATGCCAGTCGCTATCGCCAGCCATCTTGCCGGACGATTTGGCCGCGGCCTCCAAAGTCAGCCGTGGTGACACGCCGGGTGCAGCGTCCGGCACGGGCGCTGAACGGGCTGGAGCGGCCGCCGGTGCCCTGACAACGCCGGCGGACAGCGGTGCGGCCGTGTCGGGCCGAAATGCGTGGAGCCGCAGCAGGGTCATGGTGAAACCCGCGTATTCATCCGGCGCCAGCGCCAGATCGTCGCGGCCGTGGATGGCGATCTGATAGCACAGTTGCAGGAACTCGGCATCGAAAGCGGCAGCATAGGGTGCCAGCCGTGTCCGTTCGGCGTCGTCCGCCAGCGCTTGCGGCGCGAACTGCAACAGCGCGATGCGGTGGAACAGGGTCGCCAACTCCTGCAGCGCCGAGTCGAAGGCGAGGCTGCGGGCATCCATGGCATCCGCGACCTCAAGCATGGCTTGCACGTCGCCGGCCATCAGAGCATCCAGGACGGCGAACAACGTATCGTCGCCGACCGTGCCGAGCATGTCGCGCACCCCAGCCTCCTCCACCTTGCCGGCGCCGTGGGCAATGGCTTGGTCGAGCAGACTGAGCGCATCGCGCATACTGCCGGCCGCCGCCTTGGCCAGATGGCGCAGCGCCGCCGGCTCGAAGGGCACGTTTTCCGCGCCGAGGACATGGGCAAGGTGGTCGACAATATGCCCGGGCGGCATCTGCTTCAGGTTGAACTGCAGGCAGCGCGACAGCACCGTCACCGGGATCTTCTGTGGATCGGTGGTGGCGAGGATGAACTTGACGTGTTCCGGCGGCTCTTCCAGCGTCTTCAGCATGGCGTTGAAGGCGTGGCCGGAAAGCTGGTGCACTTCGTCGATCACGTAGACCTTGAATCGGCCCCGGGTCGGCGCGTAGGTGGCCTTTTCCAGCAGGCTCGTCATGTCCTCGACGCCGCGGTTCGATGCGGCATCGAGCTCGATGTAGTCGACGAAGCGACCACCGTCGATCTCGAGACAGGATGAGCAGGTGCCGCAGGGCGTCGCGGTGATGCCGGTCTCGCAGTTGAGCGCCTTGGCGACGATGCGCGCCAGCGTCGTCTTGCCGACGCCGCGGGTGCCGGTGAACAGGTAGGCATGGTGCAGGCGCTGCTGTTCCAGTGCGTGCGTCAGGGCCCTGACGACATGCTCCTGCCCCACCAAGGTGGCAAAGGATTTTGGGCGCCATTTGCGGGCCAGGACCTGATAACTCATTCGACGATTCTACCAAAGCAAACGGGGCGCCCCGTCGGGAAGCGCCCCGTTCTGTCCATGGGAATAACGATCAGCCCTTGGTCGGCGGCGTCATCGGCGCGCCGGGCCCCATGCCTCGCCCAGAACCCATCCTGCCTTTCGATCCCATATGACCCATCCGGGCGGCGTGGATGTCGGCAACCCGCTTCTGGTCAGGTGTCAAGGCATCGTAGAGTTGCTTGAAGGAGCCATTCACCGACTCCATCGCCGCCACACGCTGTTTCATGAGATCCGTCATGCGCAACATGCGCTCCGGTGCGCTCAAGCTGAGATCCTGCGCGTTATCGCGCATGGCCTGGAAACCCTTACCCGCCTCGGCCTTTGCCTTCTCGGCAAATGCTTGCCAGAGCGGTTCCTGCGCTCCGGTCAACTTCAGATCGGTCTTGAGTCGGGCCAGGCGCTGCTCGGCGCGGGCCGCGGGATCGAACTTGCCGCCCCGCATGCCGCCGCCCATCATGCCCATCGAGCCATCGCAATTTCCCGGGCCGCCGGGACCCGACTGGGCGAAGGCCAGCGAGCCCGCACCCATGATGCCTGCGGTCACGATGGCGGCAAAGATCTTCCTGCTGGATTCCATTGTTCTCTCCTGTTGATGCCTGATTGGCACGGTCATTTCAGCGCTGGCGCGTAAGCGACCTGTTTCAACGACAACAAGATTTGTAAGGGGATGTTGCCGCCGACAGAAAACGGAGGGGGTGGCGAGCCTGACCCCCGGCACTTGCGGACATCGGCTGTGGCTGCTTCCTTCCGGACCTGACCAGGTTCACCGCGCCACAATGCGGGGAGACCCGCCACAACGAATTCTAACCCAGAAGGAAGCCGCGCACGATGCCGATCTGGTCGGCGCTCATCAACATTGGGGCATGGCCGACGCCGGGAATCTCTACCACCGTCGCCTTTGGCCCGCGCTCCGCCATCTGCTGTGCAGTCTCGGCGGTCAGCAGATCGGACTGGGCACCGCGCAGCACCAGTGTCGGACAGCGAACCGCCTCGTAGGTCGGCCAGAGTTCGACATCCTTGCCCTCCCCCATCGCCTGGCGGAAAGGCTCGGCGATGCCGGGGTCGTAGGCCATCGCGAAACCGCCGTCGGCCAGCGGCCGCAGCGCGTGAATGGTCAGGTGCCGCCACTCGGCGTCCGTCAATGCACCGAACGGCGTCGACACGAAGCGCACGAACGCTTCGGCCTGCTCGACAGAAGCGAAACGTGGCGTCGTGCCAACGTACTCGCCGATGCGGGCAATGGAACTGGCCGCGAGTACCGGCCCGACGTCGTTCAGCACCAGCCGGGAAATCGGGCTGCCCTCCTGGGCCGCCAACGCCATGCCGATCAGGCCGCCCATGGAAGTGCCCACCCAATCCACCGTCTTCGCATCGAGGCGTGCGAGCAACGTCACCATGTCGGCGCAATATTGCGGCACCGTGTAATGGCGCGTGTCGCGCAGCCAGTTGCTGCGGCCGCGGCCGACCACGTCGGGACAGACGACGCGGTACTCGCCGACCATCACGTGCGCCAGAAAATCGAAGTCCCGGCCGCAACGGGTCAGCCCGTGGACGCACACCAGGACGCGCGGATTGTGGGGGTCGCCCCACTCCACATAGGCCATGTCGTGCAAACCCGCCGGACTCAGGCATTGGACGGTGCGTTGGCGCATTTCGATCATGTTGACTCCCTTCGCCGCAAGTCTATCAGCGCGCGTGCCAGTAACGGTGGCGCGTTTGTCGCTCCGCCGTCGTGACGACGCCATGGCGGCCAAGAAGCACCGTCACTGCCCCATCCGCGTCGGTGCGATGCGGTTCGGTGCCGGCAGCCTCGAAGCGCTTGACGACTTCCGTGGCCGGATGGCCGAAGCGATTGCGGTAGCCAGCCGAGTAGATAGTCAGCCGTGGCTGCACGCCGGCAATGAATGCCGGCGTCGACGAACTGCGGCTGCCATGATGCGGTGGCACGAGAACTTCGGCGGCGACGTCCGCCCCATGCCTTGCCAGCAGGGCGGCCTCGTTGCGGGCCTCGATATCGCCAGTCAGCAGAACGGCGCCGCTGATCGCCGAGACCTTCAGCACGCAGGACAGATCGTTGCTCTTCGTCGCCACGGAATAATCGCCTTCGGTCGGGTGCAGCACATGGAAACGCACCCCATCCCACTCCCATGCCTCGCCGTCCACGCATTGCCGATGCGCCACGGGCAGAGCCGACAGCGGATGGCCCGCCGACACCGAGGTGAGCAGCAGCGCGGTCGGTATCGACTCCAGCACCGACTCGGCGCCACCCTCGTGGTCCTTGTCCTGATGGCTCACCATCATCGTGTCGAGTGCACGCACGCCGGCCGCCCGCAGGTAAGGCACTATGATGCGGTTGCCGCTGTTGGCGTCGGCCGAGAAGGCCGGGCCGGCGTCATAAAGCAGGTCGTGGCCGGCCGTCTGCACATGCACCGCCAGGCCTTGGCCGACGTCGAGTACGCGCACGATCGCCTCGCCCACTGCGGGCCGCGGCACTGGGACAAATACCAGCGGCAGCAAGGCCACGATACCGATCCAGTGGGCCGGAAAGCCGCGCGGCATCAACAGCCAGCCAACGCCGGCAACGCCCAGCGCCACGGCCCAGCCCGGTGGCGCCTGCTGCTGCCAGACCGCCCAATCGGAGGCGGCAAGCCAGTCGAGCAGCAACATCAGTTCAGCGGTCAACCAATGGGCAAGCCACAGCAGCGGCTCGGCAAACGGCAAAGCACCCAACAGCGCCAGCGGCGTCACCAATAGGCTGATCACCGGGATGGCCACGGCATTGGCCAGCGGCGACACCAGCGAGAATTGCTGAAACATGGCCAGCAGTGCCGGAATCATGCCTACGGTGACGGCCCACTGGGCGCGCCCCCAGGCCGCCAGCCAGTGGCCTTCGCCCAGGCGCCCGGTGCCGATGTAGAACAACAGGCCGACGGCGCCGAACGACAGCCAGAAGCCCGCCGCCAGCACTGCCCACGGATCGAGCAGCAACACCAGCAGCAGCGCCAGCGCCAGCACCCGACTGACCACCGTCGTGCGGCCGGTCCAGAGCGCAAGCGCCACCACGGCCAGCATGTAGAGCGTGCGCTGGGCAGGCACGGCGAAGCCGGCGAGCAGGCAATAGGCCAGCGCGGAAAGAAAGCCCGCCGCTGCCGCGACCTTTTGCGCTGGCAGGCGCAACATCAATCGCGATGACCTACGCCAGCCCCAGCCGGCCAGCCAGGCGGCCAGGCCAGCCACCATGGTGACATGCAGGCCGGATACGCTCAACAAGTGCGTCACGCCGGTGCGCGCAAACACTTGCCAGAGCTCTTGGTCGATTGCCCGCTGATCGCCGATGGCCAGCGCCACCAGCACTCCTGCATACGGCGCATCGCCGAGCGCGCGCTGGAAATGGTCGCGCAAGTGCTGGCGCAGACGTTCGATCACGTAACCCGGCGTCCGAACCAGATCGGCCAGCTTTCGATTGGTCTCGGCCTTGCGCACATAGCCGGTGGCCCGGACGTTCTGTTCGAACAGCCAGGCCTCGAAATCGAAACCATCTGGGTTCAGGTTGCCGTGCGGCCGCTTCAGCCGGACAGTCAGCGACCAGCGCTCGCCGGCCCTGATTTCCGGCAGGGCGTGAAAATCGTCGTCCTCCTGCGTGCGCCAGCCGCTATACCAGGCCAGCGATATTCTCGACGGCACGGTACTGGTGGCATTCTCGACATCGAAGTCGAAGCGCAGGCCGTTGTCGAAACGCTGCGGCAGGCTGGCGACAACGCCGACAATGTCGACGTCGCGTCCCTCGACCGCTGTCGGCAGCGCATCGGCCAGACGATGCTGGGCCAGCCCGCCGGCCCAGGCGAAGCCCAGCAGGGCTGCGCCGGGCAGGAGCAACCAATGCCAGCAGCGCATGCCTGCGGCGATCAGGACAACGCCAGCCGTCAGCAGGAGACCCAGCGGACTGGCGGCCGGCAGTTCGGCAGAAAACTGCAGGGCCACGATTCCGGCAGCGAAGGCGAGGATGACGAAGCGCATGTCAAGGGCATTCCCGACTGCCATTAGACCAGAAGTCCCGGACTTTTCCGCTAGAATCCGCCGACGATGCTGCCCTACTGCCTGGTCAAACCCTTCGTCTTCGCCCTCGATCCCGAGACGGCGCACGAATTGACGCTTGCCGGCCTCGCCGCCCTGCAAAAGACCGGGCTGGTACCCGCCTACCGGCCGTCGAAATCGGCGCCGGTCACGGTCATGGGGCTCGACTTCCCGAATCGCGTCGGTCTGGCCGCCGGCCTCGACAAGAATGGTGATGCGATCGACGCCCTGGCCGGCTGGGGCTTTGGCTTCCTCGAAATCGGCACCGTCACGCCAAGGGCGCAACCGGGCAATCCGCGGCCGCGCCTGTTCCGGCTGCCGGAGGCCCAGGGCATCATCAACCGCATGGGCTTCAACAACCACGGCGTCGATGCGCTGGTCGAAAACGTCAAGGCAGCGCGCTTCAAGGGCATCCTCGGCATCAACATCGGCAAGAACTTCGACACGCCGATCGAGAATGCCGCCGACGACTACCTCGCCTGCCTCGACAAGGTCTACGCCCACGCCAGCTACGTCACGGTCAACATCTCCAGCCCCAACACCAAGAATCTGCGGCAACTACAGGGCGAATCGGAACTCGACGCCCTGCTCGGCGCGCTCAAGGCCCGCCAGACGAAACTGGCGCAGCAGCATGGCCGCTACGTACCGCTGGCGCTGAAGATCGCCCCCGACCTCGACGAGGGGCAGATCGCCAATATCGCCGACGCCCTGCGCCGGCACCGCATCGACGCCGTTGTCGCCACCAACACCACCCTGTCGCGCGAGGGCGTCGAGCATCTGCGCCACGGCCACGAGGCCGGTGGCCTCTCGGGCGCGCCGCTGTTCGAGAAGTCCACCGCCGTGTTGCGACGGCTGACTTTCGCCCTGGCCGGCGAGCTGCCGGTCATCGCCGCCGGCGGCATCACCGACGGTGCCAAGGCGATGGCCAAACTCGAAGCCGGCGCAGCGCTGGTGCAGGTCTATTCCGGCATCGTCTATCGGGGACCCGACCTGATCAAGGAATGCATTCAGGCCACGGCCGCAACCGGGGCCGGCGGCACCGGGAAATCCCGCACGGCACAATAGACAGGCGAACTTCAGGGTTGTCTAATGGACGGCAAACGGCGATAATTCGCGCCGTTCCCTCCCCGCCGGCTGAAGCTGGCCGGAAAACCCCGTTATGACCAGCTACCTGTTCATCGTCCTCGGCGCCGTACTCGTCAATAACGTCGTCCTCGTCCGCATCCTCGGGCTGTGCCCCTTCATGGGCGTCTCGAAGAAGCTGGAGACCGCCGTCGGCATGGGCGCCGCCACTACCTTCGTGCTGACCCTCGGTTGCGGCACCAGCTACGTCATCGATTCCTGGCTGCTGATCCCGAACGACCTCGAATACCTGCGCACACTGGCCTTCATCGTCACGATCGCGGCCATCGTCCAGTTGACCGAACTGGTCATCCAAAAGACCAGCCCTATGCTGCACCAGGTGCTTGGCATCTACCTGCCGCTGATCACCACCAATTGCGCCGTGCTGGGCATACCGCTGCTCAACATCAGTCAGAAACACAACTTCGTCGAATCGCTGTTGTTCGGCTTCGGCAGTTCCATCGGTTTCACCCTGGCCCTGGTGCTGTTCGCCGGCTTGCGCGAGCGGCTCGACGGCGCCGACATCCCAAAAAATTTCCGTGGCACCGCCATCGGTTTCATCACCGGCGGCATCATGAGCCTGGCCTTTATGGGCTTTGCCGGCCTCGACAAGTACAAATAGGATGTTCAGCGCCCTTTTCGTCATGGCGCTGGGCGCCGTCATCCTCGGCGCTGCCCTTGGCTATGCGGCGGTGAAATTCAGGGTCGAAGGCGATCCGCTGGTCGAGAAGATCGATAGCATCCTGCCGCAGACGCAGTGCGGACAGTGCGGCTTCCCGGGTTGTCGTCCCTATGCCGAAGCAATCGCCAAGGGCGAGGCCGACATCAACTGCTGTCCGCCCGGCGGCGAGGAGGGCATCAAGAAGCTGGCCGACCTGCTCGGCCGCGAGTTCAAGCCGCTGTCCGGCGAGCACGGCGTCGAGAAGCCCAAGAGCGTGGCCGTCATCGACGAAAATGTCTGCATCGGCTGCACCCTCTGCCTCCAGGCCTGCCCGGTCGACGCCATCGTCGGCGCCGCCAAGCAGATGCACACCATCGTCGCCGCACAGTGCACGGGTTGCGAGCTGTGCATCGAACCCTGTCCGGTCGATTGCATCGCCATGTTGCCGATCGCCGAAGCCGTCGACAACTGGAAATGGAAGTACCCGGTGTTCGACATCGCCCAGAGGCGCGCCGCATGAGCCGTCGCTTGTTCAAGTTCCATGGCGGCGTCAAGCCGGCCTACAACAAGGAATCCTCGAACCACGAGCAGATTGCCGACGCACCGCTGCCTGCCGAGTTCGTCATCCCGCTGCACCAGAGCATTGGTGGCATCCCCCGCCCCGTGGTGAAAGCCGGCGAGCACGTACAGAAGGGGCAACTGATCGGCGGCCCGGACGGCAGCGTTTCATCCGCCGTGCATGCCTCGACCTCCGGCACCGTCAAGGCAGTCGAGATGCGGCGCATGCCGCACACCTCGGGCCTGTCGGCGCTCTGCGTCGTCATCGAACCGGACGGCAAGGACGAATGGATCGGGCATGCGCCTGTTCCGTGGCGGACAATGTCGCCAGGCGAAGTACGCAATGCCTTGCGCGATGCCGGCGTGGTCGGTCTCGGCGGGGCGGTGTTCCCCTCCCACCTCAAGGTCAATCCTGGCAAGGAAGGCCACCTTGACACACTGGTGATCAACGGTGCCGAATGCGAGCCTTTCATCACCTGCGACGACATGCAGATGCGCGAACGGCCGGATGGCATCATAAAAGGCGCGGCCATCCTGCGCGACCTGACCAAAGCCCGACAGGTACTCATCGGCGTCGAAGACAACAAGCCGGAAGCCATCGCCGCCATGCGAGCCGCCGTCGAACGAATAGGCGCCGAGCGTATTGACGTCGTCGCCGTGCCCACCCGTTACCCCGCTGGCGGCGCCAAGCAGCTGATCCGCGTCCTTACCGGCATCGAGGTGCCGCACGGCAAGCGCTCGACCGACTACGGCGTGCAGTGCTTCAACACAGGCACCGCCCATGCCATCTACGATGCGCTCGAACTCGGCCGGCCGATGATCTCGCGCATTGTCACCGTCGCCGGCAACGTCGAACGACCGCGAAACTACGAAGTCCGCTTCGGCACCCCGATGAAGGACGTCGTCGCCCTATGCGGCCCAAAGCCCGACACCGACAGGCTGATTATGGGCGGGCCGATGATGGGCTTTCGCATGCCCGGCGACGAAGTGCCCGTGGTCAAGGCCACCAACTGCATCCTGGTCGGATCGAAGGTGCTGTTCCCGCCACCGCCGCCGGAAATGCCCTGTATCCGCTGCGGCGAATGCGCCAAGGCCTGCCCGGCCGACCTGGCGCCCTTTGAGATGTACTGGTTCTCGCGGGCCAAGATTTTCGGCAAGGCGCAGGAATATCACCTGTTCGACTGCATCGAGTGCGGTTGTTGCGCCTACGTCTGCCCGTCGCGCATTCCCCTGGTCGATTACTACCGCTTCGCCAAGAGTGAAATCTGGGCACGCGAACAGGAGAAGGAAGCCGCCGACGGTGCCCGCGAGCGCTACGAATTCCGCCTCGCCCGCGAAGAACGCGAAAAGCAGGAAAAAGCCGCCAGGCTGGCCGCCAAGGCCGCCGAAACCAAGGCCAAGCTGGCAGCTGCCGCCGTCGCCGGCGCCGAGGATGACCCGAAGAAAGCCCTGATTGCGGCCGCGCAGGCGCGCGCCGAACAGCAGAAAACCGCGGCGGAAACGAAAACCAATGCTGAATAATTCGCCCTACTTCCGTCAGCCCGCCAGCGTCAGCAGCGTGATGCTGCGTGTGCTGGCCGCCCTGATTCCCGGCATCGCCGTCTATGTCTGGTTCTTCGGCGCCGCCATCCTGATCCAGATCCTGCTCGCCTCCGCCGCCGCCCTCGCCGGCGAAGCCGCGATGTTGAAGATCCGCGGCAAGCCGGTGCTGCTGTTCCTCGCCGACGGCAGCGCGCTGGTCACCGCCTGGCTGATCGCCCTCACCTTCCCGCCAATCGGCCCCTGGTGGCTGGTGGTACTCGCCACCCTGATTGCCATCGTGGTCGCCAAGCACCTCTACGGCGGCCTCGGCCAGAACCCGTTCAATCCGGCGATGGTGGCCTTCTGCGTCATGATCGTCGCCTACCCGCAACTGATGTCGCAGTGGCCAGCGGTTGGCTTCACGGATTTCTCCGCTCAACTGGGCGCGATTTTCGGCGAGCGCCACCTCGATGCCATGGTCATGGCGACGCCGCTCGATACCCTGCGCACGGCCCTGCACACGGCCGAGGCGAAGGCGACGGTGGCTGGCGTGTTCGGCAGCAACGCCGCGTTCGGCAACATCGGCGGCAAGGGCTGGGAGTGGGTCGCCGTCGCCTACCTGCTCGGCGGCCTCTGGCTGATCCAGCAGCGCATCATCACCTGGCACATGCCGGCCGCGTTTCTGGGTACGCTGGCGCTGATCGCAGGCATTGCCAGCACCGCCGGTCCCGACAAGCTCGCCGGCCCGCTCTTCCACATCCTCACCGGCGGCGCCATGCTCGGCGCCTTCTTCATCGTCACCGACCCGGTGTCGGGAGCCACCACGCCAAAGGGCAAGCTAATTTTCGCCGCCGGCATCGCCCTCCTTACCTGGATCATCCGCGTCTTCGGCGCCTATCCGGACGGCATCGCCTTCGCCACGCTGCTGATGAACATTTGCGTGCCGCTGATCGACATGGCAACCCAGCCGCCGGTCTTCGGCCACAAGAACGACGGCAAGGAAGGGGGCAAGCCGTGAGCGAAGACCGCGTGCCCGATCCGCTCGCCCCCATCGAGGTTCCGCCACCGGCCGAAGCGTCCGTTGTCCGCATCTCCTCGCGCACGGCGACCATCCTGCTGCTATTCACCCTGACCTTCACGGCCCTGATGGCGGCGACCTATTTCGCCACCAAGCCGGCCATCGAGGCCAGTGCCCGCGCCGAGAAAATGAAACTGATCGGCGAGGTTCTGCCGAAGTCGGGCTACGACAACGACCTGCTCGCCGATGGCGTCAGCCTGCCGCCGATGCCCGCGCTCGGTCTTGACGACGTTTCGACCGTCTACCGGGCCCGCAAGGATGGCACACCGGTCGCCATGGTGGTCGAGGCGGCAGCGCCGGACGGCTATTCCGGGCGCATCGGTCTGCTGCTGGCGATCGGCGCCGACGGGCGCCTGCTGGCCATGCGTGTCACCGATCACAGGGAAACGCCGGGGCTCGGCGATTACATAGACCCCAAGAAGGACAAAAACAAGACCAGTCCCTGGATCGGCCAGTTCGACCGCAAGGGTTTCGAGGACATCAATCCCGAGCAATGGAAGGTGAAGAAGGACGGCGGCATGTTCGACGCCCATGTCGGCGCCACCATTTCCGCCCGTGCAGTCACCAATGCCAGCGGGCGAGCGCTTGCTTGGGCCGGGGAACGGCGGGAAAAGCTGTTCGCGCTGCCTGCGGCAGCGAAATTCGAGGAGTGAGTCCATGAGTGTCTATCGCGACATCACCTACAACAGCCTGTGGAAGCAGAATCCGATCCTGGGCCAGGTACTGGGCCTGTGCCCGACGCTCGCCATCACCACCAGTTTCATCAACTCGTTCAGCCTCGGCCTGGCCACCACCTTCGTCATGGCCATGTCGAACTTCGCCGTCTCCGCGCTGCGCTCCTTCATCCCCTTCGAGATCCGCATTCCGGTGTTCATCCTGATCATCGCTGCGCTGGTCACTGTCGTCGACCTGGCCATGAACGCGTGGCTGCACGACATTTATCTCGTCCTGGGCATCTTCATTCCGCTGATCGTCACCAACTGCATCGTGCTGGCACGCGTCGAGGCCTATGCCGCCAAAAATCCCGTCCTCGCCTCGACCTGGGACGGCGCCATGATGGGTATCGGCCTTACTCTGGTGCTGGCTGTGCTTGGTATCGTGCGAGAGTTGTTCGGCCAGGGCACGTTGCTTTCGGGCATCGAGATGATCATTCCCGGCACCGAGGCGATCCGGTTGCTGCCCGAGGACTATCCGGGTTTTCTGGTCGCCGTCCTGCCGCCCGGCGCCTTCTTCGTCCTCGGCCTGCTGATCGCCGGCCGTAACTGGCTCGATGCGCGTGCCAACGAGAAGGCCCGCCAGCACCTGCTTCAGGCACAAGCCCACGCCTGATGCCGACGGCGGCTACAATGCCGCCATGACGTCAGCACCCCTCTTCCGTACCGCCGGCATTCGCGCCATCGAGGGCCGCTTTGCCGACGCTCGACCGCCGCTGATGGAGCGCGCCGGCGCCGCCGTTGCCGCTACTGCACGTGAGATGCTTGGCACCCGCACCGGTCCGGTCCTGATCGTCGCCGGCCCCGGCAACAACGGTGGCGATGGCTTCGTCGCAGCCCGTGTGCTCACGGCGCAGGGAATCGAAGCGGTCGTCGTCCGCGCCGGTACCGACGACATTCCGGCACGCGACTGGCGGCTGGTCATCGATGCGCTGTTCGGCATCGGGCTGACGCGCGCCATCGAAGGCCGACTGGCCGATGCCGTCGGGCAGATCAACTCGCTCGGCTGCCCGGTTCTGGCAGTCGACGTCCCGAGTGGCCTCTGTGCCGATACCGGGCAGGTGCTTGGCTGCATCGTCAGCGCCTCGCGAACACTGACTTTCATCGCCGGCAAACCCGGTCTTTACACTCTCGACGGCCCCGACCATAGCGGCGAAGTGCTGGTGAATGACCTGGGACTCGACGTCGGCGAGCCTGAGGGGCAAGTCATCTCCCCGACGCTATTCCGGTCACAACTGCGCCCCCGCCGGCGCAACAGCCACAAGGGCAGCTTCGGCAGCGTCGGCATCGTCGGCGGCGCACCGGGCATGGCCGGTGCCGCCCTGTTGGCCGGCCGCGCGGCGCTGAAACTGGGTGCCGGCCGCGTCCATGTCGGCATGCTGGAACGGCTGTTGGTCGATCCCATGCAGCCGGAACTGATGCTGCGTCCGGCCGATCAGGCGTTCGGCCTCGCCACCGCGCTCGCCGTCGGCCCCGGCCTCGGCCAATCCGCTGACGCCAAGGAACTGCTGCGGCAATCGATCGCTGCCGCGCTGCCGCTGGTGCTCGACGCCGACGCCCTCAATCTGCTGGCGGCCCATCCGGTGCTGCTGGCGAAAGTCAGTCGCCGCGAGGCGCCGACGCTCCTGACGCCGCATCCCGCCGAGGCTGCCCGAATGTTGGGCATGAGCATCGAGGCCGTGCAGGCCGACCGCCTGGCCGCCGCCCTCGAACTTGCGCGACGCAGCCGCGCCCAAGTCGTGCTCAAGGGTTGCGGCAGCATCGTCGCATCGCCGGACGGTCGATGGTTCATCAACACCACCGGCAACCCGGGACTCGCTTCGGCCGGCAGCGGCGACGTGCTTACCGGCATCGCCGCCGCCCTGCTGGCCCAACAGTGGCCGGCGCTGGAAGCGACGCTGGCGGCGGTGCATCTGCACGGTGCCGCCGCCAATGCCCTCGTCACCGCCGGAACCGGACCCGTCGGCATGACTGCCGGCGAACTCATCGACACCGCCCGCACCCTGCTCAACCGCTGGATCGCCAATGCCTGAGCAACATCCCCTGCGGGGGGTGGCGTTGATGCTGGCGGCCCTGTTCTGTTTCGCGCTGCTCGACGCCACCTCCAAGCACCTGTCGCAGACCTTCAATGTGCCGCTGCTGGTCTGGGCCCGCTACACGGTGCATTGCCTGCTCATGCTGGTCTTTCTCGGACCTTCGCAGGGTGCCCGGCTGGTGGCGACCGCACGTCCATTCGCACAAATCGGACGCGCGCTGCTGCTGGTGGCCGTCACCGGCTTCGCCATGGCCGCCTTTCGGGTCATGCCGCTGGCGGAAACGACCGCCCTGGTCTTCGTCACGCCGCTGATCGTGGCGCTGCTGGCCGGCCCCTTCCTCGGTGAACGGGTCGGTGCACCGCGCTGGCTGGCAGCATTGGTCGGCTTCGGCGGCACACTGCTGATCGCGCGACCCGGCGGCACGCTGCCGCCGGACGGGATTCTCTACACCATGATCGCCGCCGTCTGCTATGCCTTCTACCAAATCCAGACACGCAAGATGGCCGCCACGGAAAGGCCCGTGACCATGGTCTTCTATACCGCCCTGGTCGGTACCGCCGCCATGTCGCTGGCGCTGCCCTGGATCTGGACCGGACCGGCACCCGAACCGCTGGAGGCCGTAATGATCGCGTCGCTGGCGATTTACGGCGGCACCGGCCACTTCCTGCTCACGCACGCCTTCCGCCATGCCCCGGCATCGACGCTGGCGCCGTTTCTCTACGCCCAGTTGATCTGGGCGTCATTGCTGGGCTGGCTGTTCTATGATCAATGGCCGGACACGCTCTCCATTGCCGGCATGCTCACCATCGTCGCCGGCGGCGTTGCAGTCGCCGTCGCGGAACGGACCGGGGCGCGTAGAATCGATTTGGAAAGGGGATAGACATGGACTTCGCGTTGCACCTGGCGGCGGAAATCGACCGCAACGTATCCGCGGCGCTGATCGAGGATATCGGCGGTGGCGATCTGACGGCACTGCTGACGCCGGGCGGCCATCAAGCCCTGGGCACCGTCATCAGCCGCCAAGAGGCTGTGCTGGCGGGTCAGTCATGGTTCGACGCCTGCTTCCAGCAACTCGACCCGGCAGCGGAAATTCAGTGGGCCGTCCGCGATGGCGAGCGCGTCGCACCCGGTCAGGTGCTCTGCGAGATTCAGGCCGATACGCGGGCGCTGCTAACCGCCGAGCGCGCGGCACTGAATTTCCTGCAACTCCTCTCCGGCACCGCCACCACCACCCGTCGCTATGTCGATGCCGTCGCCGGCACCGGCGCCCGCATCGTCGATACCCGCAAGACACTTCCCGGACTGCGGCTGGCACAGAAGTACGCGGTGCGCTGTGGCGGCGGCGCCAACCACCGGATGGGGCTTTACGACGGTATCCTGATCAAGGAGAACCACATCATCGCCGCCGGCGGTATCGCGCCGGCTCTCGATCATGCCCGCAGTCTGGCCCGTGGCGGCGTCTTCATCCAGATCGAGGTGGAAACCCTGGCACAACTGGCCGAGGCGCTCGATTGCGGCGCCACCATGATCCTGCTCGACAACATGGATCTGGCGCAGATGCGGGAGGCCGTGCACATCACCGCCGGCTGCGCGGAACTGGAAGCGTCGGGCAGCGTACGTTTGAACATGGTGCGCGCCATTGCCGACACGGGAGTCGGCCGCATTTCCATCGGCAGCCTGACCAAAGATCTGCGCGCTATCGACTTGTCATTGCGCCACGTGGAGCAATAGCGATGGCATTCGATGTTAGAATTCGCGCCTCAGCGGAGAGGTGGATGAGCGGTTTAAGTCGCACGCCTGGAAAGCGTGTTTAGGTTAATGCCTAACGCGGGTTCGAATCCCGCCCTCTCCGCCAAGACATACTTGACGAGCACCCACAGAAAGCGAGAATGCCGAGATGCTGTTCATCCTTTACTACATCATCGCGATCTCAGTCCTGGTCATGCACTTCACCGGCTTCCTGGCCCGGTACAACCTGGAATGGCTGGTACTCGCTCTGGCCGTGACGGTTTTCCCGGCGGTCATTTACCTCTGATATTCTCAGGACCCGGTCCGATCACGCTCAGCTACAAAATTTCACCATGTAGGCCTTAACGGCCTCGACGTCGGCGTCCATGACCTCGACGCGCTGCGGCAAGGCTTCGATACCGTCGAAATCTGCCGGCCGCAAGGGATCCCGCCCCAGAGCTTCCTGGATCGTTTCGCCAAACTTAACCGGCTGCGCCGTTTCCAGCACGATCATCGGCGTGCCGGCTTCCCGGTACTCCCGCGCCACCTTGACGGCATCGGCCGTGTGGGTATCGATCATGACGCCAAAGCGCTGCCAGACGTCGCGGATGGTCGCCAACCGGTCGGCATGGGTGCTGCGCCCCGAGGTAAAGGCGAATTGCGGCAATCGCTCCAGGAAGGGCGTACCGGTGAGATCAAAGCTGCCGCCGGCATCGACCTCCGACCAGAGCTGGCTGACGATCACAGGATCGCGGCTGACCAGGTCGAAGATGAAGCGCTCGAAGTTGGATGCCTTGGAAATATCCATCGACGGGCTCGATGTCACGTAGGTCTCCACGGTCTTGCGGGGCCGGTAGATGCCAGTGCGGAAGAATTCGTCGAGCACGTCGTTCTCGTTGGTGGCCAGCACCAGGCGGGCGATCGGCAGGCCCATCATGCGGGCGATGTGGCCGGCGCAGATGTTGCCGAAGTTGCCTGATGGCACTGCAAACGCGACCTGCTCGTCATTCGACTGCGTGGCCGCGAAGTAGCCCTTGAAGTAATAGACAATCTGCGCCGCAACCCGCGCCCAGTTGATCGAATTGACCGCGCCGATCTTGTATTTTGCCTTGAACTCGGCGTCGTTCGACACCGCCTTGACGATGTCCTGGCAGTCGTCGAACATGGCCCGGATGGCGATGTTGAAGATGTTGGCGTCTTGCAGCGAAAACATCTGCGCCCGCTGGAATGCGCTCATCTTGCCGTCCGGCGACAGCATGAACACGCGCACGCCATGCTTGCCGCGCATGGCGTATTCGGCCGCCGAACCGGTATCGCCCGAGGTGGCGCCAAGGATGTTGATCTCCTCGCCCCGCTTGGCCAGCACATACTCGAACAGGTTGCCGAGCAATTGCATGGCCATGTCCTTGAAGGCCAGCGTCGGCCCGTTGGACAGTTCCAGCAGATGAAAGCCCGGTTCGAGCGTGGTCAGCGGCGTGATGTCATCCGCATCCCGGCCCGGCCGGCAGTGGCAATAGACGCTTGCCGTGTAGGTCCGGTCGACGATGGTCTTGAGATCGCAGGCCGGGATGTCGGTGATGAACTTCTGCAGTACGCGCAGAGCCAGGGCGTGATAGGGCAGCTCGCGCCACTCGGCCAGCTCCGCCGGCGTCACCTGTGGATACTCCTCCGGCAGATAGAGGCCACCGTCCGGTGCCAGGCCACCGAGCAGGATGTCGCAGAAGGTCTGCGGCTCGGAGTGGCCGCGAGTGGAGATGTAACGCATCAGCGCAGCTCTTCCAAACGCAGACGGATCACCTTGCGCTTGACGACCGGCAGCGCCTCGATCCTGGCAATGGCGCTATCGACCTGCTTTTCCTTCGTCACGTGCGTCAGCATGATGATGTCGGTCTGCATTTCGCCTTCGCCCGGCTCACGCTGGATCATGGCGTCGATGGAAATCTGCTGGTCGGCCAGGATGCGGGTGATATCGGCCAACACGCCCGGCTTGTCCTCGACGCGCAGGCGCAGGTAGTAGCTGGTCTCGACCTCGGCCATCGGCAGCACCGGAATGTCCGCCACGGCATCCGGCTGGAAGGCCAGATGCGGCACGCGGTTCTCAGGATCGGCGGTCGCCATGCGGGTGACGTCCACCAGATCGGCAATCACCGCACTGGCGGTCGGCTCGGCGCCGGCCCCCTTGCCATAGTACAGCGTTGAACCGACGGCATCACCCTGCACCAGCACGGCATTCATGGCGCCCTCGACATTGGCGATCAGGCGCCTGGCTGGAATCAGGGTCGGATGCACGCGCAGTTCGACGCCTGCCGTCGTGCGCCGGGTAATGCCCAGCAGCTTGATGCGGTAGCCGAGCTGCTCGGCGTACTTGATGTCCTCGGCCTCCAGCTTGCTGATGCCCTCGATGTACGCCTTGTCGAACTGCATCGGGATACCGAAGGCGATGGCCGACATGATGGTCAGCTTGTGGGCGGCATCGACACCCTCGATATCGAAGGTCGGGTCAGCCTCGGCGTAGCCCAGACGCTGGGCTTCCCTGAGCACCGTCTCGAAGGGCAGACCCTTGTCGCGCATCTCGGAGAGGATGAAGTTGGTGGTGCCGTTGATGATGCCGGCGATCCACTGGATGCGGTTTGCGGTCAGGCCCTCGCGCAGCGCCTTGATGATCGGAATGCCGCCGGCAACGGCCGCCTCGAAGGCAACCATGACGCCCTTCCTCTGCGCGGCGGCGAAGATCTCGTTGCCATGCACGGCCAGCAGCGCCTTGTTCGCCGTGACGACGTGCTTGCCATTCTCGATGGCCTTCAGCACCAGTTCCTTGGCGACGCCGTAGCCGCCGATCAGTTCGACGACGATATCCACGTTCGGATCGCTGACCACGGAAAAGGCATCGTCGGTCAGTTTGCAGATGCCGCCGGTGACATTGCGCGCCAGCGCCAGGTTCTTGTCGGCGACGACGGAGATGTGGATCGGCCGGCCGGCGCGGCGGGTGATTTCCTGCTGGTTGCGCGTCAGCACCGTCCAGGTGCCGGCGCCGACGGTACCGATGCCGAGCAAACCTACGTTGATGGGTTTCATATGATCAATTGCCGTGACGTTTTCTGTAATGTTCGAGGAAGCGGGCGATGTGGCCGATGGCCTCGCGCAGGTCATCCTCGTGGGGCAGGAAGACCAGACGGAAGTGGTCCGGGCTCGGCCAGTTGAAGCCGGTGCCCTGGACCAGCAGCACCTTCTCCTCCTGCAGCAGTTCGAGAATGAATTGCCGGTCGTCGGCAATGGGGTAGATCGTCGGATCGAGACGCGGGAACATGTACAGCGTCGCCTTGGGCTTGACGCAGGTGACGCCCGGAATGGCGGTAATCAGCTCATAGGCGAGATCGCGCTGGCGGCGCATGCGCCCACCCGGCGCCACCAGGTCGTTGATGCTCTGATAGCCGCCCAGCGCCGTCTGGATCGCATACTGGCCGGGCACGTTGGCGCACAGCCGCATCGAGGCGAGCATGGTCAGGCCCTCGATGTAGTCGGCAGCGATCTTCTTGTCGCCGGACACCACCATCCATCCAGCCCGATAGCCGCAGCAGCGGTAGTTCTTCGACAGGCCGTTGAAAGTAATGGTCAGCACGTCCTCGGACAGGGCGGCGATCGAGGTATGGCCGGCACCGTCGTAGAGCACCTTGTCGTAGACCTCGTCGGCGTAGATGATCAAGCCATGTTTGCGTGCCAGGGCGACGATCCGTTGCAGCACTTCCGGTGGATAGAGCGCACCGGTCGGGTTGTTCGGGTTGATGATGACGATGGCACGCGTATTGGGCGAAATCTTGCGCTCGATGTCGTCGAAGTCCGGCTGCCAGTCGCTCGCCTCGTCGCAAAGATAGTGCACCGGCGTGCCGCCCGACAGGCTGATCGCTGCCGTCCACAACGGATAGTCGGGCGCCGGCACCAGTACCTCGTCGCCGTTGTTGAGCAGGGCGTTCATGGCCATGACGATCAGCTCTGAAACGCCGTTACCGAGGTAGATGTCCTCCAGCGTAACGCCCTTGATGTGCTTCTCCTGCGTGTAATGCATCACCGCCTTGCGGGCCGAGAAGATGCCCTTGGAATCAGTATAGCCGGCCGAGTTCGGCAAGTTGCGGATCATGTCCTGCTGGATCTCTTCCGGCGCGTCGAAGCCGAACGAGGCAAGGTTGCCGATGTTCAGCTTGATGATCTTGTGCCCCTCTTCCTCCATCTGACGGGCGCGATCGAGCACCGGACCACGGATGTCGTAGCAGACGTTGGCGAGCTTGGCGGACTTCGATACGGGTTGCATGGGGGCTGTCCATTCGCGGCGGTGAGGCCGCTGTCGGGAAAAGGTATAATCCTACAGAAGCCCATGCGATGCCGCAATCGAGACGGCAACGACAAACTCCAATTCATCCGATGAAGTTACACGCCGATCCCCACAGCGGCCAGCACGTCGTCACCGGCCTTGGCCCCGGCTGGGTCGCCGTCGACGGTCGCCGCTACGAGCGCAGCCTGCTGCTGTTGCCGGACCGTATCGATGCCGACTGGGGTCCGGAAATGGCAGACGCGCTGACCGAGGCGCATGTCGCCGTATTGGCGGCACTGTTGGGCAAGGTGTTGTTGCTCGGCACCGGCTCCCGTCAGCGCTTTCCGGCGGCATCGCTGTTGCGCCCGCTGGTCGAGGCCGGCATCGGCGTCGAGGTCATGGACACCGGTGCCGCCTGCCGTACCTACAACGTTCTGGCGGCTGAAGGGCGTGACGTGGCGGCGGCCCTCATCGTGGAATAGCCGAGTCATGAGCCGCCGCGCCTGGATTTTCGCCGCCCTGATCGCCTTCGCCCTCGTCTGGTTCGGCGTCCTCGACTACCGCAAACTGGTCAAGCCGGACGAAGGCCGCTATGCCGAGATCCCGCGCGAGATGGCCGCCAGCGGGAATTGGCTGACACCCCGCCTGAACGGCATCAAATATTTCGAGAAGCCACCGCTGCAGTACTGGGCAACAGCCGCCGCGTTCACGGCCTTCGGTGAGAGCGAATGGACGGCACGCCTCTGGACGGCGGTCACAGGCTTCCTGGGTGTGATGCTGGCCTGGTTCGCCGGCCGCCGCCTGTTCGGTCCATCCGTCGGCATGCTGACCGCGCCGGTGCTGGCGAGCAGCCTGCTCTACCTGGCGATGGGGCACATCGACACGCTCGACATGGGCTTCGCCTTTTTTCTCGAAGTCGCCGTGGTCGGCTTCCTGCTGGCTCAGGCAGGCGAACGACGGTGGATGATGATCGCTTGGGCCGGACTGGCGTTCGCCGTACTTTCCAAAGGCATCGCCGCGCTCGTGCTGACCGGAAGTACCGTCGTCCTCTACTCGCTGCTGACGCGCGATTTCTCCTGCTGGCGCCGTTTCGAATTCGCGCGCGGCGTGCCGCTTTTCCTGCTGATTGCAGCGCCCTGGTTCATCGCCGTGTCGCTCGCCAACCACGAGTTTCCGGGTTTCTTCTTCATCCACGAACATTTCGAGCGCTTTCTGACCAAGGTTCATAACCGCTACCAGCCGGCCTGGTACTTCATTCCCATCTTCCTGCTCGGCGCGCTGCCCTGGACGACACTCGCACTCCAGTCGCTGGCGCAGGCCTGGTCACGACGGCCGGCAACCACTTTCCAGCCGCGTCGCTTCCTGCTGCTCTGGTGCGCGGTGGTATTCGGCTTCTTCAGCGTCTCCAGTTCCAAGCTGCCCTCCTACATCCTGCCCCTGTTTCCGGCGCTGGCCCTGCTGCTGGCCGATATGCTGAACCGGATCAGCCGCCAGGCGCTGCTGGCGCATTTGGCAGCGATCGCTGCCGTGGCGCTCGCCGCACTGGTACTCGCCCCTGGCGTCGCCGAACGCGCCGACGAGATCACGCCGCTCGAAATGGTCGGCGCCTATGCCGACTGGTTGACCATGGCGGCGGCGATCTGGCTGGCCGGCACGCTGGTCGCCATCGTGCTGACCTGGCGTAACCGCAAGACCGCCGCGATGCTTACGCTCGCCGTCGCCTCGCTGTTCGCCTGGCTCGGCGTGCTGCTCGGCCACGAGAATCTGAACCCGTCGAGTTCGGCCTATCAAGTCGCCATGAAGGTGAAGCCGCTGCTGGAGCCCGGAGTGCCCTTCTACAGCGTCCGCATGTACGACCAGACCCTGCCCTTCTACCTCCGGCGCACCGTCACGCTGGTCGAACATCAGGACGAGATGGCCTTCGGCCTCACGCAGGAACCGGGGAAATGGGTACCATCGGTAGATGAATTCAAGCGCCGCTGGAATGCCGATGCGGATGCCTTCGCCATCATGGAACCGGACCAATACGACGCCCTGCGCCGCGAGGGCTGGCCGATGATCGAAGTTGCCCGCGACACCCGCCGCGTGATCGTCAGAAAGACACCGTAATGACCGCCGTCAGCTTTGCCCTCGTTCTCACCGGCGTGCTGCTCAACGCCGCCGCCCAGTTGCTGCTCAAGGCGGGCACCAACGCCGTCGGCCATTTCGAGTTCCATCTCGGCAACGTGCTGCCAGTCGGCCTCAAGCTCGCCTTCGAGCCGCATATCCTCGGCGGCCTCGCCTGCTATGTCGTCAGCGTTGTAGTCTGGATCATGGCGCTGTCGCGCGTGCCGGTCTCCATCGCCTATCCGATGCTCTCCATCGGCTACATCGTCAATGCGATCGCCGCCTTCTACCTGTTCAACGAGCCGCTGGCCGGGCAGAAACTGCTCGGCATCGGTTTCATCGTCATCGGCGTCTGGCTGGTGGCCCGCTCATGAGCCAGCCATTCCTGCCCTTCACTCGCCCGAGCATCGACGAGGAAACCATCGCTTCCGTCGCCGACGTGCTGCGCTCCGGCTGGATCACCAGCGGACCGAAGGTGCAGGCCTTCGAAGCGGCACTCTCTGAATACTGCGGCGGCCGGACGGTACGCGCCTTCAACTCCGGCACGGCGACGCTGGAGGTCGCGCTGCGCCTGGCGAAAGTCAGCCGTGGCGACACGCCGATCACTACGCCGCTGACCTGGGTCGCCACGGCCAACGTTATTCTCGAAGTTGGCGCGACACCCGTGTTTGTCGACGTCGATCCGCACACCCGCAACATCGATCTCGACAAACTGGACGCGACGATCACCTCGACCACCAAAGCCATCATTCCGGTCGACCTCGCCGGCCTGCCAGTCGACCGCCAGCGCCTCTACGAGATTGCGAACCAGCACGGCGTACGCGTGATCGAGGACGCCGCCCAGTCGCTCGGGGCCTCCTGGCATGGCAAGCCGATCGGCGCGACGGGCGACTTCGTCTCCTTCAGCTTTCACGCCAACAAGAACCTCACCACCGGCGAGGGCGGCGCGCTGGTGCTGCCCGCCGACGTCGATCCCGCGCTCTGCGAACGCCTGCGCCTGCAAGGCGTACGCCGCTTTCCCGACGGCGGCATGGACGTCGACGTGCTCGGTGGCAAGTTCAACCTGACCGACGTCGCCGCCGCCATCGGCCTCGGCCAGATGAAGCGCCTCGCCGAATTCACCGAACGACGTCGCCATCTCGCCCGCCTGTACTTCGAGCGCATTGATTCTCGCCTCGGCCTCGAATTGCCGCCCACCGATTTCGAGCATTCCAACTGGCACATGTTCCAGCCACTACTGCCCAAAGGAACCGATCGCGGCGCCTTCGTCGCCGCCATGAAGGAGCGCGGCATCGGCGTCGGCGTCCATTACCCGGCACTGCACCTCTTCAGCCTCTACCGCCAGTTCGGCTTCAAGGAAGGCGACTTCCCGGTCGCCGAGGACATTGGCCGCCGCATCGTCACCCTGCCGCTATTCCCGGCCATGGCGAATGCCGACGTGGACCGTGTATGCTCAGCAGTTGCGGAAGTACTCAAGAAATCATGAACGCACCCGAAGTCTCCGTCATCATCCCGGTCTACAACGAGGAGGCCGGCCTTCAGGCCCTGTACGATCGCCTTTATCCGGCGCTCGACGCGCTCGGCACTAGCTACGAGGTCGTCTTCATCAACGACGGCAGCCGCGACCGTTCCGCCGCCGTGCTGCGTGCGCAGTGGGAAAAACGGCCGGACGTGACGCGCGTGATCCTGCTGGCGGCGAACGCCGGCCAGCACATGGCGATCATGGCCGGCTTCGAAAAATGCCGCGGCCGGATCGTCGTCACGCTCGATGCCGACCTGCAGAACCCGCCCGAGGAGATCGGCAAGCTGGTCGCCAGGATGCGCGAGGGCTACGACTGCGTCGGCTCGATCCGCAAGGACAGGCACGACAGCGCATTCCGCCGTTACGCTTCGAAAGCGATGAACCGGCTGCGCGAGCGTATCACCCACGTCAAGATGACCGACCAGGGCTGCATGCTGCGCGCCTACTCGCGCTCGGTCATCGATGCCATCAACAGCTGCGAGGAGGTCAATACCTTCATCCCTGCACTGGCCTACACCCTGGCGCAGAACCCGACCGAAATCGAGGTCGCCCACGAGGA
>Ga0187786_10000095_pt1 | contig 27876 bp, 21 predicted proteins | sample 0815_BV2_10_20_M_FD_132449 | JGI IMG/M metagenome (GOLD analysis project Ga0187786, IMG submission 132449) | Tropical peat soil microbial communities from peatlands in Department of Meta, Colombia - 0815_BV2_10_20_MG | ecosystem: Environmental > Terrestrial > Soil > Wetlands > Peat | place...
GAAATGATTATCCATGCGGGTAAAGGTACTCGAGTATATGCAGGTAAAGGTACTCGAGTTGAAGGGTATAAAAAAAGTGGTGACATTCAAAAAGCGGACTTAGTAATCCTTCCCGAGATGTTCAACTGCCCCTATCAAACTGATAAATTTCCAGAATACGCTGAAGAACAAAAAAATAGCCCCACCCTTAAAGCGATTTCCAGAGCAGCTAAAGAAGTTGGTGTTTATATTGTAGCTGGTTCTATACCTGAAAGAGATGAAAACCACGTTTATAATACCAGTTTCATTTTCAACTCGGCGGGAGAGCTAATTGGTCGCCATCGCAAGATGCATCTTTTTGATGTTGACGTAGTTGGCCAGATCCAATTTAAAGAATCAGAAACATTGACTGCCGGTGATACAATAACGGTGATAGACACTGATTTTGCTAAAATAGGCGTGGCTATCTGCTATGACATTCGTTTCCCTGAACTTTCACGCCTCATGGCCTTAGAAGGTGCCCAATTATTGATATTTCCCGGTGCATTCAACCTGACTACCGGGCCTGCTCACTGGAAAGCCATCTCCAGAGTAAGGGCAGTGGACAACCAGGTCTATGTAGCAAGTTGCTCTCCGGCAAGGGATGAATCTGCACCTTATGTGGCTTACGGTCATTCGATGGTGGCAGATCCATGGGGAGATGTTATTAGCGAGGCTAGTACTGGTGAAGAGATAATATATGCTGAAGTTGACCTTTCTCAACTAGAAAAAGTCCGTCAGGAATTTCCACTTTTAAAAAATAGTCGCCAGGATATTTACTCAGTTCAATATAAAAAAGGAAAGTGAATAGACTTATTTTAAAAAAAATTAATTATCGAATTTTAAGATTGAGAATCTAATTCTTAAAATTTAGTTATTCACTTAAATTTTCTTCAATGCTTTATTAGCCACTTTTTTAAAGTCTTTATCCCCTGTGGCTTTTCTTCTAGCTTTTTTAATAGGATCAATGGCTCGTTCATCACCAATATCACCTAGGGCCTTAACCGAAGCAACCCGCACACCCCAATCATCATCTTCTAATTTTTCAATGAGAGGGTCCACAGCTTTGATGCTTTTAATTTCTCCCAGAGCTTTAGCAGCAAACTTTCGCACACCAAAATCTGCATCATTTAAAGCTAAAATGAGATTATCAGCCACTTTTTCGTTACCCATACTTTTTAAGGCTACAGTAGCGTATTTTCGCATATTATCATTTTCTGACCCTAAAAGTTCAACCAAGGGGTCAATTGCATCTTCGCCTACGTTACCCAATTGTTTAGCAGCTTCCAGCCGTACTTGAGGGTCGTCATCTTCAAACTGTTTAATGAACTTTTCAATATCATGAGTCAAATGAATCACTCCCCACGAAATCATTCCCCAGATGAATGGGATTTAAAAAAAGAAAAGGAATTTATAATATCCACTGACGTTTATTATCAATGAATATCTTCAAGACATTTTATTGGATGTCAATACTGATTCCTTCATCTTTTTCCTGTTTGGGTATCTCTACCTTTAAAACACCGTTTTCAAACTTGGCCTGAGCTTCATCGGGAACGACTTTTTTAGGGAAACGTACTGTTCTACGGATGTAACCCGTTTTGCGGTCTTTAACAGAGACAAAACTACCACCCATATTGTGTTCCGGGTCTAATTTGGCTTTAACCTTCAGTTTGGTTTCAGTGAGATTTAACTTAATATCTTCTTTGTTGATACCAGGGAGTACCAGGTGTACAATGATGCTTTCATCGGTTTCCAATATATCTTTTCCTGGAAGGAAGGTGTAATCGACTATGGACTTTTCAATGTCGAACCGGACTTTATCCACTGTCCTGGCGGTGTCTTCCAACATTTCCTTCACTATTTCCCTCATATCTTTTCTTGAATCTTTTCCATTCATTTTTTTCACCTCATTTTTGAGTCATCTTACACTCTATACTGAGGTTAATATAAAATTTTCGATGGACTGATTAAAAAAGGAGTTATAAAATCTTATTTCAATGTTTAATCATTTAAAATAATATTAATTAACAATTAAAAGAAATATAATATTATTAAAACAAAAATAATTATTCTTCAAGATCTAAATCAAAATCAAAGCGACATACAGATTGTAAAACTCCAGTATTAGTTTCAGCCTGCACTTTTCCTGGAAGAGCAGTCCAAGAATAGGTTAACTGCATTATACTTTGACATATGAGACATAAAAAAACGTTGTTGGGTTTTCCATAGGACCAGGAACACCTTTTCACAGTTAAAACTCCGCTGTTTTCACGGGAACGAGGCTGCACTTTGAAACCCAAGTGAGAATATAAGTTGGAAACCCATGAAAGGTAAATTTTTAACTTCTCATCGGAGCTGGCATTTTCAAAGAAAATACTGCTCTGTTTTTGGGAGTACTCATGAAAGCTGGGTTTCATGTTTTCTTCGAATAAGCGGATAAATCTGCCTAAAAAGAGGCTACGTTCTATAATTGGTAGGGTGCTGGCAAGTTCTGGAAGAGCACTACGCATGAATAATTGCACGTCTTTTAAACCAGCTTTTTGATTGTTTAAAATTTCTTTCTCCTTTTGTTTTTGATTTTGGAGAGATAATTCCACATTATTTCTTAGTTCTGCTTCCTGTATTGGTTTTATCATGTAGGCATTGGCCTGGGTATCACTTACTCTGGTAAAAATATCCGAATCAGAGAGGGCAGTCAGATAGATCAGTGGTACATCTAAAAAGCTTTTTATTATGGCCGCTGCATCAATACCATCCATGTCTCCTTTTAAAGTAATGTCCATGAGAATTAAATCTGGTTTAAGCTCCAGTGATTCTTGAACCGCTTTTTCACCAGTATCAACTACAGAAATAATACGATAACCCCATGATTCCAAAGTTTCACTGATCTCAAGGGCGCTAATGGATTCATCCTCGACTATCAGTATTCTTTCGCCTACCATGGTCTTATCTCTTTATGATTTTTTGCTAACAATAAAGATGCATTGTCTGGACATACAGGGATAATGTATCTTTCCATATCTATATTGTTTATCATAGAAATACTATTAATATTCTTGTATAGATTTTCTTTAGGAATATTTTATTCTTACAACACTTTAAAAATTCTTTAATGATTATTCGGACTTTAATAAATGGTTAAATGGATTTTACTCCTATTGAACGAAATTGATGTTAATTTTGTAATTAAATTTTAAATAACTATTTATGATACATTTATGTTTTTCTCTTAGGGGCTAATAGCAACTGATAATTTATAGTTGGTACAATGAAAATAGGGGAAATGTTGATGGATAGTACCGTAATTCTGGTTGCTGTGGAAGACACTTTGGAAGCACAAAAAATAACTAAATTACTTGTTTCTGCAAAATACGATGTCATTAATATTTTACCCGGAAATGATTCTAGTTTTAATGGATTTTCAACGGTTAAACCTGATTTAATAATAATGGATATTATTTTAAGGGCTGATAGTAAAGTATTCCCTGCAATGAGGCGATTAATGAACGATAATGGCATTCCACTTATTTATTTTAGTTCTTGTTCTAAAGAGAATGATATAAAAAAAAGTGACATGCAAAAGATTTATGGTTATCTGGTAAAACCGGTGGATGCCAAAGAACTGCTCTTGACTGTAAAAATGGCACTTTATAAAAACAACATGGAGAATGCACTTCGTGAGAGTGAGCAACGTTATCGTTTATTAGTGGAAAACGCTGCTGATCCAATTGCCATTGTAGATTTTAATGGTGAATTTTTAATGGCTAACAGTAGTGCCGGGAATTTGTTAGGGATAGATTCTGAGAGCATCATTGGAAAGAAAATGTGGGATATTTTCCCTGAAAAATACGCCAATCAACATATGAATAGTATTCAAAAGGTTATTCAAACCAAGCAAGGCCTTACCATAGAAGATAAAACTATTATTCAAGGAGAAAAACGTTGGTTTAGTGCAAATATCCAACCCACGCCGTCTTATAATGGGAATAATACAGCAGTCCAATTAATTGCCAGGGATATAACCAAAAGCAAACAGATAGAATATGATCTAATAGAACGCAGAAACTTTCTTTCCGGATTATTTAACGATATGTTAGCATTTGTAGGAGTTTTAGAGCCTGATGGTCATGTTATTTTTGTCAACAACACTCCTCTGGAATTAATTGACGAAACTTTAGAAAGAGTCCAAGGAAAGATGTTCTCGGACTTGAAGTGGTGGACTCAATCTCCACAACTTAAGGACCGCATTTCTCGCGATATAGAACTCTGTGCCATGGGGGAGACTATAAAACAGGAACATGAAATCTACACAAAAAATGGCCCATTATGGATAGAGTATAGCATGCACCCTCTTTACGACGATGAAGGAAAATTAAAATACTTAATACCCGAAGCTAGAGACATCAGCTCCCGTAAGGAAATTGAAGATAACTTTTTGGCAGAAAAATCTAAATTGAAAACCATAACTGATAACTCTCCTTTTGGGCTGGTTTTAATTGATTCTAATGGTAATTACAGTTATATCAACCCTAAATTCGAAGAAATTACTGGATATACTATTGAAGATATTCCCAATGGAAAAGAGTGGTTTAAAAGAGCTTTTCCAGAAAAAAAGCTAAGAAATCAGGTTATTTCGGCATGGTTAAATGATTTTAAGATTGCTAAAACTGGAGAAAAGAAACCACGCACATTCCCTGTTGTTTGTAAGAATGGTGAAGAGAAGATCATACATTTCATCCCGGTACGTTTAGATAATGGTGAATATCTCATGACCTTGGAGGACATAAGTAAACACCTTCAAGTAGAACAAGCACTCCAAGAAAGTGAAGAAAAATTCCGTACCCTGGCCCAAACTGCAGTGGATGCTATTATAATAACTGATCAGGAAGGTAACATTATTTTTTCCAATCGTAGTCTGGAGAGAATATTTGATTATTCTGCTGAGGACATAATGGGAAAACCAGTAAACATCCTTATCCCTGAAGAATATAAGGAAGACTTTGCTGGGCAGATGGATCTAGATCCTGCTAGTTTTAACAAATGGTCTGGAAAAGTATTTGAGTCCTATGGGATGCGAAAAGACGGTAGTGAGTTCCCTCTGGAGATGTCTTTGAATATCTGGCAATTGGATGGAGATAGTTACACTACTGCCATAATACGAGACATTACTCGAAGGAAATTAATTGATTTTAAAATGAAGATGAGGGAGGAAATATTTCAGTTAATGGCCCGGAATATTGAGGAAGTATTCTGGATTATAGATCCTCTCAATGGACAACTTCTTTATATGAGTCCTTCTTACGAAAAAATTTGGGGGTTAAATATCCAGAAACTTTATCAGAATCCTCGTTCCTGGATTAAATCAATCCACCCTGATGATCAGGAAAAATTCTTATCCCACATATTTGGATCCCTTGAAATTAACCATCTTACCAGGAAAAAAACCATCGAATGTCGATTAATAAGGCCTGAAGGAGATATTCGATGGATCCGGATACGTTCTTTTCCTGTTATTAACGAAAACAAACAAATTTACCGAAGGGTTGGTTTGGCCAAAGATATAACCTCTACTCGAGAAAACAATCATTCCTTTTCCGAGGAGGAATAATATTTTAAAAGTAGGATAATTTCTTAAAAAATGGCAATTTCTTAAAAAAAATGTGATATTCTCAAAAAAAGAAATAATTATTAAAACAAATACTACATAACTAAATTAAAATCTGATTTAATCTGGTATATTAATTATAAATCAAAAAAAAGCTACTCAAACCTATTTAAATTATCAAGAAAGTTAAATGGGCTTTGTGAATTTATGGACTATTCAAGCTGTAAATAACACTGCCTATAACAACCCATAGATCTTGTTAAATCCATATTATTGATTTTTAAATCACTTCTTTCTGTATCAGCCAATAAAATAATATCATTTAATCCCAATATTGTTAACTGAAAGACAATATTGAATTTTTTAGATTTATTAATACCCGAATTCCATAATTTTAATTTTAAGGAAATAACACGAATCAAACCAGTTATTTACTTGTTTTTTTAGTCAAAATTTTTAATATGGCAAAATTTTTAATAGGAATATTTAATTTTTTGTGAAATTACTCACTATGAATGTACCGAAATTATATCCCATGGTGACAATTAAGGTTGTGTTGGGGGAGAAGTCCGAAAACCATTCCTATGGTAAATCTTAATATCTCTCACACGCCAAATGGATGCTCCTCCTACCCTATATACCGCCTCTTAGATACTATCCTGGAAAATGTCAAGCTCTTTTCTAATAAATGCCAGGATAGTATTTTTAAGATAGAAAATTCCCCGTTTTATTGTCTTAAAAGGGGTTTCATCTTCTCTGACCGATGGTATCTTAATTTACTTATAACTTGAAAAATATAATTTTAGAGCAAGTATTTTAATAGTTAATTAAAGGATTTAATAGTATATTACTAAGGGAGTGCATATTTATGGATTTTGATGAAGATTTACCCGATTTTTCACTTATATGTCCAGAATGTGGGGTTGGTAACCCGCCTGAATCAGTAAACTGTTTGGTTTGTGATAAAGACCTTGAAAATACGGTAGCATTTATGGAGGATGATTCTTTTGACTTGGAACTAACATCTGAATTGTTAATTGAATACCGTAAGAATTTCTGGGGCACTCGTCGCACAGGTAAAGTAAACCAATATGGTCTTGATGAGATGGAAAACCTGGAATTTGGGGAGAAAATTTCTCGATTTAAATTTGATTATCACGGGAAAAAGATTGTTATGCCCCTTAGAACTGAAAATATGGAAAAATTAAAGTTACTACTTTTAAAATAAAACTTTATTATTACTTTCAACTGATTTAACATACTTTGAAGATCAAATTAAGGTCAGATTCTGGCAAAGCTTTAAATATTATGAGTAAACTATATAAGTCTGTGTGTAGTACACACACAACCCCCCTAGTAAGGGTTTCACACCCGAAACCCCTACCCACTATTGGTTTCAACACACAGAATCTACTATTTCTCGTTGAAACCAAAAAACTTGCTTCCAGAGATATTAAAAGGCCTTTTTTCCCTCCTACAAAGTTCCATCTCTGGAAGCCTTATCCTAATAGTCTTATCTTAATAAATAGTTACCTAAATTTAAATTAGGGATCATCAATCTTCATCCTTTTCACGTTTTAATTTCATTTTCCACTCCAGTATCATGGCCCAAGACTCTTCAACCTGAGGGGTTAGACTTTCGGCAGCCAGTTGCATGAACTGCTCCATGCAAAAAATCGCATCCTCATATTTTTCTAAAAAACCCAGAGCCGAACCTTTACCAGCCCAGGCATCTGCATTATGGGAATTAATTCGCAGTGCAGTTTCATAAGCATCAACAGCCTCCTGGTAACGTTTAAGAGAAAAAAGTGCGGATCCTTTGTTGTTCCAGACTTCATCATTTTCTGGGTTTAAATTGATGGCCTGTTCAAACGAATTGAGAGCCTCTTCAAACTGTCTCCGGGATGCCAAACAGACGCCCAGATTAGACCAGGCGCGCACGTTAGATGGATCCACATCCAAAGCAAATTCAAAAGATTCCTGAGCTTCATCCAAGAGTCCAATTTTAGAAAGAGCCACTCCCCGGTTGTCCCAAAAGTAAGAATTATCAGGATCTAACAGCAAAGCCCGATCATACGATAGAACGGCATCACTGTAAAAACCATCATTCATTAATTTATTTCCCTGTTTAAACCAATAAATTGGATTTTTAGGGTTTAAGTCATCATTCATTTTTATCACCATGAAATGGGTATTAAATTGTGGAGTGTTCAGTCTAATTGGAGTGTTCAGTCTATTATTTACAGATTTTTACAATTAATTTATAATTCTAAGAGTATAAAAAAAATTTCTCCATTTAAAAATCCATTTAAAAAATTACTTCCATTAATAAAGGAAATTAGTGATATGGATATTTTTTCAATTTTACTCTTGGCAATTGGCCTGGCCATGGATGCCTTCAGTGTTTCAATTACCCGTGGACTGAGTATACGTTGTGGTGTTAAGGACGCACTGTGGATTGCAATATTTTTTGGTGGATTTCAGGCCATTATGCCTGTATTGGGCTGGGCTTCCGGGATGAAACTAGCTCAATTGATCCATAATCTGGCTCCATGGGTTGCTTTCATTCTCTTAGCCTTTATTGGCGGTAAAATGATCTATGATGGCCTTAAGCAAAACGAAAACAGGAATATATCTGAAATATTATCCTTCCGTGAACTTCTGATTCTTTCAGTCGCCACCAGCATTGATGCCTTTGCCGTAGGAGTTACCTTCGCATTTTTAAACATTTCCATTCTGGAACCTATAATTATTATTGGCCTGGTAACTTTTGTCTTATCCTTTTTGGGAGTTTACGTGGGCAAAAGATTGGGACATCTTTTTGAAAACAAGATTGAAGTCATCGGGGGCGTAATACTGGTTGGAATAGGTTTGAAGATACTCATAGAGCATCTATTTTTTTAAAGGTCATACTTTCACTACCTGATAATCCACATTCTCAGGAGATACACTGACTTTTAAATAGTGATAAAAGTTGTGATTAGGGTCCGGATATTCCAGGGGTGCTCCTGCACCACCAGTGAGTAAAAATGGTGTTTTCCCCCATGTTCCTTGATAAAATCCATGAATGTGGGATGTGAAGATCATGGTTACATTGTTGTCATCAAAAATTTGATTGAGGTTATGGGCCAACTCCCGATTTTCCAGGGCATGCCCAGTACCAGTCATGTTACCTCTCGGATCATAAAGAGGATAATGCATAAAAACGAACCGATAATGGTAGGATTTACTTTTTTCAAGTTCCCCCTTTAACCATTCTATTTGGGCAGAGTCCATGGATCCGTCTCCACTATCTAATATAATGAAGTAACTATCATCAACAGTAAAAGAGTAATAAGTAGGACCGAATACGGCCTGGTAATTCTTGGGGCTGCCAGCTTTTAAGTCGTGATTTCCCAGGGTAGTTAATATGGGGGTTTTGGATCTTTTCAGTTGTTCTAAAAAGAGGGAAAACTGTTCTTTTTCTCCGCTGGAAACTAAATCTCCGTTGTCTACTCCAAATAATGCAGATTCATTATCCATTTTCTGTAAAAGCTCATCAAACGTTCCCAGGGAATCTCGGTTGTCTCCGAAAACCAGAAAGGTGAAATTGGTCTGTTGATGGTTAAATTTACCCAACTCCTGAGAATTCCAGTTGTTGGTTCCAGGTACAAAGTAAGGACCTAACACCAGCACTAGCAGGACTAAGAAAATAATTACTCCATACAAAAAGTAAGATCTTAATCTGTCATTATTCATTTTAATTGCCCTAATCTCTTGTTACCGTTTACTACTTATGAATTTAATCCTCTTTTAAGGTTTACATGTTGCTGTAAACACTTTGTTGTTGCTTTTAAAAAATCACTGGTTGAAATTTCTGATAAGAAAAGGAGTAATTTGGTTGTTAAATCATTAAAAATAATTTCACATGTGTATTTAGTTTAAATCAATTATTTTTCTTTCATTTTTACTTAAATTAAACTTCAATAATTCTTAGAAGTTCTTAACAGAATGTTTACTCTGACATATGATTTCATCAGGAATTGCCAGTTTGAATACATAATCATAGTGTTTTTTTAAATAAAATAACGCCTTTTTTATTTATATTTATTTGATAAGAAGAGTATCTGATTAGATATATCTAAATTGAAACTTGATTGGGCTTCTTTAATTTCAGATGATTATAAACCTTCATAGGTTGCCCTATTTTAAAAAATAAGCTTAGAACGGGTTTAAAATTCGTAAATAATGCGAAAACTTTATATATGATCACCAGGATGATATGAATTGTCAAAAGGTCCTACATCATTTTTTCTAAGATGTGGGGCATGGAGGCGGTAAAATTAGGCGAAAAAACGCATATGCAATGGTAATTGCATTGTGTTCTGTTTTCATCTTCCTGCCATTTGCAGGAGCAGTTGAAAACGTCAACACAACAACAACCAATACACCAGAAAATAATTTAAACACAACCAGCGATCAGAACCTTAAACAAGGAATGACAGGTCTAAAAGTGGAAGAACTACAGATATGGCTTAAAGAACGTGGATACTACTCCGGTGCCATAGACGGTGCATTCGGGCCCTGGACCGAGGAGGCGGTAAAATCATTCCAGAGGCAAGCCGATATCACTGTGGATGGGATAGTGGGCCCTTTAACCAACCAGACTATGTATCAATGGGATATTAGCAGGTCAAATGCCCAAAAAGAAAGTTCAATTAATGCCGTGAGTTCCACTTCTTCTGGCGAGAAACACACAACTGCCAGTAAATATAGAACCAGTAACGCAATGACCACTACCAGTACTACCCGTAGCTCCAAATATGGAGGAGCTTACACCAGTGGTAAGGGAGTGGGTGACTGCTGGGCCAACAGTGAATACTTATATGGCCAATTATCTGCATCTGGTCAGACTGCCCGGATAGTTCAGTACCGAAACAGCTATGTAAATAATCATCGGTCCGTTCAGATATATCAGAACGGAGCATGGGTGGACTACAACTACAAAGCCAATGGTTACTCCTGGGGATACTATGCCCAGGCCAACAAACCGGGGATGACGGTGATAAAGTAACTGCCAATAAAACAGCTTTAAATTGATGAGGAGTCTAAATAATCCCCTTATTTATTTTTTAGTAATTCTAAGGATTCATAAAATGATTTCATGTTATATAAAGGTATATATTTAATATTTACAAATGCATTGAAATTAGTTATATTTTGATAAAATATACCCTACTATGGTGGATGATACTTAAAATGGCACTTTGTAGGGTCTAGAATTGCCTTAATGGATCAATATATCAAAGATAGACTGATTGTTAACATATTTATATTAGGGTTAAACAGAATACAACAATTATATAAAATGTGATTAATCAATAGTTAAAATGGGATTTGACCAATAGTAGGAAAAAGTGAAATTGTGATTTTATGGAAAATACATTAATATCTACTATTTATTCATTGGGCCCTGTAATGGCTTGTATTACGCGGTTTTCTCCTAAAAAGCTTGTTTTACTACGTGAAGAGGATGCTCCCGACAAGAAATTGGAAGCAGAGAGGATGTTAACGGAAACAGTTGGTAAAGTTCTGGAAATTGAAACTAAAATCACCAGCATCTATGAAGTAGTTAAGATCGCTCAAGATACCGCTGAAGTTATCGAAGGTGAAAATGCCAATGGAAGAAAAGTGGTAGTCAACATTAGTGGCGGACGCAAACCTCAGGCCTTGGGAGCTCTCTTTGGGTGTTATGCCCGGCATAAAATGGTGGAAAGAATTGTCTACGTTACTGAGGAAGACAGTGAAGTAGTAGACCTTCCCATATTAAACTTTGGTATTTCTAAGACTAAACTCATGATTCTGGAAGAATTAGAAGATGGAGACACATCAGTAAAAAATCTGGCCATTAAAATAGGCATCAGTAGGGGAATGACCTACAACCACATCCGTGAACTAAGAGAAATGGGTTTTATAGACGCTTACAAATTAGAAATCACATCGGCCGGAGAATTGGCCATTATTTAGTAGAATAATTAATTATAATCCTTTTTTTATTAATTTGATGATTATGGGTTCAGAAGAGAACTGGAAAAACTTCAGGGGCAAAAAAATCCCCTCCAGTGTGGATCTGGATGATCTTTTTTTTGAAAAAATAGTTCCTGGATGTAGAGTGCTGGACTTTGGATGTGGTTGGGGGAAAGTAGTACTCCAACTACACGAAAAAGGATACCAAGTGGAAGGATTTGATATAAACTTTCAAGCAGTAAAACAAGCTCAAAAGGAACTTAATAAACTATCCCTCAGTTCTAATGAAGTATTTATTCAGGCAGATGCCCGAAACATTCCTTACTCAAATAACTCGTTTGATGTTTGCATTTTACAGGCATTTTTAACTACTATCATCCCGCCGAGTGACAGAACCCAAATTATTGATGAAGTTTTTCGTGTTTTAAAGCCCAACGGATACCTTTACCTTGCTGACTTTGCTCGAGATTCCCGTTACCTAAAACGGTACCACGAAAGCTATGCTTTAACTGGAGAAATGGGAACTTTCCTGGTTAAAGATGATAAAGGCAACACTTTATATCCTGCTCACCATTACACCACTGAAGAGATTGAACTACTTCTAAACTCCCTCTTTACATTTGAAATTTTCAAAAAAACAGTTTTTACCAGTTATCACGGCAACAGGGTTAATGGCTTTGTGGTACTAGCCCAGAAAAAAGATGAAACTTCAAAAAAAGATGGCACTACCAATGAGGTTAAAAAGTGAGAAAAGTTGTTCGAAAGAATAATCAATTCTGGACTTACAAAATTAGAAATATTCATTTTTAACAGTTTAAATTTCATTCTTAACAGTCTAAATCTGGAATATGTGGTTTTATATCCAGTACAGGCGTACCCTCTAATGCTTCCAGCCCTCTAACAGTTAAAATATTGCCGTCCCTTTTTAACAGATCCACTAAGGTAAGACCAATGGGATTAGGCCGAGGAGGGGCTCGAGTAGAAAAAATACCTCTTTTTTCTTTCCTTCCATGAGGAACTACCTTTAAAATAGGATCTTCGGCCCGGTCAAAGTAGTAAAGTATGAAAAGCTTAGAATTACGCTCAATACCATCCAAACCATCCTCATATTCCGGGAAAATCACCACTTCTGATGTGATATCAGAATTCTGGCCCTGATGAGGAGCATCTTTTTTATTTTTATAAGGAGAATGTACTATTCCTATTGGTTCAAATTCCATTCTTCTCAAGTTAGATACCATATTTTAGTTCCTCAGTCATTACAATGAGAATTATAAAACTATTCCAGTTGATCTAAGTTGTTAAAGTTACCAGATCATCTATTTTTATTAATCTACTTTCTATTATCATATATTTGGCTTTAAGATATAAATTTTTATCTCAAATTCAATAAAAAAACTATTTAGTGGTATTCATCTAAATATTAATTAACTAGTGATAAAATGCTTCATTCTGTCAATGGTATCCTCTGGCCTGGGTTCAAATTTAAAACACGTAATCATATAATCTATCAGCAACCAGTCAAATGAATTTCATGCAGAGTATGGATTTTGAAGAAGAGTGAGTTATTTCTCACAAAAGTATTAGGAGGACTGTAAAGTTGTGCGAACTTCTGGGAATGTGTTTCAACTCACCGGTTAACCCCCAAATTTCTTTTAAGGGACTGCGCAGCAGGGCCAGTGAAAATCCCCATGGATGGGGTATTGCTTTTTATCCAGATCAGGCAGCTCAGGTGATAAAAGAACCTCTCAAAGGCAATGAAAGTCAGCTATCGGATTTTTTGGAAAACTATCCCTTTTTGCGGTCAAAAATTTTCTTAGCCCATGTGCGTCATAGTAGTTTAGGAGGGATAGCCTACCGGAACACACATCCTTTTAACCGTGAACTGCAAGGCCTTGAATACGTTTATGCCCATAATGGCACCTTAAATGATTATAAAGACTTGGAATTAGGTAGGTTTTATCCGCTGGGGGATACTGACTCTGAATATGTTTTTTGTCACATTTTAAAATGTATAGAAGATGAAAAATTTGTCAAATGGGATAATACAACATTTGAATGGTTGGAGCAACTTTTTATTAAAATCAATAACTATGGGCCTTTTAACTGTTTTTTATCTGATGGTAAACATCTTTTTGTTTATCGTGACAAAGAAGGAGCACGCAAACTTTATTATATTCATCGTAAATCTCCCTACACAGGTCTGAAACTTAAAGACCGTGATTTTAGAATAGAACTTAAAGAAAAAAAGAAAGATGAAGTGGGTTATGTTATAGCCACCAACGCTTTAACAGAAGAAGACTGGCATGTAGTAACGCCAGGAAAGTTAATGGTGTTTACTAATGGTGAACTGATTTTTTAAACTTTAACAATTCGTTGCGTTATATCCATGCTTCATTAAATGAAAGTAGGTTGCACCAAGAAGAAATGTCTTAGAATAGGAGGGTCTGATAACTTTCTGTAATTTCTTTTCCTGATTTTGATTCATTTTGAAGTTCTTTTGTTTGTTTCTCGGAACTTTTTAACTTATCCCCATTTAATTCGTGATAGTCCTGATTTAGTGTTTGTTTATCATTTTTGGGATTTTTAGGGTCCTGTTCATCTTCTTTTATAGCTAAACTGTTCCCTTCTACTAGATCAGTTACTAGTTGCATTAAGATTTTAACTGGTGGCGAATTTTGATTTAGCCTGTAAAGTTGGGTGTTGGCAATCTTTCGGGTGGGAATAAGTATATCGTGAGACTCCAAATTGTCTACAACTTGATAAATAGTACTTCGCGATACATTTCCACTCCGGGCCAAGTCTGTTTTGGTGAATTCCTGCCAGGGTTGGGATAAAAGAAGGTCTAGTACTTTAACCTGAGGATAATCACCACAAAGATCAACTAACATACAATCAACGTATAAAAATTAGACATTAGTTGTTTATATTTATGTTGGTTTTTGATAATTAGGATAGATTTTTGTTAATTTTTTCTTTGGGCATATCATCATTTATTAGGAATATTAAATCACGAACATTATTCTACTTTCTCCAAATTTTCCAGGGCTTCACCATCCCTAATCTCAATAATTGCCTCTACTGCCAGTTTTCTAGCACGTTTATTTTCACTTTTAAGAATTTTCATGAGCCCTAAAACAGAAAAATCATCGAGTTCCACTAATGAATCTTTAGCATATTGACGGAGCAGGTCATCATCACTGTACAATTTATCAATCAAAGGATCCACTGCCCTGCGGTCATTTAAACGGCCCAGCGAACGGGCAGCTCTCCGAGAAAGAGCAATATCATCAGGGGAGTCAAGAGCTTTTAAAAGAGCAGGAACTGCCCGAGGATCTCTTAAACTCCCTAATTTTCTGGCGGCTTCCCTTTGCTCCAGGAAATCACCATGTTCCAGTAGGGCCATCAACTTTTTAAATTCATCCTCATCAGCCATGGCAAATTTTTGATCTACTCTGATGGCAAAATCAAAGTCCAGTTTGGTTAGTCCATCGCGGTCATGCGTGAAAATAGTGACCTCTACATTTCCCCATGATAGGTCAATTTCAGGGTGATGTTGCATTTTCTCGGCTATTTCTCCGACTTTACGAGTAAAATCCAAAGCAGCTGCGAAATTTTCAAATTTAAAAAACCCTATAAGGTGATGATCGTCAATTAACTTCCAGTTCTGAAGTTTAGAATATCTACTTTTAATTTCACCTTGGCTTAAGAGTTCTGGTAACACAAAAATCTCCCCTGTATATATCCCTGCCCCTGTTACTATATGTCTTTGTAATAATATCCTCCTGTAATCAAATCGAGAATAAAACTAATGAATTTTTATGAGTATCACTCTACATAAAATTTATTCATCTCAAGATTAAATGTAATTAAATGAGGATATGCCCAAAGAAAAAAATGAAGTACACACCATAGGTCACAGCAACCACCAGCTTAGTGATTTTCTTAAATTAATTCATGATAATGGTATAGAGATGGTGGTAGATGTGCGTAGCTCCCCCTACAGTAAATATTCACCACAATTCAATAAAAAACCTTTAGAAAAATCTTTAAAAGAGGTTAATATTGAATACATATATTTAGGTAATAAGATTGGTGGAAAACCCCGAGAGAATAAGTTTTACCACGAGAATAAGGTGCTTTACCATTTGGTAGAGAAGGATCAAAAATATCAGGATGGAATAGAACTACTTAATGCTCTTTTAAATGGAAATCAACTAGTTTTAATGTGTAGTGAAGAAAATCCCCTTCATTGCCACCGTCACAAGTTAATTGGCAGTACCATTCTTCAGAGAGGATGCAAAGTCCGACACATACGGGGGGATGGTAGAGTGGAAGAAGCTGATCCAGCAGTCCAGACCACACTTTTTTGAAAACTATTTTAACCTCCGAACATACATCTTACCTACATTTTTTTAATGGAATTTTTCACCGTCAGTATTAGGGTTAATTATTATAATAATAGCAACAGGATCCCATGATGTGTCTGGTTTTAGGGAATAATTTTGGATAAGTTTTAATTTTAGGGTAATTTCTAGCAATAAAGAGAAAACTTTATGTTTAAGGTTCTGATAATTAATAATTGAATATTAAATATATCCCTTTTCCACAATGAAAAGAGGGGTGGGTAGTATAGCCAAGTCCCGGGAAGCAATTGAGAAACAGTTCGACAAACTAAGACAGAACTTACTAGACCTGACCATGCGTAATCAGCTATTGAATTTCAGGCCGCGTACCAGGGTCATACCCATGGTCAATGAAAACCCGGAAGAACTCTACGATTTACTTGTTTTAAACGAGAAAAAACTTCAATTTCGCCCTCTTGAATTCGAAACTTCTGACCGGAGTGTTATGGATACCTCTCGACAGGAAACCGATGTTTCTAACCAATTATCGAAATCTAATCTAGAACCAGACCGTGGCGAATCTGACTCATCATCTAGTTCTGACTTGGAAAATGAAGATAGTATACCTAACAATGAAAGTTCTATTCCTATTGATCCATCTTTGGGTGAATATCCTGAGGATAATTTTGATGATAATCGTTTAGATGATGAATTTGATTCTGAAGATGTTGATATAGATGCGAATAAACAGTTCCTCCCAGACGACCTAACAATTGAAGATTCACCTGAATCTGAACAGGAAGATATCGAAAATCAAGAAGAATCAGAATCCCAGACCGGCATCTATTTGAAGGAAGTTTATGATGCCAAGGGTATGAAGCTTTCTTTGGATGTGGTAGACTTAGAAGAGGACTTGAACCTAACTAAAGAGGAGTCTGACCTTTTATGGGAACTGCCACCATCAGAGGGGGAAGTTGATAAGCGTATCCGGGATCTGTTCATGCAAACTGACCTTTCCGCCAGGGAGCTGCAAAAACGTCTATTTAGAATACATCAACATGCACGAACTGTATTTGAAGAACAGGGTTACAATGTCCTTTATCTGGCATTGGGCTTTTTAGAATGGAAAGAAATCACTGGCGATGTTCACCGGGCTCCATTAATCCTAATACCAGTACAACTAGAAAGAAGAGGTGTGGGTGGTGCTTTCAAATTGTCCTGGAATGGCGAAGACCTTATTACCAACATCTCACTGCAAGCAAAACTCCAGGAACAGTACATCACCATTCCTGATCTGGCGATGCCTCACCACACCGAAGGGATCACCCAGTACCTGGAGGAAGTGGAAGCATCCATACCCACTGGTGAGGGATGGACAGTTCATAGGGATGTTTATCTGGGCTTTTTTAGCTTCACCAAATTTGTCATGTTCCAGGATTTGAATCCGGATAACTGGCCTCAAGATCTTTCTTTTGACCAAAATACCATTATTAAAGCCCTTTTTAATCCAGAAACACAATCTACTGATGAGGGATTCCAGGAAATTGATGTAGACCTCAAACTTAAGTCGCGCAATGTGTACACTGTTTTGGACGCAGATTCTTCACAAATCGCGGTTATTGAAGATGTTAAGCATGGTAAAAATCTGGTGGTAGAAGGACCACCAGGCACTGGGAAGTCCCAGACCATTGTAAATCTCATAGCAGAGCTCATGGCATCAGGAAAAACTGTACTATTTGTGAGTGAGAAGATGGCAGCATTGCAGGTTGTTAAAAGCCGTCTGGATAGTATCGGTCTGGGAGATTTTTGCCTGGAACTGCACAGTCACAAATCTAAGAAAAAAGAAGTCTTAAACGAACTGCAAAGGACTCTTTATCAACCTCCATCTCCTTTTATTCCTATGGATGATAAGTTCGAAGAATTGGACGAAATACGGCGTGATTTAAATCATTATCAGGAGTTAATTCATCGTCCCCTACCTGAGATGAACTTTTCTCCATTCCAACTTTATGGAATGAAAGAAAAATCCATCGAACACTTCACATTAAAGGGTATCTCTCTTCCCAGGATGGTAATAGCTAATCCCAGTACATATACCAGGGAAGACTGGCACGGAGCAGTTTCTACTTTAAAAGATCTTTCACAGTTACTCAAATTTATTAAACCATTAAAAGACTATCCCTGGAGACATGCCGAACCAGGAGTAATTTTTCCAGCAGACCAAGAAGAGATCAAAAAATTACTAACAGACTCTTTAGCAATTATGGGCGAAATAGAACTGGGTATGGAGGAGCTGTCCATACACACAGGAGTTTACACCCCATCTAACCGGGATGAACTGAATGAAATAATTGATATTGCTCGAAAAATATCAAATTCACAAACTTTACCCTTAAGTATAATCAACAATCAGGATTGGAATGAAGAAAAGGCCCGGGAAATTATAAACTTCCTGGAAAGATTCCTGGCTACCACCAGCAAGTTCCAGAAAAAAGCACTTAAAATGGACCTTAAAGGAGAAATGGAATCATTTAAAAAACAGGGAAAAGAACTCCTATTAGTACCTTCACCCGTATTTAAAGACTACGAAGGCGAGATAAAAACCTCATTGAATAATTTAACTATTCTCCTTGATAATTTAAAAAGTGAAATCAACAATTTGGTGGATATAACTGGACTGAAAAAGCCACAAAACAGAAAAGAACTGGAAGAAACATTGGAGGAAGCTAGACTTATAGCATCGGCTCCCCCGGTAGAAAAAGCACTCCTTGAAAATGAAAACTGGAACAGTGCCAGTCCCGAGGCTAAAAAAATCATCAGGGAACTTCGTGAATACCGGAAAAAAATTAAAATGCTCGACAACTTCCAGAAAAACGTATTGAACCATGACCTGGGAGTTTTATTACAGGAGTTCACCAGTGCCTCTCATAAACGCCTCAAATTTTTAAGTGGAGATTACAAGAAAACCAAGAATAACATCTCCCTACTGTATTTAAAGGAAGCCCCTCAGGATGATCAAAGGATACAGGATGACTTAGAAACTTTACTGCGATTGCAGGATCTTAGAAACTCCCTACAAGGATCACAGGATACTGCTAAATTTCTATTTGGTCAAGCTTGGAATGGAGAAGATACTGATCCTCAATTTTTATGCGACCTGGCGGACTGGCTGATAAGATTTAGAAAATTACTTCTAGCCGGAGAGTTAACAGACCAGGCCCTCTTAAAATTTAAAAAAGGACCCAATCCCCGGATCAAGGGTAACGTAACCCAGATCCGTGATGATCTAGATGAGATAAACGACATCACCCAAAATCTTAAGGGATTCATACCATTAAAAACTGGTGAATTAAATTTCAAACAGCTTAAAGTCGATGTAGCTTCTTTTAAAAATAAAGTGGACCGTTATTTCCAGCTGAAAGAAAAAATCACTGGACTGTACCAGGAAGATGCCCCTGATGATGATGAACTCATCCTATCTGATCTCAAAGAGATTCTGGCCACTGAAGATCTTAAGAACACCTTAAAAGAATCTGAAAAAACAGCCCGCAACCTATTTGGCGAGGTCTGGCAGCAGGAAGACACGGACCTGGAATCGCTTCTGGAAATCTTTGACTGGATAATGGAACTGAAAATTCTCCAGGAACAGGGTAAAATAACTCTTAAGACCCTGGAAATCATCAGCCAGAAACCCAATATTGAAGCTATTAATAGAACCATTGAAAATCTCCAGTCCACTTACGACGACTTTTTGAAGGTTTTAAAATACTTAGATGAATATTTACAGCTGAACTGTCCTGAACTATTTCCAAATGGCTTTTCCCGGACTCTCTTTTCCACCATTAAGTCCCAACTTACACTATTTAGAAAAGAAGTTCCTCAGCTATTAACCTGGTCCCAGTTCTTATCCCAAATGAGGGAACTTCCACCTCTGGCTCAACCCATTTTGGAACTTATTGAAGAGGATCTGTTAGATAGTGAAGACCTTCTACCGTGTTTGGAGGGTAACTATGCTGATAACATGCTCCGCCAGGCTTTCATGGATGATCCTGCCCTGCAAAACTTTGTAGGAGACCTGCACCAGAATAAGATCCGTCAGTTCATTGAGCTGGATCAGGAACTTTTGAAACTCAATCGAGAAAGAATATCCCACCAATTAAGTGAGACCCGTCCCAATGTATACACTAATCTCACCCCTACCTCGGAGCTGGGCATACTTTTGAGTGAACTAAACAGAAAAAGAAGACATATGCCTATCCGAAGATTATTACTGGCAGCAGGTGGTCTTATACAAACCATTAAACCATGTTTCATGATGAGTCCACTTAGTGTGGCCCAGTTCATGGATCCCTACGGAGCGCCTAACTTGAGCTTTGATGTGGTAATATTCGACGAGGCCAGTCAGGTAAAACCTGAAGATGCCCTGGGTGCTCTATTAAGAGGTCGACAACTGGTAGTCATGGGAGATACTAAACAACTACCCCCTACTACATTTTTTGATATTATTATTCACCCTTTGGGTGAGGGAGACTACGAACTGGATTCATTAATGGATATGGAAAGTATATTGCACCTGTGTAAGCGCAGCTTCCCCATAAAAATGTTGAGATGGCATTATCGTAGTCGGCATGAGTCCTTGATTGCAGTGTCCAATCAGGAGTTTTATAACAATCATCTGTTAGTTTATCCCTCCCCCTGTCATAATTCTGACAAACTGGGACTGAAGTATATGCCACTGGATCGGGATATTGCCACTTATGATCGAGGACGTACCTCTACTAACCTGGAGGAAGCTAAAGCTGTGGTACAGGCGGCTTTTGACCATTTTCAGGAATATGGAGATGAAAAGAGTCTGGGTATTGGTACCTTCAATGTTAACCAGCAGCAAGCCATACTGGAAGTACTGGAACTGGAGTTAAAAAGGCACCCTCGGGCACGAAAATTCCACAAACATTTTTATGGTGAACGAGAAGAGAAGTTCTTCGTAAAGAATCTGGAAACCATTCAGGGTGACGAGCGGGATGTTATATATGTCAGTGTGGGGTATGGATTTGATGAGGAAGGTAAATTAACCCACAATTTCGGACCTCTCAACAAGGATGGAGGAGAACGGCGATTAAACGTGTTGGTTACCCGGGCTAAAGAAAAATGTATGGTATTTGCCAATTTTCACGCTGGAGATCTTAAAAATGTTACAGAAGGTTCAGCCTTTGGTTTAAGGGCCCTTAAAACTTTCATAGAATATGCAGAACACCGCAACTTGGAAAGTCTGGATTCCTCACTACAAACTACCTCATCTCCTTTTGAAGAGTCCATCAAGCAAGTGCTGGAAAAAGAAGGACTGAAAGTGGATCGTCAGGTGGGTTGTGCTGGATATAGGTTAGATCTGGCTGTAATAGACCCTGAAGAACCAGGACGCTACATTCTGGGAATAGAATGCGATGGGGTCATGTATCATTCTGCTCCCGTGGCTCGAGACCGGGACCGTCTCCGTCAGCAGGTTCTGGAGGGATTGGGATGGAACATCTACCGCATCTGGTCCACAGACTGGTACCGGAACCGGGAAGAGAGTATAAAACGACTTCTTCAATCCATTACCGATGCCCAGGAGGGTAAAATAAAATCAGAACTGCCTGTGGTAGAGGAAGAGGTGGTGGAGGAAGTAATGGATGAAACTCCCGAACCAACACCTGAAGTTAACCTGGAGGATATGATACCTGCCTACGAGGTCTGCAGTGATCTGGGCCTTAACAAGGATAAACCTTTACATGAAAAACTGCCTCAGGAAGTTGCTCCAGCCATGCGGAAAGTAGTGGACCTGGAAGGACCCATACAAGTCAACGAACTATTCAAACGTATTCGAACTCATTGGGGGTTGAAACGTTCTGGACGACGGATTAAGGAAACTTTAGACTCTTCTTTAGATTTGGCCTTAAATAAGGGACTTTTCACTCGTCAAGATGACTTTTTATTCTCCCGAGATGCAGAGATCAAAGTCCGTCGTAGAGGTGGAGACTTACCCGCCCGTATAGAACTTATTAGCGATGAAGAGATAAAACAAGCTGTTTTATTGGTGATTGAGTCTCAATATGCCACTTATCCTGAAGAATTGATAACTCAGGTAGCTCGACTTTTCGGTTTCAAATCTACCAGGCAAGCCACTCGGGAAAGGGTGAACCACATCCTGCGTCAGTATCTGGAAAAAGGAGATCTGGTAGCCATGCCCAATGGTATGATTAATTTCCCTAAAGTTGATTAAAATTGTTTTTAAACGAAAAAATTTCTTTAACAAATTATTATAATTGAAAATCCATAGTTATTATTAGCATAGTTATTATTAGAATACCCATTAACTAATTATTAAAGGTTAGACTGGAGATTTTTTTATTTTTTGAGGAAAAATTCATGGTAAAAGAGATATTAGATAAATTGCAAACTGATCCTCGCTTCAAGGACAAAGTGGAACATATTGAAGAACTAAAGGCCCAAAAACCTCAGTATAGTACGGTTAAAAATTTACCAGATAATATTGAGGACTATTTAAAGCGGGAAGGGATAAAACTTTATCAGCATCAGGCTGATTCGTTAGAACACATCCGAATGGGGCAGAACATCCTTATAACCACCCCCACGGCATCAGGCAAGACTTTAGCCTTCAACCTTCCAGTTCTGGAAAAACTTCAAAATGACGAGGAAGCTACTGCACTATATATTTATCCGGCCAAAGCCCTTTCCAACGACCAATCTCGGGTTTTAAGGGGATTAGAAAAGGCCTGCAGTATGGATCTAAAGCCTGCTATATATGATGGTGATACCCCCCGAGACATTCGCCCGGACATCCGTAAAAACTCCCGTATGGTAATTACCAATCCCTATCAACTTCATCTCATACTGGGATGGCACCATCAGTGGAAGAGGTTTTACTCAAATTTAAAGTTCATTGTAATTGATGAAGCTCATCAGTATCGGGGAGTTTTTGGCTCCAATATGGCATTTTTGATACGTAGACTACGTCGAATATGTAGTTATTATGGATCCGATCCTCAGTTTATCTTATCTTCAGCTACTTTGGCTAATCCAGAGGAGTTCAGCCAGAAACTGGTAGGAAAAAGATTTCAACTAATAGAAAATGACACATCTCCCAGGGGAAGGAAGCATTTCATATTTTACAACCCATTTCTTGTGCAAAATAGCGTTTCCACCCATGTGGAAACTGCCAATCTTTTCTTATTTTTCATTTTAAGAGAACTTCAGACTTTGTGTTTCACCCTCAGCCGTCGAATGGCTGAGTTAATTGCCCGGTGGACCTTAAAGGATTTACATGATTCACGTCCGGATCTGGCCAGCCAGGTAACGGCTTACCGGGCTGGATATTTGGCTAAAGAGCGAAGAGATATAGAATATGGTCTTAAAACTGGTAAACTTTTAGGAGTGACCACCACCAATGCCCTGGAGTTGGGAATTGATATTGGTAGTTTGGATGCAGTTATCATTTCTGGTTATCCCGGTACCATGATCTCCACGTGGCAGCAGGCTGGCCGTTCTGGAAGAAAAAATAACGATTCTTTAGTGTTGTTGGTGGCCTTTGAAGGGCCACTGGACCAGTACTTCATGAAAAACCCCCAGGTTTTCTTTGACCGCCCCCATGAGAACGCCATTATAGACCTGGAAAATGTCCACATCACTTTCAACCACCTGTTGTGTGCCATGAGCGAACTGCCTCTCAGTCGGCAGGAACTAAAAAATTACTTCCAACCAGCACCGGGATTTATGGGCCATCTTATCCGAAGCAACATGGTACGTGAGAGCAGGGACATTTTCACCTACAAAGGTAAAGGTAGTCCTGCTTTTCAGATAGGACTCCACCAGATATCTCGGGATGAGTTTAAGGTCTACACCGATGGACACCTCCTGGAAACACTGGATCGGGCTCATGCCTATTTAGAAGCCCACGAAGGTGCGGTGTTGATAAATAAAGGTGAAACTTACCTGGTGGAGGAGTTTGATCTTTCTAAACAAACCATCAGGGTCCAGAAAAGGAACGTGGACTACCATACCCAGGTCTTAAAAGATGTGGATGTTAAGGTGTTAGAAGAGCTTTATGAAAAAAAAATTGGGGAATACACTGTATACTACGGAGAGGTGGAGGTTACGGAACACTACTATCGCTACAAAAGGATCAGTCAGGGAAAAACCATTGGTACTTATAATTTAAATTTGCCTCCCTTACATTTCCGGACAAAAGGGTTGTGGTTTACCCTCCCTGATGATATACAGGACCAGATCAACCATTATATAAGTGGTAAGGAAGTTTATGAAGGTGGTCTGCATGGAACTGAACACGCTATCATTGCCATGTTTCCCTTAAATGTACTATGTGATCGGTTTGATATTGGTGGTCTCTCTACTCTTAAGCATCCACATACCAATATGGCCACTATATTCATCTATGATGCCTATGAAGGGGGTATTGGTCTGGCAGAGAAAGCGGTGGATCTCATGGAGGATCTGGTGGATGTGACCTATGACATGGTTCGTTCCTGTCACTGTACTGATGGTTGTCCTTCATGTATTTATTCACCTAAATGTGGTAATGATAACCAGCCTCTACACAAAAGGAGTACCCAATACATATTATCCCGAATGTTAAAGATGATGGGTAAAGATAATGGAGAAATTTCTCTATAAAGAGTGGATATTAATAAAATACCCCTTAAGATGTGGATATCTAAGATGCATCTGAAGTTTTAGATAAAAGAATAAGCCGGTTAATTATGAGTTTTGGTACAATAGTTGTGATAGTAGCGGTTATTATACTGGTAGTAGCCATTCTGGTGCGTTATTATCTTCTTTATCGAAATGCGGTTGGTTAATTAATGAATTTAATTTTTTAATGTTGGGTATCGTTGATCATTTTTTTAACTTGCTCATTTAATTGCATATGGAGTTAATTTTGCGAAAACATATTTTCATTTTCTTTAGATTACCCTATATCATGGTGTGTTTTATGAATTGGTTTTACACTTGAAAGGTAAGTCTTGAACGGAAGTATATTTGGCCGATTCGAACAATATTTTTATGAATAATCAACAAATTTATTAATACTTGAAAGAATTATAATAAATAATACATTAAAATTTGGCGGTCTATTATACTGGTAGTAGCCATTCTGGTGCGTTATTATCTTCTTTATCAAAGTGCGGTTGGTTAATTAATGAATTTAATTTTTTAATGTTGGGTATCGTCGATTATTCTTTTAACCTACTCATTTAATTGTATGTGAAGGTGAAAATAAATTTAAAAATTCTATTTTGGGCATTAAAACGTGGTAATTTACATTGACCTGATTATCAACATTAATTGCTTAATTTTACAAAAAAAATATCCTTATTTTCTTAGATTATTCTATATCATGGTGTGTTTTATGAATTGGTTTTACACTTGAAAGGTAAGTCTTGAACGGAAGTATATTTGGCCGATTCAAACAATATTGTTATAACTTATCAACATATATATTAATACTTAAAAGGTTCATAATAACAAGTACGCTAAAAACTTGGCAAAATTATATGTGGGTGATGGCTTGGATGAACTGGAAGAATTATTTCAAAACGGAATGTTAAGAAAAGTAACACCTTCTCCACTTAAAAGTGCATTATCTATAAAAGAAGCTAAATTATGGTTAGAAGAGGCCAAGATGAATTTGAAAAGTGGAATTTTTCTTTCAGCCCGAGTTTCGTCTTACATGGCGTTTTATCATGCCATCCGATCTATATTATTACGCGACGGTATCCAGGAGGAAGATCCCCACTATTTGGCACCGTACCTAATGAAATATTCGAGGGATGGGCTTTTAGAGGAGGAATGGCCTGAATTGTTCGATTGGATGTTAAGCCTACACCACCAGGACTTGTACCACTTCCAGGCCATACCCTCCCCTGAAGATGTAGAATTAACATTAAGTCTGGGAGTGGACTTTGTAGATCGAATCAGTATTCTCCTGGAAGAAACGAAATCGGCAAAAAGAGCATTTATTAATCAGAACGCTTCTGAAAGGTCATACTAATACCTTTTTTTAAAAAATAATTTCTATCTTATTTAGATTAAATGTTATTTTATTATATTAATGTCTAATTTTAGTTATGAAGAAAAAAGTTTAATTTAGTAAGTTACAATCCTCTTTTAGAATTAATGAGTTTTTCTAAAGCCTCCTGGTTGACTTCTCTTTGGAATAATGGTCTGTCGTCACCAGCATAGATTTTAAGGTTTTCTTCAAAGGTTTTCTTTTCCTGGTTTTGATAAAAAATTCCCAATGGATAATTTCCTGTTTCACCGGCCCTTTTAAATGCATCCATCTTATCCTGGGGGTTGTGTGACTTTTCCAGGTAGTAAGTATGCTCCTTAAACCATTGGTAGGTGTTAACCCGATTAAAAGTGACGCAAGGTTGGAATATATCTACTAAAGCATAACCTTTATGTTTAATGGCTTTTTTAATTATTTTTTTGGTTTCTTCCACATCACCTGAGAAGGCCCGGGCCACGAAGCCTGCACCTAAAGCTAAGGCCACGGTTAGAGGATTGAAAGGCTCTTCAAATACGCCTTCAACTTGTAATGGGGTATGAAATTCCCGCTGGCTGGTGGGACTGGCCTGGCCTTTGGTCAGACCATAAACCATGTTGTTGTGCACCAGATTGGTTAGATTCACATTGCGGCGGATAGTGTGCATGAAGTGATTGCCACCTTCCCCATACATGCAACCATCTCCACTTACATCGATAACAGTGAGTTGGGGATTGGCAGCTTTAATACCAGTGGCAGGTGAGAGAGATCTTCCATGTAAACCATTAAAAACATTGCTCCGAAGGTAGTGGGGCAGTTTACCAGCCTGTCCAATTCCGGATACTAAAACCAATTCATCAGGTTTAATATCCAATTCATACAATGCTTTTTTAAGAGCATTTAAGATACCGAAGTTTCCGCACCCCGGACACCAGGCTACATCAGATCCGAACATGTTATAAACATCTTCTTTCATTCTAACTCACCTTCTACATTCTTTATAATCTCTTCAACAGAGAAGGGCATTCCATTATACTTTAGAATCTTTTTATCCACTTCCAAACCAGTTTCAAGTTTTATTAGATTGGCAAACTGGGATTTTATGTTGTTCTCAAAAATAATAGTTTTTTGGGCTTTTTCCAGATATTTTCGGGTGTTTGGGTGTAATGGATAGACTTGTTGGAAATGCAGAAGGGAAATATTTTCATTATCCATCTCTTCTAAAGCTTCTCTTAAGGGATGGTAGGTGGAACCCCAACCTAAAAGTAAAAATTGGTAGTTATCAGATCCATAAAGTTCTGGAGTCATAACCTCCTTTTCTATCTTTTGGAGTTTGTGATAACGTTTTTCAACCATTTTTGCTCTTATTTCTAAATTTTCAGTAATGTGGCCTTCTTCATCGTGTTCGTCAGAATCTACCACCACCAGGCCATGCCCATAACCCGGAATGCCTCGAGGTGAGATTCCTTCAGGAGTTAATTGGTATCTTTTGTAGCCTTTTTTGGTTTCCACAACGTAGTTCTTAAGTTCTAAGTCACGAAGTCTATCTTCAGGGAAGTTGTAGTATAGATCTGCCAGATACTGGTCAGAAAGTATGAAAACGGGAATTTGATATTTTTCTGCCAGGTCAAATGCGGTTTGGGTTATGTGATATGCATCTTCCAGCTTACCTGGGGCGTAGATGGCGCGGGCAAATTCACCAGGTCCCGAGTAAAGGGCCAGATCAAGGTCCTCCTGAGCAGTCCTGGTGGGTAGTCCTACAGCAGGACCGGGACGCATTCCTAGGTATATAACTACCGGGGTTTCGGTCATTCCAGATAAACCAACTGCTTCCTCCA
>Ga0187786_10000096_pt1 | contig 27833 bp, 25 predicted proteins | sample 0815_BV2_10_20_M_FD_132449 | JGI IMG/M metagenome (GOLD analysis project Ga0187786, IMG submission 132449) | Tropical peat soil microbial communities from peatlands in Department of Meta, Colombia - 0815_BV2_10_20_MG | ecosystem: Environmental > Terrestrial > Soil > Wetlands > Peat | place...
AGAAGGGCCCGGAGATCCTCATCTGTTACGACTTCAACAGTATTCCGGCAAACACGCTCGTACGCGTCCATTGAAAATAATGGGTTATGATGGGTGTTAATGGTTATTCTGGATTGTTTTGAATCCAAGGGCATTATTGGTGGCGGCTATGGATTTCGCCGCGTCCTTCTCAGCCCCCATCATGGCACGGATAGCATCGATGTTCTCAACCACGACATCAGCCTCCTGGTGAATTGCCTGGAAGAAGCATAACTCGTTTTTGTTTGCATACACCGAATCTTCAAAGATGCAGTTCTCCCACAGGTCAGATCGCGGCCTCCCGAGGTCCATGGCAAACTCCTTGAGCTCAGCTGAACTCTTGATACCCGCGGATTTCTTGATAAGGCCAAGGCGTGGGTGATTGTTGATCAGTTCAAGGACACGCTCACGGCTTACCGCTTTTTTGGTCGTCATCTGGATTGCATGCATATGCATCATTGTTGTCGGGACGATCATTGCCATGGTTGTAATAGAGATATGGGGCAGTACACTCAGGACATCGGGGCCATGGTGACTCGGAACACTCACCGGATCGAGAACGATCGCATCGATGGGCCCCTTTTTGATCTCCCCGGGATCTGAACCCCGTCGGACCATAACCGCATGCACGTGTGTAACACCGAATTCCTTGTCAATCTCGTTGATAATCCGGCAGAGTCCGGTCGTGTTGCATGATACCACCCGGACAAATTTCCTGCCGATTGAATCCTGATAATTACAGGAGGAGTTGAAAGAGAACCCTGCCAGCTCATGATCTTCTCCGCCCTGCCAGATCGCTTTCACACCCAGCTTTTCATAGAGCGGTTTGTTTGTCGCTCCGACGTCTCCCGGCGTGGCATCGACAACAATGTCGGCAGCCTTGCACATCTCTTCAACGGATCCTGCTACCGAAAGACCGGCTTTTTCAAAGGATGCTTTTTTTGTGATATCCGCGATATACAACGGAAATTTTCGCTGTCGGGCCACAAAGGCCTCTGCGTTCGGGCGGGTTTTTGAGACCCCTATGATCTTCATATCCTTCTGAGCAGCAACCGCATCGGCAACCCTCTTGCCTATCGTCCCATACCCATTGATGGCAACCTTGATCATAATCGTACATTGCGCTGGGAGAGAAAAAACTATGTGGAATCTCTCCGGGACTTATCTGCCGATTCAACAGGAATGAATAAGAAAGATTTCAGGTCCCGCCAGCGGCAGGTATTAAATAGCCCTTAAGTAACATCATCACTAGTATGGACATGCCAAAGATCGTGCTCTCTGAGTCTCCGATCAGATGGTGGCAGATCGCTCTGATCGGTCTTATCATTTTCGTGGCAGGTATTGATGCGTTCTTCTGGACATCCTTGTTCATTGATATTCTCATCACGCTCTTTGGCATCCTGGCTCTCGTCGTAGGCATGATTATGATTGCTTTCTTTCTGTCTGTCAGGCAGGAAATCATTTACGGATTTCCAATCTTTTTTGCCGGCCTCCTCTCCATCCTGGTTGCTGCTGTGGCGATCGCGTTCCCGGGGATGATAGCATCGACATTCATCGTAATCATGGCGATTGTTGCCATAATCAACAGTGTCCTGCTCATCATCGTCGGGGTCTCACTCTCCGATGAATGGAAAACGAACCTCGTAATTATTCTGCTGGGGATGGTCACTCTTTTTCTCAGCATCCTCATGGCACTGTTCCCGACACTCTCGGCGGTTATCCTCGTGAAAATCTGGGGGATGTATGCGCTTGTTTTTGGCGGGGTCTGCATTGCAGCGGGAATTGTGATGAAAAACATCCCGCGCAAGTCAGGAAATGCCGGTTAATACGGATTTTCTCCGGAAAAGAAGGTGGCCTGTTATCTTCTGAATATCAGGATAGTATCAGTCTTTTCTTCAGCTCATTTTCCTTAAAGTGAATTAAACAATGTGTGGAAACATCAGAGGTATTGTTCCTGGATTTTTACGACCTCAGCGCTGTTCTTTGCCTGTGCATAGAAATCAAGGGGCTCCCTGTTTACTTCGATAAAACGAATCCCCCAGCTTACTTTTTTCAGAAGTTCGGCCGCTCGTTCCTGCTCGCCGAGAATATACAGTGAGGCTGCCAGAGCCTCGATGGAGGACAGGACGCAGGGCCTCCCAAAATTCACCGGATTTGCTGCCACAAGAAAAGGAAGGGCCCGTCGTATCCTCCATGAACGGACCGCTCCGGTATCGAGAACGGCCCAGGAACAATCCAGAACTGTTATGGATTTCACAAACCGATCTGCCGGGGACAGTGCCTGTTCTGCGGTAGGATCGAGGAGGAGAGTGTTCCGCGGGATCTGGGAAATTTTCGTAAAAATCTTTAAAACTCCTGCCCTTTCCAGTTTTTTTACCGTACACTTCCGGGGATCACAGCTGTTGTCCCGGTACGCATACAGCGGTATCATTGATCATCTGTGCGTGCACACACTGTATCAATGTACGTTCTCTGCAGTCCTTGCGTACTCAACCCCGCGCTGCGGGCTGACGGGATAACCAGGCCTTCGGATCTTGAGGCATTCAGAAGAGCGGAGGAACGCTGCAGGCAGTTCAATATCGATATGATCCCCCTGCCATGCCCCGAAACTCAGTATCTCGGGCCGGGTCGCCGGCCTGGGACTTTCCTTGAAAGGCTTGACACACCTGAATTCAACATTCTTGTAAACGAACTCGTGAAATCAGTTGACAATATCGTTGCTCTCAGGGGACCACCTCTTTGTATCGTCGGTGTCAACTCTTCACCTACCTGTGGAGTAACTACAACCTATTATGGTGCGGAAGGTTCTAAACCTTCGAAGAGGAAAGGCCGTGGTGCCTTTCTTGCCCGGTTCCCCGACATAGACGCAATCGACGTCCTGAGGTTTGCTGCGTACCGGATTTACCTCGCAGCACCCCTTTTTTCTGATGCAGAACGACATTACAATGAATCGATATCGACGTTACTCAGGAATCACTATTTCGACGTGTACCTCCCCCAGGAAGCCGGTGATGACTCAGCATCGCGAAAGAACCAGGTGCAGAAGCAGCTTTTCCGCGGCAATAAAAAAGCACTGGAAGAATCAGATATTCTCGTGGCCGTTATCGATGGAGCTGATGCCGACAGCGGAACTGCGTGGGAAATGGGATATGCGTACGCACGGGGAAAACCCGTCATCGCCATCAGGACGGATTTCCGGAGGGCGGGAGATCACGAACGGGTGAATCTCATGCTTGAACAATCTGCCACGGTAGTGAATACTGATGAACAACTCATCGCTGCGTTACAGGATCCGGAATTGTTTAAAGGGAATGTAAGCCTCCTGTGTAAAGAACCTGTCTTGCACACCGACGATCCCCGGTCTGGATAATGAGCCCTCAAAAAGCAATAATCTATATGAGAACATTTACGAATTAGTTAATGATTGGGATGGGAAAGAAGCGAGAAGCCGTCAAAGATCGATCAGGAGTTCCGGGGAATTCGGAATGCAACCTTGACGGGAATTTTCAGATTCCGATTCGGTCCTTGAAGGATCTCTCCGGTGACACTATCCGGGTAACGATTGCCCGAAGCCGCTATGTGCAAATTCTTCTTGCGGCGACCATCATTGGTTTTTTCCTTCGCTTCTACGATCTGGGATTTAATTCCCTCTGGCTCGATGAAGCATCGACGCTGACATTTGCCGTAAAATCGATCCCGGAAATCTGGCAGGCAACAACAGGTGGCGAATTTAACCCTCCGCTCTTTTACTGGGTCGAACATCTTATGCTCACCTTCGGCAACAGCGAGGTTATTCTCCGGTTTGTCCCGGCTCTTCTCGGTGCACTCTCGATTCCCATTATCTACCTTGCAGGCCGGGAATTTATCGACAGGAATGTCGGAATTATTGCTGCGACCGCGTTCGCCTTTTCGCCTTTCCTCGTCTATTATTCCCAGGAAGCCCGGGCATATTCCATGATGCTCTTCTTCGTCACCTTTTCCCTGGTCTTTTATTTCCGGGCTCTCAAGAACAACACTGCCAGGGACTGGGCGTTTTTCGGTCTCCTTTCCGCACTGGCCTTCTGGTCCCATTTTTATGCTCTCGTTATCGTTGGAGCACTGGTTCTGTATGCGCTCTACGTACTTGTTCCGAAAATCCGGGCGGATTTGCGCGTAGCGAGGCCGGTTCTCCTGGCAGCTGCAGTATTTGCCATAATCAGTCTCCCGCTCATCCTTGTTACGATCCAGCTTTTTGCTCTGAGAACGGCATCCGCACCGACATTCGGGATCCAGGGATCTGACCTTGTCATTGCAACGTTTGCTCAGATATCCGGTTCCGATATCGCCATGTACATCCTTCTAATTCTGTTTATCGCTGGGATCATTCAGGCATTTCTGATGGATAAAAACAAAGGGTTATTTCTGGTATCCGTAGTTATCCTTACGTTTGTTATCAGTAATTTCCTCTCGTACCGGATTCCGATGCAGCCGCGGTACCTCATCTTTATGGCAGCAGTTTTTTTTATCACGATCGCTCTATCCTACAAACTTCTCTCCAGCCGCTGGAATTCACCTGCGGTGGTGTATGGGTTTCTCGCCCTTTTACTGATCATCAATATTCCCATGCTTGCAGGGTATTATTCAGGATACACAAAAGAAGACTGGAGAGGGTTGTCAGGACAGGTCCAGCAGCTGACGAAACCAGGCGACAGGATTGTTCTCGTGCCCGGGTATCTCTACCAGCCGTTCGATTATTACTACTCCAACAAAACGTATGGGACCATCGAACTTTATGCAGATAATGAAAAAAGTCTCGAAGCAATATATACCGGAAACCGGAATTCTACGATTTATTATGTAGTCACGGGAGACATAACTTCCGCAGATCCGACCGGCGGTGCAATAAACTGGCTTGAGAAGAACACGAAATTCCTGGGGAACAGAAACGGCATTTCCCTACTGGTGTCCGGTTGAATTCCGACGTGAACATGTTCGACCTTACTGTTATTATTCCGACCTTCAACGAGGAACCAAATATCCGCAATATTGTAATGGCTGTAGACGGGGTCTTCCGCGAGCATTCCCTTAACGGGCAGATTCTCGTTGTTGATGACCACTCTGCGGATGCCACGATCGAAATTGTCCATGAAATCATGATGACGAAGAAGAACGTCAGTATTCTCGTAAGGGAGAAAGATCATGGTCTTTCCCAGTCCGTTGCCGAGGGGTTTTCCCATGCTTCTTCGGATATTTTTATCGTCATCGATGCCGACTTTTCACACCCTCCGGTCCTGATCCCCCGGATGTACGAGGAGATCCGGAACGGGAACGATATCGTTATCGGGAGCAGGTATACGGAAGGAGGCGGGATCAGGAAGTGGCCCCTGAAACGGAGGCTTATCTCGATCGGCGCAACGTTCCTCGGCCGCCTCCTTTTCCCTGATATTACGGATCCCGTCAGTGGCTTTTTTGCTGTTCGAAAGGAAGTTGTGGCAAATGCCCCTCTGAAACCCAGAGGATACAAGATACTGCTCGAAGTCCTGGGCAAGGGGACGTGGGACAGGGACAAGGAGATCCCGTTTGAGTTTATCGACCGTGAGATCGGGACGAGCAAGCTGAAGATAGGTACCATCTCAGACTATGCCCGTCAGATGGGGGACATAACCCTGTATTCTTTCACTCACCACCACAGTGCGGCTTGGAGAGAATGGAAACGGGTCTTCAAGTTTGGCTTGGTTGGCCTTTCCGGGATCCTCATTAACCTGGGGATTTTGTTTTTCCTCGTTACGTATGCCGGCCTGGACAAGGATCTCGCAAGCCCCGTCGCAATCGAACTTTCGATTCTTAATAATTTTATCTGGAATGATCTATGGACGTTTCATCCCATTGAAAACGGGAGACTGTCGAGCAGGTGGCACCGTCTCGGTGCCTTTAATCTTGTCTCCGTCGGAGGGGCGGTCATCAATTATGGTATTTTCCTTATTCTGACCCGTTGGTTCTCGATCTATTACCTGATAGCCCAGCTCACCGGGATCCTCATAGCATTCGCCTGGAATTTCTTTGTGAACCGGCGCCTGACCTGGATGCGCAGGATACCGGCCTGATTCCAGACTTTACCGATACCTACAAAACACATCCGGTACGAATATTAAAACCGGGAGAATTGGAATGTCCAGAAAGAACAGGACTGATGGAATCGGGACTGCAAAGAAAAAAAGAACCGCCGGGGAATCGGTGGAGATTCTTTCCCTGAAGCTCGAGAATACTGATGCCAGCACAATAAAACGTCACCTCGCTTACCTCGTCGGGCTTTCGCTTCTGACAAAATTTTTTGTGATCGTGGTGACAACGTCAGTTTTTCACTCATTTATTGATCTCTTCGATATCGGTTTCTATTTCGACCATGGTATGATGCTCATCCAGGGCCAGCTCCCGTACGTGAACTATTTCTTTGATTATCCCATCCTGATTTTTGTTCCTACCATTCTTGCCTTGATCCCCGCGCTTTTACTCCAGGATACCATGGTGTTCGTGTATAGCTTCCAGATTTTAATGGTGCTATGTGATCTCCTCATCACAATCTGTGTGTATCTTATCGGTCTCAGGATATGGGACCAGAAAACGGCCCTGTATGCCGGACTGATCTACGCCACGGCATTTTCATCGGCTTATTTCGTCCTGACAAAATACGATGCATTTCCTACCGTCCTTCTCATGATGGCGCTCCTGTGTACCGTTTATGGAGCGGCAATGAAAGGATATGTTACTACTGCCGCGGGTTTTTTTGCCAAAATTTTTCCGGTTATTGCCCTGCCGTTTATTGTCCTTTTTAATGCCAAAGAAAGTTCCATAAAACAGGAGATTTACCGTTCACTGAAAGTTTTCCTCCCGTTGATCGCGATCCTTATTCTCCCCTTCCTGGCTTTCCGGACTGATATCATTAATACCTACCTGCCGATCAGGACCGGCATGGATTATTATTCCAACACGGTGACGTTCACGATCTATTCCTGGTTGCATGACGTTTTCGGTACTGCAATCTCTCTCGACGTAATCCTCGGAGTTATGTTCGTTATGCTGGTCGCCGGTCTCCTGGCACTGGTTTACCTGGCCTATTCCAGTCCGCAAAAAGATCCCGTTTTGCTTTTGAAACTCGTTTTGACAGCAATCGTTCTCGTAATTTTCTGTGTCAAGGTCAGGAGCCCGCAGTACCTGGTCTGGTTTACGCCGCTTCTCTGCATTCTTGCCGCTGATGACATCAGGAAAATTATTCTTGTTTATCTTGTCCAGTGCATGGCATATATCGAATTTCCTCTGCTGTTCCGCACGTACTATGTGAGTACTCAATATACCGATCCGGTCCTGTCGCCGGGATGGTTTACCATCCTGATTGTTTTTACCCTCGAGTACGTGATCCTGTTTGCCTGCATCTGGCTGGTGGTCAACCCGAAAAATCTTCTGGAAAATCTTCGGAAAGCATCCGACTGAACTTGCCAATCCACTATTTTCTAGAGTACCCTTTTCATTTTTTCCGGTAAACCGCAAGCATCTCCCCCGGAAGCCTCAGGGTAATTACTTTGTTGCGGAAGAGCCGGTTTTCCAGAAGAAGTTTTGCGACAGGCTTTAAGGTGCGGTATCTGAAAAGGGATTTGCTCAGGGTGCATAGATTCGTTGTAAACGGGTATTTCCGGATTGCGACCGGCTGGAAACCGGCGTCGGAAAATAGCCTGTTCAGGGATCGCTTACTGAAAAACTGGACATGCTGACCCTGGATATACCACCAGTTTTTCCCCAGGAGTCGCGCAAGCCATGAGTCAGTATCTCCAGTCCAGAGGAAGACAAATCCTCCCGGCTTTACAATACGGGAAACCTTCTCAATTTCCCGGGCCGGGGATTCAAAGTGTTCTATGACACCCCAGAGCGTAACGACATCATACTTCTCTTCGGACGGAAGTTCGCTGATCGTACAGGTATGCACCGCAAAACCACGTTTCTTCGCAATTGCTGACGACCATTCAGACAACTCAAGCCCCTCCACTTCATAGTAATCCTGTGCAACAGTCAGAAAATCGCCCGTTGCACAACCAATGTCCAGTAACTTTCCCTGCCTGATGTACTTCCGCATGACGGCCAAAACACTCCTGGCAGTCAGGAGATGGGCTTCCTGTCGGCTCAGGTATTCAGCATCCACAACTGATTGATAGTTCCTCCAGATATTTTCGTCGGGTAGTTCACAGAATGCGTGAGAGCAGGTATTGCAACGTACGACACGGTACGTCCTCATATGTTCGGGAGAGAAGGCGTAATCAAAGGGGGGCAGGTCCTGACCAAGGGTATCGCCATAGAGCGTCTTCTGGTCCTTCGAACCGCATACCGGGCAGGTGACCGGCGTATGGCTCGTATTGCTCATGGGGAACCCCTCGTATCACCGTCAGGTTTTCTGAGCACGACAACCATGTTTGTGTAAAAATCCTCACTACTGAAACTGATCTCTTCAAGGGAAAATCCCGATTTTTTCACGATTGCTTCGACCCATCTCCGGGACTGTATCCGGCTTGGCTCGGGCGGCTGGAAAAAAATGTCCCTCTTCAGAACCGAATTGAGGAAAAAATGGACGATTTTGAAGAAAACCACCGTAGATCCATATTCAGGAGGCCAGAATAATATTATTACACCGCCTTTCCTGACAATACGATGGAATTCCCCAAGAATTCTTCCGATCTCCTCCTCACTGAAATGTTCCATGACGCCGAGATTATAGACGCCGCCAAGTGCCTCAGCTTTTATCCCGATCTGTAGGATGTCCCCGAGGATCAGGTTAGGTTCAGCATGGAATTTTTTATAGAGGGCAACAGCATTGGACGAGATGTCCATACCAATGATGTTGAACGATCGGGCGATCTCTTCCTCAACCTGCCCGCCACCGCAGCCCGCGTGCAGGATGACGACATCGGGATCCATATACTTGCTGATGAACCGTTCAAGGTGGGGTTTTATGATATGTTGCCGGTAAAAAACTGCAATCCTGTCATAGATCCGGTGAAGGGATGTTTGTTTGATGGTCCAGTAGTAATCCCATTCTATCATGTGTCACCGTAGTTGCAATGCCGGATATCTGTCTTCCTGGTTTCCGATCTTTCTGGTTACGGGAGAATACTCCGGTTCTGATTTGCCGGTCATAAATGTACGTTTTTAAATATTTAATCATAGTATCCTCGCCGAACACAGGAGAATTTGGGTCGAAGCCGAGGAAGAGAAAAATCCGGAAGTCTTGCGAAATCAACAGTTTTCTGAAAAACTATAGGCACATTAGAAATTGAAAATAATAACTCCAATTGAAATGATCAGGATCCCGATCAGTTTATTCCTGGTCACAGATTCCCTGAGGAACACAAAGGAGAGCACCGGAATGCAGATATAAGTCAGTGATGTAAGAGCGAAAAACACCTTCAGGTCCAGGCCTTTCATTGCGGATATCGATAAAAATGCAACGACGGCGAAGATCCCATACGCCAGGATGGATAGAGGGTGCAGATACATTTTCGTGTCGGACTCAACGGCTGAAACAGAGCCCTTTTTTAACAGGAGGTGTGCAACACTTGTCATTATGATAATCCCGAAAGTAAGGAGATAATAGTTCAATCCAAAAACTCCTTCTCTTTTACCAGGTAGTAAATCCCGATGGTGATAATCACCAGACCGAGAACATTAAAAAGAGTTACTGACTCCTTAAACAGGAGGAAGGCAGCCAGAAGGACGATAAAGCTTACGAGGCTTCTGAAAGGGTACGCAAAGGAAAGCGTATAATGTTTCAGGGAAGCCTGCCAGAAAAGAATCTGCAGCCCCATTCCCCCAAGAATTGCACAGTAAATAAGAAATACGGCATTCAGTCCGAAGAAGGTAGTAGATGATCCGATCTCTGCTGCAAATTTTGTACAAATAGCTCCAAATGCCTGGACCAGAATAGAAAAAATCAGAAAAATCAGGTATATTTTTCCGCTTGTCCGCTGGCGTAACTTTTGCACAACGGTACCGGGCATCCCTGCATTCATCAGTACTTATAGCAACTGGTGAAATATCACTGTTTGTTTGATCCACGATGACAGGGGAAAGCTATCGAATTGAACTGGAAATCTGCATTTCCAATCATGGGCAGGGCAACTTCGCTGGTACCACAGTTCTTAAACCCCGGGTGCTTCCATAGTATTAGAGTATCATGACCAACCTCACGGTCGCAGTCATTGCCCCTCCCGACTACTCGAAGGATCTCGGAAAAAAAGGCACAACGAGCGATATTACTTTTTATAACCTGAAAAAGGGAGACGCGACGGTCACATTTATCGAACCAACACGCTATCCGGAAAAAATATCCTCTCTTTTTTATGCTGTATCAGTCGCCGACCGTGTTGTCCTCGTCGTAGATGAGATCAACGCCTCCTTCGGCGAGTGCGTCCTGATGCTCCAGTGCGCCGGCAAGTCCACGGGCTACATTATCCTGAAAAATTACATTTCTATCGACCAGATCGCGCCTCTCATCCGGGGGACGGTACTGGAGCACTATGAAGTGATCGAGGAAGATATCGTAGGCCTCCGGGAAAAACTGCTCGAGATATCCGTTAAGCAGACCGCCCACCAGAAAGCCCATGAATCCGGGGCAAAAGGTGCAGTCCCTGTCGATGCTCACTTCAATGTCAAGGGGGTCGGTGTGGTTGTCCTGGGATTCGTGGCCCGGGGCGTGATAAAAAAACACGATATACTCCGGGTCCTGCCAACAGACAGGAATGCCCAGATCCGTTCGATCCAGAAACATGACGATGACGCAGAGACCGCCGTAGCTGGTGACCGGGTTGGCCTTGCGCTTAAGAACATTGAAGCGGAAGATCTGGACCGTGGATTTGTCCTGACCAACGATCCGGCAATAACCCATGGCATTTCCGTGACGGGAAAAGCACAGCTTGTCAGGTACTGGCCTGCACCTCTTAAAGAAGGCATGGTCCTGTATGCCGGGCACTGGATGCAGTTCCTTCCGACCCGCCTCGAAAAGGTGGTTGTCGAAGGCGACTGGCGCATGCCAACCATAACACTCACTATGGAAAAAGCTCTTGTCTATCCACAGGGCGCACGGGTCGTTCTCCACTACCTCGAGGGTGGCAAGCTTCGCGTAGTAGGTTCGCTCATTCTCCAATAATTTTTCTCATCTCTTCCTACGAACTTATCATTAAGAACGCGAATCATACACTGAGCATTATGGAGATCATCGGATGGATTATCCTGGGCGTTATTGCCCTGGTCATCATAGCACTGGTGTTGTGGGCCGTTGGTATCTACAACCGTTTTGTCAGTCTGAAGAACTCTTCTGAGGCCACGCTGGGCCAGATCAGGGTTGCCATGAAAAAGCGTCTGGATATGATTGACCAGCTCCTCGGCGCAGTGAAGAGTTATGCGAAGTTTGAAAAAGAGACTCTCGAAAGAGTCACTGCGATGCGTGCTAGTGTGGCAACGGCATCGCCGGGTGATCTGAACAAGGTTGAAGCCGAGTCGCGCTCGATCTTCGGCCGCCTCCTGGCTGTCGCTGAGAATTATCCCGATCTTAAAACTTCGACCACCGTTACCAGCCTTATGGACTCTGTCAAGTCGCTCGAAGATGAGATCGCCCGCCAGCGGTATACCTACAACAACATATCGCAGGAGTTCAATACGATGATCGACACCATACCCTCCAACTTTATCGGAAAACTGATGGGCCTCGCCAAGCTGGAGTACCTCCAGTTCGAGGAAGCGATCAAGACCCCGCCGAAAATCGAGTTCTGAAGGGAGTACCGTGGGCGAAACGAAACAGCTCGCAGTCCTGGTCATCGCAGGACTGGTGGCAGGCCTTGTCGGGCTCTATATTGTTGCTGCGGCGCCGCCGGCATTCGAAGGCGACCTTGTCATCGATTCCTATAGTGCAGTCCTTTATGAAAACGGCACGCTGGCAGAGCATTACACGTATTTAGTGAAGAACCCCGGGGAATACCGGATGCTGTTCCGCTCGTGGGAAGCTCCCCTCGAATTCGACTCCATTCCGTCTTCGTCAATTCAGCTCATTTCGGTGAGCCCCCCGCCGGGGATTGTCGGATATGCCAAGAATAATGACTACGCAGTAACCCTTTTCAATGCACCGGCAGGCTCATCTCTGGTTAATGCCGTCGATGACCTTGCCGAACAAAATGAGGTCGGTATCTACAATCCTGATTATTTCGGTGAAGGAACCTACTCGGCAGAATACACGTATGTCGTTCATCCTCCGATAGAGTACGATGCCACCACTTCCCACCTTAACCTGAAATTCGCAGGAACAAGCCATATCCCGTACCACGCGGTCAGGCTCACCGTGCCTGCGGATATGATTGACAAGGTGTACGTGTATCCACCTTCTCTGAGTGTGCAGAAGACAGGCAATTCCTACAGTATTACCGGCACCCTTGCGGCAGATGAGATCCTTGCCGTAGAAATGGTCGGAACACAGGATGCCTTCAACCAGATTCCGGGATTCAGATCAGCAGTAACAGATATCAGCGGAAAGACCAGCTCGTCAGCTTTCTGGTACGATTTGCCGTATTATGTCGCCTACCTGCTCAATAGTCTAGGGAAGATTGCGGTATTGGGTGTACCTCTGTGGCTGCTTGTCATATACTACCGCTACGGGCGGGAGAGAAAATTTACTGTTCCGGCATACCTGAGTACCATGCCCGGTACCGCCCTCAAACCGTGGCAGGTGAACCTGCTCTTCAAGGGAGATGCTGTCGATTTCGATGATAACGGGTATTATGCAACCCTGCTGGATCTCCATCGGCGAAAAAATATTGTTATCACGGAAAAAGGTGAAGGGAAAGGCGTAACGGTAAAGGTCCTTTCCAATGCGAATCTTGACACGTATGAACAACGGGTACTGATGTTCCTCCAGCTGGTATCGGAAAATGGTGTTCTCGACACGGACTCCATTACCGCACTTGCAAATAAAGCCCGGATGAACAGGACTGCCGAAGAAACAACACTGAAATACCAGCGATCGCTCACGGATGTCACGAGCCGGGTGGATACGACAATTACGACACGATATATCGTCGACGGGCGGGAACATATCGTTCCACTGGGACTGGTCAGTTTTGTGGGCTTCGCAATTTCCCTGATCCTTGCCCTCGTCACAACAGCTCAGACTTATATCCTGTTTCCTGCAGTTTTGCTGTGGGGCGTTGTCATTTTCGAAGCAGCCATTGCCTTTGCAGCCCCGTCCACGTTGTTCGGTCACTGGAAAGACGATCGCTACCGCGAGAAACTGGAATGGGATGCCTTCACGCACTTCCTTTCCGATATGGCGATGATCCAGAAGTATGCGCCTGCGGATCTTTCCATGTGGGGGGACTGGCTGGTTTACGGCACTGCCCTGGGAGTCGGAGACAAGGTCGAAAAAGCCATGAAGTCACTGAATATCCGGGTAGCAGATACCGGCGTACCGATTGGCGCCATGGGCATGAATTACGCTTTCCTCCCCCTGATGAGCTTCTCCCCCCCAAGCCATGGAAGCTCCGGTAGTGGTGGAGGATTCGGCGGCGGGGGCTTTGGGGGGGGCGGAGGATTCGGTGGCGGAGGTGCGGGAGGGCGATGATCTCCGGCCCTATCATCCCATCCATCTCCGCCGGTTTTTCCGGATATTTTCAGCCGAGAGTATTTAACTGATAAATCCGCACAAATCATAAGGAAAACCAGGAAAGGAACATAATCACCATGCAGTATTCAGAAGGCCAGCTTGGTCGCGTCTTTGTTGTGAGAATTGACGATGGTGAAGACATGCTCATCTCGCTCCGCCAGTTCATCCACGACAAGAATATCCAGGCCGGATCAATCCTTTTTCTCGGGGCCCTTATGGAGGGGCGCATGGTGACCGGTCCGGAGGAGCCGGTCATTCCACCTGTACCACACTTCGTTATGTTCGAAGGCGGCTGGGAAGTGTTCGGTGTCGGCACCATCTATCCCGCACAGGGCGGTCCGCACATCCATTTTCACGCTTCTGTTGGCCGCTCCGGGCATGCGCTGACAGGCTGCCTCAGGGAGAAGGCCACGACTTACCTCATAGTTGAAGCGGTAATCATGGAATTCACGGGCCTGAACGCCCGCCACGAATTCGATCAGAAAACCCAGATGAACCTCCCGAATCTTGCGACGAGGGAACCTTCACGTGAGGAAAAAAAGGATCTCAAAGAGACCTCACCGCAGCGGGATCAGGCACGGCAGCCTGAGAAGAAGGAAGAGCCGGAAGATTTACCGGGGAGCCTTGCCGAAATTATCCGGGACCTTACGCGCCGCCCGTCAAGTTGATTCTTCATACCCCAGGGATCCGTAACAGATATTTGTTTTCTTATGGCCCGGCAACCAGAATTCCTCCCGATGTCGAAGAAAGAGGGCGAACGTCTGGGAATTCGTCAGTTTGATGTTATTCTGGTAACCGGCGATGCTTATGTCGATCATCCCTCATTTGGCACGGCCCTGATCGGCCGTGTTCTCTGGAATGCAGGGTTCTCTGTGGGAGTTTTCGCACAACCTGGAATTCAGGAAGCCGGGGATTTCGGGGCACTGGGCACCCCCCGACTGTTCTTTGGGATCTCGTCCGGGAACGTGGATTCGATGGTGAATAATTACACCCCCGGATTGAAGAGAAGGAAGGTGGACGTGTATTCACCGGGAGGAATTCCGAGTCGCCCGGACCGTGAGACTATTGTGTACTCCAACCGGGTGCACGAGGCTTTTCCGGACACCCCTGTCGTTATCGGGGGTGTTGAAGCCAGCCTGCGCAGGTTTGCCCACTACGATTACTGGCAGGACCGGGTGCGCCAGTCCATCCTTGCTGATGCGCCAGCGGACCTCCTCGTGTTCGGCATGGGAGAGCGGCAGATGGTAGCAATTGCCGGGCAACTTGCTGCAGGGAAGTCAGTCGGCACGCTCCGGGATATACCCGGCACAGCCTATACGATGGATCTGGGCGAATGGCGCCGAAACCGCCCCGATGAGGTCGTGGAGATCCCCGGGTTTACTGCAGTATTACAGGATAAGGATGCGTATGCCCGTGCGTTTGCTCTGCACTACCGCGAGCAGGATCCCGTGCGGGGAAAGCCCGTAGCGCAGGTGCATCCGAAAACTGTGGTTGTCCAGAATCCCCCGGCTCTCCCCCTCTCTTCGAAAGAACTGGATCAAGTTTACGAGCTCCCGTTCACCCGCCGTGCGCACCCATCTTATAATTTCCCCGTCCCCGCGCTGGAACCCGTTCAGTTCTCAGTTACCAGTCATCGCGGGTGTTTTGGCGGGTGTTCATTCTGCGCGCTGGCTCATCACCAGGGTCGTATCATCCAGAGCCGGAGTACGGAGTCAATTCTCCGTGAAATTGTCCGCATGTCGAAGATGCCGGAGTTCAGAGGGACAATACAGGATGTCGGAGGCCCGACTGCGAATATGTATGGCCTTTCCTGTGATCAGTGGGAAATCCGGGGGGCTTGCCTGGACCGGCCCTGCAACCCCTCCTGCGGGAACCTCAGGACAAGTCATCAGAAACAACGTGAGCTTTTAACCCGGATCCGTGAAGTTCCGGGTGTGAAGCATGTGTTCATTGGGTCGGGGATCCGCTATGATCTCGCGCTCGCCGATAATTCCGGGTATCTTGGCGTGATCTGCGACCACCATGTATCCGGTCATCTCAAAGTGGCACCGGAACACATCGCGGATTCTGTGACGAGATGTATGAAAAAACCCGGCAGGGATGTCTTTGATCGGTTCCGGTACCGGTTTGAAGCCTTACAGGAGGGGAGAAAACGTCGTCAGTACCTCCTTCCTTACTTTATGTCAGGGCACCCGGGCTGCACGCTGGCTGATATGGTTGAACTGGCAGAGTATCTTCGTGATAACAATCTCTACACGGAACAGGTACAGGACTTTACGCCCACGCCGATGAGTGTGTCGAGTTGTATGTACTATACCGGCCTGGATCCGTTCACCCTGAAACCCGTGCATGTCCCGCGGGGAAAGGAGAAGAAGATCCAGCGCGCCCTGATGCACTATCGTGACCCAAAGAACCGGTTCCTGGTAATCGAAGGACTGACTATTGCCGGAAGGACCGATCTCATCGGCCCGGGACCACACTGTCTTGTTCCCGGTGACAGGTCGGGCCAGGCAGATGCCGGTAAAATCCGTGGACGAAAAAAAGGATCCAGAAAACTATCCTGATATTTCTGACTGTTGACAAATTTCCGGATCCGACAAAGATGTCATGAAAAAAGATTACTCCCTGCCGTAGTCATCTTCGAAACGGACGATATCATCCTCCTTGAGATACTCTCCCAACTGGACTTCGATGACCTCAAGGGGAATAACCCCCGGATTTTTCAGCCGGTGCCGCATACCTCCCCGGACAAATGTGCTCTCTCCCTGCTGGAGCAACCGTGTCTCGTTATTCAGGACCACCTCGGCCGTCCCGCTCACCACAATCCAGTGCTCGGAACGGTGGTGGTGGAGCTGCAGCGAGAGTTTCTGGCGGGGTTTAACGGTGACCCGCTTGATCTTATAAAACGGGGTATCTTCAAGAATCGTGTACGAACCCCATGGCCGGTAGACCTTCCGGTGGAATTTGGTGACTTCGAGATCCCGTTTATTGTACCGGCTTACCAGCTGTTTAACCTGCTCGGCATGTGTTGCATCACAAACGAGGAGCGCATCTGCAGTATCGACGACAATCAGGTCGTGAACCCCGATCAGGCCGACATGTTTACCGGGAGCGTGAACAAAATTATCACGGGCTTCAAGAAATTCTGCCTTCCCGACATTCCCTTCTGCATCATGGGGTTCAACCTCGTAAAGTGCCTTGAACGTGCCGAGGTCGCTCCATGCGGATTCAAGCGCCACGACAGCTACCCGCTTCGAGCGTTCGAGCAGGCCATAGTCGATCGAGATAGATTCGAGTGTCCCATAATTCACCGCAGAGTTGCCGGTGAACGCTGCATAGAGATCCGGACGGTATTTTTTCAGCTCTTCGAAGAAGCAGGTTGTCGAAAGAAGGAAGATACCGCTGTTCCACAGATAGCCTTTCTTCACGTATTCCTGTGCTGTCTTTTCATCGGGCTTTTCCCGGAACTCGGCCACGGCATTCCCGATAGACAACCGCTTGCCTGGCTTGATGTAGCCATACCCAGTATGGGGGGAAGTCGGGTGGATCCCGAAGGTGACGAGATGGTTTGCAGCTAGTGCTTCTGCACTCTTAATCTGGTCAAGAGCAGAATCGCCAAGAAGATGATCACTCGGAAAAACGACAGCCGTTGCATCCGGCGACTCTGCCATGATCCGTTGCAGTGCCCAGGCAATGGCAGGCAGGGTATTTTTTCCTGCAGGTTCGGCAAGAATCCTGTCGTCGGTTATATTGTGACCAAGTTCCTCGATCTGGTTGCGGACAAGGTACTGGTGGATTTCGTTGGTCACTACATAGATCTCACCTGGCCCCGAGAGTCGGGTTGCCCGGAGAAAAGTCTGCTGGAAGAGCGAATGGCCGTCGAGCTGGATGAACTGTTTGGGATAATATTCGCGGGAGAGCGGCCAGAGCCTGGTCCCCACACCTCCCGCAAGGATAATGGATTTCATAACGAGCGTCCGAAGATCCCGGCGACCTGAACAGCTTCCGGGAACTGATTACGTACATCTGTCAGGGGACATCATTTAAATAATTCGATCCTTGGGGTTCCGGGAAGGGCCGGGGCAGCACAACGCGGTAATCTGCAACCAGGATTGCTCCACCTTACATTGATCGATCATCAAAAAATTTCCGAAGCCAGAGTTCGGTACAGAAGATTCGCCAGACCTCCGGAGAATAAGTGGATTTGCCGTCAAGGAATGCTTGGTAGTCCTTCAGGACGGCATTCGCATTCCAGTAGCGTCGCTCGCGGAAGGTATTCGATCTCATTATCTCCAGCACAAACGGGCGGAGATCCTCACGCATCCAGACTTCCTCCGGTGTAACAAAACCCATCTTGTCTCTCCGGCATCGGATGGACTCGGGGAGTAAACCTTTTACAGCGTTCCTGAGGGCGACCTTGGTCAAACCATGCCGGATCTTCTGGTCAAGAGGGAGAGATGCGATGTACTCAACAAGCCGGAAATCGAGGTATGGAACCCGGGACTCAATGGAAAATGCCATGGAGTTCCTGTCTTCATAGTGGAGAAGAGCAGGCAGGTTCGTGGAAACAAGTTCGTACCTCAACACATGGGCAAGATCCCCGGCATACCGGTCGACAGGCGGGACGGAAAAGGTCAGCAGGTCCCGGCGTTTCCTGCGGACCATCAGCTGTGTGAGTGCCGATCGAAAAAATTCCCGGTGGTAACGGAGGAACCCTGAAAATTCCATGAGCGCCTTCCCCAGGTGACCCGTTCGACTGAGGTTCCTGATATAACTCACCTGGTACGCGAGATATCCGCCGAGCAGCTCATCAGCCCCCTGCCCGTCAAGGACCACCTTCACGTTCCCACGGGCAAGCCGCATCACACAGAACTGCGCATAGATCGAAAGAGAACCAAAGGGTTCATCCTGCACCCATATGAGCCGGTCAATGTCTTCCCGGAGCATGGCCGGATCCGGCTCAGTCCGGTGGGCATCAATACCTGATCCGGCAATAACTTCATCAATAAAATGGCTCTCGTCGAACCGTTTGTCAGAAAATACCACAGAAAATGTCTTCTGTCGGGAACCAACGCTGGACGGCGCTTCTTCAGAAATGAGGGAGTTGATCAGGACGGACAGGGTCGATGAATCGATCCCGCCGGAGAGACAGGTTCCGATTGCGACATCGCTCCGGAGATGAATACGCGTGGCTTCCCTGAGGTGAGAGAGGAAACGGGAAGCAATCTCTTCATCTGGAACCTGAGACTGAAGTTCGGCATTCACCGTTACATCCCAGTACTGGTAAGGGGGCTGGGCGCCCTCCCGGGTGATGATCATTGCATGGGCAGGACTGAGCTGGAGGACATTCTCAAACATGGTCCGGTGTGTATGATCCTGCACGCCCCAGGCGAGGAACGTCCCGAGCATCTCATCATCAGGATGCTTTCCGGCATCCGGATGGGCCAGGAGTGCCTTGATCTCTGATGCAAACAGGAAAGATCCTTTGCACTCCGTGTAATAGAACGGCTTGATACCGAAGCGGTCCCGTGCACAAAACAGGTGTTGTTCCCTCTCATCCCACAGTGCAAAAGACCACATGCCGTTAAACCGCTGGAGACATCGTGTTCCCCATTCTTCGTAAGCATGCAGGATCACCTCGCTGTCGGAGTGTGAATGAAAGCGGTGGCCTTTTGCGATGAGTTCCTCCCGGAGCTCGATGAAGTTATAGATCTCCCCGTTGAAGACCAGCCAGAGCGTGCTGTCCTCGTTGGTCATCGGCTGGAGACCGTCTGGAGACAGGTCGATGATAGCCAGCCTCCTGTACACCATCCCCATGGTTCCCCGCACTTCTGCACCTTCGCCATCAGGGCCCCGATGGGCAAGCAGAGCTGACATCCGGGCCAGGAGCTCTGTATCAGGCACTCCACCGTTATAACAGTACTGCCCTGCAATACCGCACATTACGGTTAAGGTGCGCTGTGCGGGATTAAAAAGATGTGAGGGATCGCAAGTGAACAATCTTCCCGACTGGCCCCATGAGGATCTCCCCTGATCAGTATGTATTCGTTGTATAAGGATCTGGTTTACCCTATTCCGGACCTTGGCAGCCTGACTGGAAAAGAAAATGGCCGGGTTTTTGTTAAACCTCTTCGTGATGACATCTCCTGACAGATAACGCAGGAGAAATCGCGGGATGTGACCCGGCTCTGGAGATTAGGGGACGTGGCATCCATGTGGGATACTTGCAGGTTCAAATATTCCCCGGCCCCGTCAATAATTGGCCGATGGCCGTGGTCTGAATATAATACGTCCTGCGGGCTTTATGATAGAAAAACCCGGGAATCCGGGGCGGCTGGATCACCGCACAACACGAGCGATCCGGAAAACGTGGAACTATGAAAGCACAAACGATACTCATCAGTGCAATTCTCGCAATTCTGCTGGTTGCCGTACCGGCATCCGCTGATACCAATTCCAATAGCGGAGGGTCATCCTATGTCTATGTATCCTCTGTCACCATGAATCCCGAAGTATTTTATCCCTATGAACAGGGAACTGTCTCCATAACGCTGACGAACAATGGCAATACGTCGGTCGGAGTCAGCCATCCGAACCTTCTCGCGACGTCAAACAAGATCAGGATCGTGAATCAGGATACCTGGCAGACCCTGACGTATATCGGCTCAGGAACCTCGATCACCTACACATTTGTTGTAACAGTTGATGGGATGGATGACCAGTACTTCGCGCTCTTTTCCTTAGAAACCAAAGACGGACAAAACCTCCACTACCCGCTAACTATTGAAGTAGATTCGGAGGATCTTCATGCGGCAATATCCAAGAAGCCGGAGACCTTCACCATTGACAGCGAAGCTGCAGTAAACCTGAGCCTAATCAACCCGCGGGATGGTGCGATTAAAAGCGTTTACATCACGGCCCTTGACAATGGTTCGGACATCACCCCTTCGCAGACTCTGGTAAGTGAAGTAGGGGCAGACAGTGTTGTCGAAATACCGTTTACCATCATTCCCCATAAGGCGACCAATATTACCTTTGATATCAGGTACCAGAACGGAGACGTCAGGCGCCAGGTATCGGTATCTCTTCCGATAAATCCCGGCAATGCCAAGGATGCGGCAGTCCCGACCATCAATAATATCGCTCTCACAACGAAGGGAACTTCCTATGATTTAACCGGCGATATTTCCAATACGGGAGTATCTGACGCAGACGGTGTCGTCGTTACTGTTGGTTCACCCGCTGCAGGCACGGGGACGTATCCGGAGTACGCAATCGGCAGTCTTGCGTCTGACGACTCGTCCAGCTTCGAAGTGACCTTCACTACTACAGACCTGAAGGCAGTCCCGCTCGTCATCCACTGGAAGGATTCCTATGGTACTGATTACTCGGTTACCAAAACTCTGGACCTGACAACATACTCGGGCTCCGGGAGTATGCCTCCAGGTAGTACAAATACAACCGGAAGCTCCTCCAGATCCTCCAGCTCCGCCAGTACTATGCAGGGACCCCCGGGCGGGACAGGAGGGCCCGGTGGCGATATGAACGGACCTCCGGGATCGTCTTCCTCCTCTGGCAGCGTCCTCTCAAGTATCACGAGCGCAAAAGGCGGTTTCAGTTCGTTCTATCCCGTCATCGCAATGTTTGTCGTCATCATCGTCTGCATTGTTGCGTACGTGAAGCGGAAATGGATTATAGCGAAGATCCAGAAGCACTGAGGGCCGGGAAATGACCGGCACTCCCCTCATCAGCCTCGTTGAGGTCTCCAAGACCTATCACCTTGAGAGCGGAGACTTCACGGCGCTCGACCATGTCTCGCTGGATATCATGGACAATGATTTTGTTGCAATCATGGGGCCCTCCGGCTCCGGGAAATCAACCATGATGAACCAGCTCGGGATCCTCGACGTCCCCACAACAGGGTCGCTCTTTATTGACGGAAGCAACGTTGCGACATTAAGCAAACGTGAACGGACACACCTCAGGCGCGATTCTATCGGTTATATCTTCCAGAAATTCTATCTGATTCCGCTCCTCTCGGCGTACGAAAACGTTGAATACCCTCTCATCCTGAAATACAAGAAACGCGATACTACCGGAAGAGCTGCGGCGATGCTCCAGGCCGTGGGAATCGACAGGGAGAAGAGTGAGCACCGGCCCAACCAGCTCTCGGGCGGCCAGCAGCAGCGGGTTGCAATTGCGAGGGCGCTGGTCAATGATCCGAAGATCCTTCTCTGCGATGAACCAACTGGCAACCTCGACCGCAAAACCGGCTACCAGATCATGGATATCCTCTGTAACCTTCACCGGGAAGGCAAAACCGTCATCCTCGTTACCCATGACCCGAAAATTGCGGAATATGCCCACCGGACAATACGTCTTGAAGACGGGAGGATTGCGGAGGCATCATGATCGGAGATATTTTTTTCCAGCTCTCGGTGAGGAGCGTGAAGCTGAACTTCCTGCGTTCGATCCTGGCATCGATTGGTATCGTGATTGGCGTGGTGGCTATCTCGACGATGGGAATGCTGGGGACGAACATGCAGCTCCAGGTCAAGGACCAGCTCTCTTCGAGCGCGAATACCATCGTCATAACTGCGGACGCAGTCAGAATGGGCCCACCGGGTTTTAGCTCTTCATCGTCGACCAGGGAATCGGGGATCACCAAGTCACAGCTGACGAAGATCAGGTCAGTAGTGGGTTCGAACGGATCGGTGATCCCGATCTATTCGTCAAATACAGAGTTTACTTCGGGAAATGTCCCGGCACGGGGCATGATTTACGGCATTGACCCGGAAGATGTGACAAAGTTCCTGCACGTCGGGAACGGGACCAATATCGCGAGTATCAACGAGGCGCTTGCCGGGTATACCCTGGCAGAATCTCTCGGGATCAGAGTCGGTGACAAAATAAAGATCAGTTCAGCTACATCGGGGCCCCCCGGGAACGCCACATCATCAGCCTCACGGGCTACCGTTACGATAGTAGGGATTGTTGACCCGAGGGGCACCGTTGCAGACAGTGTGAGTTCCGACAATGGCATTGTGGTCTCCAGGGACTGGTACACCGCCCAGTATGGCGGTAAGGACCACTATTCCCAGGTGAACGTCATTGTCGATGATACCGACAAAATTACTGATGTCGAGAAGGTAATCGATGCCAGGATCAATACCGATGAAAAAACACCGGCAATCCGGATCAGCGATGCAAGTTCCCAGCTCGATACGATCTCATCGACCCTGGAAACTCTTACCATGTTCATCCTCGCGATCGGAGGCATTTCATTGCTGGTCGCGGCGGTCAGCATCTTCAACGTGATGATGATGTCGGTCAATGAGCGGGTGCAGGAGATCGGGATCCTGCTCTCCATCGGCACAGAGTCCGGGGAAGTACGCCGCATGTTCGTGTACGAAGCCCTCATTCTCGGGATACTCGGCGCCGGCATTGGCGGAATGATGAGCCTTGTTATCGGGTACTCGGTGGTGAGTGCCATGATGGGTACAACGGCATTCTTCTTTCTCCCTGCGAGTCTGGTCTATATTCCGGAAGGAATGCTGGTTGGCATGGGGGTCTGCGTGATCTCGGGGCTCTACCCGGCATGGCACGCATCGAACATGGACCCGATAGATGCATTACGGAGCGAATAATCAGACAACCCGTTTTATGAGGAAATGTTCCCATGTCAGTTCTCCTGAAATTTTATCTGCAAAAAGTCCTCGCAAGGATTAAGGCCCCCGGCATACCGAAAAAGAAAGGTATTCCCGGGAAGAACAGGCGCAAAGGGGGGGCATAGTGCCGGGGATTCCTGATCCCTCCAGGTTCAATGATTCTCATCCTGCGGACAGTATTACACTTCCTCCATGCTCTGAATATAATATGATCCGGAGGGAGTTAGATGCCGGATGATTCCCCCACAGGGGAAATCCTCAAGAAAAGATGCCTGAACCCCCCGGGTTCATCGGTAAAAACAACAAAAGAGCCCCGGTCTCGTCGATTTTCTTTCGACAGGATCGAAGCTGAGAAGAGGATAAAACCATGAAAAAAACCAGTTTCATGATGCTGATTGCATCAGGAGTCCTTATTGCAGGAATCCTCGTAGCGGGGTGCACTGATAGTTCATCAAGCCAGGCCCCTCGCACAGCAAACCCTGCCACTACAGAGGTGCAGCCGGCGGCAATTGCCGGGTCAGAAAATTCCAATATCCCCGCGATATCAGGAACGCCCGAATCTGGAGCGGGAACGGGCGACATACCGGTGTACAACCAGTCTGCCGTACAGGGTACTCCCCCGGCAGGTTTACAGCCGAACGGCACGCGCCCTTCGGGGGCGCCTCCGGATGGTATGCAGATGAACGGGACCCGGCCTTCGGGGACTCCGCCCTCCGGGACATCCCCATCAGGATCGCCTCCATCACAACCCTAATCCCGGAGATATTGAATTGGAAGAAAAAGACTTGGTAAAGCAGCAGAATTTCCGGCCAAGCCAATCGGCGGTAGTATCTCTTTTTTGGCGGGCAGAACCGGACAAACCTGCCTGAGATCTGTTTTTCAGGATCTGATGTTTTTCAGATCCTCGATCAGGTCGGAAACCGATCGATACCGATCCCCCGGATTTTTAGCCATACATCGGGCGATGACAGCCCGGATCAGTGCTGCGTCTTGCCCTGAGGGAGTCAGAGGCAATGGTTCGTCATGCAGGATTGCATGGGTTATCTCCCCCATGCCCCCGCCCCGGAATGGCACATGGCCGGCCATCATCTCATAAAAAAGGACACCAATCTGGTAAATATCAGTCCAGGGTCCCGGCTCCCCATAGATGTTGGGGGCCAGCTGTTCGGGCGCAGCATATTCGAGAGAAAAACCGATCAGGCCGGACTGTTTCGTCCCTTCCGCCTTGGAGAGTCCCCAGTCAGAGATCTTCGGGGTGCCGTCCGGAGCGATCATGATATTGCCGGGCTTGATATCCCGGTGGACAATTCCCTGTTCATGAGCGTAACGAAGCCCTTCGGCCACGCCCCGGACAATTGAGAGAGCCCTGGCTGTTTCCAGCGGGAACGGAAGGGAACTGAGCGGCGTCTCAACATACTCCATCTCGATAAACGGTACCGGGAAGATGTTTGCAGCATAGATCTCGACGATGTTGTTATGGTGGAGCCCCTCCCAGACGTGGAGTTCCTTGGTGAACTGCGCGCCGGCTACTTCGTCAAACCGGATGGGGATCTTAATGGCTACCTCACGCCTTTCCTTTTCATCCCATGCCCGGAATACCCGGGAAACTCCGCCCTCCGCAAGGTACTCCGCTGCAGGATATTTCCTTTCCAGTGCTGGAGGCAGACGGGCGGCGTAGTGGAACTGCGCCTGTCCTTCGGACCCTTCCGGGTAAGGTGTCTTTTTGACAACGGTCGCATTCCTCGGGGACATCACACCAGTGCCATTCTCCCGTAAGGCCCGATCCCCCCGTTTCCACTTTCGTTCGAACCATATACCGGCAACGAGGGACAGGAGAAGGCCGAGGGGGATTGTCCACCAGTACTGTGCGATGAAGGGTACCAGTGGATTCTGTGGACCGAAGGGATTACCGCTTCCGGATGCGGACGGGATCGATGAAGGCCCCGCAGATCCGATGGGTCCGGGGGTAGGGAATTCCGGGGGCTGCAGGCCTCCGTCCAGCGGCGATGCGTTGAAGGGCCCCGCCGCGTTACCAGCAAGGGTATAGGAATACGGGGGACTGACGAGCGGCGCACGATCGGTTATCTCCCCGGAATTTTGGGAACCGGAAACCGGGTCCTGGATTGTGTAGGGGGTATCGCCGATCCCGTCGCCGTCGCCATCGGTACCATTATACTCGTTCCAGAAATTTCCCACCGCCCCGGAAAAATCCTTCCCGGCATACCGGTAGCTTTGGCGGCCGGAATACCAGATGGTGTCTGCCGACTGTGTGATGATTTCCCGGGAATTGTCGAAGGTATTCAGGTAAAAAATATTAGCATGCGAGCTGCGATCCACCTCAATTCCGTTGGAATTATGAGTAATGGTGTTTCCGGAGAAGATGTTTCCGGTGGCTGATTTCAGGCCGATACCGGTATCATGATCCTGGACCGTGATCGTGCTGATCCGGTTATTGTTCGACATGACAAGCAGGCCATAGCGGGCAGTCCCCTCTATGATCACTCCATTCAGGGTAATACCATCGGCTGCGAGCACAATTCCTCCATCGGATGCACCAGATGAGATGATGATCGGTGGATTGGCAGAGTCCAGGGCCCCGAAAACAATAGGCCTTGATATCCTGAGGTTCCCGTAATAGGTTCCTCCGGCAAGGTAGATACTGTCCCCGGAATTTGTGGAGTTTATAAGATCCTGCAGAGAGCCCGCTCCGCCAGTTCCGTTCACGGTCAGGACCCGGGCAGACGCTGGCTGAACAAAAAAGAATGACGTGAAAACGACGACAGTAATAACAATTCCCGCTGAAATTACCGCCCTTTGAAGACCCGTATCTCTGGAATGCACCATCCGCACTCACTCGTTGGCGATGAACAGGAACCGTGCTGCGTCCTCGCCCATGGCAAGATCGATGATGTCCCCGTTTTTCAGATTCTTCTTCTGCATCGGGGCAATAAGCACCGAGTTCAGGTAGGTTCCGCCGGAACTGCCCCGGTCTTCGATCTGCCAGCCCTCCCGGGTCCTGGTCATAACGGCATGAGGTTTTGTGATTCTCGTCACTGCCACATACTCTTCGGGGAGGGCGATATCCCCCTCGCTAAGTCTCGATGGGAAATCAGGGTCAATCCTCCCGACGAGTACCCGCTCCTTTTTGAGGAGATAGGTGTGGCCGGCACCTTTCCCTTCGACAAGATGGAGCGCCGGGTAACCGGAGCCGGACTCCGTGAGGACTGCCTTCCGGACCGATTCGAGCGTTTCCTGGATCTCCCCGAATCCCATAGGGATATTGATCCGGGAAAAGACACCGAGGTTCCTGATAAGCATTTCGAGGCCGCCTTCGGCAAGGGAAAACTTCCAGACCGGGTGGATGCCCTTCACCGTTTCCCGCCCAAAGCCAGCCTCTTTTTTTACCAGGCCGATATTCACCAGCTGATCGATGTGTTTTTTCGTGTTGGCATAACTGGTATCAATGCGGGATGCAATCTCGCTGATCTCTTTTGGCTCTTTCTCGATCACCTTCAGGATTTTCAGCCGTTGCGGGTTGGAGAGTACTTCCAGGTATTCTGAAAGTTCCTCTAAAAAAGCGGGGTCTGATGAGATAGAAATGGTCTCTTTCTCTGCCATGGTGAAAATTCCCGGTCCTTTCAAAGAACCATGGTGTAAGATTGTGCGCTTTATCATAATGTCGCCCTTCCTGATAAAAATGGTTGGCATCTCTCCCGAGGTGTTCCGGCTCAATATTCGGAGGGGACGAGCGGACTCCGGATGTATGATCCCTCTCGGTTCAATTTTCCCTTTGCCGAGATCATTGTCCCACCGGGCCCGTAGTACCAATTCATCCGCCAGCTGATGAATATCGGTCTGGTAACCTGAGGGACTCATCTCCTGAGAAAGGACTTCTCTCCGATGTGATTTGCAGGGGTTGTGTCCTTCCGGTATTAGCCACATTGGCACAAGCGGAGGTGGAGAAAATGGTTCATACCATGGGGCAATGATTCAATGGAGACGGTCACATACTTTGCAGGGGGGGCTGGCGACAATCCCGAAAATCGGCGAAGAATCCCGGTTTTACTCTTTCAGATCACCGAAAACGCGTATTTTGCTGAGATCCTCCTTTGTTCCATCCTCTTCCTTTCAGCGGTTCTTAACCTCTGGAATATCGGGAGTTCCGGATTTTCAAACACGTATTATGCAGCAGCAGTGTTAGTCAGTTGTCTCCTGATAATCATTAGCATCCTCTGGCTCGCTGTGGACTTCCTCGCCCTCAGCTACCTCACGGGAAAGATCACAGCCACGCTCATTGCCTCCTTCTGGAATTATCATGGCCAGAAGCGGTATACCTTCCGAAGTCAGGAGATGCGTTGATGGACCCTCAGAATGGGGACAGGGATCTGGAAGACGAACAAAAGTGCCCCTGTGCCCGGGAAGGAGACACCGGAAGGGAGCTGGAGGAGATCCTTCACCGGATTGACGAGGACCGCAGG
>Ga0187786_10000097_pt1 | contig 27828 bp, 21 predicted proteins | sample 0815_BV2_10_20_M_FD_132449 | JGI IMG/M metagenome (GOLD analysis project Ga0187786, IMG submission 132449) | Tropical peat soil microbial communities from peatlands in Department of Meta, Colombia - 0815_BV2_10_20_MG | ecosystem: Environmental > Terrestrial > Soil > Wetlands > Peat | place...
CGGCTGCGGTTCATGGGCATGCCTGACGGGTACACCTATTATAGGTGAACATTTGTTCACTTGTCAAGTGCCCGCGAGAGGCGCTCCCTCTCCCGCCTGCCTATTGACTTCCTCGACGGAACGCGTCAATATATATATCGAAGTTCGGAAGTGTTTTGCAGAATGAATTGCCGCGAAGACTCTCAACTTCGCGGCTTTTTTGTTTTGCGGACGCCCTCTTGTTTTGGTAACGCTTCAGGAAGGAGATACAGTCATGGCAACACACGGTAAAGTGAAATGGTTCAACGAGTCAAAAGGATTCGGGTTCATTGCCAAGGATGACGGCGGCGACGTTTTCGTGCACTACAGCGAGATCGTGAGCGACGGCTACAAGACCCTAGCCGAAGGCGAGGAAGTCACCTTCGACGTCGTGGACAGCCCCAAAGGCCCCAAGGCAACGCATGTGCAGAAAGCATCATCCTAGCAGCATCCCTGCGCCATCAGTGCAGGCCCCGGTATGAGGGCCTGCACCGGCGGTTGACTGTGATTCTGAAGCAGTATTTGACACTGATAGAATCCGATTACAATGGATATCGCCGGAATGATCCCCGTCGCACAGGAGATACTGAGAATGCACCCTGTCGCCTTTTGTCAAAAAGAGGCAGGTTTAATCAAATTTTCTCTGAGTTTTTCACTGCCCAATAACCTTTCCAAAGAAAAAAAGATTCTTCTTCTCCAGTCCTTCATAACGACGCTTTATTCTCCTTATGATGCGTATCATATTTTTCTTGCTCTTCTTCAGATAAACTGACAGAGTAAGTAACGGCAATTACACTCCACTTGCGTTCCATTCACTGCAGCTGCGTACCTTTGACCGAACAGGCAAAGGCTGACTTATTTCATTATAAGGAGGAAGGGAAGCATGAAACGTTTCATGGTTGTACTGGCTGTCTGTTGTTTTGTCCTCATGGGAGGGGCGGCCATTGCGGCGCCGAAAAAGAGCGCCTGCGTGGAGTGCCACAAGAAGGTGACGCCCGGCGTTGTGCAGCAGCATTTGGAAGGCAAGATGGGCAAGAGCGGCATCGACTGTTCGGCGTGCCACGGTTCGGCGCACATGAAAGCGGATGACGCGAAACTCGCGAAGATGCCCACGCCCGACACCTGCGCGGTGTGCCATGCCAAGCAGGCGGATCAGTTCAAGGCGGGCAAGCACAACATTGCATGGATCGCCTCCTCGTCCATGCCCATGATGGGCCATCAGCCCAAGGCGGTGGCTGGCGAAGGGTACAAGGGCTGCTCGAGCTGCCACAAGATCGGCGCAAAGCCTGAAGCGGAAAAATCGCAGATCCGCTACGGTCATGCCCAGTGCGATGCCTGCCATACGCGCCATTCGTTCAAGAAGTCCGAAGCGCTCGACCCGCGCGCCTGCCAGACCTGCCACATGGGCTTCGATCATCCCCAGTGGGAAATGTGGTCAACCTCGAAGCATGGAACAATCTGGCAGATCGAAGGCAAGGACAGCAAGCGCGCCCCCACCTGCCAGACCTGCCACATGAGCGGCGGCGACCATGCTGTCATGACCGCGTGGGGCTTCCTGGCGCTGCGCCTGCCTGAGGACGACAAGGACTGGCTGAACGACCGCGTTACGATCCTGCAGGCCCTGGGAGTTCTCGACGAAAAGGGCAACCCCACTGCGCGACTGGACCTCGTGAAGGCAGGAAAGGTGGCCCGCCTGACGAAAGAAGACTTCCAGAAGGAGCGCGACAAGATGGCCGCGGTCTGCGCCAAGTGCCACGGCGCGGCGTACGCGAAGAAGCAGCTCGATGAAGCCGATCTTGTCGTCAAGGACGCGGACAAGATCATGGCTGAGGCGATCCGCGTGGTGCAGGGCCTGTACAAGGACGGCGTTCTGAAAAAGCCGGCTGACTGGGCCATGGCCCCGGACCTGCTTCAGTTCTATGAAGCAAAGAGCTCGGCGGAGCAGGACCTGTATGTCATGTTCCTCGAGTACCGCATGCGGGCATTCCAGGGTGCATTCCATATGAACCCCGACTACATGCACTGGTACGGCTGGGCGCCCATGAAGGAAACCCTGCAGAAGATCAAGGATGAAGCCGCCAAGCTCAGGGCGGAGCAGACATCCGCTTCGAAAAAGTAGAAAGCGCTATCTATAAGGAAGGGATCGTTGATCCCTTCCTTTTTTTTGCCCTGAAATATGCTATCATTATTCAAGAACCCGCTGCAAAATTCCCGTACCGGGGAGGTTGACCATGACCGCCCTCACCATCACCAGCCCTGCATTCAAGCACAACGGACTCATCCCTGCGAAATATACCTGCGACGGAGCGGATATCAACCCGCCGCTTGTTATCGAGCACATTCCCGCGGGTGCAAAATCGCTGGCGCTCATCGTGGACGATCCGGATGCGCCGCGCGGGACCTGGGTCCACTGGGTTGTCTGGAACATTGCCGCGGACACCAAGAAAATTGACGAGGACACTGTACCCCCCGGCGCTGCGCAGGGCATGAACGACTTCAGGCAGCGCGAGTACGGCGGCCCGTGCCCGCCATCGAATACGCACCGCTATTTTTTCAAGATCTACGCTCTCGACACGCGGCTGACGCTGGGCGAGAACACCAACAAACTCGGCCTTGAAAAAGCCATAACCGGACACATTCTGAACCAGGCCGAGCTGACCGGCCTCTACCAAAAAAAATAGAATCCGCCTCGACAGAGGCTGGCTCAATTTAATGCAGAAAAGTTAATTTCCTCTTATACTGCCCGTTCGCCGCAAAAAAACGCATTAACCCTCGTTGACTTTTATTTTGCCTGTCATTTTCACTGCTTATACGAATAATCTGCAATAAACCGCGCCGGCCAAGCCGTCCTTTCTTTCAATCTTATGCATCCCCTTGCACTATGTTTTTGCAAACAAGTGTATATTGTTCCCTTGCGCCCCCTCATGGTACTTGAAAGGCAGAAATTGTATTATTTTTTGTTGCCGGCGCATTCACCAAACCTTTACACCAGATACATACAACAAGTAATCAAAGAGTCTTACGCCCGCGAAGAATACCGGAGACGCAGCACGCTTCCGCTTTTTTCAGTACGCTCCTGTTTCACGCCTTCGCTTGAAATAAAAAAGACTGTTTGAACGTTATACATAGTTATCTTCTACTGAGACTATTTTATTTCATTTGTGAGGAGAGAATACCATGCAGAATCCCTTTGCGTACCATCAGACGCCCGACATGAACCCTGCTCCCTTCGTTCGGGAAAGACGTTCGCCCTATACGGACGTTTTCGACGCTCAAGTCGACTCCTATATGGATTTTCTCAAGCGCTTTGAGCTGAAATGTACGCGCCGCGATGCTGACAAGGCAGCCCTGCTCGAGGAGCTCACGCGCGAGACCGATGCAATGATGGCCTTATGCGACGAATACGAAGCTGAATTAAAGCTGTCGGATCACGCGGCAATCAAGAAAGCCCGCCTCGCATTCCGCAAAAAAACCGATCCCATGATGTCGAAAAGCTATCTCATCAACCGCTGCCGCACCTGGCCGCAGGGGCACCAGGGCGATTACATGACGCTGGAGCTTGCCTATAAGAATACGCCCATGTCCCAAGGCATCGGGTATTACCTGGACAAGTACCTGCTTACGACCGAACTCGCCGTGGGCGTTCGGGAGCGCCGCGAAAAGCTTCGGGATCTTATCCTTGCGGAGCTTCTTTCACGGACAGCACCGAACGTGCTGGACGTGGCGTGCGGGTCCTGCCGCGAAGTGTTCGAACTCTCGCCCGAGATAAAATCGAGCGGCGCGCAATTCACCTGCGTCGACATCGACACCGATGCGCTCGACTTTTCGCGCGACCGGCTGAAGCACACCGGCATCCTCACCGACCACGTTCAGCTCATAACCTACAATGCTTTGCGTATGTTCGACCCGCACATGGCCCGGGCCGAGTTCGGCATGCGGGATCTTATCTACAGCCTCGGCTTCTTTGACTACCTGCCGGACGAGTTCCTCGTCAAGATGCTCCGTTCATTGTATCTGATGCTGAACCCCGGCGGAACGCTCATCGCCGCATTCAAGGAGGCAACGGCCTATCGTCCGCACATTTATCACTGGCTCGTCGACTGGGACGAATTCCTGCAGAGGACCGAAAAGGATTTCGTAAGGATCATGCGCGAAGCAGGCATTCCCGACGAAGCCGTGACAACACACAGCGTCGGTTCAGGTACCATTCTCTTTTACTCAGCGGCGCGGCTGTAGACTGACGATGCAGCCACGAAGATCACCGGGCGTATATATTTCCCGTGTCCTCCGTGCTCTCCGTGGATAAAGGCTTGTGATTTCTTTCTTCAGGAGTCCGGTCTGTCCAGCGGTCCTTTTTCGAATACAGTTGCCATCATAACCGGCGGTTCACGGGGCATCGGTCGCTCAATCGTTATTGCCCTTGCCGACGCGGGCGCCGCGTGCGCATTTACCTACGGTGCGAACCGTGATGCTGCGGAAGCGCTCGCGGCGGATGTCCGGCGCACGGGGCGTCAGGTGGAGGCCATCCGGTGCGATGCGCGGGATTATCAGGCCGCGGCCGCTGCCGTCGAACAGGTCAAAGCGACGTTCGGGAAAATCGACATCCTCGTCAACAACGCGGGAATTACGAGGGACAAATCGCTCATGATGATGTCGCCCCAGGACTGGTCGGACGTGATCGACACGAACCTGACCGGTGTGTTCAACGCGACCCGTGCCTGCATCATCACCTTTCTCAAACAGAAAAGCGGGAACATCGTCAACATCTCCTCGGTCAGCGGCATTCACCCCCTTCCCGGCCAGGCCAATTACGCCGCTGCCAAGGCAGGCGTCATCGGCTTCACCAAATCCCTGGCAAAGGAAGTCGCGCCGTACAACATCCGGGTGAACGCCGTTGCTCCGGGCTTTATCGAATCGGATATGACCTCGCACTTCACCGACAGGATGCGCGAGAAGTTTTTGTCGATGATTCCGCTTCACCGGTTCGGCACGGCGGAGGAGGTTTCCCGCGCGGTTTTGTTTCTCCTCAGCGAGGATGCGCGCTACATGACCGGCCAGGTCCTGCAGCTTGACGGCGGATTGGGGATGTGATCGTGGTATGAGAAATGTTGTTATTACGGGCATAGGGGTACTCTCACCCATCGGCATCGGCAAAGAACCGTTCTGGGACGCTCTTGCCGCCGGGAGGACCGGGTTTCGTCCGGTAACGCTGTTCGATACGTCTTCATTCCGCACCAACATCGCCGGCGAGATTACTGATTTCGATCCTCTTGCGCTGCTCGGCAAGAAGGGGCTGCGCGACCTCGACAGGAGCACGCGGCTGCTCTGCTCGGCTGCGAAGCTCGCCATCGAAGACGGGAAGCTCGAAATAACCGGGGAAAAAACGCATACGACGGGAGTTGCGGTCGGCGCAACGTACGGAAGCCTTCACAGCATTTCACAGTTCGACCGGACCGCCATCATCGAAGGCCCCCGTGCGGTGAATCCCTCGCACTTTCCGAACACCGTGCTCAATTCTCCCGCAAGCCAGGTATCCATACGGTTCAATATAAAAGGATTCAACACAACGGTGTCCACCGGATTCTGCGCGAGTCTCGACGCCGCGGCGTATGCCGCGGATTTCATCAGGTTGAACAGGGCGGATGCGGTGCTTGCAGGCGGCGTGGAAGAGCTGTGCGAGGAAACGTTCATGTATTTTCACGCGCTCGGGTATTTGTCGGGAGCGGACAGTTCAACGGCTTCGTGTTGCCCCTTCGATGCCCGGAGAAAAGGAACCATACTGTCCGAAGCCGCGGCAGTCCTTGTTCTCGAGGATGAGCAAACTGCCGCACAGAGAAACGCGGCGGTCCTCGCACGTTTTCGAGGATATGCGAATGCCTTCGACCCCTCCGCAAAAGAAAATTTTCACGGTACCGGCGCAGGACTGAAAAGAGCCGTGCTCCTCGCCTTAGAGGATGCTTCCCTTGCACCCGAGGACATCGACTATATTTGCGCCTGCTCGAACGGGTCTCCGGAGCTCGACCGGACCGAAACAGCGGTCATTAAAAGTGTTTTCGGGTCACACGCATATGCGACACCGGTAAGCTCAATCAAGTCCATGGTGGGAGAAGCTTACTCCGCGTCGGGAGCCCTTGCACTTTCCGCGGCGGTGGGAGCGCTTCACAGGAATCTGATACCGCCGACTATGAATTTCCAGCTGCAGGACCCGGAGTGCGATCTCGACTGCGTTCCGAACAAAGCGAAACAGCATCGCGTTCAAAATGTTCTGATCACCGCCGTCGATCCTTACGGACAAAGCAGCGCCGCGGTCCTCGGAAAATAATGATGAATACACGGGTTGTCATAACGGGACTGGGCGCGGTTGCTTCAATCGGCATCGGCAAGGATGCGTTTTGGGATGGTCTGCGCAGCGGCACACCAGGCATCAGCCCGCTCTGTGCATTCGACACGTCCAAGCATTTCACGCACAACGGCGGGGAGGTGAAACAATTCGCTGCAGGAAAATTCATCGACGAAGAAAAACTGCATACGATGAATAGAGCAACACACCTTGCAGTCGCTTCAGCCAGACTGGCGGTAGCGGATGCTCAATTTACCACGGAGCAGTTATCAAATTTCATCGTCGGCGTCTCGCATGGCACAACGCTCGGCGCAGCCCAGGCGATCGAAGGGGTGGACGATGCACTGGTGCACACGACCGTCGTATCCGCCGATCTCTTCCGTCAAATGCCGCCCCACACGGCCCCCGCGGAAATCGCCCGGGAATTCAAGTGTACGGGGCCGCATTTCATGGTTTCCACGGCGTGCGCGGCAGGCAATTACGCGATCGCCCATGCGTATGACCTGATCCGGTTCAAGCGGGCGGACATCATGCTGGCCGGCGCGTCGGACGGCATATCGCGCATCGAATATACCGGCTTCAATCAATTTTCAGCAGTGGCGCCCGAACGATGCCAGCCATTTGATAAGAACAGAAGAGGCATGATACCGGCCGAGGGCGCCGGAATGCTTGTCCTGGAATCCCTGGAAAACGCCGTCCGCAGGAATGCGCCCATTTATGCGGAGCTGCTCGGCTACGGATTGAGTTGCGATGCCCACCACATGACCAACGCAGCCGTTGACGGCATCACGGCATGCATACGCAATGCCTTGCGCGATGCCGCTATTTCAGCGGACGATGTCGATTACATCAGCGCTCACGGCACCGGAACGAGGGCAAATGACCGCGCCGAATGCGCCGCGATCAGGGATGTTTTCGGAGACCGCTATCGCTCCATTCCCGTCAGCTCCATAAAATCCATGCTCGGCCATACCATGGGCGCCGCATCGGCACTCGAAGCAATAACGTGTGCCCTCGTTGTTAAAAACGACATCCTGCCCCCGACCATCAACTTCGAAACTCCCGACCCGGAATGCGACGTCGATTGCGTTCCGAACCAAGCGCGCCACCACGTGGTAAAAATCGCTTTAAACAATTCCTATGCATTCGGCGGCAACAATGCATCGATTGTAATAGGCAAATTCCTACAATAAGGCGGATTGGGAAAATGGACTTCCAAACAGAAAAAGAAATTATTTCGATCATCGCGGATGTCACCGGTTTTGAAGAAGATGAAATTTCACCAGACACCAATATTGTTGAGGATCTTGAAGTCGATTCGATCAAAGCAATCGAAATAACCGTTGCAATCGAAAAAAAATTCAAAATATCGATTCGCGACGAGGACGTACCGAGGATCATTTCGGTTCGTCAGGCAGTCGAGTTGGTTCAGAAACTTCTCCAACCGGCATAAAATAGCCCGATTACAACACGAGTCTGTTTAGTGAAAATAAAATTTATATATCCGAAATTCGATAAATTCATGGATACCTACCCTGACCTGGGCGCAATGCCGGCCATTGCGGCCCTCTGGTCCTTCAGAATGCCACCAGCCCTTGGTATTCCCATTCTGACGAGTTTGACACCACATGATGTCGAGTGGCACGTTCAGGACCAGAATCTTGAACCTATTATCTTTGATGATGATTCCGATTTGATCGCGATAAGTTTTTTTACGCCGCAGGCAGGATATGCATACGAACTCGGCGATGAATTTATAAAGCGGGGAAAAACCGTTGTCATGGGCGGTATGCATCCATCCATGCTGCCCGAGGAGACCTCACTACACTGTACAAGTGTGTGCATCGGCGAGGCGGACACAATATGGCCGAATATTATCCGTGATTTCCAACGTCAAGGATTGCAACCTCGTTATAAAGCCAGTTCATATCCTGCTCCCCATGAAGTTCGCAAACCAAAGCGGAAGGTTTTCGACGAAAGGAGGTACGACTGGCACGCCTCGCTGGTGTCTCTCACCCGCGGATGCCCTTATAAATGCAGCTGGTGCAATATCCCTCATTACCAGGGAGCGGAGATTCGGTTTCGTCCGATTGATATTGTGGTCGATGAAATTCGAGAACTATCGAAAAAGGAGTTTTACATTACAGACGACGTAATCACATGGAACAGGGAGACAATCAGCCAATATATGGTTGATCTTTGCAGACGAATAAAGACCTTTAATGTAAGCATGTTCTTGTCGGGTTCACCGGCAATGAATAGCGATAAAAAATTTCTCAATGCGATATCGGAAGCGGGTTGCAAAAACATGTATGTCGTCTTTGCAAGTGATGGGTACAGCAAGCTATTCTATCAGAAAAACAAGGCAATCTGGAGTAAGTGCTCTGATCTCGTCAAATCGTTAGAAGATCGCGGAATCCGTTTCTTCGGATCCTTCAGTGTGGGCTATGATTTTGCCGGTGAAGAACAGTTTGACTTGATACTAGAGTTTTGCCGCCAGGCAAAAGTAAAAACTGCTGAGTTCTTCATAGCAACACCATTTCCCTCCACTCCGTTTTGGCATCAGCTCCAGACAGAGGACCGGATTCACACGCCGGTAAACTGGAAGAAGTATAATGGCGCTCATGTCGTCTTCAGGCCGAAGCTTATCACGGAAGACAAGCTTATCAGAGGGTTTTTATCTCTTTGGAAGGATTTTTATACAGATGCAGACTTTAATTCGTATCTTGTATCTTTCCCATCGTTACATAACAAAGCTGCAGATATTCTTTCGTCTCGCCGGGAACCTGGGTAATAATTAAATGGTACAGACCAAAGATAATTACGACAGCATAATAATAGGCGCTGGACTCGCAGGCTTGGTCTGTGGAAGTTATCTTGCCAAGGCGGGGATGAAGGTTCTCCTTATTGAACGGCACGACAAACCCGGCGGTTACTTCACATCTTTTAAACGAAAAGGCTTTCTATTCGATGCCGCAGCACATTCTTTTGGTAATTATAGAGAGGGCGGACTGGTACGAAGTATTTTTTCCGACCTGGACATAAATAGTCTTATTGCAATTCGTCGAGCGGATCCATCCGATATATTTATTACACCGGATTTTACAGTCGCGTTTAAGAATGACACAGCGGCAACGATTACCGCATTAGCTGATATTTTTCCAGACGAAAAGAGTAATTTAAAATCATTTTTTGATTTTCTGACAGCTGCGAATCACATCGAACTAGTGAAATTGAAAAAAAAGACATTTAAATCCCTCCTGCAATCCTATTTCCATGATAGTAAATTAATTAACACATTAGGGTTGCCAGTGCTAGGTAACGGCGGACTACCTCCTTCATTAATGCATGCATTTAATGGTACAAAGGTATTTACTGAATCAATGATAGATGGTGGTTATTATCCCGAAGGTGGAGTACAGAATCTATCAAATGCATTGGTGCAAATTATTAGGCAAAATGGCGGGTCCATTCTCTATAAAAAAGAAGTAAGACATATTATGGTGCAAAACTGTTCGGCCTGTGGTGTTCGGCTGAATAATAATGAATATTTTTTAGCAACGCATGTGATATCAGCATGTGATAGCGTTCAGACGGTAACAAGGTTTTTAGATAAAGCGGAAGCTGGCAAAACAATGCAAATCTTGCTTGAACAATTGACACCTTCACTGTCATTTTTAATTCTCTATATAGGAATTGATCAACCTTTTTATGGATTACCCCCCCGTGGAGTCAACACCTGGTATCTTCCCCATTATGATCTGGATGAAATTTATAAACAAATACAGACAGGCGACTTAAGCAAAGCAGGTATGTATATGATAAGGGTATCTCCTGACTCAAAAACGATCCTCGCATATGCTAATGCACCATTCATATCAACAACCTTTTGGAAACACGAGAAAAAAAAGATTGCAGAGGATTTTTTGCACAGAATTGAGACGTTGATTCCTAATCTCAGAAAACATATTCTTTTTTTTGATGCTGCAACTCCCGCTACGCTTTACCGTTATACATTAAATTATAAAGGTGCTGCATATGGTTGGGCGAGCACGCAGTCACAGATGTTCATTCCGGAACTTAAGCGGTTTCCAATTGCAAAAAATTGTTATCTTGCCGGTCATTGGACAAGTCTTGGCAGTGGCTTGCCAAGCGCATTTTATTCCGGGTATGAAGTCGCTCAAAGAATATTGAGAAAAAACAAAAAGCTGCGTTATCCCGACAATAGATAACTTTTTTCGCCTTGTAAGCTGTTAGATATATATGCTAAAATATTCATATGTCTACAGATAACACTTCTTCCAGAGAAGCATACATAAATATTTACTTTAACAATTACTTGTATTATTGGTCTAGTGTTGCAATCGGTTTCGGATCGTTCGTTATTCTCTCTCTTATCCCTCTTGATTATTTTGCATCACCGGAACATTTCAAGGAATTCCTTCTCTACAGAATTATTGCATCGTGCCTATTTGTATTATTATATGTTGTTAATAGAAGAAAAATCAACAGAACGTTGCAAAGTATTTCATCGCTCGCTGCAGGGACTATTGTCGCGGTGATGATTTCATTAATGATTGCAAAATTTGGCGGACATCAATCGGTATATTTTGCAGGAATGATAGTTTTACTGGTTTATGTTTTCGGACTCATTCCCTTTACTATAAAAACAAGCTTACTTGCTGGAACAATTATTTATTTTACCTATCTAGTACCAATTCTCAGCTATGACACAATCACCAACAAATCATTTTTTATCTCAGCTAATGCATTTCTCATCGCTTGTACTGGCACTCTATTGCTCTTGCGATACTTAAGCCATAAAAGGCTGCTACACGAATTGTCGCTCCAGTACGACCTCGAACAGCAGAAAAAACAGCTCGAACTCTATTCCCACAAGCTTGAAGATTTGGTCACGGAGCGGACCAAGGAGCTGAACAAGTCCGAGCAATGGCACCGGTCTCTGTTCGAAAACGCGACGGACGGCATCATCGTCCTGAACCGAGAAGGCATCATCGTCAACGTGAACGACAAGATGTGCACGATGCACGGCTTCCCGCGGGAACTTCTGATCGGCACGCACATCAAGCTGCTCGAGAACGAAACGGACCGTGAGGTCCAGGTGGAGCGCATGCTGCGCATCCTCGCGGGCGAATCGCTGGTGTACGAAACGGTTCACAATAAAAAGGACGGCACGCCCATCCACCTGGAAATCAGCTCCAAGATGATCATCATCGGCGAAGAGCTGTGGATCCAGGCGTTTATGCGCGACATCACGGAAAAGAAAAAACTCCAGGAGCACCTGTTCCAGTCGCAGAAGATGGAGTCCATCGGCGTCCTCGCGGGCGGAATCGCACACGACTTCAACAACATGCTGACTGCCGTGCTCGGCCACACCGAGGTCATCCGCTACCACTCGTCGCTCGACCCGAAAGCCCTGAGGAGCCTGCAGGTGATCGAGGACGCATCGCGCAAGGCGGGCGGAATGATCTCACAGCTGCTCGGGTTTGCGCGCAAGCATACCATCAGGATCATTCCCCTCAACCTGAACGATGTCATCAATGACACGCTGAAGCTCCTGGAGCGCGTCATTGAAAAAAACATCCTCGTCGACGTTCAGCTCGATGAAAAGCTCCCCCTCGTCAACGGCGACGCGAACCAGCTTTCCCAGGTCATCATGAACCTCATGGTGAATGCCCGCGACGCAATGCCGCAGGGGGGCCGCATCACCATCACCTCGCGCCACCGCAACGTGGTGACGAACGATGCGGAGATGCCGGCCTATATTCTGCCGGGGGCGTACGCCCATGTAAGCATAACGGACACAGGCACCGGGATCCCGGATCATATTGTCCAGAAGATCTTTGAGCCGTTTTTCACGACGAAGGAAGTGGGGAAGGGTACGGGCCTCGGCCTCTCCATGGCCTACGGCGCGATCAAGGAGCATGGCGGATTCATTACGGTACACAGCCGCCTTGGCGCGGGCACGACCTTCGATATTCTGCTGCCCACTGTCCGCCCGAAGACCGTGAAAGCAGAGGACATGCCGCTCGAATTGCTGAACGGCACGGAAACGATCATGTTCGTGGACGATGAGGAGCACGTGCTGAGCGCGGTCAAGGAGGCGCTCTCGTCCCGCGGGTACAAGGTTATTCCCTTCAGTGACCCGGCCGCTGCGCTCGAGCAGTTCAAACAGGCGTCGCAGCGAATCGACATGGTGATTACGGACATGGTCATGCCGAAAATCGAAGGCCGGGAAATGATCAGGCAGCTGCGGGCCATCAACCCGGACGTCAAGATCCTCGCTGTGTCGGGCTACTTCAAATATGTATCAAAGACAGACGACATCCGGGAAGTTGCCGGGTTCCTGCAGAAGCCCTTCGAGTCACGCCAGCTGTTGTCCGCGGTCAGACGCATACTCGATCCCGCCCCCAAACCGCCGATTTCTGCATAACGCAGTTCATTTCTTCCCCGTCATAGTATAGATGTATGCCAGAATCTCGGCAACCGCCTTGTACAGCTGAGGCGGGATCTCTTCGTACAGATCCATGGTTGACAGGATCTCGACCATGTTCCGGTCTTCGCGGATGGGCACGCCGTGTTTGCGCGCCAGGTCGATGATTTTTTCGGCCACGGCCCCACGCCCCTTGGCCGTGACCGCGGGCGCGGAGTCTGCTCCCTTGCGGTACTGAAGGGCTGCAGCTTTGTTCAGTTTGTGCTTTTCGTCCGTCTGCATGGTAGTACCACTTTATCGTAAAAATCTTTTCTTCGCAAAGAACACGGGAAACGGCATGTGGAACAGATCAGATTGGATAGAAGCCGGATACAGGCGGATATGTTTGGAATGACATCCACCCTCTTGGTGAGGACTCTGTTTCCGATTTTATCCGGTTTTCCCGTTCGTGAATACCCTGTTTCTGTGTCCACCTGCTTTATTCGTTCATCAGTTCCTTTACACCCGCAGATTGAGACCCCCGGCCTGGCCAGGGCCTGACTCGATCGACGATTCGCGGCGGAATGTGAATCCGCCGATCCGGAGACCCGCTGTATCGAAGCGTGCCTTCAATAATGCGCTGTTGTCCTCCAGCATCCGCGAAAACACATCGTTCTCCGCCAGCATGTCGACATACACGAGACCGCCCTGGAGCAGCACGCGCGCGCTTACCTTGCCCACGCGGTCGAGGTCGAGATTGATGGTGCAGGAGCACGCGTGTTCGCCGGGCAATCCCCGCTCCGCTTCGCGGAAAACGAGCTCTCCTTCCCTGAGGTCCTGCCAGACGAACGGGACGAACACCTGAAGCGTATCGCTCAGCTGCGACTGGAGCTGGAATAGCTCCGTGTTCTTCAGCACATTGTCCACGGCAGCAGTCAGGCGTTCGGGCCTCATGCCGCTCTGGATGAGCCGCTCGAGCATACCCGCCGTGCCGAGTGACTCCTTGAGCTGCAGTAGCGCGGCCTTCATGTCCGTGAGCGACGTTTCGGTCGGCTTCGCCGCGGCGGCGCCGTCGGATTCGTTCATCACGAGCAGGCGCAGTTTCGCTTCGAAGAATACGCCGGATTCCTGCACCGCTTTCTTCAAGGCGGGACCGGAAAGATTTTCCAGCGCAGGAAGCATCCGCTCAAGCACGTTCAGCTCGGGCAGCGTCTGCTTGAGCCCCTGCGATGCTGTTTCAAGAAAGCGCGCGATCACTTGCAGATCCCCTGCCGCGGGCTTCAGATCCTTCAATGCAGCCAGGGCGTTCATGATCGTTGACCGCACGGCGCCGGCTGACTGTTCGTCATGCTGCAGGAGCCGCAGCCTGATTTCCGGTCCTGCTTCCTCCACCTGCAGGGAGAGCACCTGCCCCTCCGTGAGAGGGAGATCGGTGCGCGCCTCGAGGATTGTGCTTTTCATTCTGACAGCGACCATCGTGTCCGTGACGGTGAGCACTTCCGCCTGCACAATCTCGCCCAGCTGCAGGGCGATCAAGTTCTTCGGGCTGACAATAACGTTCGCATCCTGACTGGCTATGGGAACGGGAGCTATCTGCACACTCACTCTCTTTTCTTTGAATGCATACGCACCGCGGCTTCTCAGAACGCGGAGATGCTGCAACTCTTATCGGCTAACCAGTGGAATTCTTTAGACAAAAGTTCTTTTTCCAACAGTCAAAGCCTTTTTTCTCCAGCCCTACAAAACGCTTTGTCAAAAATTTGACTGATAAAAATGAAAACATCTTTCGAATTAAAGCTCACACTATAAAAAAGGATCGGAAAATTCAACAGGTTAAGATTCATTTCCTGCTCACCTTGAGAAAAAATACCGTGGTATTGATATTGCAAATATTTATACCGATGCTGTATTTCCGGTTTTTTGACGCTGTTTGCAGGTTAAAAACAGGGAAAGACAGGCATCCGGAGAGTGCTCAATGATGAATCGGCTGCATCGAATTTTCCGTATTTTCTTTAGTCGCTGTTTTGCTGGTGGGGTCAAGAATGAAGGCTCGACACGAATCGTATGATTATCTGATCATTGGATGCGGCCTGACGGGCGCCACACTTGCAGAGAGAATTGCTAACGTACTCGATGCCTCTGTCCTCGTCATCGACAGGAGGGATCATATCGGCGGCTTGTGCTACGACGAGCTCGATGATCATGGAATTCTCGCGGGAAAATACGGCGCACACATTTTTCACACCGCCTCGGACCGGGTATGGAAATACGTGTCGCATTTTACCGCGTTCAACGCGTATATCCACCGCGTGGACGCATATCACGACGGGCATTTCTATGCAATGCCCCTCGGTCTCGACGCGATTAACTCCTTTTTCGGCTCTCGGCTGAACGAGGAACAGCTTCCCGCGTTTCTGGAGCAGCTGAGCGAGCACATCCCCCACCCCCGCAATGCGGAAGAAGTAATGGTGAGCACGGTCGGATGGGAATTATACGAGGCCTTTTTCCAGAACTACATCAGGAAAATGTGGGCAACGGACCCCCGCGATCTCGACCCTGCCGCAGTCATGCATGTGCCGCCCGTCAGGTTGACAGGCTACACGCCCTACTTTCTTGACCCCTGGCAGGGCGTGCCGCTGGAGGGGTATACGACGATGTTCGAGCGCATGCTCGATCATAAGAATATCCGCATATGCCTCAACACGGACTACCGGCAGGCGGCTTCCGCGGTTGCCTGGCGGTATCTCGTGTTCACGGGGTCCATCGATGCCTACTTCGACCACGTTTTCGGCAGGCTTCCTTATCGCAGCGTGGATTTTCGTTTCGAAACGAAAGCCTGCGACCGCATGCAGCACCGGGGTGTGCTGATGTACCCGAATGACCACGAGTACATGCGCAGTGCGGAGTTCAAGTGGATCTACCAGCAGCAGCACGAGAAAACGACGATCTGCCGGTATGTGCCCGTCTGGAATGACGATGAACCGTGCTATCCCGTTCCCTGCCCGGCGAACCGGGCGCTGTATCTGAAATATAAAGACAGGGGGGACGGGCTGCGGAACACCTATTTCTGCGGCAGACTCGGGACGTATGCAGACCTCACCATGGGCGAGAGCGTCGCCCACGCGCTGGCCCTCTTTGAGCGGCGCATCGCCCCGGATGCACGTGCCGGACTGGCGCGGGTGACGATGAGTGTGCCGTACACACTGGAGTAGATGCACCGGCCGCCGGAGAGACAGGAGCGGCTTAGTGGAGCCCCCTCCGGCAGGAGCCGGAGGCTTCCTTATAATAACGCGGCCTCCCGCGGCCTACAGCGCGAACTCCCGGCAGGAGCCGGGGGATTGCAAGTCGCGGGATTCTGAGGTGACGCCTCGGGCATCTTTCATTTTTTTATCGCGGAGAGCAATTCATGAAGAACGCAAACATCGTATGGCACCAGCCTTCGGTCACCCGCCTACTCAGGTCCCGGCGGTTCAACCATAAAAGCGCCGTCGTCTGGTTCACCGGTCTTCCGAGCTCGGGCAAGTCGACGGTCGCGCATGCCCTGGAAGAGCGGCTTTTCCACAAGGGATGCCGGACCTTCGTCCTGGACGGAGACAACGTTCGCCACGGCCTGTGTTCGGACCTCGGATTTTCGGCGGAGGACAGGGCGGAGAACATCAGGCGCATCGGAGAGGTGGCAAAGCTGTTCATCGAAGCGGGCGTCATCGTGCTGACGGCTTTTATATCGCCGTTCCGCTCTGACCGGGAGCGGGTGAGAAAGCTTGTGGGAGACGGTGACTTCATCGAGGTATTCTGCGATTGTCCAGTTGAGGTCTGCGAGCAGCGCGATCCGAAGGGCCACTACCGCAAGGCGCGTGAAGGCGTGATCCAGCACTTCACCGGCGTTTCCGCTCCCTATGAGTCGCCGGATGCCTGCAGCGTCAAGCTGAAGACAGCTGTGTATTCACCCGAGGAATGCGCGGATCAGATCATGCGGCTCCTTGCGGAGCGGGAGATTGTTTCGAGCTGAGAAGGGTGACGCGAGGGTCATGCCGCGCGGCAAGATCTCTCCCTGATGATCTCGGGATAAAGACAACCGAACCACTGCTGAGCACAGGGAGAGCACGGAAGAACCGCTTCGAAAAAACGGTTTTTTCCGCGCCCTCGGTGCCCCCGCGAGGAGAAGGTTCTTCACGAATGTATCAGACTTACACGATTTTCGACACCCCGCTGTATTCGTCAGCCGATGTGTCCATGGGATTGCCGTCTGCGTCGGTGCCTTTGAATTGAAAAACAACATGTGAGGGGTCCAGCGTGCCGTTGCCACTTGCGTTCTGCGTGATCCGGAAGGTTATCGTCGCTGACCGTGACGACGCATCATAGGTCGCCTTGAACGGTGTGACCGGGAGCGATATCTCCGTTGATGTGACGGGGAGGCCGAGGTTGTACGGTCCGCCCGGAGTCTGCGACGTCGCCCTGCTGATTTTCCAGTTGAGCGGATTCTGCACGGACTGGACATCCATATCCTTGCTGAACATGAAGGAAAACGTATAGTCGACGTACGCTCCGGCTTCCGTCAGATCGCTGTTCATCGTCGCGACAGCCGTGTTCCTGCCTGCGAAAACCGAAAATCCGTTCAGACCGTAAGCCGCGATAATCTTCGGATCCGCTGTTGTCTCCATATACTGGGTTAATTCGCTTGCTTTATCGCTGTCAAGTGTGGAGAGAATCTGGACCTGATTCAGGGCATTGTCCGTCTGCTTCAGGTCCGCATATGTTTCCCCGAGGTTCTGATATCCGTCCGCAAAGTCCTTGTTCAGCCCCACGGCTTTCTTGAATTGCGCGATGGCGTCGTCGTTCCTGTTTAGTTTGTGCAGCGCCTGTCCCAGCGCATCGTACGCGTTGGGATCCGCGGGGCTGAGTTGGACGAGCCGCTGGAACTGGGCAAGCGCGTCAGTGTACTTGCCTGTTTTGAGATAAGTCATGCCGAGGGCATATCGGTTGTTCGCGGAATTGGGCTCAAGCCGGACCGCCATCGAATACTGATCCAAGGCGTCACTGTACTGGCCGTTCGAAAAATAGATGTTGCCAAGGCTCAGGCGTGGCGCATCGTTTGTCGGGTCGGATTTGATGTACTGCTTAAGCGCCTTGACTGCGTCGTCCGACTTGTTCTGCTTCAGGAGGGTCTGCGTGAGGTATTCATAGGCCTTGCCCGCGTAGTCGGACTGGGGAGACAGTGCGATGGAGCGCTTGAATTCTTTAACCGCGCCGTCGTAATCACTATTCAGATAAAGATCGATGCCCCTCCCAAGCGCACTGCTGGACAGGTTGTCGTAGTTCGATGCCTGGGGCATGGTTGCGGAAAACAGGTTGTCTATTTGATCGCTCGAAATCACGAATCGCTCCGTCAGGTAAACTGAAGAAATTCAATGCAGCCGCACCCTTATCATCACTTTTATCGGCATGATTGGCTATTACTTAAGCCGAATTCATAGATTTTCGGTTATCAGGAAAAAGATACCCTTCATCGTCAATGTTTTGACCTTTCGTGCAGTCCGGCCTCTTCGGACCAGGGGTGATAACCACTTGATATTTTTCAGGATCTGCTCCTCCTCCGCATATTCCGACCACAGGCAGATTACTTGCATAGTTCTTCTCGTCGAGAACCTATGCGTAAAATGTAACCTCTAATCTGAAAAGAGGCCCCTTGTATGCCATCACCAATTCTGGACCAGCGGCACGAAAAAACGGAGAACCAGAACGTCTGCTCAGATCCTCCGGTTTGTATAACAGGCATGCACCGTTCAGGCACATCTTTGACAGCCCACCTCCTCAATCAATGCGGCCTGAACCTCGGAAGAAACGAAGACCTGCTCGGTCCCAAGTCCGATAATCCTGACGGGTTCTGGGAAAACATCCACTTCGTAAAGATAAACGACGAAATTCTGTTCCGTCTGGGCGGGGCATGGGATGCGCCGCCTGTGCTTGCGTCCGGCTGGGAGAACCGGTCTGAACTCGCGGCTCTGGCTGCTGCAGGGCGCACTCTTGCGGCGACGTTCCGCGGCCCCCATCCGTGGGGCTGGAAGGATCCCCGCAGCAGCATCGTCGCGAAATTCTGGCAGAACATCCTGGGCCAGGATCTCAGATTCATTCTCTGCCTGCGCAATCCCCTCGAAGTCGCGCTCTCGATACAAAAGCGAAACGGCAATTCCCTTTCTCTCGGCTTTCAGCTGTGGCTGGCCTACAATAAAATCCTGCTGGCGGACTCAAAGCCGGCTCAGCGGATCATTACGCACTACGACTCATACTTCATTGACCCGCACGCAGAACTTCGGCGTCTTCTCGACTTTCTGCGCATTGACGCCGATGCACAAGCAGTCGCTGCCGCCTGTTCCAGCATATCGCGTGCACTTCGTCATCATGCGTATACGAGGGAAGAAATCGTCAAAGCTGGCGCATCCCGCGAGCTGGTCGAATTGTACGAACACCTGTGCTCCCTCGCAGGCCCGGTCTTCCAGCAGCCCCAAAAAACCGCCTCCCCGGCCGAGACCGCGAAATCCCGGCTTCCTGAACCCCTGCCTCCCTCAACGAAGAAGCACACGGTCTCCATCGTCATTCTGACCTACAACCAGATGCAGTTCACTCGCGAATGCGTCGCGAGCATCGAAGAACACACGCCTGATCCGCACGAAATCATTTTTGTCGACAACGGGTCAACGGACGGCACCGTGAACTGGCTGCGCGGCCTGATTGCCGGCCACGAGCACTACCGCCTCATCGAAAACAGGAGCAATCTCGGTTTCGCGCGAGGCTGCAACCAGGGCATGATGGCTGCGCGCGGGGAATACATCCTGCTCCTGAACAACGACGTAGTCGTGACGGAGAACTGGCTGTCAGGCCTCATGGAGTGTCTCGCCAGCCGGCACGATTCCGGGATTGTCGGCCCGATGACCGACAACATCAGCGGAACGCAGCGCGATCTTCGTGCCGTCTTCACCACGATGCGGGACATGCATGAATATGCAAAAGCGTTCCGCCTCCGTAACCGGCACCGCAGGGTCCCGCTGCGCAGAATCGTCGGATTCTGCATGCTGTTCCGGCGCGAACTGGTCAATCGGATCGGGATGCTCGATGAGAGCTTCGGCACCGGCAACTTCGAGGACGATGATTTTTGTCTGCGCGCGTCCCTAGAAGGGTACCGCAATATGATTGCCGGCGACGTCTTCATCCATCACTACGGCAGCAGAACGTTCGCCGGAAACAAGATATCCTACGGCTCAACGCTGTCCGGCAACCGGAAAATCTTCAACGAAAAATGGCGAATACCCGCCGGCAGCGACCTGGGCAGGAAACTCCAGGCAGCGAGCGCCATGGAGCAGGCCGATGAACTGCACCAGGCGGGAGAACCCGAACAATCGATCGAGCGGCTGCTCGAGGGGATACGGCAGGTTCCGGATAATCCGGATATCTATCGCATGATGGCGCGCATCTGCATCGACCTCAAACGCCACCAGGATGCGCTCGACGTGCTCAAGTCGCTTCCCGAGGCGAACCGGGACGAACTTGTCACGCTCCAGTTGACCGGGTATGCGCAGGAGGGACTGAGCCGCGATCCGGAAGCGGAAGCGTGCGCCGATGCCGTACTTGCTCGGGAACCCGGCCGCGCCGAGGCGATGAACCTGAAAGGAATCCTCTCTTATAAGCGCAACGACCGTGCATCGGCGGAGACTTATTTCCGCACTGCCGTCAAATCAGACCCCGGGTATGGAGAACCGTTCTCCAATCTCGGCGTGATAAAGTGGTCCGGCGGCGACAGGGAGGGAGGTCTGGATCTGCTGGAGCGGGGATTCATCCTGTCCCCCTGCGACGCCGAGGTAGCCGTTCTGTACCACACGGCGGCGATCGAGATGGCGGCGATTCCCCGGGCGGAACGCGTCTTCCGGGAAGCACAGGCGCTCCATCCGCGCAACCAGAGGATCACCTTCCTGTTGATTGATCTCCTGCTGAAGCAGGAGCGTCGCGCCGATGCGATGTCGGCCATTGAGGAGGCAATGACGCAATTTACCGTCAGCGACGGTCTGCTTTCCGCGGCGCTCGCCGTACGGGACACGGTCGGCCCCAAGGAAATCGCAAAAGGATCGGCGAAAAAAGGCACGCTCTCCATATCGATGATCGTCAAGAACGAGGAACGCCATCTCGCGAAGTGCCTGATGAGCGTGCGACCGATAGCCGGGGAAATGATCGTGGTGGACACCGGATCATCGGACAGAACGCGGGAGATTGCCAGGGCGCTGGGCGCAAAAGTGTTCGACTTTCCATGGACGGGCGACTTTTCCGCTGCGCGGAATTATTCCCTCGAACACTGCTCCGGCGACTGGATTCTCTCGCTCGATGCCGATGAGATCATCGCCGCCAGCGATTACACCGAGCTCACGGCTTTGTGCAGGAAGGGCAAGCCGGCGGCCTACAAAATCGTTACGAGAAATTATTCGAACGAAATGGGCGCTCAGGGCTTCACCTCAAATGCCGGCGACTACCCCGCTGAGGAAGCCGGGATGGGATGGTTTCCCAGCACGAAGGTCAGGCTTTTTCCGAACGATCGCAGGATCCGGTTCGAGAATCCGGTGCATGAGTTCGTGGAAGCATCGGTCGGCAGAACGAACATCGCCCTGAAGGAGTGCCCGGTCCCGGTCCATCATTACGGCCGCCTCGATGTCGAGAAACTCAGGGCAAAAGGCGAGGCGTACTATCAACTCGGCAAAAAGAAACTGGAGGAAAAGGGGTTTGCGGATCCCAAGGCCCTGTTCGAACTCGGCGTCCAGGCGGGCGAATTGAAGAAGTTCGAAGAAGCTGCGGAGCTATTCGAAAAACTCGTCCGCATCGCGCCCGACTATCCTCTTGCGGTTTTCAATCTGGGGCTGGCATATCTGGAACTTCATCGCTACGAGGATGCGCTGCCCCATGCGAAAAAAGCCTACGAACTCGATCCTGAACGGAAAGAAACGGTGCTCAATTACGCCCACTGCCGGCTGATCCTGGGGGACAGCGAATATGCCGTACAACTGCTCGACGGGATCCTTCGTACGATCCCTGATTACGCGCCGGCTACCGCGTTGCTTGCCGTTGCGCGCGCCGTGCAGGGCGATAAATCGGGCTCGGCCGGAATCGTCGAGCGGTTGAAGGCAAGCCGTTTCGACTGTTCTCCTTACCTGCACGAAATGGCAGAAGGCTTTGCCCAGTCAGGACTCCATACCCAGGCGCTGTCCGTGTACGAGCTGATCGTCCGGACCAGGCAGCTCCGGAAGGACACGGCAGCGCTCATCGAAAAGTGCTACAACGAGGCCAGGCAGGCGCACCCGGCGCCGGACGCGCCGAAAACCATGAATCCCTACGAACGGCAGCTCAGCCCGGAGGAGATCGCCGGCAACGAGCATCGGGCCTTCGTCGGCGGCATGTGGGACGAACTGGGCCGCCTGCAGTTCGAGTTCATGAAGCAGCAGGGCCTGCGGCCGGATCACTCGTGCATCGATGTGGGCTGCGGATCCATGAGAGGCGGGCTGCATTACATCACGTACCTGGATCCCGGACATTACTACGGCATCGACATCAACGCGTCCCTCATAGAAGCGGCTCAGAAGGAGCTCGAAGCCGCGGGACTGCTTGGCCGGGAGCCGCACCTGCTTGTCAACGACCGGTTTGAGATGGGGCTGTTCAATCAACTGTTCGATTTCGGCGTCGCCGTTTCTGTGTTCACCCATCTTCCGATGAACTCCATCATCCGGTGCCTGTCGGAGATGCGCGCGGTTTTGAAGCCTGAGGGAGTTTTTTATGCGACGTTCTTCGAGGCGCCGTCGCCGGCATACACCGGTACGATCACGCATCAGCCGGGCGAAGTTGTGACGAACTACGATTCGGACCCCTTTCACTATTCGTTCGTTGAAATCGAGTTCATGGCTGAGGCAGCGGGGCTGCACGCGACCCTGATCGGGGACTGGAACCACCCGCGCAATCAGAAGATGCTTGCATTTTCCCAGAAGAATGCGGCACGGAAGGAATCCGCTGCTCTATGGTCGAAACAGATACTATCCATCTCGTAATGGGCATATCGAGCTCCGGCAAGTCGTCGTATATCGCCTCCCGGATCAATTCCGGAGAATGGGCCGACATCCCCGTTTTCATGGCGCACGAGATAACCCGGAGCATCCTGGAGGGCCTGACGGACAGAGGATACGTCATTCACTACAACCTCTTCAGGACCTTCGGCAACAGTCTCGACAACATCAACAACGACATCATGAGCGATCCGCTCCTGCAGCATCTTCTCGAGCAGAAGCAGCGGCTTCGCGTCTCCTTTATCGTGACGCCCCGTTCCGAGCTGATCAAGCGGATTCTGCTCAGAACCCATACCGAGCGGGAGATTAAGACAATCGCCGAACGCTATCCGATGCAGGGCGTGGCGGAGCTCCTGTTCGTTCTGAATATGGAGGCCCTGTACAAGCGGTGGTTTTCCGTGTTTCAGGAGCGCGGCATCCCGCTCGAGCTCGTGCATGCCTCGGGGGGCGGGTTTTTCCCCCTCGCCTCGGCATCCGATGCGCTGGCCGTTGCCCTGAGCAGGGAACGGGCGCATTACTCGGAGCAGGAAATCGACCACATTCTCCAGACGAACCATTTCGAATACCAGCAGATAGCCCTCTCCCCCACCCGGTCCACGCCGGGCCAGGACAGATCCGGGACGCTCCGGCTGCTGGACGGGGATTTGACCGGGAAGACGGTTCTGGACATCGGCTGCGCGTACGGCTTTTTCTGTTTCGAAGCGGAGCAGCGGCACGCGGCACGCGTCGTGGGTACTGAGTTGAAACGCCACCGGTTTCTGGGTGCGAATATCATCAAGGAAATCCGGGGCAGCAACTGCGAGTTCTATTATCAGGATATTTTCAAGACGCCGGTGCAGGGCAAGTTCGACATCGTTCTTTTTCTCAACGTCATCCATCATCTGCGCGAACCCATGACCGCGCTCCGAATCGCCGCGGCGCTCGCCAGGGAGAAGATGATCTTCGAATTCCCGACCCTCTCCGACAAGAAGTTTCTTGCATCGCTTCCGGAAGGCGCGTCCATCGACCCGTCGCTTCCGCTCATCGGAGTCAGCCTGCTCGGTGAACAGGGGCAGACCTTCCTGTTCAGCGAGGACGCGGTCCGGAGAATTTTCACGGAACAGAACAGATACTTTCAACGGTTGGAATTCCAACCGTCTCCGATGGGGGCGGAGCGGCGTGTCGCCATCTGCTACAAAAATGCATAAGAGCAAACCGAAGCCGCGGTCTGAAACGAGCGGGGCCGCGGAAGACCGGACAGCTCCGGCCGGAGAAACCGGCATCCTCACCGACCTGTTCATGCGAAGCCGGTACGCCGAGGTGGAAGAACGCGCCCGCGCACTGCTGGAGCGCTATCCCGCCTGGGTGCAGGGATGGAACATCCTCGGCGCGGCCTGCGGAAAACAGGAAAAATTCGAGGCTGCCTTGCCGGCGTTCGAGCGGGTGCTCTCCCTGCACCCGAACGATCCCCACATTTACAATAATCTCGGCCCGGTGCTCCAGGAGCTCGGAAGACTGCCGGAGGCAATCGCAAGCTTTCGGAAAGCGGTGGAGCTCAAGCCCGACCTTGCCATGGCGCATATGAATCTTGGCATCGCGCTCAGAAAGCAGGGGCTGCATGCCGAAGCGGTCGAAAGCCTGCGAAAGGCGATCGAGCTGAATCCTGATTACGCGGAGGCATGCGTCAGTTTAGGCTCCCTGTATCAGGACCTGGGGAAGATGGACGAAGCGCGGCGTCTTCTCGAGAAAGCAGTGGCGCTCAAAGGCTCCGACGCGGTCGCGCTTCGCAACTATTCCGCCTGCAGGAAGTTTACCGAAAAAGACCGGACCGAGACGGAGCGTCTCGAATCGCTCCTTGCGCGGGCGGCAACGGATGAAGACAGGTACAATCTGCACTTTGCCCTGGGCAAAATCTATGATGATATCGGGCTGTACGATGACGCCTTCAGGCACTATCAGGAGGGTAATCGGATTGAACGCAAAAAATATTCCTACGATCCGGACGGCTTTTCCTCCTATGTCGATCGCCTGATTGAGGCATTCCCCCCCGGGTACCGGCAGAGCGTCGGTGAAACCGGGTCATCCAGCGAGCTGCCGCTTTTCATCGTGGGGATGCCCCGTTCGGGAACCACGCTGACCGAGCAGATCATTTCGAGCCACCCGCTCGTCTGCGGCGCCGGCGAGCTCGAGCACATCGGCACGATGACCGTGGATCTTGCCGAGAAGCAGAACATTCCCTATCCGCGCCGTATTCTCGCGCTTTCGCCTGCGGACTTCCGCGCACTCGCGGAAACATATGTCGGCCATCTCCGCCGGTTCAGTTCCGACGCAGTGCGGGTTACCGACAAAATGCCCTGCAACTATCTTCACCTCGGCTTCATTACACTCCTGTTTCCGAGAGCGAAAGTGATTCACTGCACGAGAAATCCGCTGGATACGTGTCTCTCCATTTTTTTCCAGCGATTCAGTGAACTCCATCCCTATAGCACCGATCTGGGCGACCTGGGCCGCTATTATCGTGACTATGAGCGGTTAATGCGGCACTGGAAGCGCGTACTGCCCCCGGGAAACCTGATGGACGTCGCCTATGAAGACCTGATCGCTGACCCGGAAGGGATTTCGCGCGGAATGATCGAATTCTGCGGGCTGGAGTGGAACGACCGCTGCCTCGCGTTCTATCGGAACGAGCGTGCTGTCACGACACCCAGTTCCTGGCAGGTCCGCCAGCCCATTTATACGACATCGCGGGACAGATGGAAAAAATACGAAAAGCACCTCGCCCCGCTCGAAAAAGTTCTTTCAGAAGCGGCGGCGCCGTCCAGGGAGGCGGAGAGACTGATCAGGTCCGCGCTGCGGCGCTACACCGCGAACGATGAAGTCGAGGCCGCGCTGGCGCGAATCCTCCGGTCGGAGAAGGACATCTTTGATGCCCTTCGCATGCTCGGAAGCAGGGAGGAAAACCGCGGCAATTATGCGGACGCGGAAAAACTGTTCAGACACGCCGTGACCGTCAATGACCATTCTGCTGCGGCATTCCACAACCTGGCCCTGATTCTGCAGAAGCAGGGCAAATTGGATGAAGCCGTCGATAACTACCAGCGGGCCGTTGCGCTCAAACCCGACTTCGCTGCGGCCTATGAAAATTACGCCGGGTGCAGGCAATGGTCGGTCGGTGACAAGCCGCTGGCTGACCGGCTGGAGGAACTCCTGCGCTCGGCGGGAAACGCCGAGGATCGGTGCAGCTACCACTTCGCGTTAGGAAAGATGTACGGCGATTTCGGGATATACGATGAGTCTTTCCGCCACTATCAGCAGGGCAATCTTATCGAGCGAGGAAAGTATTCCTACGACCGGCGGATATTCACCAGCTATGTGGACCGCATGCAGCGGACATTCTCCGCAGGCCGTTTTGCAGAACGGCGGGGAGCCGGTGCAACATCGAATCTGCCGGTATTCATCATAGGAATGCCGCGTTCAGGAACAACGCTGGTCGAGCAGATCGTTGCGAGTCATCCCGAAGCCCACGGGGCAGGCGAACTGAAGCATATCAACGCAAAAATTACCGGAATCGAGAAGGCATTGAACCGCCCGTATCCGGAATGCATGGAGATAGCCACGCCGGAAATCCTGGGTAAGACCGCGAACGAGTATCTGGAGCTTCTCCGGAGAGCAAACCCGAACGCTGTCCGCATCACCGACAAGATGCCTCATAATTTTCTGCATCTGGGATTGATCTCCCTCCTGCTTCCCGGCGCAAAAGTGATTCATTGCAGAAGAAATCCGCCGGACACCTGCCTTTCCATCTATTTTCAGCGCTTCTACGCGAACCTGCATCCCTATTCCTACGATCTGACCGATCTGGGATATTACTATCGGGACTATGAACGTTTGATGGAGCATTGGAACGCCGTGCTGCCGCGGGGCATGATGCTTGAGGTCGGTTACGAGCAGCTGGTGGATCGTCCGGAAGAGACAAGCCGTGCGATCATGGAATTCTGCGGCCTTGAGTGGGATGAGCAGTGCCTGATGTTCCACCAGAACAGGCGCGCCGTGAAAACGGCGAGTTCCTGGCAGGTGAGGCAGCCTCTCTATACAACGTCGAAAGAAAAATGGAGAAGATATGAGCAGCATCTTGCTCCACTTCTTGCTGCGCTGTCCTGGCCGAGGATGTGACGCAATCGTGAATACTACGGATTTGTCCTGTCGAGGTTCGATCCTATGAAAACCGCCTATTCCTGTGTTGTTGATGCCCACCCTAAATTCGAATGGCAGGCGCTGCTCTGGGTAAACAGCCTGCTGCGGTGCGGCTGCCCGCCGGAAGACCTCAAAGTCCACTGCATGCCCGGCGTGACGGAAAACCTCCTGGCCTCCCTGCGCAGGCTGCACGTGAACCCGGTGGCGACCCGGCCTTTTGAAAACGGACCTGCCTACTGCAATAAGATGCAGCAGTGCGACAGTACGGCTTTCGACGGATATGACAAGGCTGTTCTCGCGGACGTTGACCTGTTTTTCCTTGCCCAGCCTCAATTGCCCGAGGCTGCCGTTTTCGCCGGAAAACTGGTCGACCTGCCGAACCCTCCCCTGGCCGTTCTCAAGGACATTTACCGGGAGGCCGGAGTTCCGTTTTCGAAACCGGTGCCGGTCGATTGCGCTCTCGGCAAGGGTGAGAGGACCTTCAAGAGCAATATGAACGGCGGCTTCTACTATCTCGATGCCGCGCTCCTCAAAGACCTGGGGCGGGCCTGGGAAAAGCACGCACGGTGGCTGATAAAGAAAGTGGCCGCGGGCGCCAGGCTTTTCACGCACATCGATCAGGTCGCCATGGCGCTTGCCCTGGACGAAATGAAGATCGACGTTACCATCCTTTCGGCGCTGGTAAACTTCCCGGTGCATCTGGACCGGAATCGCCTGGGGATGCTTCCTTCGGATCGCATCGCTGTCCTGCATTACCATTCCAAGGTCCTGCC
>Ga0187786_10000098_pt1 | contig 27678 bp, 27 predicted proteins | sample 0815_BV2_10_20_M_FD_132449 | JGI IMG/M metagenome (GOLD analysis project Ga0187786, IMG submission 132449) | Tropical peat soil microbial communities from peatlands in Department of Meta, Colombia - 0815_BV2_10_20_MG | ecosystem: Environmental > Terrestrial > Soil > Wetlands > Peat | place...
TATAAACTAAGTTCTAAATCCTCCGATAACCGAAGATAGTATCGTGGATCACATAGGGTATTTACTTTCAGCGGCTAGCTTAGTAGATCAATAATCCGGAATTATTCCGGGAAAATAAGGAGGACATATGGCACTGATTGATTGGTCCGACAATTATAGCGTTAACGTTAAAGCTATGGATGATCAGCATAAGAAGTTGGTTAGCATCATCAATGAATTAAATGACTCAATGAAAACCGGCAAGAGTAAAGACGTAATGGAGAAAATTTTAAAAGGACTAGTCGATTACACAATTACACATTTTTCAGCCGAAGAGGCATTAATGAAAAATAGCGGCTATCCCGGGTATGCCAACCAAAAGAGTCAGCATGAAGATCTTGTCAAGAAAGTGCAGGATTATCAGAACAAATATCATTCCGGTCAAATGGTCATGGGCGTGGAGATAATGTCTTTCTTGAAAGACTGGCTGCTAAACCACATTAGTGGCTTAGATAAAAAATATGGTCCTTATCTGAATGAAAAAGGCATAAAATAAGATCACTGATCATTCTATTGGTGGTTAAAATTCAGATTGGCTTGGAACACTAGCGTGTTTTTTCTCGCATTTAATCAACATGTAAAGGCTGCCCTGATAAGTGCAGTCTTAAAAATCAGGCAAGCTCTTCAAAGCATTCACAACCGCTGTCGCAAAAATGTTTTGTGAGATGCGTCGATTACACTTAGCCGACATATATTGCTGACAGTCACTATGCCGGTGTTGCTTCTTGTACAGCGTTTCTAAGTCCCAGTGGTCCCTCGATCCCTCTATATAATTCTTTCGTACCACCACTTCCGGTTATCACAATATCGCCATAATTCAATATTTTCCCAAGAAGATTTTGATTTACTGATATTGCCTCGACTTTGTTCAATAAAATCTCGAGGGAAGCTGTGCGGATGACGCCGGTCTTCATCATTACCCTTCTATTAGTTACGGCAAACTCCGACGATGACCGCGTTAGATAGGCACTAATAAAAAGGACAGTAGCCGGAATAAGAAAAAACACTTCAAAATAACTATATCCAGCCTTATTTATTACAATTACAAGTATCCCGAGGGTTATAGCAGCGCAAATGACGGGAATAGCATAAACCTTCCAGTGCAGCTGCGTGCGATACAGAACCATTTCATCCCTCAACAGGTGCTTATCCACATAGCTCATGATATCATTATTTCCTTCGTCTCAATTCATTAATAATTCCTCAAGTCATTGAGGGTAAGCATCGCCAATCAATATTAGTGAAGCGGTCAAGCATTGCTAAACTCAATGTGATTATAACAATTCATGCGTATTTTAATATTTCCTGCTGCAATATTTAGATTAAAACTACTAATCTATCAAAGGGCGCATCATCATTTTGCGTCTTGCACATAATCCATTCAAGTGGCCGTAATGCCTCACAGTTTTTAGTTGTATATATATACCCCAAAAATACCCGTTAAGGGTAATGGTTATGACTTGGTGTTTAAGGTAGCATTAAACATGGCGACGTCCTCAAGTGCGAGGGAAAGGTTGTTAAACCTTTTAGTGGCCAAATACCACTCGTCGCCCCCATTCACATCCGATAGATAATAAATATCGGACATGATAAATAATTGGCGCAATCGTATAAAATGCGTCACCTTCCCCACCGCTTTTCATCAACACTTGCCATGGCTGATATAGGGGAGGCTTGTAGTTAATATGCAGCATGGTTTTAGCGAAGTGGGACATTGGGATGCTGTTATGTACAGCGGCATTGTTACTTTGATCCGCAGTTTTGTGATAGGTATCACGTTATTTGCAAATTGATTGCATAATCGTTATAAAAAGTGATTTTCTGCCATTTCTTTAATTTATAATTTGAGAATAGATATATAAAGGGTTCACTTTTAAAGGCGAGAAAACAACTGAAAATATCACTTTAATGTGAGATTGGGATAATGATATTCAACAAATACTGCTGGAGGCACATGTATGAAAAATCCATTTAGTCTGGTCAAAGATCTTTTCGTCCACGACAGTGAACACGAGGAAAAAGGCAGGCGGAGAGACGCCAGAATTATATCCGGCACCCATACGGAATTCATTTTTTGTAATCGCAAGTTCGGGGCCATGATTGTTGATGCATCGATTTCCGGAATGAAAATAAACTGTGACATTAGACTCGGCATAGGATCGATAATACATTTCATAGATCCTGCAGTTTCGGGCAAGATCGTCTGGAGAGATGACCAAAAGAAATTGATGGGCATCAAGTTTATACAAACAGAATCGGGTGCGATGGCCGATGATGACCTTCCGTCGCGAAAGGCCTCATAATTGTAAAATGGATCACGCAAAGTGATGCGTAAAAGTTATATTGAATTTCAAATCGACAGTCATTTATTGCAGCAATAAGGTAAAGAAATTTGCAACGCAGGCGATAATATAAACATGTATAGTCACAGCATCGAAGCTACCAGATAGGAATCCTTGTCATGGCAATAAAGAAGAAGATAGCTGCTTACTTTAGAGTTGATAAAGAGCTTGTTATAGTTTTTCTTCTGGTTGCAATTACAGGTTTTATCTTTTTCTTTGTCTCAGACCAGCGTGCTTTTCTAAACTTCTTCTATCTACCCGTAATCATAGGGGCCTTCTATTTTGGCAAGAGATATGCAACTCTGGCCGCGACATTTTCAGTCCTCCTGATTTCGCTTGTGTCGTTGGGATATCCGGATAATTTTCTCATTGTATCCAAAGACCCGTTGCTAAAATGGCTTGACATAGGCACTTGGGGCGGATTTCTTATAATAACCGGTTATTGCATAGGACATCTGTATGACAGAAAAGAGCAGGCCCTCCAGGAAATAAAAAAAACCTACAGTGGGATAATGGAGATGTTGTCTTTAATTATTGATTCAGTAGATCATGAGACTCAAAGCCATTCTAACAGGGTATCTACAATAGCCGTAATGATAGCGAGAGCAATGAAACGCCACAATGCTGAAATTGAAAACATTCGAGCCGCCGCATTGCTTCATGATCTCGGCAAGCTGGGAGTCAGTAACGAAGTTCTGCAGAAAATAGGTGGACTGACTGAAGATGAGCGCAGGCAGATACAAACGCATACCATGCGTGGAGCCGAGCTGATTGAGCCGGTTGGTGGAAAAGTAAAGCAAATTTTGCCGTACATAATCTATCATCACGAACAATTTGATGGAACCGGATATCATAAATTGGCGGGTGAAGAAATACCATTAGGGGCAAGGATAATCACTGTTGCTGATGTATATGATGCATTAATGTCTGACCGCCCATACCGGAAAGGGGTCTCCCCCGCGGAAGCGAGATCACACATCATGGAGAATGCTGGTAAGCATTTTGATCCCAATGTGGTTGATGCGTTTATCGCTATCTTGCCTCAACTTGAAACACTTACGCTGCATAGAATTTAAATATAAGCAGTTATGCACAAACAAGCAACCTTCTCCATATCCCTAATTCATCCACTGCATGGGTTCATTTACTCATAATGATCATGTCTGCAAAATTGTGCCTATCAAACAGTTATAGCGCCGCAGTAAAACAATTTCATAGAGTATGACTCAAATCATACCGGACCACCTATTCAGGCAATTAATATAAGGTTACAATTAATCTAAAGCGCTTGATGAAGACTGCAATTTGATGCGGTCAGGACTGATAGCGTGAAAATACGCTGAGGATATTGAAAGATCCGTTGAGCTATTAAAGATATGCTCGGTTAAAAAGGCAACGTTACCTTTGCTTCAATAATGCAGACTTGCACCTTGGAGGTACATAGTGGATAAGATGGGTGAGGATAAGGATTATTTCATTGATATATCTGACAATGATATTTATGATGCCATGAAGGATATGCAGGGTTATCTTGATATCACGCCAAAAGATATCAAGCACATATATAAGTTTGCATTTCGCCATGCATATGAAAGAATTGTAAATTCAGTGACTGCCGTAGATATCATGACAAAAAAAGTAGTCACAGTCGGACGACATACAGTACTAAGTGAAGTCGCTGAATTGATGGCCCTGAAGGGAGTTTCAGGAGTGCCTGTTCTGGATGACAATGGGGGAATAGCCGGGGTCATTTCCAGCAAAGATTTTTTGGCCGTTATGGGGGCAAAAGATAGTATGAACTTTATGGAAGTCATTGCACACTGTCTGAGGGGCGGCAGTTGCGTTTCAGCTCCAATTAGCAAAAAAACGGCTGAGGACATAATGACATCGCCGGCTATAACAGTAAAAGCACATGTCACTGTTGGTGAGATTTCTTCGATACTTTCTTTAAACAAAATAAACAGAGTTCCTGTTGTTGACGACAGAGGTGAGCTTCTTGGCATTATTTCAAGGGCGGACATTGTGCGTTCAGCCAACATAATGTTCACTCACATTAGTGGCAAGGACGCATAGCATGATAGTGAGATATCTAAATAAAATGACTGGTATGACAAAGAGCCCGCCGGCAGTTGGGATGACTGAAATCCTCTGGTCTTGGGTTGGCGCGTTCTTAGGCATAGGCGCAGTATCTCTTATTAGTTACAAGCTGCTCGCAGGGACCGGATTCACTATGATGCTTGGATCTTTCGGAGCTTCAGCTGTACTGATATACGGAGCCATAAAGAGTCCCCTGGCGCAACCACGCAATCTTGTCGGTGGGCATATTATTTCAGCTTTGATTGGCGTTACGGCATATCAATTATTTAGTTCGGTTCTATGGATTGCAGCTCCGGTAGCTGTTGCAACGGCCTTAGCTGTCATGCATGCCACGAAAACATTACATCCCCCTGGAGGAGCAACAGCGCTAATTGCCGTTATAGGTGGACAAAGCGTCTATAATCTTGGATACCTGTATGCTCTTGTTCCGGTGGGTGCCGGAGTGGTGACTATGTTGCTTGTAGCTCTCTTGGTCAACAATATTCCAAAATCCAGAAGATATCCTGAATTCTGGATTTGAAATCGCACCGCTGGATTTATGGTGAGGATAAGATAAATATTCTTCAGTATACGCGAAAGATTATTGCGAGCTTCTTGAAGGATTAGCGTGCGAGACGGAATATACAGCCTATCAGTAAAATAGCCACTATATTTCAGGCAGTCTTATGTTTCGAAACAACCTTTTCGAACATAACAGCCAACCCGGTGCCAAGGGCATGAATTGCATCTAAGCTCAAATGGCTCTCAACACTCGAGTCAAAAAAGACATGAAGGGATGATTCCATATCGCCATCACGTTGCCAGTAGCATATCAACATAGGAACTCTAGGCAGCGGATATAGAATCAGCGATATATCAGATGAAAACATATTAGTCGTTCTATCAGCGCTAAAGATATATATAAGGTCTTTGAACAGATCTGTATAATTATCCGCCATCTGCTTGAGGGGTTTTTCGCAAAGCTGCTCGAAAAGAGGGCTCATCCCTGCGCCTTTTTTTAACTCTCTGAAGGGGATCCATTGTCCTGTCAAATTGTCGCCTTTGCTATGAATAATGTAGTCAAGCAGAATGAATGTCATCCAGGAGTGAGTGTGATACTCGGAGGTAATGTTGCCATTGGCATCTATTAAGAAATCTTTGCCTAAACACTTAATAGCCAGGCTATTTCCGCTAATATCTGCTCCTAAGCTTTGTGCCGAAGACAGTAAATCCATTTTAGAAACTCTTTCTCTTAAGCTTGCGACAACTTCTTCTCTATTACGAGCAATTGATTTATGGGCTATTATATTTGCGGAAATCAGCCTTGGGTCATCGGCAGACACATATGGGCAATCGGTGATTTGTTTTTCACCCATCAATACAGCAGCCGCAAATGCCATGCACGTACGAATCATGCATTGCCCACAATTCGTCTTTGGAAGGAGTTTATAGATCTCTAAAGGGTTTTTGAGCTGGCTCATTTTTTCATAAGGAACATTAAATTGTTCTTCTTTAAGATAGCACATATTGAATCAAGTTGCTCTTTGAAGCGCATCTCACGGTCTGCAATATCAGGCGTCAATAACTTCTTATGCAGCAGAAAGTTTGGATGATCAGCTTTTATTTTGTCGATTAAATCAGAAGGAATGATGCACCTAGAAATCGGGAAACATTTTAATAGAAACCGGCCTGCTATCCGATGCGACCGCCTTAGCTGTTAATATTCCACCTTCAATATATTGAAGCTTAAATCCTTGATATCCCTTAGAGATAAGATCTTTTGCATCTGCTGGACACCCTCTCTCGCAGCCCATAATGCCCCTGACCATTTTAGGCACGAGCCCTCTAAAGTTAAGGCTGGAAATGTCAGCATTATGCATCTCTGCAAACTTTTCAAACCGTGCGACCAGGGCTTCCAGATCGAGCTTAAAAGCTTCGTCAATTTGTATTGTCTCGGAAGACTTGTCAATGATTATTTCAATAAGCACACTAGCTCCACTTAATTATATTTGTTACAATCTTTATATAATACATCATGAGACTTCATTCAAACTGAATAATTCATCAGGCCAGTATCAATCTAATTACAAACAATCACGCACTTTAATATTTTTGCATCTTAAAATGGTGGTATGATTATACAAAATAGCAATACTCTACTACGATCGAATGTCTATAGTATGTTTGGTCTGACTAAATATTATTATCGTGCTGTTCAACATTTTCTGAAGTAATTTACTTGTGACAGCGCTCTCCCGTATGCTTTGGTCATCTAATGTTTGCAGTTTGCCAATTCCAGGCAGAATAAATGATATGTATGCTGGCCATAAAAAAAGCCCTTTCAATATTTGAAAGGGCTTTCAAGAGTTTAACGGTTCAGTTCGGTGTCGAACTAACATGGGCATTCCCCGAGAATTACAGGATTTTCAAGCATGTTCTGAATAATCGCTGCATCTTCCGGCCTCTGAACGTTGATTTTCACCGGTTTGCCGTTGACATGTACTACAGCTTCCATGAGTCGGACCTCCTCTTATAGCATTACAAAGCATAAAATGCTTTTTTCAAAAGCGCCTTAAATTAAACAACTCTCTCTAAATTATTAAATTCGGGAAATCGAAGATAAACTTTAGATCAAGACAGCTTCATGCAGTATGTTTATGGTAACTTTTTATAGTATCTTAATGCAACTGCAAATCCATAATAAAATACGTACCAGCATTCAAGTGCCTCTCCGTTACTTTCCTTACCTTGAAATAATAAGTGTCTCACAGCTGGCACATAGCTGCGATATGAATCAGATTCACTCTCCGGATTGATTAATGTATGGAACGAAACCGCAACATCAGTTATTATGTGAAGGCTATACTTGTAATATGTTAACGTCTGAAATGGCGATCTAATTTATTTAGAGCGGCCTAACTTGCTTAACGACAGGAGAGAGGACATGGTTACTTCGATTATTCTCATAAGTGTTGAACGATCAAAGATTAATGTCGTGGCTGAGCAGCTGGCATCATTGGATGGCATATCTGAGGTTTATTCGGTCAGCGGCAAGTATGATTTGATCGCTATAGCGCGAGTCCCATCAAATGATGATCTTGCAAATCTTGTTACAAAGAAAATGATTACGATTGATTCTATTACCAGATCGGAGACAATGCTGGCGTTTAAGGCATTTTCACGGCATGATCTTGATGCCATGTTCTCCGTAGGAATGTAATTGATCACGGGAGACGCTATCACCTCTTGCATATCTTATGCATTTCAGAATGCAAGCATATCGGTTATGTTATTATCTCCATATCGTTTGAGAAAATATTATTCTGTATCCTTGTGTCAGGCAATTGATATCGCGGGCATTTTCATGATCCCAAACAACGTAGTACAATAGGAATTAATGATAGTTAAGATCAAAACAAACGATCTCAAAGTCGGGATGCATGTAATAATACCTGAGTCCTGGTCAAATCACCCTTTTGCTCGGAACAGTTTCAACATTACATCGCGCGATCAGATTCAAAAGATCTCTAAGCACGGATTCGATGAAGTTTCGACAGATACGGATAAAGGCTTTCCCATAGCTAATTTTGAGGAAATAGGCCACAGCGACAATAAAATAGCTCCGCTAAAAGTGTGGGAACCTGAACGTCTTGTTCCTTCAGACTTGAGAGAGGCAATTCACGATATGACCCTTCCGCCGGAAAGAAAAGCTAAGGTGGTGTACCGGTCCTCGGTAGAGCTGATGGGAAGACTATTAGACGACCCGAAGACGGAGAATATTGCTGAAGCCAAACATGCCATAACCGACATTGTCGATATGGTCCTTTTGCAGGAAGACACGTCCCTTTATCTTCTGCGGATAACTTCTCATGATTTTTATACATATGTCCATTCGGTCAATGTGGGATTTCTCGGCATACTTCTATCAATACGGCTTTTAAAGAATTCTCAGAGCCACAATATGCATGAATTGGGAGCCGGGTTCTTTCTGCACGACCTCGGAAAAGTGCGCGTCGATCCGGCTATTATTAATAAACAGGGACGGCTTACGGAAGATGAGATGAAAAAAGTCAGAATACACCCTTACCAAAGTTATTTAATGCTTAAAGAAGCCAATCAATTGTCGGATGAATGCGGCATCATAGCTTTACAGCATCATGAAAGAGAGGATGGCAAAGGATACCCCAAAAGACTGATGGGTGATGAAATTCATACGTATGGAAGGATCTGCTGCATCGCAGATGTATTCGACGCGTTGACGGCCGAGCGATCCTATAAGGCCAGGCTGACTGCATTTGAGGCGTTGAGAATAATGAAAGAAGAGATGCTTAATCATTTTCATCGGGAAATATTTGAACAGTTCGTCTTGATGTTCATGGAATCCGGCATAAAGAAAACTGCGCAATAGGAAGAGCCTGCATCTGAAAATCATAACTGGCCGTAATAAGTTGCAATGATAGATTATGTCATACGGCTAGCTACATTATCGTCATCTCATACAATATTGTCATTCCATTAAGATTTACTTATCTCCAGATATCAATTAGATAGCTGGTGGTACGAAAGTTGCGAAACTACACTAGTACTCGGACTTGCAAGGGAAGCTAATGAAGTTGTCACCTCTCGCGCTTGGGACAGAGGGGGGCTTAAAAACTCTGTCTCCTGTATCTGACGAGGGTTATGGAGAAACACAGAAGAGACGTGCGCGCCGGCAAACACTATTCATGTTAACACCGCGAATAGATGGGGTGCATTTATGTGTTCATTAGAAAACAGCCGTCGCAACATTTTATCTTGGTGAGCTATGACAGACATTAATAATGTGATGAACAAGAAGAGGATTTCTTATCACGAATTCTACACGGACGGATTCACACCGCGTGAGCATTACAGGCTATTGTGGGAGCATATACAGTCGGTCGGTCAGCGCGCACTGGAAGCCAAAGTCCATGAGTCACAGCTTGCTCTGCATTCAGAAGGTGTAACATTTACTGTTTACGGTGATTCTGATGAAGGGATCGAAAGGATATGGCCCTTTGATCTGATTCCCCGCATAATAACAGCTCCAGAATGGGCGACTCTTGAGCGCGGTCTCAAACAGCGGGTGCGCGCGCTTAATCTCTTTCTGAAAGATATCTACCATGACCAGAAGATACTGAAAGACGGCGTGATACCTATTGAGCATATTTACCAGGGCAAAGATTTCAGGCGCGAGCTGATGGGGATCGACCCTCCTCACGATATCTACACGCACATCAGCGGCATCGACATAATCAGGGACGAAGACGGACGGTTTCTTGTTCTTGAAGACAATCTGCGTACGCCTTCCGGTGTTTCATACATGATAGAAAATCGCGTCATCGAACGCAGAATTTTGCCGGAGTTTTTTACTAAATACAGGGTGGCTAGGGTTGAGCACTATCCTGAGTTGCTGCTGCAGGCCCTGCAGTCCGTATCGCCCCGCGGCAGGGAACAAGCGAACATAGTCGTGCTTACGCCGGGCATTTATAATTCTGCTTACTTCGAGCACACTTTCCTGGCGAAAGAGATGGGGGTTGAGCTGGCTGAAGGTCGCGATCTCGTCGCAAAGAATGACAAAATTTACCTAAAAACTACTACAGGACTCTCTCAGGTCGACGTGGTCTATCGCAGAGTAGATGACGATTTTCTCGACCCACTTATGTTCCGGTCCAATTCAGTGCTAGGCGTCGCCGGCATCATAAACGCCTGGCGGGCCGGCAACGTAGCCATTGTCAACGCACCAGGCAATGGGATAGCTGATGACAAAGCGGTATATCCTTTTGTGCCGGATATCATACGCTATTATCTGCATGAAGTTCCCATTCTTGATAATGTCACAACTTACCAGATGACAAACCCTGAGCAGCGCGAATATGTGCTTGGCAATCTTGAGGATATGGTGGTCAAGTCGGTTAATGAATCGGGCGGCTACGGCATGCTGATGGGGCCCTCTTCGACTCCTGAGCTCAGAAAAGATTTCGCTGAAAAAATCATGGCCAATCCTCGCAACTTCATAGCCCAGCCCGTTGTGCAGATCTCAAGGCATATCTGCTATGTGCAGGGCGAACTGGACGCGAGGCATTTGGATTTGCGGCCATATATTATCTACGGTGATGACATTAACGTGGTGCCGGGCGGCCTGACCAGGGTTGCGCTGACAAAGGGTTCTCTTGTCGTTAATTCATCGCAGGGCGGAGGTAGTAAGGACACATGGGTATTAGCCGATTGAGGAGGCATATTTATGCTTAGCCGCATAGCCGATTCGATATACTGGATGTCCAGATATCTGCAGCGGGCAGGAGACACAGCACGCCTCATGGAGATCAACCTGCTCTATCTCATTGAAGCGCAGGATGACCTGACAAAAGATGACAAGTGGCGCTCCCTGCTCAGCATCACCTCAGCCGAGGATGCCTTCGCCGAATTATACGGCGGTGAGATCACGCAGTCGCGCGTGCTCCATTTCATGACCGCTGAAAAGTCCAATGGTAATTCCATTCGCTCATGCATTCGTCTGGCCCGCGAAAATGCGCGAATTGTTCGCGACCGGATATCAAAGGAGATGTGGGAGGCGATCAACGGACTGTGGCTCGCCATTGACCAGCGTCTCAAAAAGCCTTTGCAGCCTCTCAAAGCAACCCAGTTCTTTTCCTTTGTAAGAAGTGAAGCGGCGAGATTCAGCGGTCTCACATCAAGCACCATGATGCGCGGAGAAGGTTACGTTTTTTACAGCCTGGGCGCGTATACCGAGCAGGCGGACATGACCGCGCGAATACTAGACGTAAAATACCATTTGATGTTGCCTGACATCAGCATGGTCGGCTCAGCACTCGACTATTACCAGTGGGCTGCGCTCCTTAAATCGCTTTCCGGATATGAGGCCTTTCGCAGAAAATACCATTCCGGGTTCAGGCCGATCGATGTGGTTGAGTTCGTCATCTTCGACCCTGATTTCCCGCGCTCGCTTGTCTTTGCTGTAAAACAGTTGAGAGATGCGATTGAATCAGCGGGGACTGGCAACAGGAAGAATTCATGCCGTGCGATAGACAAAGTATCCGCTATGCTTAATGGAAACTCAGCGGATAAAGTCTTCGCATCAGGGCTGCATGAATTCCTGGATGAGTTCCTGACCGCAATTGCTGCATTGAACCGTGCAACTGAAATGGACTTTCTTGACCTTTACGCTGAGGACTTAAATGCGATACCTGATAGAGCATGAAACGACTCTCGAATATCAAGAGCCTGTATTCGAGCATCAGATAGAACTACGACTTACGCCGCGTGAAACCCATTTCCAGAAACTCAACATGATTGAGATATCAAGCGAGCCGGTTGCAGAGTTGCGCGGCCATTTCGACTATTTCGGCAATAAGGTGGACGCCTTCGAAGTTATCCCGCCTCACCGCCGTATAGTCACGAGAGTGCGCGCAGAGGTTGAAAACATCCTTGAAAATCCCTTCTCATTTCAGCCTTTGCCCTACACTGAAGAAAGGGATTGGATCAGGAAGGAGCTCAGGGAAAGGCCTGAAATTTTTGATTTCGTACTGAGCCGCAGCTCCTCCACGCCCTGTCTTGGTGAGCTTGACCAAGCACTCGATTTTCCGCGCCATCAGGCAAATCGATCGATACTTGAGTCCGTGCAGGAGGCTATGCGCTGGATAGGCGAAACCGTTGAGTACAGATCGGGCGTAACCTGTGTACATTCATCTCTGGATATGGCCATTAATGCACGCGCAGGCGTATGCCAGGATTTTGCGCATCTGCTGATAGCCATTGTTCGATCATGGAAAATACCGGCGCGCTATGTGATGGGTTATCTCGCCCCTCAATATGGAGCTGCAGAAAACCTGCCGGAGGCCACGCATGCCTGGGCCGAAGTTCTAATACCCGGCAATGGATGGACCGGTTTTGACGCGACTCAGCAGATATTAACCAATGAATATTTTATACCTGTTGCAATCGGCCGGGATTCCCACGACGCTGCGCCTCAGCGAGGAAGCTATAAAGGAGACGCGCAGGGAAAAGAGCCTGAAGTCAGACTCTCAGTGTCACAGCAATAAAGCGGGCCTGCCTGCTGTTTGAGAATAATATACCTGTCAAGGAATGAATGCAGCTAAATGAAAAACGGATCGATATCTGTAAATACCTCGAGCATATTTTCGGTTGACATGCCATACAGTGAGCGCCTCAAGATCCGCCGCACCGTTTACCGTGGCGGTGACGGACCAAGGGTCTCGATAGTTGCAGGAATTCATGGCGATGAACTCGAAGGATTATACGTCTGCCATCTTCTGGCGAACTGGCTCGAACAGCTTGCAGAAACAAACCCTTCGGCGCTCCTCGGCAGCGTTGAGATTTATCCCGCAATGAACACCCTTGGCATCGATACGCTGACCCGGTTTATACCGGTGTTCGACACAGACCTCAATAGAAGTTTTCCTGGCGCATCAGGCGGTGCCCTGCCCAAACGCATTGCTCATGCCATTCTGTCAAGTATATCGGGATCATCCCTTGTCATAGATATGCACGCCAGCAATATTTACCTTAGAGAAATACCTCAGGTGCGCATAAACAACGAGTTCTCTGACAAACTGGTCCCGCTTGCAAAAAAACTGAATGTCGACATCATATGGATTCACGGCGCCATGACCGTGCTTGAAGCCACAATAGCCCATAGCCTTAACAGCATGGGCATACCTTGCCTTGTCGTTGAGATGGGTGTGGGCATGAGGATAACACCGGCATACTGTAACCAGTTGATCAAAGGAATTCTGACGCTGATGAAACATGTCGGCGCCCTGGCGCCTGATTTTGAAATAGTAAAGCCGGACCGCATTCCGGTGATAGCCGATGACACAAATGTGCATTATCTGAACGCTTCGACCTCGGGAATATTCATCCCTGATATTGAACACTGGACAGATGTGAGCAAAGGACAGCTCCTGGGTTCGATCGTCTCAACATTCCGTGGCGAAACACTTGCCGAAGTAATATCGCCTGTAGATGGCGTGCTCTTTACACTGAGGGACTATGCGCTTGTCTATGAGGGATCGCTGATGGCGCGCATCATGGCTAACAAAGAGTCCTGACTATGAGCATAAAAAATATGATGAACATGACAGCGCCGGTGCGTGAGAGTTTCAACATACCTTATCACGATATCGGCCCTGTTGAATCGAATCCTGCTATTGCGCTTGTTTCCGGACTTCACGGCGATGAAATCAACGGCGTCTACATACTGTCGCGCCTCGTTCATTTTCTGAAGGAAGTTGAAAAAGGATCTTATCCCAAATTTAAACTGGTTAAACGCGCAGTGATCATACCCGCTGTCAATGTCCTGGGCATCAATACGCTGCGCAGAGCCTGGCCATTTGACAATACTGATATCAACCGCATGTTCCCGGGCAACATAATGGGCGAGACCACGCAGCGCATTGCATACTCTGTTCTGGAGACAACGAAAAGAGCGGATTTCCGCATCGACCTGCATAGCTCAAATCTGTTCTTCGAAGAAATACCTCAGATCAGGATATACGATCCCGGCCCGGAAACTGTGAAGATATCCCGCATGTTCGGCCTGTCAACCATTATGGTCCGCAAAAGCAGCCCTGTTTTTACTACAACCCTGATGAGCTCATGGAGCTACTGGCCCGGACATAACTTCCTTCTGCAGATTGGTCGCGCCGGCTCCATCCAGCTTGATTATTGCCAGCGGGTGTTTCAGAGTATTATGGACTTCATGGGTAAAATCGGTGTCATAAGCGGCCTTCAAATCTCGGAATCTGATGAGGAGACCTTTGTCTTCCAGCCAAGCCACAGTGTAAATGTATACGCTGAGAAGGCCGGGATGTTCGTCTCTGATAAGACTGTGGGCAAATGGGTCCTGGGCGGTGAGGAACTGGGATATATATATGACAGCTTCAACGGGGATGTCATTAGCAATGTAACTGCGCCGGTATCCGGATTGCTGACCGGCATACGCAGACACCCTATGCTTTTTGAGGGCGACCATCTTCTGCGCATATGCCGGAAGCCTGAGTGAATTTTATATTCTATGAGAACGAAGCCGTAACAATGTGCCTTGCTCTTAAAGACTACTCTACGCGGAAACCGGACTGATATTATGCACTTTCAGTTCAACCAAAATTGGACCTGGAAGCGGCTTATGTCCGAAAAATATAGGTAGAACACGCCGTTCAGTCGGCGCCTTGAGTTGATCGAATGTCCCATATCTCTCACAGCTGTGAAAAGAAATCCGCTTGCTGATATTTCTGCATCGAGCCATGCTAAACTTTTCCAATAATCCATACCGCCATGCACTTCAATTATGTCCTTCACTATTCGGGACGGATTTGCAGCTGTCATAGTGGATATCTCTTTCTCACAAATTGTCGATCAATTTTATAGCATCAGAGGTTACTCAGCGTCTTCTCGATGAATTATAGAGTGAAGGAATACTGCTGTCAAAAATGGTTCATACCTTTGAAGGAAGGCTTTTAGCAACCAGGACATCCTATTTTCCGCCAGTTTGTTCCATCGTTTTTTTCATTTCAGCATTCCGGGCGTCGTTTTGATCTAAAGCATTATCCAATGAGCGACGCATTCCAGCACCATCATACCCAACTATGCCAGCTGCCTCGAGCCCACGTGTTTCAGCCCTGCCGGTTGCAGATGGTGATGAAGTCTCTGAGCTTGGTGTCTTGGCTTTATCAGCGTTACAACCAAATATAAAAGCTATCAAAGGAGCTAGAACAAATACTATTATTTTCATTTTTGCCCGCCTAGAATATTCCATTATTTTTCCATCAGAGATTATTTATTTCTTATGACCATCCTAATAGCTATATACGGTGATAGGAAGAAGATGAAATTGCACATTTTCGCCAAAGCGATCCCTTTATAATTGATCACCTCAATTTCATGTCTTGTGATATCAAAGATTTGCGAGTGAAATCGATACCCCCACTCGGACTTTACGATCAATAGGAATAAAAACCAGATCAGAATCAGCGCAAAATTGAAAAAAAAGCAGCGGATGAGAATATTCGCAACAATGTCTAATCTATTTCTAAAATCCATCTCTTCTTTCATTTTCTAATAATAACCCCGAAAATACTGCCGCCGAATGATAAACTTGAAGCTATAAAAAACTGACTCATTGATACTGATTACCTCCTCAAGCGATCACTCATTCTGCATAATTATACCATGTAATTTTTGAGTCGGACGTTGGCAATAAATAGATTAAGGTGGTCCTCCTCAAACCGGTCCAGCTTATTCCGGGATCGCCGTTGCTTTTCCCTCGTTTAGCAGTTAAGTAATCAGGAGTGTTACTACAAAAAACATATCATGCTCTTGCCCGGTAATATTCATTAGGCACTTAGAACAGCTGAGGTTAATTATAATGCGGATTGATCATAATATATGCTTAATTCTCGAGAAGGCCTCTTCAATAACAGACGGTTCCGGCAGGAAAGTGCTCCTGAAGTAAACTCCGTCCTCCTGCCTTCCGAATCCCGAACCAGGGACAAAGACTACCCCCTCCTTCAGTGCAGCCCTCACAAACTGAATGTCCTTGTTCCACTTCGTAGTCTCGATCTTCATGAATGCATAGAACGCGCCTTTCGGGACCGGAAATGATAGCGGCAGCTTCTCTGCCATTCTCATGAACGTGTCTCGTCGTTCAACGAGTTTCGCCTTTAAGTCGGCGACATACGCCAAATATGAGGGGTGAACCAATGCCGCTGCAGCTGCCCTCTGGTACTCCCAGTTCACGGAAAGGCGCTGGTTGCAGAGCAGGAAGAAGGCGTTTTTCACTTCCGTCCATTTGTCACCGTGGAACGCCACCCACCCAAGTCGTGCACCAGTATAGCTAAAGTCCTTGGAGAGAGAACTGCCGTATATAAAGGGTACTTTGCCCCTTGCAATTTTTCTAAAGTCCGGCTGTTTGCCTTCGAGTATCAATTGATCATAAGAACCGTCGTAGAATATTGGGACATCGTATTCATCGCAAAGATTCACGACTTCTGAAAGATTCCTTTCAGAATAGACCGACCCGAGCGGGTTATTCGGGTTGATTATCACCATAGCCTTTGCGCCCTCGATCTTCTTTGCCAGGTTAGCTATGTCTATCTGACCCTTTTTATCGTGCCGGTAAAAGATGCTGTCACCCTCAAACTGTTTCGCCTTGCTCAAGTAAAGAGGATACACTGGATTAGGAAGCAATACCTTCTCCCCAAATCCTATGAAAGAGTGGAAGAAGAAATCGATACCCTCTGTAAGGCCGGCAACAGCAAACACATCATCAGGGCTACAATGTTCTATTGTGGCTACAGTATTCCTGAATTCCCCATCGCCTTCGGAAGGTGCATACCCCTTCCAGTTTTCGTCAAGCGCTTCTTTCACCTTTTCAGCGATTACCTTAAACGGCTCAAAGCCATACTGCGGCGGGTCGCCGATATTCAGATATATCATATTCTTGCCCTTTGCCTCCTCGCGCTTAGCCTCCATCACGATATCGCGTATCGGATAGCTAACGACATTCATACGCTCCGCAGGTCTATAGGGCAACTGCCGTTTAAGCTGAAACATATCATCCTCTGTGTGTCATGATTTCATCATTCTTACATGACATAAATTATACTAAATCATAACATGTCGAAAAGTATGCTGCAAGAGAAGTCCTGCAAAAAAACGCTGAACGACCTATTCGAGCCATTTCACGCTTTGTTTCGAAAGCATGTAGCCCTCCTCATATTTCACAGGAATATATAGAATTCCCAGACTTTTATTTGTAACGCGATAATTAGTATACTGTGACCAGCACCGAGATAATTAATCGATTTCTTGCGCCACAATTTCAGCTGAGAATGAGAAACTGTAAGTACGGCGGGCAGCATACAAAACTCATACTAAAAGGAGGAGAAAATGTCAGTCTACAAATTCATTGAACTGGTTGGCACAAGCACTGAGTCATGGGAGAAGGCTGCTGCTGATGCTGTTGAGGCTGCAGCCAAAACATTGCGTGAGCTTCGCGTAGCTGAGGTTGTAGAGATGGACATGACCATCGAAAACGGCAAGGTTGCACTGTACCGGACCAAGGTCAGACTTTCATTCAAATATGAAGGATAGCTGAGCGCATAAAGTACCGATGCAAAATATAAATGCTGCACGGGATATGCTTATACTACTTTCCCCGTGCAGCATGAACTTCCTTTCAGTAGCTCAGCCCGTTCAGCCGACTTAGAGTTCAGCTTGCCTTCTAAGAACACAGACAGAATCGAAGCTGATAATTTTTGCATGTGTCTAAGCATTGCGCAATCGGCCACGATAAAAATCCCAATATAATTTACCGGTAATTTTAGAGGGATATACTATTATATAATGCGCTTGGCACTTGACTCTTACAGTTGAAAATAATATCTGTATATTAATGGGACTTCCCCTGGAATATTGGCAGCGCATACTGAATGATTTCCTCAACGAGAATTTCAGTAAGAAAGAGCTTCCTCATCTTGAAAAGAGCCAGGATGGATTCACTGTCAATTTCAGCGTAACAATCAGAATCGGCAGGAGAGGAAAGGAAAGAGATATAACATTAAAATGCTTCGCTCGGCCTCTTGGCACCTTCGCCAAGGTAGAGGACCGCGTTGTTCTGACGATAGAAACTGTAATCGCGAGAAATCTCTCCTTTCAAAATATCGATATGCGCATTATCTATGACTTTATCAATCATTTCAACAAAAGCAGTTTCGGCCTAAGCCATGTATATTACGACCCCGACGATGACATGCTTAAGCTCAGACGTTCCGTATTGCTTTGCGGTGTGACATTTAATGACTACATGTTGAGAAATTGCTTTGCATTTATTGAACGCCACATAGATTTTGCCATAGAAGATTTAAAAACAGCCCTCAAAGACAGATAACTTCCTATAATCATCGTAGCATGATATCTGACTTATTTTTGCAATGACTGTTCATAGTTGTCCATATCCATATGCGTCAGCGTACTGTCATCTATACGATTTCATCGTAGATGTTCAACAGATAATGACGTCGGGTATAATAAATCAGAAACAATCTGTAGAGATATAGCTGGGAAAATTCTTTCCATGCGGTTTTTTTATGTCTGGGTATAAGGCAGGGGAATATGAGATTTTGCGCGGCATGTGGAAAAGAGATCGGGGAACAGAGTAATTTTTGTCCTCACTGCGGACATTCAATAGAGGGATTCACAAATCAATCAAATGCAGACTCACCTAAACAGCATCAAGTATCAGATGATGATTTTAAAATTTTTATATGGAAAAATTCCGACTACTACCTTCAGAGATTCAGGAAGTTTAACATCGAGGGTACAGATGTTTTCTCATTCACCTGGAATTGGTCGGCTTTTTGCGGAGGTTTCGGATGGATGCTTTATAGAAAATTATATATGTGGGCGATCATAGCCTTCGTGCTGTCGCTAATTCCGCATATAACCCTGATAGCATGGATAGCGACCGGAGCAATATCTAATTACTTGTATTATAGGCATGCTAAAAGCAAAATACTTGAAATCAAGGCTCTGCATTCTGCAACTGACATTGCAGGCGATCTTCGTCAGGTCGGTGGCATAAATCGATGGGTCCCTGTAACTGCTGTAATCATAACACTTGTGTTCTGCATAGCTTTCATAATAATGGCGTTTTTTCTTATGATTCCGTTTAATATCCTCGATACATTCAACACGCCATCGAAATATATATAGCGACCGCCGGCAAGCTGTGCTGACGACCTCTATTTGCTTCTGAGAAGATCCGCTCGATCAAAGTTACTACTGACAGTCCACACCCTTGGATGCGACAAGATCACTGCCATTTTTTGACAGAAAGATACGCCGTCCCGAGTGCCTGTAGTCGCCATTTTCGGTCAGCGCGAATTTCAGCTAAACCGCACATTTCTATTTTGCCTTGACACACATATCGAAATCCCATTGCAATGACTTATGGAAAGAAGTATTATCTTGCTAGATTGCGGAGAAGTGTAAGTATTAGTAGCGTCAATTCAAAAACAATAGCTTGCAATAATATTTGTCTGTAGTATATTAGTGTTTATGCATGTACTTGCTGACAACATCTTGGTAATAATCTTGTATTGGCTTGGAGATCGCTTGTGAAAGACAACGGCAATACTTCCTCATCAAGCAGTGAAACGGTATTTTTTGAAAATGTTTTAGATGACGAACTTAGGATTATAAAGAATCATCGCGATAATAGGGGGTCCGGAAATAACAATCAGATTAGAGAAAACCTGACTGGACTAGCACTCTCCGGGGGCGGCATCAGATCGGCTTCATTTGCTCTTGGAGTGCTTCAGGCATTGATAAAATGCTCTATCCTGAAGAAAGTTGACTACTTATCAACGGTATCTGGTGGCGGCTACATAGGCTGTTCCCTTACATGGTTTCTACATAAACAGTGGCTCAAAAACAAAGCGAATATTCTTTATGGCTTGGATTTATCAAATTTCCCCTTGGGAAAAGCTGGATATGGCGCCAGAACCAGTGACAATAATGACATTCTTGACTTCATTAGACAGCACGGTAACTATCTTGATCCCGGTCATGGATTAAATATGCTTTCATTATTGGCAACTATACTAAGAAGCATCATAACTTCTTGCGTAGTATATTTCCCCTTGCTATCGGCACTGATGCTGCTTTTCACAAATGTCGGATTTTTTAATACTGAGAAGCTGATGTCACAGTATTTATTCGCGCAAAGCATACCATTATTGAAGACACTGAATGTGTTTATGTGGATTTCGGTTTTTCTAATTTGTCTGTTTGTTGTTATCAGCATTCTTTACACGTGGTTCACATATTTTGCAGGATCCAAGTTTTTCAAAACATATGAGTTCAGAATCTATTTCCAAAAATGGATGGGTGTTTTGCTTTCAATTCTGCTTGCAGCACTTACGATCGGGAGTCTCCCCATCATCAAGTCGATATTTGAAATATATTTCATTGCTACTGCGAGCAGCTCAACTGCCATCGGGGCTTGTAGTGCCGTTTTGCACTATATAATGGTTCAGCGCAATGAAAAATGGCGTGATAGCTTATATTCAAATATTGTAATTTGGGCAGCATCAATATTTCTTGTATATGGGTATCTGATGCTAGCCTATTCAATGGGATTGTGGGCTAGTGAAAAGGGCGCTAATGCAACTTTATTGCTAACCGCTGCTGCAGTAGCAGCATTTTCTGGGCTTGTCGTTAACATCAACTATATATCTCTGAATCGCATGTATCGGGATCGCCTGATGGAGACCTTTATGCCTGATATTGATTCGGTGCTGACAGCGAAATGGGGACCCGCAGGAGAAGCCAATAGGACGTTATTATCAGACATGTGCTCTAACAAAACTTGTGGTCCGTATCATCTTATCAATACAAATGCTATTCTTGTAGATTCTCAAGGCGCAAAGTATCGAGGGAGAGGCGGCGACAATTTTATTCTTTCACCTCTTTACTGTGGAAGTGACGCAACACAGTGGTGTAAAACGTCTGATTTCATGAGAGGACAAATTACTCTTTCAACTGCAATGGCCATTTCTGGTGCTGCAATAAGTCCTCATACAGGTGCGGCAGGGCGGGGACCATCCCGCAACAGGCTGGTCTCTTTTCTTATGACCTTGATCAATTTAGGACTGGGATATTGGGTAAACAATCCACAAAATCAGCCTGCAGGATGGATGCGGCCAAATTATTTTTATCCCGGAATAAAAGGTCTATTTGGCATTGGATTTCACGAAAAAAGCGCCTTTTTACAATTATCAGACGGTGGTCATTTTGACAACACCGGCCTATACGAATTGATCCGTCGCAAGACAAAAATAATTATTATGTCTGATGCTTCAGCAGATCCAAATTATACATTTGCAGATCTCTCAAATGTGATTGAAAAAGTAAGGGTCGATTTTGGAGTTAATATTAAGTTTGAAGACCCAAATACCGACTTGATGCAGATAATTCCTGTTAAGGGTGGAACGTCCGATGGCGTAAGGACTGATGGTCTCTCAAAAAAGGGTGGGGCAATAGGCACCATAGAGTATCCTGATTTTAATGGTATTTTATTCTACATAAAGAGTTCGCTCATACCGAATCTTCCTACGGATCTATACGGATATAAAAGTGCTCATCGGAAGTTCCCACACGAGTCAACATCGGACCAGTTTTTTGATGAATATCAGTTCGAAGCATACAGAGAGCTAGGGTATCGTCTCGCGCGGCATATGTTTGAGGATGAAAAACACCAAGTCTCGAAAGCATTTGGATTGGCAACATAAATTGGTCAAATAGTTTTAGCATCTCTTTATCGCTCGGAACGCTCTAATGCGGCCAGGTTAATTTCTGAACTCCTTGAACGCACACCTCAATCTAAGTAAACGTTAAATGGAGGTCGCCAGTTTTACAGGACATGCTAAATAGTATGATTTATATCATAGTATTCATTATTTACCTATGATATATTCGCCGCAGCGGCGAATCGTTTCATTCTTCTGAAGCGGAGCTTTCTTATTAATAATTAGGGTTTTATAAAAAGGAGGTGATTGGTTAGTCTTCTTGCCGTTGGTAATCAATCGGTATGGTTACTCTAAGCGTCATAATTTGAAGCAGAAATTTTGAAAGGAGGTATTATGCGCATCTTGAAAGTGATATTTAGCATCGCAGTCATTCTGCTCTTTGCTGCTATTGCTTCTGCTCAGGTGTGTGTTGATTGCCATCAGAAGACCACTCCAAGTGTCGTCAAAGACTGGCAACTGAGCAAGCATAGCAAGAACAACGTAGATTGTTCCGTTTGCCATGGCAACGATCACACGACGGCATTAGATTCAGCAAAGGCAAAGATACCTACGCCTGATACTTGCGGTATGTGTCATGAAAAGAGAGTGAAAGAGTATAAGAACGGTAAGCATGCTGCAGGCTGGGCGGCTATGAATGCAATGCCAACGATTCACTGGCAACCAATGACACTTATCGAAGGACAAAAAGGCTGCGGTGCATGCCACAAGATTGGCCTGAAGAGCGAAGCGGCAATCAAAGATCTAAAGAAGAATGGTCAGGTTTTCGGCAATGCCGCATGCGATTCATGCCATACCAGACACACATTTTCAGTTCAGGAAGCCAAGCAGCCCCAGGCATGTCAGACATGTCATATGGGCTTCGATCACCCTCAGTGGGAGATGTATTCGGGTTCAAAACATGGGGTTAGATATCTATTAAAGCAAGAAAAGGCGCTTCCTGAAGATACAGCAGCACCTACTTGTCAGATGTGTCACATGCCTGAAGGCAATCATGGAGTCCGGGCGGCTTGGGGCTTCTTGGCAGTACGGCTGCCCATGCCTGAAGACAAACAATGGACCGCCGATAGGGCCACAATACTTCAAGCTCTTGGTGTTCTGGATCCTGCCGGGAAGCCTACTGCCCGTCTGGATGTTGTAAAGGCAGCTGATGTTGCAAGGTTGTCTCAAGAGGAATGGAAGAAGGACAGAGACAAGATGCTTAAGACCTGCAATCAGTGTCACTCAATGAATTTTGCCAAGGGTGAATTGAAAAAGGGTGATGACATGATCAAGTCAGCTGACCGGCTTATGGCTGATGCAATTCTGACAGTTGCAGGCCTTTATAAGGACGGCATACTGAAGCAACCAAAGACTTATGCATATCCATTCCCGGATTTGCTCACGTTCCATGATGCCCCGACTGTAATTGAACAAAAACTATTTGTAATGTTCCTTGAGCATCGCATGAGAACATTCCAGGGGACTTTCCATGCCAACCCAGATTATGCGCTTTGGTACGGCTGGAGTGAAATGCAGAGGGATCTGACTGAAATCAAGGCAATGGCTGCCGACATGAGAGAAAAGGTGGCCATGGAAGCTAAAATTAGTCAGATGCAAAAACCTGAAAAGGTGAGGGAAAAATAGCAGGTCAAATTTATAGAGAGGGTCTTACTGAATAAGACCCTCTCTGCTCTCCAGTCAATTATTCTGCCCAGGAATTTACACAGAGCATATAGGTTTCAATGCTTATAGCGCATATCCGGCAATTTCAGAAATGAATAAACTCGAAGGAAAACTAAACGGGAAAATCGAGAGCTGATTATCGCTACTCCCGATCTTCCCGTTATTTGCATAAGTATCCTGGAATATTCGTTACAGACTGCCAAATGTTCAGCGTGAATTAGACTTAAGCGCTCTTATTTAACCTCTTTCATTTCGCTGCCGCAGGTACACTTTCCAGGGTTCTGGCTGATAGTGTTACACTTGCACTGTTCTCCGCATGCACAAGAATACTTTCCTTGCATCTTAAATGGTCTCGGAGCATCCCATCCATCTGCCTTCACAAATGCAACACCATCTTCAATTTTCACAACTTTGGCTTTGACAAGGGGTGTTCCGCATGTGCAATTGCCGGGATTTTTTGACATGGTGTTGCACGGACAGTTTGCACCGCAGTTACACGCGTATATCTCGTCACCTACTTTAAGATCCATCATGCCTGTTGACCCTGCATATACAACCATACACATAACTAGCACAACTAAAACCGCAAATGAGACAAATAATGATCTCTTCATCCTTCATTCCTCCTTTTTTTCTTCCGGCATATTTTCAAATCACTTCTCCGGACCTGGCCCAAGTTATAACCATAAAACATCAATTCTACGGACCGTCCATACCGCTTCTTAGGCGGCCATTTGATTTCACTAAATAGGTCATGCATACAGCAAGGCTTTAACCACCTCCTTGATCGTCGCAGCTTTTGTGAGGCAAGAGGTATGAACATAATACTGTTCGCAGACGATTAAACATGCGACTAGATTAAAGTATAGCCAAGAAAAGGAAGGCAATCAATAACGGAATTAGAGGATGTAATTATAAACATGGGGATGCACGGATTTGAAAGATAAAAATGCACACAACATAGCTTGATATTGAGAATTCGGATGATAAACTAAACGATAATCTAAGCATTTATTTGCACTGAGTATAGTTTTAACCATATTATTGCAAAGAGTTGGGTCAAAAAATGTCCGGGTTAAAGCGGACATTTAAAAAAACCGAAATGACTTTTAAGCCTAGTCACAGTTCCCGATGACTACGGCCAATAAAGGACTTTACGATGGATCGGCTTGAAGTAATCACCTCGTCGCAATGGGGACGCTAGACTGCCGAGGAGAAGCGTAACATAGTGAACGAAGCTGACCAGCCAGGTATAAGCTCTCTGAAGTAACAAGCAAGCAATGATGTTTTAGATAAACATAACTTTCAAAAGCAGTGTGTTCGCGGTTGATAATCCCTTACCCACGAGGAGTGTCCTACCCGGGATTTTGAACCCTGCCACCGCATTGCACAGTGATAACTGTCGATCACGTTCGCGCATAAGTGATGCTATCTTTTTGGAAGTCCTCTATGATCTCCTCAGTTAGAGAAGCCCGCATGTTGGGCAAAATCTCTATAAATGTATCCGTTGTCACCCTATAATCCTGCTTACTGTCATGCTCCTGTTCAAATGCGAATTGGGCCACCTGCTGGAATAGATACTCAATATCAGCGGGCGTAAATCTTGACGTCATCTTGACGATTAAGTTGAGATCGACATTTTCAGCATTAAGCTTTGCAAGGAACTGTTCAATTATAGTCCTCCTGCCATCTTCGTCCAGGCCACCTACCGGAATAATGCAATCAAACCTTCCCGGTCGAAGCAAAGCAGCATCTAACTGGCGGATATAATTGGTGGCACATATAAAGAGTATTTTGTTGCCCTGATTTTTGAGCAATGGAACTTGCTTCAAAAATTCATTAGTTATTGATTTGTCAATGCGTGTAGCTTCGTCTCTGCTGCCGGCTATTTCCTCAAACTCATCAATAAAGATAACAGCTTCATCCAACTGTCGCGCCTTCTCCATTACAGCATGAAGATTTGCACCTATTCTTTCTACCCCGTCTACCATGAGCATGCTCGGTAATATTTCAATGTATGACCATGATAGAATGCCGGCTATTGCCTTCACAAAATGAGTCTTTCCGGTTCCGGGAGGGCCAAAGAATATAATAGTCTTTGGCAGGATTACTCCATGCTTTCTTGATAGGTCTTCCTCTACCAACGGAAGAATGATCCTACGTTGTACCAATTGTTTGGGTGGCTGGGAATCAGATATGTTGTCCCACCTCTGCCTTCCGATTCTTTGAGCTCCCATTTCTTCCAATAGGTCTTTTCTTTTATAGTCCATAAACTCTCTAACAGCCTGGTCCATGTTATCCAGAAAGTCGATGCATGCAGTCCGCAGCCCTACATCGCGGCCGAGTTTCTCAGACATCAACCATTTGTGTTGAGAAATTTTCTCCCACAAATCCGTGGCTATGCTAAGGTCGAGTTTCGCGCCGCTAATTTCATAAATTTTATTGACACAAATCTCCGGAGTTGGATTCTCTATTTGAATGGTGTTCATAACTTCCTCCTACCTCAAGTATCATCACTCTCGTGGATGAGCATCTTTTCTTATTCTTGCCTCTTTATGTAATATCTTAGTGCATTGAAGCACACAACATCGGGTCCACAGCCTCTTCTTTACTTAGCTAAAAGTGGCTGAATCTCAATGGTTAAAGCGTAGAAACGATGTATGTCTGTTCGATATGGAATAATCTCCGAGGCGAATTGTTATGAAGCGTCGATACTTTTGTTCCGTATATTCACGATATAATGGGCATGTATAATGAACATCTCTGAAGCAAAGTCTTCCCATCTCGTCTATTCCTGGAATATGTGCATTGCTTGAAGCCTGGCAGACACCTATGTTATTTCTTATCTTGAAATAGTTGCAGGACATATCTGACCTCCAAAGTATCATAATTGTTTTGCTTTGAGTGATCATTATGATTTCTTAATATGGACCATATGAACGGAACGATCTTCCGCTTTCCATCATCGAGTCATATTTATGTACACTGTGGGCCAGATTCGCGTATGGAATCATACCCCTGTGATAAGAGGCTATGCAGAAGGCGGGGACAGATCAGTCTGAGAAAAAAGAAAGCCACCAGATATACTTACTCTACTATAAAAGGTATTGCATACCAAGATTGAATATGCTAATGATTGTAAGTTCAATTCATAAGTTGAAGGTGTATAGAATGCTTTATAAGCTAATGAAGTTCCTTCATTTATGACGCCGCCATTGGAAGACGACAAGTAACTAAGGTTTTCTTCAACAACTAGATCATAGACCACAGAATTAACAGGTATATAGCCTAATGACCACACGATCAATGAGAAGATTCCAGATGCGAGCGCGCAGACAATCAAGTAAGTGGTCGTCGCTTTAGTGCAAACTGTATGTATTTCATTTAAGCGCATTGTATTACACTAATCAAATAGGGGAATAAATGTTATCGGGACCAATCCCCTTTTTGCTCCTCTGCAATCGGAATTAGTCTTGCACAATTTCTTATGGTGTTGACCGGATAGCCCAAGCATGCCTTCTCCATCGCTTTTCAGTATCAACGGATGTATTGATGTTTTATTTGCCGAGCTCACCCGAAATATATTTTTCATACATAAAAAGAATACAAAAAAAATGATGAAGAAATCATGAAAAGATTATGAATAATTGTTAATGTGAGACCTTCCCAATTTCAATGATTTGAACTAGGCAATGTCACCTGCATCGGCATCCTTCAAAATATCGATGATCTGTTCCTCCATGTACTTAGTTTCTTTCATCACTGCCTCCTTGTAATGAGTTTCATATTAAAGACCAAATGACGCTCTAATGAAGGCAGTCGAAACACTTAATTGATTTATACCGATTAAAGCAGCTTTTAGAGCCAACTGGCTATAATGAGTTGATTTATAGCCCTTATTGATAAACAGAAGCAGTTAAAGATTTGAAGCATAAATTTGCAAAACGAAATTTTAAGCATAAGCCTGCATTTTTGACATGCGTATGCTTATAGTCACAAGATGTGCGTGACCCCAATTTAAGACCCCCAAAACACCTAGATATTTCCCCATATGAGGAGATATTAGCGCAAAAGAACGAGAATTTCATGCCCCATATTTTGTCCTATATTAAGAAATGAACCTATAATTTGTCCTATATTTTTAGGGTCTACCCCAAGAGCAGGGACCGATATGTTCATTCCATCTTCAA